>Ga0302347_1000360_pt1 | contig 77166 bp, 64 predicted proteins | sample PhyWR1_FD_202178 | JGI IMG/M metagenome (GOLD analysis project Ga0302347, IMG submission 202178) | Leaf surface microbial communities from wheat plants in UC Gill Tract Community Farm, Albany, California, United States - DLSL W.R1 (v2)... | ecosystem: Host-associated > Plants > Phyllosphere >... | reverse complement strand
TGAGCAGGTCATCAGCGAAATGTGCGAGCGCCTGCTCGACGGCGGCGCCCCGGGGTTGCACTTCTACACCCTGAACCAGGCTGATCCGAGCCTGGCGATCTGGAACAACCTCAAGCTGCCACGCTGAACCCAAAACCTGTAGCCGCTGCCGCAGGCTGCGACAAGGCCCGCAGGGCCTTCGCTCTACTACAGAGTCGGGGGCTGCTGCGCTGCCCATCGCAGCCTGCGGCAGCGGCTACAGGGTTTGTGTTGTAAAAAGCCGTTGGGCAGCATGAAATCGGCGCGTCGTGATTGCTCTGTTATACTCCGGTTTTTCCGCCAGGCTTACGCCCGGCCGCTCGTCCTTGTACAAGGCATTCAACCTCCCGTTACGGCGCAGCTTTCAGCCAGCGCGAGCGGCATGAATGAGCCTTCAGGACTGGAGCAGGACCGGACGGGATTGCGTCATCTTAAACGCCATTCACGCCAGGCAAGACTATCCCTTTGGGCCAAGCCCTAACTAGAACAGGATTTCTCATGTCCTTTGCTTCCCTCGGTCTCTCCGAGGCTTTAGTCCGCGCCATTGAAGCTGCGGGCTATACCGAGCCTACTCCGGTGCAACAGCGGGCCATTCCCGCCGTGTTGCAAGGTCGCGACCTGATGGTTGCGGCACAGACAGGTACTGGCAAAACCGGTGGCTTCGCTCTTCCGATTCTGGAAAAGCTGTTTCCCAATGGTCACCCGGACAAATCCCAGCGCCACGGCCCACGCCAACCACGCGTGCTGGTCCTGACTCCTACCCGCGAACTCGCCGCCCAGGTGCACGAGAGCTTCAAGCTCTATGCCCGCGACCTGAAGTTCGTCAGTGCCTGCGTGTTCGGCGGTGTGGGTACCAACCCGCAAGTTCAGGCCCTGGCCCGCGGTGTTGACGTACTGGTTGCCTGCCCGGGTCGTTTGCTCGACCTGGCCGGCCAAGGCAGCGTTGATCTGTCCCACGTTGAAATTCTGGTGCTCGACGAAGCCGACCGGATGCTCGACATGGGCTTTGTCCATGACGTGAAAAAAGTCCTCGCACGTCTGCCGGCCAAGCGTCAAAACCTGCTGTTTTCGGCGACGTTCTCCAAGGACATCACCGATCTGGCCGGCAAGCTGCTGCGCAACCCGGAACGCATCGAAGTGACGCCGCCGAACACCACGGTCGAGCGTATCGAGCAACGCGTGTTCCGTCTGCCTGCCACGCACAAGCGTGCCTTGCTGGCGCACTTGATCACCGCTGGCGCCTGGGAACAGGTTCTGGTTTTCACCCGTACCAAGCACGGTGCAAACCGCCTGGCCGAGTACCTGGACAAACACGGCCTCAGCGCTGTGGCCATCCACGGTAACAAGAGCCAGAACGCACGGACCAAGGCTCTGGCCGACTTTAAAGCCGGTTCCGTACGCATCCTGGTAGCCACCGATATCGCCGCTCGCGGCCTGGATATCGATCAGTTGCCACACGTGGTCAACTTCGAGCTGCCAAACGTCGACGAAGATTACGTGCACCGTATTGGCCGTACTGGCCGTGCCGGTCGTTCGGGCGAAGCGATCTCGCTGGTGGCTCCGGACGAAGAAAAACTGCTGAAAAGCATTGAGCGCATGACCAAGCAGAAAATCGCCGATGGCGACCTGATGGGTTTTGACGCCAGCAGCGTAGAAGCTGAAAAGCCGGAAGTACGCGAGCGTCCGGATGTGCGTAACCCGCGCAACCCGCCGCGCGGTCCACGTGGCGACGGTCCGGGTAACCCGGGCGGTGGCGGTGGTCGTAAAGACAAGGGCAAGGAAAAGAGCAAAGAGAAGCCTGCGGCAGCTCGTGGCGAGCGTCCTGCCCGTGAGCAAAAGCCACGCGAGGCTCAACCTGCCCGTGAACAGCGTCAGCCAACCCCTCGTGCCGACGCCAACCGCGCGCCGGACGAGTTCCGTGATGACGATGTGGATAACTTTGGTAACCGCGCTGATTACGTCAGCCCGTACCAGAACAAGAACAACCAGAGCCGTGGCCGTCGTCCGGGCGCTCCGGCACAGGGTACAGGCACTGGCGCTGCGCCAGCTGGTCGTACCGGTGGTCGTCAGAACGGTCCGCGTACCGGCAGTGGCGCCAGCACTGGCACTCCGCCTGCCAAGCGCAGCGGTCCACGCAGTGGCGCTCCGCGTGACGGCCAGGCCCGTCGCGAAAACCGTCCGGCCCGTGACGATGCCCGTCAAGAGCCAGCGGTTAAAGGCCCACGGGAAAATCAGCCGAAGATCATGCACAAAGAGTCGAAAAGCGATCGCTTCCCGACGCCTGAGCAGCTCGATCAACTGCCGAACCGCCCTCGTGGCGAGAAGCCAGCGCTGTTGACTCGCAACCGCTAAAAATTGTGGGAGCGGGCTTGCTCGCGATTCAGGCACCTCGGGTTAACGGCTACACCGAGGCGATCCAATCGTGAGCAAGCCCGCTCCTGCGACAGCACATAAAAAAACGCCCCGGCTCTCACAAGCCGGGGCGTTTTTTTAGCCGTATGAAAGCGCTATTACTTGGCTTTCACGCCTTCCAGCGAGATGTCCAGGCTCAGAGTCTGGTCCTTGCTTGGGGACTTGATGCCGAAATCCTGCAGGTTGATGGTGGTGGTCGCATTGAAGCCGGCGCGTTCGCCGCCCCACGGATCCTTGCCTTCGCCGTTGAACGTTGCCTTGAAGGTCACAGGCTTGGTCACGCCGTGCAGGGTCAGGTCGCCTGTCACGTCAGCTGTTTTGTCGCCAGTCGGCACCACCTTGGTCGACTTGAAGGTTGCTTCCGGGTACTTGCTCACGTCCAGGAAATCTTTGCTGGCGATGTGCTTGTCACGTTCGGCGTGGTTGGAAAACAGGCTGGCGGTTTTCAGGGTCACGTCAATCTTGCTGTCGGCAGGTTTGGCTGCATCCCACGAGAAAGTGCCGCTCCAGTCCTTGAAAGTACCGTGAATGAAGCTGAAGCCCAGGTGGCTGACTTTCCAGTCGATAAAGGCGTGCTGGCCTTCTTTGTCGATGGTGTAGTCAGCAGCCATGGCCTGACCTGCGGTCAGCATTGCAGTACCGAGAGCCAGCGCAGCGAGGGTCTTTTTCAACATGCGTTCTATTCCTTTTGAGTTGAGGTTGAGCATCAGGCTTTGCGCCCCAGCATACGAGTCAGGGTCGCATCACGATCAATAAAGTGGTGTTTCAAAGCAACCAGACCATGAAGCCCTGCAAAAATTACCACGGCCCATGCCAGATACAGATGCACGACACCCGCGACATCGGCCTGGTCAGGCAGGTTGGAAATCAGTGCAGGCACTTCAAACAGACCGAAAACCGGGATGCCCACGCCTTCAGAGGTGGAAATCAGGTAGCCGGCGATCATCACGGCAAACAAACCCAGATATAAAAAACCATGCCCGAGTTTGGCACCGATTCGTGTTGCCCGGCTGTAACTGGCCAGTGCCGGGGGTGCCGGGCTGAACCAGATCCATACAACGCGCAGCAGCATTACAGCGAATAGCGTCAGACCAATGCTTTTATGCAGGTCAGGCGCTTCTTTGCGCCAAGGGCTGTAGTAGTCCAGACCGACCATCCACAAACCCAGTGCGAACAACCCGAACACCGCCAACGCAACAGACCAGTGCATGAAGATGCTGACGGCACCATAGCGAGAAGAAGAGTTACGTAGCTGCATGACCAACATCCTGTAGGAACTTGGGCCTAAGACTAATGGTTTACCTATCGATTGAAAGCGCATTTTTTTGCTGCAAGCTATCGATAAATACGATCTGAAGCCTGAGAGTCAAACGTTAAGCAAACGTTAACAATATTTGTGTTGCCTGTGGGTGCCCAAGGCCGTCTTTGAATACGGAGTAAACGTAATAGGTTGTTACACGCCTGCGCATTGCATAGGCTTGCACTCTTGTTTGCCCGCACACGCCGGGAGCCAGCGCCAGGAGAGTGGAAATGGGCCTGAATAACCAGTGGATGCAACGCGACCTTGCCGTGTTGTGGCATCCCTGCACCCAAATGAAAGATCATGAACAACTGCCCTTGATCCCTATCAAGCGCGGCGAAGGCGTGTGGCTGGAAGACTTTGAAGGCAAGCGTTACCTCGATGCCGTGAGCTCCTGGTGGGTCAATGTGTTTGGCCACTGCAACCCGCGTATCAGCCAGCGCATCAAGGATCAGGTCGATCAGTTGGAGCACGTGATCCTTGCGGGTTTCAGCCACCAGCCGGTGATCGAGCTGTCCGAGCGGCTGGTCAAGATGACACCTGAAGGCCTGAGCCGTTGCTTCTATGCCGATAACGGTTCGTCGTGCATCGAAGTCGCGCTGAAGATGAGCTTTCACTACTGGCTCAACCGTGAACAGCCGACTAAAAAGCGCTTCGTGACGCTCACCAACAGCTATCACGGTGAAACCATGGCCGCGATGGCCGTGGGCGATGTGCCGCTGTTCACCGAAACCTACAAGGCCCTGCTGCTCGACACCATCAAGGTGCCGAGCCCCGACTGTTACCTGCGCCCTGAAGGCGTGAGCTGGGAAGCGCATTCGCGCACGATGTTTTTGGCGATGGAACAAACCCTGGCCGAAAATCATCAGACCGTGGCTGCGGTTATCGTTGAGCCGCTGATTCAGGGTGCGGGTGGCATGCGCATGTACCACCCGGTGTACCTCACGCTGTTACGCGAAGCATGTGACCGTTACGGCGTGCACTTGATCCTCGATGAAATCGCCGTGGGCTTCGGGCGCACCGGGACCATGTTCGCCTGCGAGCAGGCGGGCATCACGCCGGACTTCCTGTGCCTGTCCAAGGCGCTGACCGGTGGCTATTTGCCGTTGGCGGCCTGCATGACCACGGACGAGGTGTACAGCGCGTTCTACGACGATTACCCGACCTTGCGCGCCTTCCTGCATTCCCACAGCTACACGGGCAATCCGCTGGCTTGTGCAGCTGCATTGGCCACGCTGGATATCTTCGAAGAAGACAACGTTATCGAGAACAACAAGGCCTTGGCTCAACGCATGACAAGTGCGACTGCCCATCTGGTTGATCATGCTAATGTCTCGGAAGTACGTCAGACCGGTATGGTGCTGGCCATTGAAATGGTTCAGGACAAGGCGAGCAAAACCGCTTACCCGTGGCAGGAACGCCGTGGCCTGAAAGTCTTCCAGCACGCTCTGGAGCGTGGCGCGTTGTTGCGTCCTCTGGGCAGCGTGGTGTATTTCTTGCCGCCTTACGTGATCACTCCCGAGCAGATCGACTTTTTGGCTGAAGTGGCCAGTGAAGGGATCGATATTGCGACCCGCAGCGATATCAGCGTGGCCGTGCCGTCGAACTTTCATCCGGACTTCCGTGACCCGGGTTAAACCGGGCCGTACTTATATCCACTGTGGGAGCGGGCTTGCTCGCGATGCAGGCTGCGCGGTGTGTTTGAATCACCGCGTAGATACAATCGCGAGCAAGCCCGCTCCCACAGGGATGTGTGATCAGCACCCGAATTTTCAGAGAATATAAATGAGATTGTCCCGCTTCTTTATCGACGCCCCCTTGAGCCTGGGTGAGCACGAACTGCCTGAAGCCCAGGCGCATTACATTGGCCGCGTGCTGCGCATGGCCGAGGGCGATGCCCTGCAAGTGTTCGATGGCTCGGGGCAGGAGTTCCTGGGGCGTTTGCTGGAAGTCGGCAAAAAACGCGTGCGTGTGCTGCTCGACGAAACCTTTGCCGGGCAAGTCGAGTCGCCCCTGGCCATCCACCTCGGTCAGGGCCTGTCCCGTGGCGAGCGGATGGACTGGGCGATCCAGAAGGCCACCGAACTGGGGGTGACTGAGATCACGCCGATCATGAGCGAGCGCTGTGAAGTACGGCTCAAGGACGAACGCGCCGACAAGCGTCTGACCCACTGGCGGCAAGTAGCGATCAGTGCGTGCGAGCAATGCGGTCGTTCGCGGGTGCCGGTGATTCATCCGCCGGTGTTGCTCAGTGACTGGATCAAAACCACTGAAGCCGACCTCAAGCTGGTGCTGCACCCGGTGTCAGAACCCTTGGCCAGCCACGCCAAGCCTGCGCGCCTGGCGTTCTTGATCGGCCCGGAAGGCGGCCTGACCGATAACGAAATCGATCTGGCCCAAGCCGCCGGCTACCAGCCTGCACGCCTTGGCCCGCGGGTGCTGCGCACCGAAACCGCACCGGTGGTAGCCCTGGCCGTGGCGCAGCAGTTGTGGGGTGACTTTTAAGTCAGCCTTACCCCTTTTTTTGCTTTTGTGGGAGCGGGCTTGCTCGCGATGGGATCGACGCGATTATCCAGACATAACGCGGCGCCTGCATCGCGAGCAAGCCCGCTCCCACAAAGGCGTGGCCTTCACTTTCAGTCGTTTCGTACGACGTTTCGCTTTCATTCTCGTGAAACATCCGAGAAGATTCCGCTCGCTTGCGCCTGTTCAAATCGGGGAATAGTCTCGGCCAATCGCTGCAAATCAGCGGTCGGGTTTAGTAGCCTGGTAGATGAGCAAGGCGCAAGGCGCCACCTTAGTGAGGCGCTTTTTTTCGGCCCCGCTTTATGGTGGCCGTGCGCAGGGCGCCTTCGGGCGCGCCGGTTTCCGAGCTCACCGGTCTACTAACCTGCGTACGGCTGCCACCCGTTCGTTTAGTAGCGACTTCGGGGCAGCTCCCTAAACGAGTTCGGAGCTAGTCATGAAAAAAATCACCCCCGATCCACCCGTTTCTTCCCTCGATGCTGCTGACAGTAACGACCCGTTGCTGGATCGTGCCGCCGTCGAACGTGCGCTCAATTACTACCTGCAAAACCATAAGCCTTATCGCCCTATAGGCACGGCCATGCTGGCCATCCCGGACAGTGTCAATTCAGAAGCGGCTTTGGCCCAGGCGTCAGACTTGTTGCGCTGTGCGGGTGCCTGCGCGAATGAGGCGGGGAATGGCTTAAGCGGGCTTTCGCGCGATTTGGTGTTGTCGGTCATGCACTTGGTGGAGCTGGCCAAGGGTTATGTCGACAAGTCGCTGGATACGCTGGCAACGCACTGAAGCAGCACGCGCCTGAGTGCAGCAGGCGCGTTAATTTTTAGCCGCTCGTCGTTTGGAATGGGTCCATGGGAGAGATCCCATTGACTTGACGCTAACAGAAACTACGATGGGATATACATGAGGCATATCCCGGAGGTCGATCATGGAACAAGGGGCTATTTTCTTGAGCAACCGCAGTCAGGCGGTGCGTTTGCCCAAAGCGGCGGCGTTGCCTGACGATGTAAAGCGCGTTGATATCGTCAGCGTCGGCAGGGCGCGAATCATCACCCCCGTGGGGGAGTGCTGGGACAGCTGGTTTGAAGGTGAAGGTGTCACGTCGGACTTTATGACCGATCGCGATCAGCCCCCTGAGCAGCGACGGGATGATTTTTGATGCTCAAATTCATGCTCGATACCAACATCTGCATTTTCGTGATCAAAAACCGTCCAGAGTATGTTCGCAGCTATTTCAGAGTGCATGAGGGGCAGCTGTGCATCAGCACCGTGACGCTCATGGAGTTGATATACGGCGCAGAAAAGTCATCCAACCCAGAGCAGAACCTGCGGGTTATAGAAGGTTTTGCCGCGCGCCTGGAAGTACTGGCATACGACCAGCTTGCTGCCATTCATACCGGCCAACTTCGTGCCGAACTGGCTCGTACGGGCAAGCCAATCGGCCCCTATGACCAGATGATTGCCGGCCATGCGCGATCACAGGGGCTGATTTTGGTCACCAACAACACCCGTGAATTTGAGCGGGTGCCCGGCTTGCGTATCGAAGACTGGGTATGAGTTAACTGATAACTAACCTTACTCCACCGGATCACTCACCGGCTTGGCGATGATCTGTTTAAGCTCGGCGGTCATCGGGAACTCCAGGTTCAGGCCGTTGGGCGGGATCGGTTGTTCGAACCAGCGCTGGTAAATGCTGGTGATTTCACCCGACTGATACAGGTCGGCCAGGGTCTTGTTCACCACCGCCAGGAACTGCGGGTCGTTCTTGCGCACCATGCAGCTGTAGATTTCCCGGGATTGCTCATCCCCTACGACTACCCATTTGTGCGGATCACGGGCTTTGGCGCGTTCGCCGTAGAGCAGCGCATCGTCCATATAGAATGCAACGGCGCGGCCGGTTTCGAGCATCTTGAAGGCTTCACCATGATCTTTGGCGCTGATCACGTTCATGCCCATCTTGTGGTCGGCGCTGTAGCTTTTGATAAAGCGCTCGTTGGTGGTACCTGCCGTGGTCACGACGTTTTTGTCGCGTAAATCATCGAAGCCCTTGATGCCGCTGTCCTTGGCGGTCAGCAGTTGGCCTTTGACGTAAATAAACCCATAGGAAAAAGCCACCTGCTTTTGCCGTTCGGCGGTCACGCCGGTTGAACCGCACTCAAGATCGACAGTGCCGTTCTGCACCAGGGGGATGCGGGTTTGCGAGGTTACCAGGTTGTATTTGACCTTCAGCGGTTTACTGCCCACTTGCTGCTGGATACGCTCGACGATCTTGTTGGCCAGCTCCACCGAATAACCCATGGGCTTGCCGCTGTTGTCGCCGACATAGGAGAACGGTACTGACGCATCGCGATAACCCAGGGTAATACTTCCCGAGTCGGCGATTTTTTTCAGTGTGCCCTGCAACGGGGCTTCGTCGGCTTGTACGGTATGGCTGATCAACAGACCCAGCGTGCAACTGATCAAGGCAAATTTTTTCATTGTTGTTTTCCCCTAAAACAGATTAATGACGAACAGCAATCACGCTTATTTCCACCAGTACCTGAGGTCGCGCCAGTTCGGCTTGCAGGGTGGTGCGGGTGGGCGCCTTGCCTGCTGATAGCCAGGCTGACCACACGGCATTCATGGCCGCAAAGTCGCGCTGAATGTTTTGCAGGTAAATGGTGGCGTTAACGATGTGGTCTTTGTCGCTGCCGGTTTCGGCCAGCAGGGCGTCGATCTTGCTCAGCACTTCTTGCGTCTGCGCGGTGATGTCCTCGCTTTGCGTGGGCACCTGCCCGGACAGGAACACCAGGGCTTCAAACGTCGCGGCGGCGCTCAAACGGTCATTGCTGTTGATGCGTTGGATGGTCATAGGGCTTTCCTTCTGGACTCAATGGCGCACTCAGGCAGCCAGGCCTTGCATGTCAATGGAGGGTTGGCGTTGTGCAATCAGCTCGCTGAGCAAGCGCCCGCTGCCGCAGGCCAGGGTGAAGCCCAGCGCACCGTGGCCCAGGTTTAGCCACAGGTTGCGATAGCCGCTGGCGCCCAGGATCGGCACGCCGCTGGGGGTTGCAGGGCGCATGCCAGCCCACTCGATGGCGTCGTTGTAATTGCCCGCCTGCGGGAAGGTGCTACCGGCCAGTTGACGCATTTGCGCCAGGCGCCTGGGGTCCGGCGCGGGATCGAAGCCGACGATGTCGACCATCGCGGCAATGCGCAGTTGATCGCCGATACGCGCGTAGACGATCTTGCGGTCGTAGTCGGTGATGCTCACGTGTGGTGCCGTTTGCGGGTCGTTCAGAGCCAGCGTGAGGCTGTAACCCTTGAGCGGATACAGCGGCAGGCGCAGCCCCGGCAGGCGCAGGGCAGGGCTGTTGTGCCCGGCGGCGAGCACCAGTTGGTCTACGGCCAGAACCTCATCGCCCATTTCCACCGCCTGTACCGCTCCGTCGGCGTGGCGAAGCCGGGTGACAGTCTTGCCCAGCATAAAGGTGCAACGGCCACTGGCCTGCAGGCGGGCGGCCAGTTGCTGACAGAACGCATGGCAATCACCGACTTCTTCACTGGGGGTGTAAATGCCGCCGATAAATGCCGAGCCTTGCAGGCCGGGTTCCAGGCTGGCGCACTCGCCGGCAGTCAGCGCCTGTTGAAATGAGCTGTGGATAACTTTTTTCCGGGCCTTTTCAAAGTTGCCGCGCTCACGGAACGCAACCAGCTTGCCGTTGCGCTGCCAGGCGAAATCGCCCAGCTGATCCTCTTCGCGCCATTGTTGCAGCGTGGCCTGACTGAGCAACGCCAGGCGCAGCAAATGCGCGCCGTTGCGCTGATTGACCGAGCCACGGCAGGCAGCAATAAACGAAGCGAGCCAGCGCCATTGGGCCGGGTCCAGGCGCGGGCGTAGCTTGAGGGGCGAGTCGCCGCGCAACATCCAGCCCATCGCTTGCCACGGCACACCGGCATCGGCCAGCGGTGCTACATAGCGGTACGAGAGCTGGCCACCATTGGCAAAGCTGGTCTGGCTGCCCAGGGCAGGTCGGGCCTCGATAACCGTCACTTCAAAGCCATCGCGCACCAGGGCATAGGCTGTGGCCAGCCCGATTACGCCCCCGCCGATGATGCAAACTCGCTGTGCCATGTCAGTCCTTAACCCTTGTTGTTCGGGCTTCAGAGTAGGGGCAGGTGACAGGCGGCGAACAATGAATAAAGATGGACCTCCCATAAACAAAGGTTATGGACTGCTGCCATGCGCTTACGTCATATCGAAGTGTTCCAGGCGATTCGCCAAACCGGTTCTGTGAGTGCGGCTGCGCAGTTGCTGCATGTTTCGCAGCCTGCGGTGAGCAAGGTGCTGCAACACGCCGAGCAGCGGTTGGGCTTCCCGCTGTTTTTGCGCGTGCGCGGCAAGTTGCAGCCCACCCCTGAGGCGCTGTTGCTGGAGCGCGAAGTCGACAAGGTGACCGAGAGCCTGCAAGGCGTGCAGCGCCTGGCGCAAAGCCTGCGCCGTGAGCCGGGCCAGCGTTTGCGGATCGGCAGCACGCCAGCGCTGGCGTTGTCGCTGTTGCCGCCGGTGATCAGTGAGTGGACGCGACGTTACCCCGATATCAACTGTGAACTGGCCAGTGCCCATAGCCGGGAACTGGTACAAAACCTGTTGATGCGCGAGCTGGATGTGGCCTTGACCTTCAAGTTGCCTGATCACCCCGGGCTCAAGGCTCGGGCATTGGCCCACGGTGTGCTGGTGGCGCTGGCCCCGCGGGGGTATTGGGCAGATGAAAGCGAGGGCATGCCCCTGGCCCTGAATGAGTTGGCGGATGCACCGTTGATCGGGCTGAGCAGTGCCGATCCGTTGTTTGCCCGCCTGGACAATTACTTGCAGGCGGTAGAGCCGCCGCCACGCATCAGCATCGCGGTGCAGACCTATTCACTGGCGCGGGCGATGGTGGAGTCGGGTGCGGGGTTGGCGGTAATTGATCCGTTTACGGCGTTGGGAGCGTCGCGGGCGAGTACGCTGATCCGGCCACTGACCCCGGCGCTGCCGATCACGCTGTATGCATTGACCCGGGCAGATGAGGCCCCGGCGCATACCCTGGAAGGGTTGCTGCAACTGTTCGCAGAGCGTGCCAGCGAACAGTTGCAGCGGTTGGCGGGTTGATAACAAACCCCTGTAGCCGCTGCCGCAGGCTGCGATAAGGGCCGAAGGACCTTCGCTCTTGGAGAAGCGCGACCTCTTCGGGCTCGATCGCAGCCTGCGGCAGCGGCTACAGGTTATTTCCTGTTACTTCGGCAGTGCGTACACCACCACCTGATCACCGACCTGATCTTTCAGGATCGAGTTGCCACCCGCCACAAACGCCACGTACTGCCGGCCCTTGTATTCATAGACGGCGGGGTTGGCCACGGCAGGCGCCATAACGATGTCCGACCACAGTTCCTTGCCGTCATCCAGGGAGTAAGCGCGCACCTTGGCATCCATCGACGCACCGATAAACACCAGGCCGCCTGCGGTCACCGCAGGGCCACCAATGGTCGGTGAGCCCATGCTTTCAGGCATGTACCAGCCCCACTGCTGCACGGCACCCATCGGACGACGCCATTTCACGTCACCGGTGTTCATGTTGATTGCCACGATTTCACCGAAAGGCGGTGCCCAGCACGGCATGCCTGCCCAGTTTTGCGCGTTCAGCAAACTCATGCCGTAAGGCGCGCCGATTTGTGGGTAGAAGCCGTTTTCGTTGCCAGAATCTTTAGGCTGTTTGTCGTAGGAAGCGCGATCCCACAGCTTGATCATCTGCACGATGTGCGAGGTGTTGACGATCGCCACCTGACTCACCGGGTCAAACGCTACACCGCCCCATTGCACGCCACCGGCACTGTCCGGATAAGCCAGCACGCCGTTGCCCTTGGTGGAGGGCGGCGAGTACATGCCGTTGTATTCCAGGCCGTCCCACATTTTGCTGCACTGGCCAAAGCCGACGATATCGGCGATTTTCCAGATGGCCGGTTTTTTCGACTGGTCCAGCAAAGGCGCAGGCTTGGTCGGGAACGGCTGGGTTGGCGAATACACCTCGCCGTCGGCGTCGCCTTTGGGAACCGGACGTTCTTCGATCGGCCACACGTCTTCGCCGGTGCGGCGGTCAACGGTGAACAGGAAGCCCATTTTGGTCGCTTGTACCAGCGCCGCTACAGGCTTGCCATCGACGGTGATATCCATCAGCGTTGGCGCCGAGTTGATGTCGTAGTCCCACAAGTCATGGTGAACCCACTGACGAGACCAGACGACCTTGCCGGTGTTGATATCCAGCGCGGTGGTCGAGGTGCCCAGTGGAATCGGCTTGCTCCGGTTGCCGCCCCAGTAGTTGGGTGAGGGTGAGGACACGGGGATGTACAGCAAGCCCAACGCCGGGTCATAAGACATTGCGGTCCAGATGTTGGCGGTACCGGTTTTGCCAGCCTCCTCATCCGGGATCGGCTTGAATTCCCATTCTAGCTCGCCGGTGCGGGCATTGAGGGCAAACAGCGAGCCCGGTGACTCAACTTCGTATTCCCAGTCTTTACCGGCCCAGCCGACGATCAGTTTGTCGCCGATCACGGTGGGTGGCTGCAGCTGCGACAGCGGCCATTTGGCGTTGACCTTGTTCCACTGGTTGACGTCGACCACGCCGTTTTTACCGAAGCCTTCGCAGGGTTTGCCGGTATCGGCATCCACCGCGTACAGCTGCGCGGTCATATTGCCCAGGTACACGACCTTCTGGCAGGCCACGCCTGCTTGCGGGGTTTTTTCCTGCCAGTAGGCCACGCCGCGGGACTTCAGCGCGGGCTGGGTTTCGGCCACCAGGGGCGACTTGGTGTCGTAGGTCCACTTTTCTTTGCCGGTCTCGGGTTCAAGGGCGATGATCCGGTAAAAAGGAGTGCCGACGTAAAGCGTGTCATTGGCAAAAATAGGCGTAGCGGACCACACCGATGGCGGGATTTTTCCGCTGCCGGTGGACATATCGCCGGTGAAGTACTGCCAGACCTTGGTCAGCTTGCCGACGTTGTCCTTGTTGATTTGCGTCAGGGGCGAGTACTTCTGCGAGCTGAGCTGGCCGTGGAAGCTGTCCCATTCCTTCCCGCTGGGGATCGGGATTTTCGCGTCTTGCGCAGAGATGCTCGACGGAGCCAGCAACGGCGGCGGCACGGTGTAGGTGTCCTGGGCATAGGCATTGGATACCCCTGCCAATAAGCACAACGCCGGTGCTGTCAAAAAGTGCATTTTGATCCCGTTCATAGCGCGCTCCTTGTTGGCTTGGGGCCAAAGGTTTCAATGACAACACCCACGGCGTAGACCAGCAGGGCAATCACCGTCCACCAACCATGCAGCAGGCTGGCGGCAAAAAGGGTGCCGATGACCCCGGCCCAGCTCAAAAACAGGACGAAGTTGCGCAAGCCTCCTGCCCCGGTCTTGACCAGCAACACGCCCAGAACAAACAGCACTAATTCGGCAAACATCGTGGTCATTGCACCGCCAGAACCCGTCACACCGGACAATGGCATAAAGAATCGCCCTGCCGTAATGGCCAGGGCAGCCAGAGCCGCGATGATCATGATATGGGCACCCAGTTGGCGCCTGGGCGGTGCGTAGGCAGCAGAAGTACTCATCCCTTTCTCCTTAGCGATTCATGCCCGAGGGCATCACGGAAAGTGAGTGTAGCCAAGGCAGGGAAAATCGCCGGGAGGATGCAGCGGCAGGAATCTTTGTGGGAGCGGGCTTGCTCGCGATACAGGCGGCTCGTTCTCTTTGACAGACCGAGTAGATGCCATCGCGGGCAAGCCCGCTCCCACAGGAAAGGTGAGTGTCAGTGCGCCTGCTCAGCCTCCACCGGCGCATCCTTGGTCACATGCTTGACCAGTTTGCCGATGGTCAGGCCCTGGAACAGGATCGAAGACAGCACCACGATATAGGTGATACTCAGGATCAGGTCGCGCTCCGGGCCCAGTGGCAAGGCCAGGGCCAAAGCCACCGAAACACCGCCGCGCAGGCCACCCCAGGTGAGGATGCGAATGGTGCCGCGGGGCACGGTGCGCCAGCGGCGCAGCAATACAATGGCCGGCGCCACGGTCAGCAGGCGCGACAGCAAAATGGCCACGGCCAGGCCGCTGGCAGCCAGCAAATGCAGCCACGAGAACGGCAGCAGCAACAGTTCCATGCCGATCAGCGCAAACAGCAGCGCATTGAGCATGTCATCAAGCAGCTCCCAAAAGCCGTCCATATAGCGACGGGTCATCTCGTTCATGGCCTTGTTGCGGCCCAGGTTGCCTATGATCAAACCGGCGACCACCATCGCAATCGGCGCCGACACATGCAGCTCACTGGCCATGGCCGAGCCGCCAATCACCAGGGCCAGGGTCAGCATCACTTCGATCTGGTATTGCTCGATGCTCTTGATCATCCGGTATACCAGATAACCGATCAGGCCACCGAACACCACGCCGCCAATGGCTTCATGGGCAAACAGCATGGCCGTGGCGCTCAGGCTCGGGGTTTCACCCAGCTGCACGATACCCAGCAACACGGTGAACACCACAACCGCGGTACCGTCATTGAACAGGCTTTCGCCTACGATGGTGGTTTTCAGCGGTTTGGAGGCATTGGCGGTTCGCAGCACGCCGAGTACGGCAATCGGGTCGGTGGGCGAGATCAGTGCACCGAACAGCAGGCAGTACAGGAAGCTGATATGCCAGCCGAACAGGCCGAAAATCCAGTACGCCAGGCTGCCGATCACAGTAGTGGCGATCAACACACCGACCGTGGCCAGCAGGCCAATGGGCCAGCGATAGCTGCGTACGTCGCTGAAGTTCACATGCAGGGCTCCGGCAAACAGCAGGAACGACAGCATCCAGTTCATCAGCAGGTCGCCGAAGTCGATCTGGCCGATAAGCTCCTGCACACGCTCTTCCAGACCCGGATAACCGAGAAAGCTCAAGCCTTGCAACAGCAGGGAAAACATCAGGGCAGTGACCATCACGCCAATCGTCGGCGGCAAGCCGATAAAGCGGAAGTTCACATAAGTCAGTAGTGAAGTCAGGCAGATAAACGCAGCAACAAGCTCAAGCATCCGGGATCCTGTGGTGGCGAGAGTGAATGGAAACCCGATCGGGTCGGGCCATGTTTGGATGCAAAAACGGGCACCAGGGGCACATCCACCGGGTGTGGCAAAGGGACGCGAAGTGCCAGGTCATTGACCACGATGTAGCACTGAGGTTGCATGGTGGCCCTTGCGGCAGTCGCAGGTTGATAACAATAAGGAGTCTGCGGTGCTGGCAACGGTGTTGGTGTTGGTTGCGGCGGTGTTGCACGCGATCTGGAACACGCTGATCAAGTTCAGCGGTGAGCGTTTGCTGGTGATCGCCTGCATGGACACGGTGGCGCTGGTGGTGGTGGCGGCGCTGGTGGGGTTTGCGCAATGGCCGCCGGCGGATATCTGGCCGTGGATTCTGGCCTCGGTGTTTTTCGAGCTGGTGTACCGGGTGCTGTTGATCCGCGCGTATCGGGTGGGGGATCTGGGCCTGGTGTACCCGTTGATGCGCGGGCTTTCGCCGCTGGTGGTGCTGGCGCTGACCCTGATCTTTGCCGGAGAAGTGCTCACGGGGCAGCAGATCATCGGTATTTTGCTGATTCCGTGCGGCATGGCCTGCTTGCTGTGGCAGGGCGGTGGCGGTGATCGCCTGCCCTGGTCGATGCTGCCGGTGGTGGCGCTTATCGGCCTGTGTATCGGTTGCTATACCTTCCTGGACGGGCAGGCGATCCGGCGCTGGTCCCACCCGCTGGATTATCTGGTGTGGGTCACATTGCTCAGTGCCTGGCCGTTTCCGTTGCTGGCCGTTACCCGCAAGCGGGCAGCCTTTGCGCTGTTCTGGCGCACGCAATGGCGGTTGGGAGTCGCGGTGGGGGTCTGTGTGCTGGCCAGCTATGCCCTGGTGCTGTGGGCCATGCAGTTGGGCTCAATTGCCGAGGCGGCGGCCTTGCGTGAGGTCAGTGTGATTCTGGTGGTGCTGTTCGGTATGCGTTACCTCAAAGAACCTTTCGGCGGACCGAGGCTCTTAGCCTGTGGGCTGGTGCTGATCGGCATGCTCGTGATGAAACTCTAAAAAGGAAATTCCAATGACGGTTGCCTTCTGGTGTGTACTGATTGCCTTCTGCCTGACCTATGTGTGCACCGCGTTTGCCAAGTTCAGTGATGGCAAGTTCGGGCCTAAACAGAACCATGATCCGCGTACGTTTCTCGACGGCCTGCAAGGGTTTGCCAAGCGCGCCCACAGTGCCCAGCTCAACAGCTTTGAAGTGACCCCGGCGTTTGCCGCGGCGGTGATCATTGCCGATATCGTGGGCAACGCCCAGCCGGTGACCATTGATGTGCTGGCGGTGCTGTTTGTTACCAGCCGCATGCTGTACATCATCTGCTATCTGGCTGACTGGGCGATTCTGCGTTCGATCGTCTGGTTTATCGGCATGGGGCTGGTTGTCAGCTTCTTTTTTGTGTCGGTCTGATTGAGGCAGCGGCAAGTTGCAAGCTACAAGCAGCAAGTAAAAGCCTGAACCTCTTGCCGCTTGTAGCTAATCGCTTGCAGCTAGCCAAAGGCTAAGGCAACGCCGCCCCTTTAGGCCATAGCAGCCAGATATTGCCCTTCTGTTTCATGTCGCCAGCAATTTGCCCTGCCTCGGGACCCGTGCCGACAAAAAAGTCGGCCCGCACTTCGCCGGCAATGGCGCCGCCGGTGTCCTGGGCGGCAACCGGGCGCACGATGGGCTGGCCGTTGGCCTGGGTGGTCGACAGCCACAACAGGCTGCCCAGCGGGATCACTTTGCGATCGACTGCCACGCTGTAACCGGCCGTCAGAGGCACGTTCAGCGAGCCGCGCGGGCCTTCGTTGCTGTCGGGGTTCTGAGTGAAAAACACGTAGCTCGGGTTGCTGGCCAGCATCTCGTGGACACGCTGCGGGTTGGCCATGGCCCAGGCGTGAATGGTGCCCATGGTCACGTCTTCTTTCTTCAATTCGCCTTGCTCGACCAGCCAGCGGCCAATCGGTTTGTACGGGTGGCCATTCTGGTCGGCATAGCCGATGCGCAGTTGACGGCCATTGTCGAGCTGGACCCGGCCAGAGCCCTGGATCTGCAGGAATTGCAGGTCCATCGGGTCGGTCAGCCACGCCAGCACCGGAGCATTCAGGCCTTTGCTGTTGATGGTTTCAGCGGTGTCGTAAGGCTTGAGTACACGGCCATCGAGGCGACCGCGCAGGCGCTTGCCTTTGAGTTCGGGGTAAATGCTGTCCAGATTGACCACGATCAGATCAGCTGGCACGCCATAGATCGGCACATTGGCTGCCTGGGTGGGCTTGAGGCTGCCCGGGTAAACGGGTTCATAGTAACCGGTGATCAGGCCGTCACTGCTGCCTTCGGCCGAGCGCAGGCTGTACACGTCGAGGTGGGTTTGCAGGAAATTGCTGATTTCGGCCACGCTCGGGCTGGCAGGCAATGCCGCAGCGTCGGTGCATACCGGTCCCCAGTTGGCGTCCGCCTTGAGGCGGGTACAGGCACTGCGCCATGAAGCGAAGCCGCTTTGCAGGTCACTGCCCGTCACTTCAGGCAGGGCACTCCAGTCAGCTTTGCTGTAAGTGGTGTGGGGTTCAGGTTTGACGGCATTTTTGTCTGCGTCCTTGTCGGTGCCGTTGCATCCGGCCAGCAACATGACAGCGGGCAGCGCCCAGGCCAGTGGTTGGAAAAATCTGTTCATTGACGCTGTTCCTTCGAGGCTGCCGAGGTCTGATGGCCCTCAAGGCAAACCGTATATTTAATAAGGGTATTGGTCTTTGCAGGTGACGCGAGGATACTGGCGACCGATTTCCGTGACCTGAAGCCACCATGACTCTTAAACGCCTGACTGTTGTAGTGCTCGCCTGCCTGACGCTGACTGCGTGTGGCGGGGTTGATCCCGATTCGCCGCTGGGCCAGCGTAAAGCGATTTTCAAGCAAATGCTCAAGACCAGCGAAGACCTGGGCGGCATGTTGCGGGGTCGAATTCCGTTCGATGGCCCGCGTTTTACTGAGGGTGCCATCAAGCTGGATGCCCTGGCTCATGAACCTTGGAAGCATTTCCCACAGGTTAAAGAGGCTGATCAAACCAGCGCCACTGATGATGTCTGGCAAAAGCAGGCCCGTTTTCAGGAGCTGGCGCGTCAATTGGAGGCCGCTACGGGTGAGCTGGTAATCGCCAGCCAGGTGCAGCCCTACAAAGCCAGCAACCTGACCCCTGCGGTGCAGAAAGTCGAAGACACCTGCAGTGCGTGCCACAAGGCATTCAGGAATCACTGAGTAAAGTTGAGCCGGTACTCGCCTTCTGTGGGAGCGGGCTTGCTCGCGATACAGGCGACGCGGTCTGTCACGCAGACCGCAGCGGTCCCATCGCGAGCAAGCCCGCTCCCACACATGATATCTGTAGCGCGAGACTTATTTATCCAGCTGATCCAGCGCTTCCTGCAGTTCTTTGCGCGATTCGGCCAGCTTGTTTTTGCGCTTGTCGATTTTTTCCGGGTCGCCTTTCTTCATGGCCTTGTCCAGATCCGCCTGGCGCTTGCTGACTTCATGCTTGGCTTCCAGCACCTTGTTTTCGCGTTCCTTGCGCAGGCCCGCGTCGGTGCAATGGGCGTTGACTTCGCTCAGGGCTTTTTCCAGACCGGCCACCTGGTTGCTGTTGCCGTGGGCTCGCGCTTGCTCAAGTTGCAGGGTGATGGCTTGTTTCTTGGCCGCGCAACCGGTCAGTTCCGGGGCTGCATCAGCAGCCATCAGCGGGGCAGCCAACAGGCCGCAAACAGTAAACAGGGCGAGCGGTGAAAGTAATTTCATAAATAGCTCCATGACCAAAGATGACAATTAAATAAGGCTGAAAAAACGCTGCACAAGAGCGTTTCGGTGGATCCAAACCGTGGATGTTAGCAGCATCCGCATGCAAGCAATCCGTCGAGCGTTGCCCGCCAGCAGCAAAAAGCCCCGAACAGTTGCCTGTACGGGGCTTTTGGTGCAGCAGGTTTTACTTACAAACCAGCAGCGGCGCGCAGCTCTTCAGCGCGGTCGGTACGCTCCCACGTAAACGTGGTGAAGGTATCGTTGCCCACTGTCTTGGTCTGCGGCGTGCGGCCGAAGTGACCGTAAGCAGCAGTTTCCTGGTACATCGGGTGCAGCAGGTCAAGCATGGTGGTGATGGCGTATGGACGCAGGTCGAACACGTCACGTACCAGCTTGATGATTTTGTCGTCGGAGATTTTGCCAGTGCCGAAGGTGTTCAACGAAATCGAAGTCGGTTGAGCGACGCCGATAGCGTAGGAAACCTGGATCTCGCAACGATCAGCCAGGCCTGCAGCCACGATGTTTTTAGCGACATAACGACCGGCGTAGGCTGCCGAACGGTCAACCTTGGATGGATCTTTACCCGAGAACGCGCCGCCACCGTGACGGGCCATGCCGCCGTAGGTGTCAACGATGATCTTGCGACCGGTCAGGCCGCAGTCGCCAACCGGGCCACCGATGATGAACTGGCCGGTAGGGTTGATGTGGAACTGGGTGTCCTTGTGCAGCAGCTCGGCTGGCAGCACATGCTTGACGATCAGTTCCATCACGCCTTCACGCAGGTCCTTGTAGGACACTTCCGGGTTGTGCTGGGTCGACAGCACGATGGCGTCGATGGCCACAACCTTGCCGCCTTCGTAGCGGCAAGTTACCTGGGACTTGGCGTCCGGGCGCAACCACGGCAGCAGGCCGGATTTGCGGGCTTCTGCCTGGCGCTGGACCAACTGGTGAGAGAAGGTGATCGGTGCTGGCATCAGCACCTCGGTTTCGTTGCTGGCGTAGCCGAACATCAGGCCCTGGTCGCCGGCACCCTGATCTTCAGGCTTGGCACGGTCAACACCCTGGTTGATGTCAGGGGACTGCTTGCCGATGATGTTCATCACGCCGCAGGTAGCACCGTCGAAGCCGACGTCGGAGCTGGTGTAGCCGATGTCGGTGATCACGTCACGAACGATCTGCTCCAGGTCAACCCAGGCCGAAGTGGTGACTTCGCCAGCGATGATTGCTACGCCGGTTTTCACCAGAGTCTCGCACGCCACACGGGCGAACTTGTCTTCAGCAATGATGGCGTCCAGCACCGCGTCAGAAATCTGGTCGGCGATTTTGTCCGGATGCCCTTCAGACACGGACTCGGAGGTGAAAAGGGAGTATTCGCTCATCTCGACGGTTTCCTAATATTTACCGATGGTGAGTGTCGCCAGCTGGCCGCTGAAAGTGGCGGACCTGAAGCTGGAAACCATTACGTAAGCCTACATAGAGGCTTTCCCCGGGAACGAGTCCCGCAGCGGTGGCCCAATGGGCCAGATCATCTTGTTCAAAACCCAGCCACAAATCACCGCAGGCCTCGCGGGCCCACGTCTGATTATGGCTGCACAACTCTGTTACCAGCAGGCTACCGCCCGGTTGCAGCAAGGTTGCCAGTTGCTTGAGTGCTTCGGCCGGCGCGGCGAAATGGTGCAGGACCATGTTCACCACGACGCAGTCGACCTGCAGCGGTGCCTGGTGCAGCGCGTCGGCCAGGATCAGGCTGACGTTGTTCAGTGACTCGCGTTCACACAGCTGACGGGCCAGCTCCAGCATGACCGGGCTGTTATCCACTGCCGTGACCTGATGGAAGCGGCGGGCCAGGTCGGGCAGGAAGCTGCCATCGCCGGGACCGACTTCCAGGGCCGTGGCCGCCGGGCTGAAACTCAGCTTGTCGAGCAGGGTTAAAACACTGTCCCGGTATTGCGGCAAGCCGGCGATCAAATCCTGTTGAGCGCGAAACTTCTCGGCTATGCGTGAGAAAAAGTCCTGACTGGCGGCTGCACGTTGGCCGTGTACGGCGCTGATGCGCGCCTGTACTTCGGCGGGCAAGGTCAGGTTATCGACCTCTTCAAGCAGTGCTGCATGCAATTTGCCGCCCAGTTGTTCGGTATGGGGCAGGGCGCGGCGATAAAAAATCGCGTTGCCTTCGCGCCGGGTTGCAACCAGCCGCGCCTGGGACAGCACCTTGAGGTGGTGGCTCATCCCGGACTGGCCGGTGGCGAAAATCTGTGTCAGTTCCAGCACGCCAAACGAATCGTTGGCCAGCGCGCGCAGCACATTGAGTCGCAGCGGGTCGCCTCCAGCCTTGCACAGGGCGGAGAGCTCGTCGCAATCGTCATGGCGGATTGAAGGCACGCGTAAGTTCATGGGGCCGCAGTCTAGTTACCCGCTCAAGCCCCCGCAAGTTCAATATCAAAACTTTTTGATATTGGTCGATAAATGGCGCGTTTGTCGGGTGAGATGTGCTTATTAACGAAATGAAATGTCCGATCCTTAACAGATTGGCTGCCTGAACAAAGGAAAAACGTTTCAGCTGACTATCTGTCATTGCCCCGAGGGGGTGGGTGAGGGAAAATGCTCGCCTTTTTTCCGTTTCGATTTAACTTCCAATACCCAGGAGAACAGCGATGCCCAGCCGTCGTGAGCGTGCCAACGCCATTCGTGCACTCAGCATGGATGCCGTGCAAAAAGCCAACAGCGGTCATCCAGGTGCCCCTATGGGTATGGCGGATATCGCCGAAGTACTGTGGCGCGATTATCTGAAGCACAACCCGAGCAATCCTTCGTTCGCTGACCGTGACCGCTTCGTGCTGTCCAACGGCCATGGTTCGATGCTGATCTACTCGTTGTTGCACCTGACCGGCTATGACCTGTCGATCGACGACCTGAAAAACTTCCGCCAGCTGCACAGCCGCACCCCGGGCCACCCGGAGCTGGGCTACACGCCGGGCGTTGAAACCACTACTGGCCCGTTGGGTCAGGGCCTGGCCAACGCTGTGGGCTTTGCCCTGGCCGAAAAAGTCATGGGCGCGCAGTTCAACCGTCCTGGCCATAACGTTGTCGATCACCACACCTACGTGTTCCTGGGTGATGGCTGCATGATGGAAGGCATTTCCCACGAAGTTGGCTCGCTGGCCGGCACCCTGGGCCTGAGCAAACTGATCGCCTTCTACGATGACAACGGCATCTCCATCGATGGCGAAGTTGAAGGCTGGTTTACCGACGACACGCCAAAGCGTTTTGAAGCCTACAACTGGCAAGTGATCCGCAACGTTGACGGTCACGATCCGGAAGAAATCAAGACTGCGATCGAAACTGCACGCAAAAGCGACCAGCCAACGCTGATCTGCTGCAAAACCACCATCGGTTTCGGTTCGCCGAACAAGCAGGGCAAGGAAGACTGCCACGGTGCGCCACTGGGCAACGACGAAATCGCCCTGACCCGCAAGGCTCTGAACTGGAACCACGGCCCGTTTGAAATTCCGGCTGATATCTACGCCGAATGGGATGCCAAGGAAGTCGGTGCTGCGGTTGAGTCCGAGTGGGACAAACGTTTCGCTGCCTACGCTGCCGAGTTCCCTGAGCTGGCTGGCGAGCTGTCGCGCCGCCTAAGCGGCAAACTGCCAGCTGACTTCGATGCCAAGGCCAACGCCTACATCGCTGAAGTCGCTGCCAAAGGCGAAACCATCGCCAGCCGCAAAGCCAGCCAGAATGCCCTGAACGCTTTCGGCCCGCTGTTGCCTGAACTGCTGGGCGGCTCTGCTGACCTGGCCGGTTCCAACCTGACCCTCTGGAAAGGCTGCAAAGGTGTTTCGGCTGAAGACGCCAGCGGTAACTACGTGTACTACGGCGTACGTGAGTTCGGCATGAGCGCCATCATGAACGGCGTTGCCCTGCACGGCGGCCTGGTGCCTTACGGTGCAACCTTCCTGATGTTCATGGAATACGCCCGCAACGCCATCCGCATGTCGGCCCTGATGAAACAGCGCGTGATCTATGTGTTCACCCACGACTCCATCGGTCTGGGCGAAGACGGCCCGACTCACCAGCCGATCGAACAGCTGACCAGCCTGCGTACCACGCCGAACCTGGACACCTGGCGCCCGGCCGATGCGGTGGAATCCGCAGCTGCCTGGAAATACGCCCTGGAGCGTAACGACGGTCCGTCCGCGCTGATCTTCTCGCGTCAGAACCTCAACCACCAGACCCGTGATGCCGGCCAGATTGCTGATATCAACCGTGGTGGCTATGTGCTCAAGGACTGTGCAGGCGAGCCTGAGCTGATCCTGATCTCGGCAGGTTCCGAAGTGGGTCTGGCCGTTCAGGCCTGGGAAAAACTGACCGAACAGGGCCGCAAGGTTCGTGTTGTGTCGATGCCATGCACCAGCGTGTACGAAGCTCAAGATGCAGGCTACAAGCAGTCGGTTCTGCCGCTGCAGGTGAGCGCCCGTATCGCGATCGAAGCGTCCCACGCAGACTACTGGTACAAGTACGTGGGCCTGGAAGGCCGCGTGATCGGCATGACCACCTACGGCGAGTCGGCGCCTGCGCCTGCCTTGTTCGAAGAGTTCGGTTTCACCCTGGAAAACATCCTGGGTCAGGCTGACGAACTGCTGGAAGACTGATCCAGAAGTAGCATCGTTTGAGCTGCCCTCTTCGCGAGCAGGCTCGCTCCCACAGGGATCTACATAGCCCCTGTGGGAGCGAGCCTGCTCGCGAAATAGTAGTGGTGAAGGATTCACCTTGGTAATCGAGAGCCCCATGCCCCAACCGCGTCCCTACAAAGTTGCACTCAACGGCTACGGCCGGATTGGTCGTTGCGTCCTGCGTGCGTTGTTCGAGCGAGGGGCCGCTGCCGGGTTTGAAATTGTTGCACTCAATGATCTGGCCGATATGGCCAGCCTCGAATATTTGACGCGCTTCGACTCCACCCATGGCCGGTTTCCCGGCGAGATACGGATCGAAGGCGACTGCCTGCATATCAATGGCGACTGCGTGAAAGTGTTCCGCAGTGCCACCCCTGAAGGAATCGACTGGGCTGCCCTGGGTGTTGACCTGGTGCTGGAGTGTTCCGGCGTCTACAACACCCGCGCCGACGGCCAGCGTTTTCTTGATGCCGGAGCACCTCGCGTGCTGTTTTCGCAACCGATGGCCAGCGACGCCGATGTCGACGCCACCATCGTTTACGGCGTCAACCAGCACAGCCTGACCGGCGAAGAACGCCTGGTGTCCAATGCCTCCTGCACCACCAACTGCGGCGTGCCGCTGTTGCGTCTGCTGGATCAGGCCCTTGGCCTGGAGTACGTTTCGATCACCACGATTCACTCGGCGATGAACGATCAGCCGGTAATCGATGCCTACCATCATGAAGACCTGCGTCGTACACGTTCGGCGTTTCAGTCAGTGATTCCGGTGTCTACCGGCCTGGCCAAGGGCATCGAGCGCCTGTTGCCGGAACTTGCTGGCCGGGTTCAGGCCAAAGCAGTACGGGTGCCGACCTTGAACGTGTCGTGCCTGGACATCACCCTGACCACGGCCCGGGACACCGATGCCGCAGAAGTGAACCGCCTGCTGCGCGAGGCTGCTACCAGCGGCCCGCTCAAAGGCTTGCTGGCCTATACCGAGTTGCCGCACGCCAGCTGTGATTTCAATCATGACCCGCATTCGGCGATTGTCGATGCCAGCCAGACCCGCGTTTCCGGCCCCCGGCTGGTGAACCTGCTGGCCTGGTTCGACAACGAATGGGGTTTTGCCAATCGAATGATCGATGTGGCAGAGCATTACTTGCACGTTACCCACCCAAAACCCGCTCTCTAACATTAGAAACTCAGGAATTGTGACCCATGACCGTGTTGAAGATGACCGACCTCGATCTGCAAGGTAAACGCGTACTGATCCGCGAAGACCTCAACGTCCCAGTCAAGGACGGTGTAGTCACCAGCGATGCGCGTATCCTCGCTTCGCTGCCGACCATCAAGCTGGCTTTGGAAAAAGGCGCGGCGGTTATGGTCTGCTCGCACCTGGGGCGTCCGACTGAGGGCGAGTTTTCGGCTGAAAACAGCCTCAAGCCTGTAGCCGATTACCTGAGCAAGGCCCTGGGCCGTGAAGTGCCGCTGGTCAGCGATTACCTCAATGGCGTCGACGTCAAAGCCGGCGATATCGTGCTGTTTGAAAACGTGCGCTTCAACAAGGGCGAAAAGAAAAACGCCGACGAACTGGCCAAGCAATACGCTGCCCTGTGCGACGTGTTTGTGATGGACGCTTTCGGCACCGCTCACCGCGCCGAAGGCTCTACCCACGGCGTGGCCAAGTTTGCCAAGGTTGCAGCCGCAGGCCCTTTGCTGGCGGCTGAGCTGGAAGCACTGGGCAAGGCCCTGGGCGCCCCGGCCAAGCCAATGGCGGCCATTGTTGCCGGCTCCAAGGTGTCGACCAAGCTTGAAGTGCTGAACAGCCTGAGCCAGATCTGCGATCTGCTGATCGTGGGTGGCGGGATCGCCAACACTTTCCTGGCCGCCGCCGGTCACCCGGTGGGCAAGTCGCTGTACGAGCCCGACCTGCTGGAAACCGCTCGCGCCATCGCTGCCAAGGTCAACGTGCCCCTGCCTACCGACGTAGTCGTGGCCAAAGAGTTCGCTGAAAGTGCCGCTGCAACCGTCAAGCTGATTGCCGACGTTGCTGCTGACGACATGATCCTGGATATCGGCCCGCAAACCGCTGCCCATTTTGCCGAGCTGCTCAAGACTTCGAAGACTATCCTGTGGAACGGCCCGGTGGGTGTGTTCGAGTTCGACCAGTTCGGCAACGGCACCAAGGTTCTGGCCCAGGCCATTGCTGACAGTTCGGCGTTCTCCATTGCTGGCGGCGGCGACACTCTGGCGGCGATCGACAAGTACGGCATTGCTGATCAAATCTCCTACATCTCCACCGGCGGTGGTGCATTCCTGGAGTTCGTCGAAGGCAAGGTACTGCCTGCCGTCGAGATCCTGGAAAGCCGCGCCAAAGCCTGAAGGTGTTTCAGGCCCTGAAAGGAAGCATGGACATGGTCAAGTTGTTACCGCTGTTGATGATCGCGGGCTTTTTGGCCGGTTGCGCCGGCTCGAGCACGCCGGCGCCCGAGGCTGCAACCCCTGAAGAGAGTGGTTGCTACCAGGCTGACTGGCAGGCGCAAAGCGTGCCGCTGGTCAATAAACGCTCAGGGCCTGAGGCGCTGGAAAAATACGAGTCGCCCAAGGCTTCACAAGAGCGCGGGTGCCCTTGATTTGATATGGGTTTTTGCGTGGGAGCGGGCTTGCTCGCGATTGCATCACCGCGGTTCGGCAAATAGACCGAATTGCCTGCATCGCGAGCAAGCCCGCTCTCACAATCAGGCCGCATAGCTATAGCTGGAGCTGTATCGTTTCAGCTAAATCGGATTGGCAGAATGGGGCACAACCCCCGATCTGCAATAACTTGAATAGCAGCCGCCGCTACGGCAGGCTTGCACGATTAACGACCCTTGTCCGGGAGAGACACACACAATGGCACTTATCAGCATGCGCCAGATGTTGGACCACGCCGCCGAATTCGGCTACGGCGTTCCAGCCTTCAACGTAAACAACCTTGAGCAGATGCGCGCCATTATGGAAGCCGCTGACAAGACCGACTCCCCGGTGATCGTTCAGGCTTCGGCCGGTGCGCGCAAGTACGCAGGTGCTCCCTTCCTGCGTCACCTGATCCTGGCTGCAATCGAAGAATTCCCGCATATCCCGGTGTGCATGCACCAGGATCACGGCACCAGCCCTGACGTGTGCCAGCGCTCGATCCAGCTGGGTTTCAGCTCGGTCATGATGGACGGCTCGCTGGGCGAAGACGGCAAGACCCCGACTGACTACGACTACAACGTTCGCGTTACTCAGCAAACCGTTGCCCTGGCGCACGCGTGCGGTGTGTCGGTTGAAGGCGAGCTGGGCTGCCTGGGTTCGCTTGAAACCGGTATGGCTGGCGAAGAAGACGGCATCGGCGCAGAAGGCGTTCTGGATCACAGCCAGATGCTGACCGACCCGGAAGAAGCCGCTGACTTCGTCAAGCGCACTCAAGTGGATGCCCTGGCCATTGCCATCGGTACTTCCCACGGCGCTTACAAGTTCACCAAGCCACCTACTGGCGACGTACTGGCGATCGACCGCATCAAAGAAATCCACAAGCGTATCCCGAACACTCACCTGGTGATGCACGGTTCGTCCTCTGTTCCACAAGAGTGGCTGGCGATCATCAACGAGTTCGGCGGCGACATCAAAGAAACCTACGGTGTGCCGGTAGAAGAAATCGTTGAAGGCATCAAGCACGGCGTGCGCAAGGTCAACATCGACACCGACCTGCGTCTGGCATCGACTGGCGCGATGCGTCGTCTGATGGCAACCAACCCGAGCGAGTTCGACCCGCGCAAGTTCTTCGGCGCCACCGTAACTGCCATGCGTGACGTGTGTATCGCCCGTTACGAAGCCTTCGGTACTGCCGGTAATGCTTCGAAGATCAAACCGATCTCTCTGGAAGCCATGTACCAGCGTTACCTCAAAGGTGAGCTGAACGCCAAGGTCAACTAAGACCGGCGCGTACAAAAAAGCCCGCAGCGATGCGGGCTTTTTTGTGGGTGTCAGTTGCAGCCCTCACCCTAGCCCTCTCCCAGAGGGAGAGGGGACTGAATTGTGGGGTTACGCAGATTTGCTTTTGCCTTAAGTTCCCTCTCCCTCTGGGAGAGGGCTAGGGTGAGGGTCTCTTGAGCAGCCCGCGCACACTGATCCACACAGGAATACCCAAGCCAATCCAGCTCAATACATCCCAGGCGTCGTCACCCAATAGCGCACTGAACAAGCCGGTTACGCTGACCAGGCCAATGGCCAGCGGGATGGAAAACACTTTCCAGAAGTTCGACTGACGCGGCCTCATCGTGCGCTCTCCCTGGCCGCGCGTCTGCGCACCCACCACAGGTACAGCCCGCTGCCGAGCACCACAATGGTCAGCACATCGAGAGCCGCCCAGAGGATTTTCATCGGCATGCCGCCGTAATCACCGAAGTGCAGCGGTTGGGACATGCCCATGGCGTCCATGTACCACGGTCGTCCGGCCACGGCGGTGACATCCAGGGTACTGGCATCGATCAATACCGGGGTCAGCAGGTGCGAGGTCAGGTGCGTGCTGCCTTTCATAAAGACCGCGTAATGGTGCTCGCTGGAGAACCGCGTGCCGGGGAACGCGATAAAATCCGGGCGCATGCCGGGCGCGGCTCTGGCGGCGATCTCCAGCAACTGGCTGGCCGGGGCGAGACGGGTCAGTGGCGGGGCGTCGCGGTAGGGTTCGATCATGGCGCTGAGGCTGTCATTGCGCCAGGCGGCGATAATCAGGTCGGCACAGGCACTGATAACCCCGGTCACACCTACCACCAAGGCCCAGGTCAGGGTTACGGCGCCAATCAGGTTGTGCAGGTCGAGCCAGCGCAAGCGGGTGGATTTGTCCGTGCGCACGGTGGCGAATTCATGGCGGCGCATAAAGGGCAGGTACAGTACTGTGCCCGAGATGATCGCCAGCACAAACAGCAGCCCCATAAAGGCCAGCAATAGCTTGCCGGGCAAGCCGGCGAACATGTCCACATGCAGGCGCAGCATAACCATCATGATCCCGCCATTGGCTGACGGCATTTCTATGGCCTCGCCCGTGCGCGCATCAAGCATAAAGGTGTGGGACGAATTGGGTTCGGTGCCGGCGGTGGCCGCCATGATGGCAACGATTGCATTGGGCTCGTCTTCTTCCCAGCCGAAGTACTGCATGACTTCACCCGGCCGATGGGCTTCGGCGGCGCGCACCAGTTGTTGCAGATCCAGGGTCGGGGTATCGGCAGGCAGCGCCTTGACCTGCGGCGCATCGCCCAGCAGATGGTCGATTTCATGATGAAAAATCAACGGCAGGCCGGTCAGCGCCAGCATCAGCAAGAACGCGGTGCAAATCAGGCTGGTCCAGGTGTGGATAAAGGACCAGCGGCGGATGGTTTTGCTTTTCATGAAGATCCTGAATGCGTAAACCCCCGGTGGGAGCGGGCTTGCTCGCGATGCAGGCAACTCGGTGTGTCTGAACAAGCCGAGGTGATGCCATCGCGGGCAAGCCCGCTCCCACAGGGGGAGTATTTTTCAATACAAGCGGGTTAGAACTCCAGCTGCGCCGAGAACTGCACGGTGCGTGGATCGCCCAGATAGTGGCTGTTGAGCCAGTAATCCTTGTTGGCCAGGTTGCTGACGTTCATGCGCAGGGTCAGGTCGTTTTCCGAAACTTTCATGCGGTAGCGCGCACCGGCATCAAAGGTGGTGAACGATGGCAATTCGTAGTCGTTGCTCACGTCGGTGTACTGTCTGCCGGTGTAGAACGCACCGCCGGTCAGGGCCAGACCGGGCAAGGCATTGATGTCGTACTCGGCGTAAACCTTGGCCAGTTGCTTGGCAACGTCGACCGGGGCATTGCCGTCGTTGGCCTTGTTGTCGGCGTCTTTGACCTTTGGATCAAGCAGGGTGAAACCGCCCACTACGGTCAGCTCCGGTGTGACTTTGCCGGTCACGCTGAACTCCAGGCCGTTGTTAACCTGTTTGCCACTCTCGGTGTAAATCATCCCTTCGCTGAGAAAGCCGTTAGGTTTTTCAATGTTGAACAGCGCCAGGGTCAGCAACGCGTCGCCCACGGTCGCTTTGGCGCCGATTTCGTATTGCTTGCTGACTTGCGGCGCGAAGATTTCGCCGGCGTTGACTGCGTTGTACGGCGCCGTTCCGCCTGCCTGCAGGCCTTCGATATAAGTGGCGTAGGTGGTCAGCCAAGGTACCGGTTTGTAGATAAGCGAAACGCTGGGCGAGGTTTTGCTCTCGTCATAGCGGGTTTTCTTCGCCGGGTTGGAGTAGATAAAGTCATTGGCGTAAGACTTGATCTGGGTGCGGGTCACACCGAGGATGCTCGACCATTGATCGTTGAAGGTGATGACGTCGCCGATCAGGAAGTTATTGGACTGGGAGGTACTTGCCAGACGCTGGTTGCCATTGCCAATCGAGTAGCTGGGTTTGCCGACCTGTTCGCTGCTGCCAAACGGCAGTGCGCCGCCGCCTACGTCGACGTATTGCGGCGGAGAGCTGGGTACATGGTCTTCGTACTGACGGATGCGCGAGTCATTGCCCTGATAGCCCATGGTCATCTTGTGGCCAATTGAACCGGTCGCGAACGCGGCATCCAGAAACAGGTAGGCAGAGTTCTCTACGTGTTCAATAGGGGCAAAGGCGTACAGCGGCTGGGTGTAGACCCCTGGGCTGTAGACGGTTGGGCCGGTGTAGGTGTTTTCTTCGGTGAACTTCTGTGTCGCAAAGGCACCGCGCAGGGTGAAGGTGTCGTTCAAGCGCCACTTGGCCCGTACGCCGCCCTTGTCGGTTTCGTTATCCGAAAATGACCATTTCTGGCTGTACAGCTTGTCGTTGTCGAGTTGCGAGGCGCGTGGGCGCAGTGCCTGGTCGCCGAAGTACCAGTAGCTGGTCAAGCCGCGGATTTCGGTTTTCTTGTGCGATGCATCGAACTGAATCTGCAGGTCGTCGCTGACGTTCCAGTCCACGGCCAGGCTGATAAGCTCGCGGCGGCGTTTCTGCATGTCGATGGCCGTTTCGCCGTCCTGGGTAAGCAAGTTCAGGCGATAGGCAAATTTGCCTTCGTCGTCGATCTTGCCGCCAAAGTCGCCATGCAGGTAATAGTTGTCGCCACCCGCATTGCCCAAGGTAACGCTGCGATAGTTCTCGTACGTTGGGCGCTTCAGAACATAGTTGGCCAGGCCTCCGGGCGTAGCGGGGCCATACAGAAAGCCGGTGAGACCGGTGATGACTTCCAGTTGCTCGGTTTCTTCCAGAAAGTTGCCGGCATCGGCCAAGGTGCTGAAACGCAGTCCATCATTGGCGATATTCAGGTTGCCCGCGCCGCTGAAGCCGCGAATGTTAACTGCGCTGGCATAGCCCGCGCCGGTCGGCGAGAACATCTGGGTGAACGGGTTGCGCTTGAACACGTCATCCAGCGAAGTGGCCTGCATGTTTTTGAGCAAGGCCTGGGAGGTCACGCTCATGGAGTAGGGCGTGTCTTGCAGTTTCATGGCGCCCAATGCACCGACATTACTCAAGTTTTCGCTGACGTAACCCGCCGCTTCCGAGCCCTCGGCAACAGCAGCACCGTTGATATTGACGTCGCCCAGGGTCAGGGTGCCCTCAACAATAGGCATCAGGGTGTAAGCGCCGTTGCCACTGCTTTGCAGCTGCAACCCGCTCCCCTGCAACGCCTCACGCAGCGCGGTGGTTGCCTCGAACGTACCCTTGACCGGCGCCGAGGTTTTACCTGCCAGCAAGGACGAGTCGATGGCCAGGGTGATGCCTGCCTGGCTGGCGATCTGGTTCAGGGTGGCCGCCAATGACCCGGCGGGCACATTGTAGCTGCGCGCAGACGATGCCTGCTCGGCAGCGATCAGCGTGGTGCTGGCCAGCGGGGCGCTGAGGGCGATGGCGACAGCCAACAGGCTGGGACGCAAAAACGTGTCGAGGGTGCGGGACATTCGGCGGGTTCCTGAATGGAAGTGTTTCTCAATGCCTATCTGCCGCACGAGATTTGAAAAGTGATAGGGCTGATTGAAAATAATTTAGATTCAGTTCGCCGCAGGCTTGGCGCTGACAGTGACCCACCACGGGGTACGTTGCCGGATCTCGACCGGCAAGGTCGGCAGCAGGGCGTTGAGTGCCAGCTCCACATTGTTCAACGGGAAGCTGCCGGTGATGCGCAGGTCGGCTACCTCAGGGGCTACGCCCAGGTGGCCGCGCTGGTAGCGGTTGAGTTCGCCGACCATATCGGCCAGGCGCACGTTGTCCAGTACCAACATGCCCCGTGTCCAGGCATCGGCTCCGGGGCTGACGGCATACATCTGGCCCAGACGGTCGCGGTGCATCAGGACTTGCTGGCCTTCGCTGTAGATGGTCTGTTGGACGCTGTCTTGAGGGTGGGCCTGCACCCGGGATTGCAGCACGCTCAGGCGCGTGCCGTCGTCTTCACGTTTGACCATGAAGCGCGTGCCCAGGGCCAGTAAGCTGCCATCGCGGGTTTGTACGATAAAGGGGCGAGGGTCGCCGTGGCCGGTCTCGACCATGATCTCGCCTTCTTGCAGAACGATACGCCGGATGCTGTCGTCAAAACGCACATCAACTGCACTGTGGGTATTGAGGTTGAGCAGCGTGCCATCGGCCAGACGCAGCTGACGCTGTTCACCGGTGGCGGTTCGCTGGTCGGCCATCCAGTAATCGATGGGCAGGTAGCTTTTACCGGCGAACAGGGCCAGCCCGCACACCAGCGCGACACTCGCCAGGCCGCTGCCGAGCTTGCGTACTCGTTGCTGCACGCCATTGCGGGCATTGAGCAGGGCGTTGCGCGCCGGGATGCCGGTATTGCTGAAACGCTGGTCGAGCATGCCCAATTGTAACCAGGCGCGGGCGTGTTCTTCGCTGGCGCTGTACCACTTGGCGAATTCGGCCTGTTCCACGGCGCTGCCGTTGCCGCAATCCAGGCACAGTTGCCAGGCAATGGCGGCGTCCAGGACCTGGGCCGAGACCGGTTTGGTGTTGGCCTGGCTCATGTTGGTTCGCCATACAGGGCGATATAGCACTGGCGGATGCCCTGGGCCAGGTATTGGCGCACACGGGGCACCGACACGCCCAGGCGTTCGGCGATTTCGGCGTGGGTCATGCCGTCGAGCCGGCTGTGCAGGAAGGCCGCACGGGATTTGCTCGACAGCTTGCTCAGCATGCGGTCGATGGCCTTGAGGTCTTCGAGGATCAGTTGCTGGGCCTCGGGCGAAGGCTGCTCGGCCTCGGGGATCAGCATCAATTCGTTGAGCCAGGCCTGCTCCAGTGCGGCGCGCCGAAAGTAGTCAAACAGCAGACCCTTGGCGATAGCCGCCAAAAAGGCCCGGGGCTCGCGGGGAGCTTGCAGTTCGGTGCGGCCCAGTAGGCGCACGAAGGTGTCCTGGCTGAGGTCTTCGGCCCGTTGCGGGCAGGCCACGTTGCGTCGCAACCACGCCAGCAGCCAGCCACGATGGTCGCGATAAAGCGCTCCAACCAGCTCACTGTGGGGGTTTTGGACTGACGACAAGGGCATCACCGACTGCAAGTTTTAACTAACGATAATTATTCGCGATTGTGGCAGAGGGAATGGTCCTACGCAATTGACGCTCATCGGATGACCGATAAGGGGGGGGAGGGTCGTTCTTTGTGGGAGCGGGCTTGCTCGCGATTAAATCGCTGCGGTGTGTCTGATGGACCGGGTTGTTTGAATCGCGAGCAAGCCCGCTCCCACAGATTAAAAACCGTGCATCTGCTTGCGCCGCTGCCACTGGTTGAGCCGCTGTTGCAAGGCCTGGGGGCTGTCGATGCCCTGTGCCCGGGCGCGGCTGAACAGGATCAGTGCCAGTTCGGCAGTGGCCAGGGCGTCGGCGCTGGCGTTGTGGCGGTCTTCCACTTGCAGGTTGAAGTGGTTGATCCACTGGTCGAGCCCGGCTTCGCGCTGATGCACCTGCGGGCAGAGCATCGGTGCCAGTGCCGCCACATCCATAAACGGGTGCTGCAAGCGGTAGCCCAGGCTGTCTTTGAGGGCGCGAGTGAGCATGTGCTGGTCAAACGGCGCATGAAACGCCAGTACCGGGCTATCACCCACAAAGTTCATGAAATCGAGCAGGGCGTCCACCGGGTCACTGCCCGCAGCAATGGCCGCAGGCCCCAGGCCATGCAGCAATATGCTGGGGCTCAGAGCGCTGTCGGGACGCTGCAGGGTACGCTCAAACGCCTGGCCCAGGTCGATCGCGCCGTCTTCAATGACCACCGCACCCATCGACAGCACTTGATCGCGGTTAAGGTTCAGGCCGCTGGTCTCAAGGTCCACCACGACCCAGCGTTGCGAGCGCAATGGCGCCTCGCTCAACGCCGGGGCGGGCGCCAGTTGCTGCAGGCGTTGCTGCTGCTCAAGGCTCAACAGCGGTTTTTTGCGCGGCAACAACCAGGACAACAGGCTCATAGCTGATACCGCAGGGCCAGGCTGCTTTGCAGACGCTGGGCCTGACGCAGTGCTTCACGCAGGATACGGCGGTCCAGCTGGTTCAGGCTGTCCGGGTCGACGCGGTTGGAGTACGGGCGGTTTTCCCGGGTTTGCAGCTGGTGCTGCTGCATGCGGGTTTGCTGGATAAAGTGATACGCCTCCTCGTAGGCGGCGCCGTCCAGCGCTTCAATCACGTCCAGTGCGACCAGTTGGCGCAAGCGTTCCAGGGTGTTGTTGGCTTCGATACCGTTGGCCAGCGCCAGCAGGCGCGCGCCGTCGACAAAAGGCGTGAGGCCCTGGACCTTGAGGTCGAGGGTGGCCTTGTCGTTGCCTTTGCGCTCCAGCACAAATTCGCGAAAACGCCCCACCGGCGGGCGGTGACGCAACGCGTTGTCGGCCATCATGCGCTGGAACAGGCGGTTGTCGGCCACTTGCTCAAGGATGCCGCGGCGCAGGTGCGCGCAGCCCTGTTCATCGCCCCAGACCACGCGCAGGTCGAAATAGATGGTGCTGGCCAGCAGGTTTTCCGGGGTGGCCTCGCGGATAAAGGCCGCAAAGCGGCGTGCCCATTCGGCACGGGACAGACACAGGTCGGGGTTGCCGGCCATGATGTTGCCCTTGCACAGGGTAAAGCCGCAGGCTGCCAGATGATGGTTGATCTGCTGGGCAATGGGCAGCAGCCGCAGGCGAATGTCGGCGGCCTGGGCGGCGTCCTTGGCCTCGAACAGAATGCCGTTGTCCTGGTCGGTATGCAGGGTTTGCTCGCGTCGTCCTTCGCTGCCAAAGCACAGCCAGGTAAACGGCACGCCAGGGTCGCCCTTGTCGGCCAGCACCAGTTCGATCACCCGACAGACGGTGTGATCGTTGAGCTGGGTGATGATATGGGTGATCTGCGTGGAAGACGCGCCATGGGCCAGCATGCGTTCAACCAGCTGGCCGATTTCGCCGCGCAGGTTGATCAGGGTGTCCAGCCGGGGAGCATGGCGGATGGTACGCGCCAGATGCACCAGGTCGACCCGTTGCAGCGAGAACAGGTCGCGCTCGGAAACAACGCCACACAGGCGTTGATCTTTAACCAGGCACACGTGGGCAATATGCCGCTCGGTCATGGCGATTGCGGCGTCGAAAGCGCTGTGGTCCGGGCTCAGGTAGAACGGCTCGGGGGTCATGTGCAGGTCGATGGCCTGCTCGAAGTCCTCAATGCCATTGGCCACCACCTGACGCAGGTCGCGCAGGGTGAAAATCCCCAGCGCAGCCTTATGCTCGTCGACCACGACAATGCTGCCCACCTGCTGTTCGTGCATCAGCCGAACGGCTTCGCGCAGGGCTACATGAGGGGCGCACGTTACCGGGTGGCGCATGGCCAGTTCACCCAGGCGGGTATTGAGCGAGTATTGCGTGCCGAGGGTTTGCGCGGCTTTTTGCTGCACTTGCTGATTGACCTTGTCGAGCAGGCTGCTGACGCCGCGCAAGGCAAAGTCGCGGAACTCGTCGGACAGGGCAAAGAGTTTGATAAACGCGGTTTTGTTCAGTTGCAGGCAGAATGTATCTTCGGCGGCGCGGTGTTCGGTGCGCGTAGCGCGCTCGCCCAGCAGCGCGGCCAGGGGGAAGCACTCGCCAGCGGTGATCTCGAAGGTGGTCTGGGCTTCTTCACGCCCGGCGTGGGTACGCTCACCGACCACTCGACCCTGCTTGACGATATAGAAGTGTTCCACCGGCCCGTCAGTCGGTCGGATGATGCTTTCGCCCGGGGCATAGAAGCGCAGTTGGCACTGCTCGACCAGGTACGCCAGGTGAGTGTTTTCCATTTGGTTGAAGGGCGGGAATCGCTGCAAAAATTGCATGGTGCCGTGAATGTTCTGCAACACCGCGGTTTTCCCTGCCTGGAGAAACGCATCCGATTTACTCATTACTGATACCGCGTTGTAGGTTGTGAGCCGTTGTTGTTATGACCGGACAGAGCTGCGCTCCATGGTGTATTTCTATCCCTCATGCTCGGCGGTCTGCGCGCGGGTGCCCATTGGACGTAAGTCTATGGGGCTGCGTTGTGCTGCTGTTTTTGAAAGTTCGTACAGGGATTTTGTATATTTCTTGTACTGGCAGGCTTGGAAATACCTGCGTCTGAGCGCACATTGGCAGCCGAGATAGATAACCGACTATGCTGTTAGGATATTTCGCCTGCAAGGCCGCTTCTGAGAAGCCTATGATCGAACACGACATTTTGACTGACGCCGAACGTGAGGCCTTGCAAGAGGTCATGCAGACACCTGCTTCGGCTTCGTCATGTGTGTTGATTGTTGAAGATGACCCGGTGGCACGGGAGCTGTTGGCCGAGTTTCTGGAACTCAATGCCATTGAGTGCCTCAAGGCCAGCAATGAAGAACAGGCGCTGGCGCTGTTGGCATCGGGAAAGCCGATCAACCTGATGCTCACCGATTTACGCATGTTGCCCCACGATGGCTTGCATCTGATCCGCAAAGTGCGTGAGTCAGAGCGGGCGGCCCTGCCGATCATCATTATGTCGGGCGATGCGAGCGTGCGTGACGCCATCGATGCCATGCACCTGAGTGTGGTGGACTTTCTGCTCAAGCCCATTGATACCGACAAACTGCTCAAGCTGATCCGCCAGGAACTGGGGATGTAAGGTTTGCTCCCACAGGTCAAAAAAAAGCCCCGAATATTCGGGGCTTTTTTTATGACTGCGGGTTACAGGCCGTTTTTGGCCTTGAACTCGCGACGGCGACGGTGCAGTACCGGCTCGGTATAGCCGTTAGGCTGTTTGGTGCCTTCGATCACCAGTTCGACGGCCGCCTGAAAGGCGATGTTGCTGTCGAAGTCTGGCGCCAGCGGACGGTAAAGCGCGTCGTTGGCGTTTTGGCGATCGACCACCGGCGCCATGCGCTTGAGGCTTGCCATGACCTGGTCTTGGTTGACGATGCCGTGACGCAGCCAGTTGGCGATGTGCTGGCTGGAAATACGCAGCGTGGCACGGTCTTCCATCAGGCCGATGTCATTGATATCCGGCACCTTCGAACAACCCACGCCCTGGTCGATCCAGCGCACAACGTAGCCCAGGATGCCCTGGGAGTTGTTGTCCAGTTCGTTCTGGATCTGTTCCGGGGTCCACTGCGGGTTTACCGCCAGCGGGATGGTCAGGATGTCGTCCACCGAGGCCGGTGTGCGCTTGGCCAGCTCGGCCTGACGGGCGAACACGTCAACCTTGTGGTAGTGCAGCGCGTGCAACGCAGCGGCGGTCGGTGATGGCACCCACGCGGTGTTGGCGCCGGCCAGCGGGTGAGCGATTTTCTGTTCGAGCATCGCCGCCATCAGGTCGGGCATGGCCCACATGCCTTTACCGATTTGCGCACGACCTTGCAGGCCAGTGCTCAAGCCGACATCGACGTTGTTGTTTTCGTAGGCCGAAATCCACTTCTGGGCTTTCATGTCGGCCTTGCGAACTACCGGGCCGGCTTCCATCGAGGTGTGGATCTCGTCGCCGGTACGGTCCAGGAAACCGGTGTTGATAAACACCACACGCTCGCTGGCGGCCTTGATGCACGCCTTGAGATTGACCGTGGTGCGGCGCTCTTCGTCCATGATCCCGACTTTGAGCGTGTTGCGTGGCAGCTTGAGCACGTCTTCGATGCGGCCGAAAAGCTCGTTGGTGAACGCGGCCTCTTCAGCGCCGTGCATCTTCGGCTTGACGATATACACCGAGCCAGTGCGGCTGTTGCTGCGCGTGGCCTTGCCGTTGAGGCTGTGGATCGCCGCCAGGCTGGTGAGCAGGCCGTCGAGGATGCCTTCGGGTACTTCGTTGCCGTCCTTGTCGAGGATCGCATCGATGGTCATCAGGTGACCCACGTTGCGCACGAACAGCAGCGAACGGCCATGCAGGCTGACGGTGCCGCCGTTGGGCGCGGTGTACTCGCGGTCCGGGTTCATGGTGCGGGTGAAGGTCTGGCCGCCCTTGGAGACTTGCTCGCTGAGGTCGCCCTTCATCAGGCCGAGCCAGTTGCGGTAGATCACCACCTTGTCATCGGCATCGACCGCAGCAACCGAGTCTTCGCAGTCCATGATGGTGGTCAGGGCCGCTTCCATCAGCACGTCTTTGACGCCTGCAGTATCGGTCTGGCCGACCGGGCTGGCCGCGTCGATCTGGATTTCGAAATGCAGGCCGTTGTGCTTGAGCAGCACGGCGGTCGGTGCGGCGGCCGTGCCGTGGTAACCGATCAACTGTGCGGTGTCGCGCAGACCGGTGCTGGCGCCGGTCTTGAGGGTAACCTGCAAGGCACCGTCAACGATGGCGTAGCTGCTGGAGTCAACGTGGGAGCCGCTGGCCAGAGGCGCAGCTTCGTCGAGAAAGGCGCGGGCGAAGGCAATCACCTTGTCGCCGCGAACCTTGTTGTAGCCTTTGCCCTTTTCGGCGCCGTCGGCTTCGCTGATGGCATCGGTGCCGTAAAGCGCATCGTACAGCGAGCCCCAACGGGCGTTCGATGCGTTGAGGGCAAAGCGCGCATTCATCACCGGCACGACCAATTGCGGGCCGGCCATGCGGGCGATTTCGTCATCGACGTTTTGCGTCGTTGCCTGGAAATCCGCAGCTTCTGGCTGCAGATACCCAATATCCTGGAGGAAGGCTTTATAAGCCACGGCGTCATGGGCCTTGCCGGCCTGCGCCTGGTGCCAGGCGTCGATCCGCGCCTGCAAATCATCGCGTTTGGCGAGCAGTGCTTTGTTCTTGGGTGCCAGGTCGTTGATGACCTTGTCGGCACCGGCCCAGAACTGATCGGCGGTGAGGCCGGTACCGGGGATAGCTTCGTTGTTGACGAAGTCGAACAGGACTTTGGCGACCTGCAGGCCACCGACGTGAACGTGTTCAGTCATTGCTTGCCTCACTCATTTTTATTTAAAGCCTGGAGCGCTTCTCAAAACACCGCCAGAGCGGGTTTGTACGGGGATTGCAGACGCCTGGGCAGACCATGTTGCAAGTTATGTAGTGGTTGCCGAGGCATACTACATGATCAATTGAAGATGTGAAAATCAGACTGATCACGTCGTTCTGCGACCGTTTTAACGCTAACGGTCACACGCAAGAACAGGATGTTCTCAAGAAACAGGCGGGTTGTTCCAGATAATTCTAAAAACAGTACACAATTTGTGATTTGCAATGGCTTCGGTGGGAGCGGGCTTGCTCGCGATTCGGGCGACGCGGTGTGACAGGCAAACCGTAGCGAGACTATCGCGAGCAAGCCCGCTCCCACAGAGGAGGGTGTTGCCTATACTCACTCGACCCCCCTAATAAGAGAGACCCCCGCCATGAACCATCTTGTGATTACGGTCTTTGCCCAGGACAAGGCCGGGCAGGTCGAACGCATTGCCCAGTGCATCGCCGAGCATGGTGGTAACTGGCTGGAGAGTCGCATGTCGCGCATGGCCGGGCAATTTGCCGGGATCCTGCGGGTCGGCGTGCCTGCCGAAGCCCACGATGAGCTGGTCGATGCGTTGCAGCGGTTGGGCAAGGAAGGGATTCGGGTGTTGATCGCCGAAAGCGGTATTGAGCAGTCCTGCACCTGGAAGCCCATTGCCATGGAGCTGGTGGGCAACGACCGCCCCGGCATTGTGCGTGACATCACCCGGGTGCTGACGGAGCAGGGGGTGAGCCTGGAGCGGTTGGTGACCGATGTGCGGCCCGCGCCCATGAGCAACGAGCCGCTGTTTCATGCTGAGGCCATTTTGGCAGTGCCCCTGACCTTGTCCCTGGATGTGCTGCAAAAACGTCTGGAAACCCTGGCGGATGAGCTGCTGGTGGATTTGAAGTTCAGCACCGAGGAGTAACGTCGCCGGTTCAGCTGCGCTTGCGCAGGCTGAACCAGGCATCGAGGCTGTACACCACCAGCCCGGCCCAGATGAATGCAAAGGCCATCAAGGTACTTTCGGACAAGTGCTCGCCGTACACCCAAACCGCCAGGATCAACACCAGCGTCGGTGCGATGTACTGCATAAAGCCCAGAGTGGTGTAAGGCAGATGCCGTGCGGCAGCGTTGAAACTGACCAGGGGTATCAGCGTGGCCGGGCCGGCAAGCACCAGCAGCCAGGCGTGCGAGGTACTCCAGAAGTCAACATGGGCGCTATTGGCCTCGGGGTGTAACAGCAACCAGCCAATGGCCACGGGCACCAGAATCCAGGTTTCGACCACCAGCCCCGGCAGCGCCTTGACCGGCGCCTGTTTGCGGATCAGCCCGTAAAAGCCAAACGTCAGTGCCAGCACCAGCGACACCCACGGCAGGCTGCCCACTTGCCACACTTGCTGGGCCACGCCCGCAGCGGCCAGGCCTACGGCAATCCACTGCAAGCGTCGCAGGCGTTCGCCCAGCAACAACATGCCGAGCAGCACGTTGACCAGCGGGTTGATGTAATAGCCCAGGCTGGCTTCGACCATGCGGTCGTTGTTCACTGCCCACACGTAGGTCAGCCAGTTGGCGGCAATCAGCAGGCCGCTGATGGTCAGCACGCCAAGGCGTTTGGGATTGTCGCGCAGCTCCTGCCACCAGCCAGGGTGCTTCCATACCAGCAGCAACAGCGAGCCGAACAAGGCGGACCAGAGCACCCGGTTGACGATGATTTCGGCCGCCGGGACGCTGGCCAGCAGTTTGAAGTAGAGCGGGAAGATGCCCCAGATGACATAGGCCGTGAGGCCTAGAATGTACCCGCGACGCGGGTTGGCGGCTTGCATGCAGAATCCTTGCTTAGGCAACTAACAGACACGGAAGAAGCCAAGAGTGTAAGCAGGTTTTGCAGACGTGTCGTGCAGGAGATCTGCAAGGCGGACATGTTTTTTTGCACCAGCAGCGGCCCAGGTTTTTCTGTGGGAGCGGGCTTGCTCGCGATGCAGGCACTGCGGTCTGTCAGTTAAACCACAATCGACCCGATCGCGAGCAAGCCCGCTCCTGCAAGAGCCACATACATGGCGTCAGAACAGTTTCAGCGGCTCTTCATTCAGTGCCGAAAGCTGTTCACGCAATGCCAGGATCTGATCGCCCCAGTAGCGTTCGGTACCAAACCACGGGAAGCTGTGGGGGAAGGCCGGGTCGTCCCAGCGTCGCGCCAGCCAGGCGCTGTAGTGCATCAGGCGCAAAGCGCGCAGCGGTTCAATCAACGCCAGTTCGCGGGGGTTGAAGTCATGGAATTCGCTGTAGCCGTCCATCAATTCTGACAACTGCCCCAGACATTCCTGACGGTCACCGGCCAGCATCATCCACAAGTCCTGCACCGCAGGGCCCATGCGGCAGTCATCAAGGTCGACGATATGGAACACTTCGTCGCGGCACATCATGTTGCCGGGGTGGCAATCACCATGCATGCGGATATTGGTGTGCGGGGTGGCGGCGTAGACGTCTTCAACGCGCTTGAGCAGGTCGCGGGCGACGGACTCGTAGGCCGGGAGCAAGCTGCGCGGTATGAAGTTGCCTTCAAGCAGGGTGGTCAGTGAGTCGTGACCGAAGTTTTTCACCCCCAGCGCTTCGCGATGTTCGAACGGCTTGGTTGCACCGACGGCATGCAGGCGGCCAAGCAATTGCCCGAGACGATACAATTGGTCGAGGTTGCCCGGCTCTGGCGCACGGCCACCACGGCGTGGAAACAGGGTAAAGCGAAAACCTTGGTGTTCGAACAGGCTTTGGCCGTTGTGAATCATCGGCGCCACCACGGGCACCTCGCAGTCGGCCAGTTCGAAGGTGAAGCGGTGTTCTTCGAGGATCGCTTCGTTGGTCCAGCGCTGAGGGCGATAGAACTTGGCGATCAGCGGCTGCGAGTCTTCGATGCCGACCTGATACACGCGGTTTTCGTAGCTGTTGAGCGCCAACACGCGGGCATCGCTCAGGAAGCCGATGCTCTCGACGGCGTCGAGGACCAGATCAGGGGTAAGTGTTGCAAACGGATGAGACATGCTGACTCCTGCGCGCAGCAGGCTGCCGCGTCCGGCCATGCATGTTAGCGCAGACCGGGGCCCGGAAGGCGACTTAATCCGCTGTGGGAGCGGGCTTGCTCACGATGCAGGCGCTGCGGTCTGTCAGTTAAATCGCACCAAGCCGATCGCGAGCAAGCCCGCTCCCACACCGAAAGGGTCAGGCGCCGACGATACCGCCGTCTTCACGGCTGATGGCCATGACCGAAGAACGCGGTTTGCCGTTGGGCAGATGCTCGGGGAAGGTGGATCCGCCGTTTTCGCCGGGGTGCTGAATACCAACGAACAGGGTTTTGTGGTCGGGCGAGAAGCTGATGCCGGTGACTTCACAGCCAATCGGCCCGACCATGAAGCGGCGGATTTCACCGCTGGCCGGGTCGGCGCAGAGCATCTGGTTATTGCCCATGCCGGCAAAGTCGCCGCTGTTGCTGGCATCGCCGTCGGTGAGGACCCACAGGCGCCCTGCGTCGTCAAAACCCAGGCCGTCGGGGCTGTTGAACATGTTTTGCGGGGTGATGTTGGTCGAGCCTCCTTTGGCCGTTTTGCCGTGCACTGCCGGGTTGCCGGCCACCACAAACAGGTCCCAGTCAAAGGTGTCCGAGCCGTGATCACCCTTGTGGGCGTTCCAGCGCAGGATTTGCCCGTAGACGTTTTTCTCACGCGGGTTGGGCCCGCCAGCCGGCTGTCCATCCTCGCCACGTTTGACGTTGTTGGTCAGGGTGCAATAGACCTGGCCGTCTTTGGGGCTGACCACAATCCACTCCGGGCGATCCATACGCGTGGCCCCGACGGTGCTTGCCGCCATACGTGCATGAATCAACACCTCGGCCTGATTGGCAAAACCCTTGGTCGCATCGACGCCGTTTTTGCCGTGGCTCAGTTCAACCCACTGGCCGTGGCCTTTAGGGCGATCGGGGTTGCTGTCGCCACCGTCAAAACGCGCCACATAAAGTGTGCCGTGGTCGAGTAGGTCGCGGTTGGCCTTGGGGTTCTGGTGGTCGATCTTGTCGCGGCTGATGAACTTGTAGATGAACTCGCCGCGCTCATCGTCGCCCATGTAGACCACGGCACGGCCGTCTCCGGTTTCGGCGAGTGCGGCGTTTTCGTGTTTGAAACGGCCCAGGGCAGTGCGTTTGACCGGTGTTGAGAGCGGATCGAACGGGTCGATTTCCACCACCCAGCCGTGACGGTTGAGTTCATTGGGGTTGTGCGCCAGGTCAAAGCGCGGGTCGTGCAGGTGCCAGTTGATGTCTTTGCTGGCCGCGACGACGCCATAGCGTTTTTGTGCCGCGTCGAAGGCCTGCTGGGGATCAGAGCTGCCAAAACAGTCGGTGAAGTTTTCCTCGCACGTCAGGTAGGTGCCCCACGGCGTTTTGCCGTTGGCGCAGTTCTGGAACGTGCCCAATGCGCGGCTGCCGGTAGCGTCGGCCTGGGTGCGCAGCAGCTCGTGGCCCGCCGCGGGGCCGCTGAGGCGGATAGGGGTGTTGCCGTGGATGCGCCGGTTAAAGGGTGAGCCCTGGACAAACTGCCAGCCGTTGCCCTTGCGCTGGATTTCGATTACCGACACGCCTTCACTGGCCTGGGCCTTGCGTACTTCTTCGGCAGAGGTGGGGGTGCCACCGTGGGGGTAGAGGTAGCGGTAGTTGGTGTATTCATTGTTGATTGCCATCAGGGCCCGGTCGGGGTCATCGGCGAAGGCAAACAGGCTCATGCCGTCGTTGTTGTCGCCAAATTGCACTTCCTGCTCGCTGGCAGTGCCGTTGCCGGCCGGGTCAAACGCCGGGCCGTTGGCCTGCAGCGGTTGGCCCCAGCTGATGAGTACCGAAGCGCGGTAGCCAGGTGGCAGGCTGATGGTGTCGGTGGTGGCTGCGTTGATGCTGTCGAACCCCAGCAAGTTGCTGTTGGCAGCGCTGACACCCGCCGCCAGTGCGCTACGCCCGAGCAGGCCGCCGCCGAGGAACATCGCCGCGCCGCACAAGGCACCAGCGCTGATAAAGCCACGTCGACTAAGACCAACTATCTGCTCAAGGTCGGTGGATTGGTTTTCTTCTAATAGGCTCATGGCGGGCTCGGCTCTGACGGTTTTGGCAGACACCTTAAGCAGCGGGTATGACAGGGATGTTTCAGTGGTTGTTTGAAAAGCCCCTCTCCCTATGGGAGAGGGTTGGGGTGAGGGGGCGGGCTAGAGCGGTGTCCCGAGCAACACCAGCGAGGGCGCGAACTGCACTTGCGCCGCGCTGCCCACGCTCAGACCAAGTGTTTCAAGGTGTTGCGGTTCGGTCAGCGCACACAACGTCTGGCCGCCAGGCAGGCTGATGCGCACTTCGCTGGGGCCGTCGGCGATGTGCAGGATCTGTTCGATCTGCCCGCGCAGGTGATTGTGTTCGGGGCTGGGCAGTTGTGCGACGTCGATCAACTGCAGCCAGCCCGCTTTGATCAGCGCCACCGCCGGGCTGGCGATGGCCAGTTCCAGGCGTTTGGTGCTGTCCCGGGTAATTTGCGCGCGCAGGCTCAGGCCGCCGGGCAGTGCAAGTTCGATCAGATCGTTGTGGCCATGGTTATGAATGGCAATAACGGTACCGTGCAACTGGTTACGGGCGCTGGTACGCAACATCAGGCGGCCCAGCAGATCGAGATCCCGGGCGTCTTCGGCGGCGTCCAGCACCTGAGCCTGCAACACCTGCAAGCGCTGATAAAGGCGCAGCACCCTTAGACCTGCCACGGACAAGTGGGCGCCGCCTCCGCCCTTGCCGCCAATGCTGCGCTGCACCAAAGGGGTTTGCGCCAGGTTGTTCAACTCATCAATGGCATCCCACGCAGCCTTGTAGCTGATGCCAGCACTTTTGGCGGCAGCCGTGATCGAGCCCTGCTCGGCGATGTGTTGCAACAGGGCAATACGTTGCGGTCGGCGGACGATATGTTGGGCAAGCAGGGCAGGCAGGTGCATGAAGGCAGGTTCGCAAGACGGGGTGTGCCCGAAAAGTGCCTGCTGCGCGGGGTGGCGTCAAGCAAGCCCATCGGGTTTTGGCGTGCGCGCCAGGCAATACACATCGACCCGCCGCGCCCCGCCCTTGAGCAGCAGGCGCGCCAGGCTTTGTGCCGTGGCGCCGGTGGTCAGCACATCATCGATCAGGGCCAGGTGCAAACCATTAACCTGTACCCCGGGTGCAAGGCGGAAGGCGTGGCGCAGATTGCGTTTGCGGGTTTTGGCGTCCAGACCCTGTTGCGCGGCGGTGTCCTGGGTACGCAGCAGCCAGTGCGGTTGGCAGGGCAGGCGCAACTGCTTGCTGAGCCAGTCACCCAACATACCGGCCTGGTTATAGCCACGCTCACGCAAGCGTTTGCTGGACAGGGGCACTGGCAGCAGGGCGTCGGGTCTAGGCTCACCCGAGTTGAAGCTATCAAGCAGTGATTGCCCGAGAATTTCGGCCAAAAGGCGACCATAGGGCCATTTGCTGTGGTGCTTGAAGCGCACAATCAGGCTGTCGATCGGAAAGCCATACACCCAAGGCGCATGGACACGCTCGAAGGCTGGCGGCTGCCTGATGCAATGGCCGCAAATCAACCCCGCCATCGGCAGCGGTAAAGCGCAGCGCTGGCAGCGGTCACCCAGCCAGGGCAGCTCCAGTTCGCAGGCGACGCACAGGGCCAACTCCGGGCTGGCGCGCTCGTCACACAATAAACACGATTGGTTGTTTAATAACCAGTTGTAAACCATCCTTATCCATAGTGGTTGACAGTTCATGTCACATCCTTAAACATGCCGACATCCGTGCCGTGCCTGGGTTTTTTTGCCTCGGGTTCTAGTCAAAGCATAAACAAGAGAAACGCCGATGAGCGCCAGCAGCCTTGCCAACTTGCGACATGATTGGTCATTAGCCGAAGTCCGGGCGATGTTTACCCAGCCGTTCAACGACCTGCTTTTCGAAGCGCAGACCGTTCACCGCAGGCATTTCAACGCCAACCGTGTCCAGGTTTCGACGCTGCTGTCGATCAAGACCGGTGCTTGCCCGGAAGATTGCAAATATTGTCCGCAGTCAGGTCACTACAACACCGGCCTGGCCAAAGAGAAGCTCATGCAGGTGCAGAAGGTGCTTGAAGAAGCACAGCGGGCCAAGGACATCGGTGCCACTCGTTTTTGCATGGGCGCAGCCTGGAAGCACCCTTCGGCCAAAGACATGCCCTACGTGCTGGAAATGGTCAAAGGGGTGAAGGCCATGGGCCTGGAAACCTGCATGACCCTGGGCAAGCTCGATCAGGAGCAGACGGCTGCACTGGCCCATGCCGGCCTCGACTACTACAACCATAACCTCGATACCTCGCCCGAGTTCTACACCAGCATCATCACCACCCGTACCTACAGCGAACGCCTGCAAACCCTGAGCTATGTGCGCGACAGCGGGATGAAAATCTGCTCCGGCGGCATCCTGGGCATGGGCGAGTCGCTGGACGACCGCGCCAACCTGCTGATCCAGCTGGCCAATCTGCCTGAGCACCCGGAGTCGGTGCCGATCAACATGCTGGTGAAAGTGGCCGGTACGCCGATGGAAAACGCCGAAGACATCGACCCGTTTGATTTCATCCGCATGCTGGCGGTCGCGCGAATCATGATGCCTTTGAGTCATGTACGTCTGTCGGCAGGTCGTGAGGCAATGAACGAGCAAATGCAGGCACTGGCGTTCTTTGCCGGGGCCAACTCGATTTTCTACGGCGACAAATTGCTCACTACCGCCAACCCGCAGGCGGACAAGGACATGCAGCTGTTCAGTCGTTTGGGCATCCTGCCGGAAGAGCGTGAGGACCACGCCGACGAGGTGCATCAGGCTGTGATCGAGCATGCGCTGCGGGATCAGAAGTCCAGCGAGCAGTTCTATAACGCTGTGGTTTAACCACCGCGTAGATCTGTAGTCGCTGCCGCAGGCTGCGATAAGGTCCGCAGGACCTTCGCTTTCAATACCGAAGCCGGGGCCGCTTCGCTGCCCATCGCAGCCTGCGGCAGCGGCTACAAGGGATTATAGCCAGCATGTCATTTGATCTAAACGCCCGCCTGGCCGTTCGCCGTGCCGAAAATCTTTACCGCCAGCGGCCCTTGCTGGAAAGCCCGCAAGGCCCGCAGGTGGTAGTCGATGGCAAGCCTTTGCTCGCCTTTTGCAATAACGACTATCTTGGCCTGGCCAATCACCCGCAAGTCATCGAAGCCTGGCAAGCCGGTGCGTCGCGCTGGGGGGTGGGCGGCGGTGCATCGCATCTGGTCATCGGTCACAGCACCCCTCATCACGCACTGGAAGAAGCCCTGGCCGAGTTCACCGGTCGCCCGCGGGCGCTACTGTTCAGCAACGGTTATATGGCCAATATGGGCGCCGTCACGGCGCTGGTGGGGCAAGGCGATACGGTGCTGGAAGACCGCCTCAACCATGCCTCCCTGCTGGATGCCGGTCTGTTGAGCGGGGCGCGCTTCAACCGCTACCTGCATAACGATGCAAGTAGCCTGGCCAAGCGTCTGGAAAAAGCCAGCGGCAGTACGCTGGTGGTCACCGATGGCGTATTCAGCATGGACGGCGATCTTGCCGACCTGCCCGCGCTGGCCCGTGAAACCAGGGCCAAAGGTGCCTGGTTGATGGTCGACGATGCCCACGGTTTTGGTCCGCTGGGGGCCAATGGTGGCGGGATTGCCGAGCACTTTGGCCTGAGCGCGGATGATGTGCCGGTGCTGGTCGGAACCCTGGGCAAGGCGTTTGGCACCAGCGGTGCATTTGTTGCGGGTAGCGAAGAGCTGATCGAAAGCCTGATCCAGTTCGCCCGGCCCTACATCTACACCACCAGTCAGCCGCCGGCGCTGGCCTGTGCAACGCTCAAAAGCCTTGAGCTGCTGCGCACCGAGCATTGGCGCCGAGAGCATCTGAACAAGTTGATAGCGCAATTTAGCCGTGGTGCCGGGCAAATCGGCCTGCAGTTGATGGACAGCTTTACTCCGATCCAGCCGATCATGATAGGTGACAGCGGCCGGGCCATCCGCCTGTCGCAAATGTTGCGCGAGCGCGGCCTGCTGGTGACTGCAATCCGCCCGCCCACCGTGCCCGCAGGCAGCGCCCGCCTGCGCGTGACCCTGTCGGCCGCCCACACAGAAGCACAGGTGCAGCTATTGTTAACGGCACTCGACGACTGTTGGCGTACGTTGGAGCAGGCTCATGCGTGATCGCTTGATTTTGCTGCCGGGCTGGGGCCTGGGGGTTTCACCTCTGGAGCCGTTGGCCGTGGCCTTGCGCGGGCTGGACGAGCGCTTGCGGGTGGAAATCGAACCACTGCCGGTGCTGTTGTCCGCCGATCTTGACGACTGGCTCGATGAACTCGACGCCACCCTGCCTGACAACATCTGGCTGGGTGGCTGGTCGTTGGGCGGGATGCTCGCCAGCGAGCTGGCTTCCCGTCGCGGCGATCGCTGCTGCGGGCTGGTGACCCTGGCCAGCAACCCGAGTTTTGTCAGCCGCGAGGATTGGCCAGGCGCCATGCCTGTCTCGACTTTCGAACCGTTCCTCAACGGTTTTGGCGATGCCCCGAACACGACCCTCAAACGTTTTTGCCTGCTGTGCAGCCAGGGCTCGCATGAGGCGCGGGCGCTTGCCAGCCTGCTGCTGGCCGGTGCACCGAAAGCCCAGCCCGATACGCTGCTGGCCGGCCTCGAACTGCTGGGCAAGCTGGATACGCGGGCCGCCTTGCAGCGTTTCAACGGTCCGCAATTGCACCTGTTTGCGGGGCTTGATGCCCTGGTCCCGGTGCAGGCGGCGAGCGATGTGCTGGCGCTGTTACCCGATGTCGAAGTGGGTCTGATTGAACAGGCCTGTCATGCTTTTTTACTGGAAGCCCCCCACGAACTGGCGGCGGCAATCCAGGTTTTTTTACACGAGTCGGGCGATGAATGATTTGAGTGTTGCAATGCTTGCGGCCAGTTTACCGGACAAGCATCAAGTGGCGGTTTCGTTCTCCCGCGCGGCGGCCAGTTACGACAGCGTCGCCGAACTGCAACGCACCGTTGGCCATGAACTGATGGCCCGCTTGCCGCAGGGTTTTAGCCCACAGCGCTGGCTGGATCTGGGCAGTGGTACGGGGTATTTCAGCCGTGAGCTGGGCCAGTGTTTTGCTCATGGCCAGGGGCTGGCCCTGGACATCGCCCAGGGCATGCTGGCCTACGCCCGCCCTTTGGGCGGCGCGCAGCATTTTATTGCGGGCGATGCCGAAAGCCTGCCGCTGCAATCGAACAGCTGCGACCTGATTTTCTCCAGCCTGGCGCTGCAATGGTGTGCGGATTTCCGGGCGGTGCTGAGCGAGGCCCAGCGTGTGCTCAAGCCCGGCGGTGTGCTGGCGTTCGCCAGTTTGTGCGTGGGCACCTTGAGTGAGCTGCGTGACAGTTGGCGGGCGGTGGATGGCCAGGTTCACGTCAATCGTTTCCGTGAATTTCAAACCTATCAGCAGCTTTGCGCCGACAGCGGTTTGCAGGTGCTCAGCTTGCAGAATCAGCCGCATGTGCTGCACTACCCGCAAGTTCGCCAGCTGACTCATGAACTTAAAGCGCTAGGTGCACACAATCTGAACCCGGGACGCCCAGAGGGTCTGACCGGCAGGGCGCGAATTCAGGGGCTGGTTGGTGCCTACGAGCAATTTCGTCAGCCGCTCGGGCTACCGGCAACGTATCAGGTGGTCTACGGCATTCTGGAGAAAACGCGATGAACCCAGCGTACTTCATTACCGGCACGGATACCGATGTAGGCAAGACCACGGTGGCGGCAGGTTTTCTGTATGCCGCGCGCGCAGCCGGGCTGAGTACGGCTGCGGGCAAGCCGGTTGCCTCGGGTTGTGAAGTCACTCCCCAAGGGTTACGCAATGCCGACGCACTGGCATTGATGGCCGAAAGCTCGATCAAGTTGAGTTATGACGAGGTCAACCCGGTGGCGTTCGAGCCGGCCATTGCCCCGCATATTGCGGCGCGCGAAGTAGGGGTGGTACTGACAGTGCGCTCGCTGGTGGAGCCCATGCAGCACATCCTTGGGCAAAAGGCCGACTTCACCCTGATTGAAGGTGCCGGCGGCTGGCGCGTGCCATTATCCGGTCAGGACAGTTTGTCGGAGCTGGCCCAGGCCCTGGACTTGCCGGTGATTCTGGTGGTGGGCGTACGCCTGGGTTGTATCAGCCATGCGCTGTTGACGGCCGAGGCGATTGCCCGTGATGGCCTGCAACTGGCGGGTTGGGTTGCCAATATCATCGGCCCGGCAACCTCACGCCTGGAAGAAAACCTCGCCACCTTGGCGGAGCGGCTGCCTGCGCCTTGCCTCGGGCGGGTGCCAAAGCTCAAATCGGCGTCGGCGCAGTCCGTTGCCGAATACCTGCAACTGGATTTGCTGGACTGACCCCAACTCTGTAGCCGCTGACGAGGCACGAGGCTGCGATGGGATGCGCAGCGGCCCCTGCTTTTGAAGGTCCTGCGGCCCTTTACGCAGCCTCGTGCCTCGTCAGCGGCTACAAGACACTTACTCCCTTTTATCTTTTTTCAAATCCGACCCAAGACGAACGGCGGCTTCGCGCTGCTTGACAATAAATAGGCGTAAACGTATGTTTCAAACACCTGTTTGACCGCCATAACAAATCCACGCGGTTGTTCATCCCCGGTTTCATCAGCAGAGGTTTATCGCTATGCCTGACTACAAGGCCCCCTTGCGTGATATTCGCTTCGTTCGTGACGAACTGCTCGGTTACGAAGCGCACTATCAGAGCCTGCCGGCTTGCCAGGACGCCACTCCAGATATGGTTGACGCCATTCTTGAAGAAGGCGCCAAGTTTTGTGAGCAGGTGCTGGCACCTCTGAACCGCGTGGGTGACATCGAAGGCTGCACCTGGAGCGAAACCGGGGTTAAAACCCCTACAGGCTTCAAAGAAGCCTACAAACAATTCGTTGAAGGCGGCTGGCCGAGCCTGGCTCACGACGTAGAGCACGGTGGTCAAGGCCTGCCGGAATCGCTGGGCCTGGCCGTGAGCGAAATGGTCGGTGCAGCCAACTGGTCGTGGGGCATGTACCCTGGCCTGTCCCATGGTGCGATGAACACCATCTCCGAGCACGGCACCCCCGAGCAGCAAGAGACCTACCTGACCAAGCTGGTGACCGGCGAATGGACCGGCACCATGTGCCTGACCGAATCGCACTGCGGTACTGACCTGGGCCTGCTGCGCACCAAGGCTGAACCTCAGGCTGACGGTTCCTACAAGATTTCCGGCACCAAGATCTTTATCTCGGCCGGTGAACACGATATGGCCGATAACATCGTGCACATCGTGCTGGCTCGCCTGCCGGATGCACCGGCTGGCACCAAAGGCATTTCGCTGTTTATCGTGCCCAAGTTCAACGCCAACGCCGATGGCAGCATCGGTGAGCGCAACGCCGTGTCCTGTGGCTCGCTTGAGCACAAAATGGGCATTCACGGTAACGCCACCTGCGTGATGAACTTCGACGGCGCCACCGGCTACCTGATCGGCCCGCCGAACAAAGGCCTGAACTGCATGTTCACCTTTATGAACACCGCACGTCTGGGCACCGCGCTGCAAGGCCTGTCCCACGCTGAAATCGCCTTCCAGGGCGGCCTGAAATACGCTCGTGACCGCCTGCAGATGCGCTCGCTGACCGGTCCGAAGGCGCCTGAAAAGGCGGCTGACCCGATCATCGTTCACCCGGACGTACGTCGCATGCTGTTGACCACCAAGGCATTCGCCGAAGGCAACCGTGCGATGGTGTACTTCACCGCCAAGCAAGTTGATATCGTCAAATACGGCGTTGATGAAGAAGAGAAGAAGAAAGCCGACGCGCTGCTGGCCTTCATGACACCGATCGCCAAAGCCTTTATGACTGAAGTCGGTTTTGAGTCGGCCAACCACGGCGTGCAAATCTACGGCGGCCACGGCTTTATCGCCGAATGGGGCATGGAGCAGAACGTTCGCGACAGCCGTATTTCGATGCTGTACGAAGGCACCACCGGTATCCAGGCACTCGATCTGCTGGGCCGTAAAGTACTGATGACCCAGGGCGAAGCGCTCAAAGGCTTCACCAAGATCGTGCACAAGTTCTGCCAGAGCAACGAAGGCAACGAAACCCTGAACGAGTTCGTCACGCCACTGGCTGCGCTGAACAAGGAATGGGGCGAGCTGACGATGAAGGTTGGCATGGCAGCCATGAAAGACCGTGAAGAAGTGGGTGCGGCTTCGGTCGACTACCTGATGTACTCCGGTTATGCATGCCTGGCCTACTTCTGGGCTGACATGGCCCGTCTGGCGGCTGAAAAGCTGGCGGCCGGCACGTCCGAAGAAGCGTTCTACAAAGCCAAGCTGCAAACGGCGCGCTTCTACTTCCAGCGCATCCTGCCGCGTACCCGCTCGCACGTTGCCACCATGCTGTCGGGCGCTGCCAACCTGATGGACATGAAAGAAGAAAACTTCGACCTGGGCTACTAAGTCCCGGCGGGTCATCTTGCAAAGCCGCTTCTCCTTTTGGGGAGGCGGCTTTTTTTTTTGGATGGCCATATGTGGTAGCGGGCTTGCTCGCGATGGCATCACCCCGGTCTTCCTGAAACACCGCGTCGCCTGAGTCGCGAGCAAGCCCGCTCCCACAAAACACATTCGTGACCTGATTTATATTAATGGTCATGCAATGACCCTATGTATCGCTATCGTCGTTAAGCTAGACTGGGTCTCACATTCAATGCCGTTTACAGATTACGAGGTTTGCCATGGCTGACTACAAAGCGCCCCTGCGCGATATGCGCTTCGTCCTCAATGAGGTTTTCGAGGTCGCTACACTTTGGGCGCAATTGCCTGCGTTGGCAGAGACCGTAGATGCTGAAACGGTTGAAGCCATTCTTGAAGAAGCGGGTAAGGTCACCGCGAAAAGCATCGCGCCGCTGAGCCGCAGTGGTGATGAGGAAGGCTGCCACTGGGACAATGGTGCAGTGACCACCCCGGCCGGTTTTGTCGATGCCTATCGCACCTATGCCGAAGGCGGCTGGGTTGGTGTAGGCGGCGACCCGCAGTTCGGCGGCATGGGCATGCCCAAGGCCGTGTCGGCGCAGGTCGAAGAGATGATCAACTCATCCAGCCTGTCGTTCGGCCTGTACCCGATGTTGACCGCCGGGGCCTGTGTGTCGATCAACGCGCACGCCAGCGAAGAATTGAAAGCGACCTATTTGCCGAATATGTACTCGGGTGTGTGGGCAGGTTCCATGTGTTTGACCGAGCCCCATGCCGGTACTGATCTGGGGATTATTCGGACAAAAGCCGAGCCGCAAGTGGATGGTTCCTACAAAGTCAGTGGCACCAAAATCTTCATTACCGGTGGCGAGCACGACCTGACTGAAAACATCATCCATCTGGTACTGGCCAAATTGCCGGATGCACCTGCGGGGCCTAAAGGCATCTCGCTGTTTCTGGTGCCCAAGTTCATGGTTAATGCCGATGGCAGCCTGGGTGACCGCAACCCGGTCACCTGTGGCTCGATTGAGCACAAAATGGGGATCCAGGCTTCCGCAACGTGCGTGATGAACTTCGATGAAGCTGTCGGCTATCTGGTGGGCGAGCCCAACCGTGGTCTGGCCGCAATGTTCACCATGATGAACTATGAGCGGCTGGGGGTTGGCATCCAGGGCCTGGCTTCGGGCGAGCGTTCGTATCAGAACGCCGTGGAATATGCCCGCGACCGCCTGCAAGGGCGCGCTGCAACCGGCGCAGTGGCCAAGGATAAAGTGGCCGACCCGATCATTGTTCACGCCGATGTGCGCCGCATGCTGCTGACCATGAAGGCCTCGAACGAAGGCGGTCGGGCCTTTTCGACGTACGTCGCCAACCAGCTGGATATCGCCAAATTCAGCGAAGATGCTGCAGCGCGCGAGCGGGCCGATGGCCTGGTGGCTTTGCTGACCCCGGTGGCCAAGGCATTCCTGACCGATCTGGGCCTGGAAACCACCGTGCATGGCCAGCAAGTGTTCGGCGGCCACGGATATATTCGCGAGTGGGGCCAGGAGCAGTTGGTGCGTGATGTGCGCATCACGCAAATCTACGAAGGCACCAACGGTATCCAGGCGCTGGATCTGGTGGGGCGCAAGATCGTTGGCAACCACGGGGCTTACTACCGCCAGTTTGCTGATGAAATCCGTCAGTTCATCGCCACCGCCAACAGCGACCTGAACGAGTTTACCCAGCCACTGGCGGCGGCTTTGGACACACTTGACCAGTTGACAGCCTGGGTACTGGACCGTTCGCAAAACAACCCGAACGAGATCGGCGCAGCCTCCGTTGAGTACCTGCAGGTTTTTGGTTACACAACGTATGCGTACATGTGGGCGTTGATGGCCAGGGCCGCGTTGGGTAAAGAGGCCGATGAAGCCTTCTATGCCAGCAAGCTGGGCACGGCACGCTTCTATTTCGCCCGTTTGCTGCCGCGTATCCACTCGCTGAGCGCGTCGGTCAAGGCGGGTAGCGAGTCGCTTTACCTGCTGGACGAAGCACACTTTTAACCTGTTTAGTGTTTTGTAAGCATTTGCTTACATTACATGCTGACAATCTCCCATATCGGCAGATTGGATCCAGGGGTAATCTACTTTCCATGGACGTAGAGCAGGAAGCTCAAAGCAACAACACGGACACGTAGGATTCTGCCAGGATGGCGGAGTGAAAAGGATGTCAGGGAAACAGTCTGCAAAACCCCGCCTCGGCGGGGTTTTCTTTTTTGTGCGTCAGAATTTTTACTTAAACACTTTTTTGCTGGCTCAAAACTACTTGTAGCCGCTGAGGAGCGCAGCGAGGCTGCGATCGAGCGCGAAGCGGTCGTAAACTGTAGATCCGAAATTAACTGGCACACCGCAGCGCCAGATTTTACGACTGCTTCGCAGCCGATCGCAGCCTCGCTGCGCTCCTCAGCGGCTACACAGCGTGTTTCATCATAAAGCCTGTGATCATAACGCCCCTTCATCGCTCTGCATCACATCCTCCAGCAGCGTGCGCAGCAACGCCAATGTGGCTTGCTGACGTTGCACATCGCGACACACCAACCCCACCTTTAGCGGTACTCTCGGCTCACTCAGCGGCTTCCATAGCAGAGCCTTGTCGTCGTGCTGATGGCGCGAACGCCCCGGCAAGACGGTGGCCAGTTTGCTATGGGGCAGGCTGTCGAGAATCCCCGCCATGGTGTTCAGTTCGGCCTGCACCTGCGGGCGTCGCCCCAGATTGGCGAGCTGGGTTTGCCAGATCTGGCGTACCTGAAACTCTTCACCCAGTAGCAGCATCGGCAACTCTGCTGCCTGGCTCAAAGATACCTTCTTGAATTCGCGCAGTGGATGATCCGCCGGGATTACCAGTTGCAGTTCGTCTTCATACAGCAGCATACCGTGCAGTCCTGGCTGGCGTGGCGGCAGGTAGCTGATGCCAATGTCGAGCGAACCATTGAGCAGACGCCGTTCGATCTCGATGCCGGTGAGCTCGTAGATCTGCACCACCAAATGGGGTTGGGCCTGGCGCACCCGCTCCAGCATCTGCGGCACCAGGCTGGTATGCACGGTTTGCAACACGCCGATGGCGATGGTGCGCAGGGCCTGGCCCTGAAAGTTGTGCAAAGCCTCTTTGGCCCGTTGCAGCCCGTCGAGCAGCGGCAGCGCGTGGTTGTATAGCGTGTGCGCTGCCAATGTTGGCAGTAGACGCTTGCTGCTGCGCTCGAACAGGCTCACATCGAGGTTGTGTTCGAGCTGGCGAATCTGCTGCGACAGGGCTGGCTGCGAGATGCAAAGACGCTCGGCGGCACGGCCCACATGGCCTTCTTCATAGACCGCGACGAAATAACGCAGTTGCTTGAAATCCATAAGTAATACTTATCGAAATTGCTTAAAAAACGAAATGGCTCAACGGCCCGCTGGCGCCTAGTCTACGCGCATTCCAGAAGGCTCATCGAGCCAGAGATGTTGATAGGCAGTGGTGTTTTGCATAGGCAGGGCAATAAACCCAACCAGAGGTTTACCTTCTGTAAGAACCACCGGCAGTTGCAAATCAAATCTGTTTATGGTCACAAGGTCCGCGTGCATGAACCTGTTTAACCTGCGTCGCCATTCCCCCAGCCTTGAAGAGATGGCTGCGCATTCTGCGCCATCGAAGGCTGGCAACCATCCGTCCCAGGACTGCCTGATGCCCTGCGTTGAGCGTGAGACCCAAGTGTTTGTGCGAGGTCAGGGGTCGTGGATGTGGGACAGCGACAGCCGTGCGTACCTGGACTTTACTCAGGGCAGTGCCGCCAACAGCCTGGGTCACAGCCCGGCAGTGCTGGTCAAGGCAATGGCCGAGCAGGCGCAGTCTTTGCTGAATCCGGGCGCAGGCTTTTTAAATCGCGGGATGTTGAATCTGGCGCAGCGCCTGTGTGACAGCACCGGCAGCGATCAGGTGCATTTGCTCAACACCGGCGCGGAGGCGAATGAGGGCGCGATCAAGCTGGCGCGTAAATGGGGTCAGCTGCATCGCGGTGGCGCCCATCGGATCATTACGGCCAGCCGCAGCTGCCACGGTCGCAGCTTCGGCGCGATGTCGGCTTCGGGCGGCGCCTCTGTGGATAACCGCTTCGAGCCGCAGTTGCCGGGCTTTATCAATGTGCCGTTCAACGATTTGCCGGCGCTGCATGCGGCAGTCGATGCGCAGACCGTGGCCATCATGCTGGAGCCGGTACAAAGCGAAGCCGGGGTGATTCCGGCGACGGAGCATTACCTCAAAGGTGTTGAGCGCTTGTGTCGCGAGCTGGGCATTTTGCTGATCCTGGATGAAGTGCAGACCGGTGTGGGGCGTTGCGGCACCTTGCTGGCAGAACAGAATTACGGCATTCGCGCCGACATCATCACTTTAGGCAAGGGCCTGGGCGGCGGTGTGCCATTGGCCGCATTGCTGGCTCGGGGCAAGGCCTGCTGCCTGGAGCCCGGCGAGCTGGGCGGTACCCATCATGGCAATGCCTTGATGAGCGCAGCGGGGTTGGCGGTGTTGAACACGGTGCTGGATAAAGGCTTTTTGCAGCAGGTTCGCGACGCGGGGCAACACCTGCGCGAGGGTTTGGGTCGGTTGGCGAATAGTTATGCACAGGGCGAATTGCGCGGTCAGGGCCTGCTTTGGGGCCTGACCCTGGCGGATGACAGCGCCGAAGCGGTGGTCAAGGCTGCACTGTATGAAGGCCTGTTGATCAGCGCGCCGCAGCCCGACTGCCTGCGTTTTACCCCGGCTCTGTGCGTCAGCAAGGGCAATATCGATGAAATGTTGCTGCGTCTGGCCCGGGCCTTTGCCCGTGTGCGTACGGCCCAGTTGCAGTGCCGGCGTGGGGTCGCCGTCTGACTGCATCGGTCACACAGAATTTAAAGAACCGTCTCGCGGTATAACGCGTCGCCCTGTGCCTGTTTCCTTCGGCACGGGGCGTTTTTTTTGCTTGTGGATAAGTTCTGGCTGAACCTTTGGCCAGCGCCCGGAGTCGATTGGTAGCAGGGCCAGTTCTGGCCCGCCACTACTAGGGAGCTGCGCATATGGATCTTATTAAAATCATTTTTGCCATTCTGCTTCCGCCACTGGGCGTGTTTATGCAAGTGGGTTTTGCCGGGGCGTTCTGGCTGAATATTCTGCTGACCCTGTGCGGTTACATTCCAGGCATCGTGCATGCGGTGTGGATTATCGCCAAGCGTTAGTAATGTCGGGAGACTACCTGCCTGGATGCGGTATCTGCTGCGATGTGGGAGCGGGCTTGCTCGCGATTGCATCACCACGTTAATCCAGACGGACCGTGTTGCATGCATCGCGAGCAAGCCCGCTCCCACAGTTTTTCAAGGCGTCTTTGTTAGCAAATCACTGTAAAACAGCCATTCCTGTTCCAGTGCATGGGCCTGGTTACTGGCTTTGCGAAAGCCGTGGCGCTCGTCCGGGTAGTAATGGGCCTGGGCCGGGATGCCGTTGTATTGCAGAGCCTGGAGCATGTCGCGGGTTTGTTGCGGTACCACTACAGCGTCCAGTTCACCCTGGAAGAAGATCACCGGCACGCTGATCTGGTTGGCGTACAGCAGTGGAGTGCGCGCCGCATAGCGCTCTGCGTCGCGTTCCGGGTCGCCAATCAGCCAGTCCAGGTAGTCACCTTCAAACTTGTGCGTGGATCGCGTCAGCGCAATCGGGTCGCTAACCCCGTACAGGCTGGCACCCGCCCGAAATACTTTATGGAATGCCAGCGCGCACAAGGTGGTGTACCCCCCCGCGCTACCGCCGCGAATAAACGCACTGCGGGGAGCAATAAGCTCTTGCTCGGTGAGATAACTGACAACCGCGCAGGCATCTTCGACATCCACCACGCCCCAATTCAGATGCAAGGCCTGACGATACTCACGGCCATAGCCTGTGCTGCCGCGATAGTTGAGGTCAGCCACGGCAAAGCCGCGCTGGGTCCAGTATTGAATGCGTGGATCGAGCATCGGGTAACAGGCCGATGTCGGGCCGCCATGGATAAATACCAGTAGCGGCGGTTTCTTTTCACCGTTCATCGCCGGGTAGAAAAAACCGTGGGCATGACCCGTTCCAGAGGGATAACGCAGGGTTCTCGGGCGGCTGATACGTTCAGGCGGCAGCGGCGCAACGCCGCCAGCCAGTACCTCGACCTTATGGTCGGCGCGACAGATGCGGATCACGGCAGAAGGGCGTATCGGTGATGCTGCGATGCAATAGATAAATGCCTCATCCAGTGCCAGGCTGCGAAAGTGGCTGTAGTCACCCGTGAAGTCTTCGAGGTTGCCGTCAGCGGTGCGGATGCCCAGGCGACCGAAGCCGTCCTCGGTCCAACTGGCCAGATAGCCTTGTTCGCCAAGCGGCACAAAGGTGCTGGTGCCCAGTTGCCAGGGGGCCGGGGCGTGATCGGCGCGTGCGCTGGGTGCGGGCACCAGACCTTCGCCGGACTCGGCCCAGGGCTGCCAGAAGCCTGCGCGGTCGGTCAGGCAATGCAGGCGGTTATGTTCGTCGAAGCGCGGCTGTTGCAGCGACTCTTCGTCAAGATCACCGGCCAGGCACTGGGCGGTGTTCCAGCGCCCGGCGATTTGTCCTTTGGCCAGCATCAGACGGGTAGAGGTCCAGGGTTGGTGCGGGCGGCTCCATTCGACCCAGGCCAGACGCTGACCATCAGGGCTCAGTGCCGGTGCACCATAGAAATCGGCGCCTTCGGCCAGCACCTGGCGTTCCAGGGTCGCAAGGTCGATGCTCACCAGTCGATGCTGATTGCCGGTTTCTTCGACCGCCAGAACCAGCCCGCTGGCAAACTGCACGCCACCGTAACGGCAAGTGCCCTGGGTCAGCACTTGCGGTGCCGAGCCGTCCAGGGGTTGCAGGTACAACTGTTGATCGGCTTCGTTGACGAATACCACCGCGTCATCACTCAGGCAAAAACTGCCACCGCCATACTCGTAGACTCGGCTGCGTGCGCTGAAACCGGCGGGCGTCAGGCAGTGCGCCTGGCTATCGCGCCAGTGCCAGATGCGTGAGGCCGCATCCTGGGGACGATATTCGTTCCAGAACAGGCCCCGTGGGCCGACCCGCAATTCTGCGAAATCGACCCCGGCGGCCACGGCGAGTGCGGCGCTGAAGGGTTCAGCTTTTGGCGATAAGACGTGAGTTTCGTTCATTTCGGAAGGCCAATTGTTCGATGGTCTGAGTGGCGTGCTCGGCTTCTTCGCGCGCCTTGAGAATCAGGTCGTGTTGTGGCGATTTACTGCACACCGGGTCCGCATTGCTGGCGTCTCCGGTGAGCATAAAGGCCTGGCAACGGCAGCCGCCGAAGTCCTTTTCTTTCTCGTCGCACGACCGGCAGGGCTCGGGCATCCAGTCATAACCGCGAAAACGGTTGAAGCCAAACGAGTCATACCAGATGTGTTGCATGCTGTGGTCACGCACATTGGGGAACTCGACCGGCATTTGCCGGGCGCCATGACACGGCAGGGCCGTACCGTCAGGCGTAACGGTCAAAAAGATGCTGCCCCAGCCGTTCATGCAGGCTTTTGGGCGTTCTTCGTAATAGTCCGGGGTGACGAAGATCAGCTTGCAGGGGTGACCCTCTGCTTCCAGTTTGGCCCGGTATTCGTTGGTGATGCGTTCAGCCCGCACCAGCTGCTCCTTGGTTGGCAGCAGGCCGACACGGTTGAGCTGGGCCCAGCCGTAGAACTGACAGGTGGCCAGCTCAACAAAGTCGGCTTCAAGGGCGATGCACAACTCGATGATGCGGTCGATTTTGTCGATGTTGTGCCGATGGGTGACGAAGTTCAGCACCATCGGATAGCCGTGGGCCTTGACTGCCCTGGCCATTTCGAGCTTTTGCGCGAAGGCCTTTTTCGAGCCGGCCAGCAAGTTGTTGACCTGCTCGTCGCTGGCCTGGAAGCTGATCTGGATATGGTCCAGCCCGGCTTTTTTGAAGTCGCTGATCTTTTGCTCGGTCAGACCGATGCCCGAGGTGATCAAGTTGGTATAGAAGCCCAGCTTGCGCGCTTCGCCAATCAACTCGGCCAGATCCTGGCGCACCAGCGGTTCGCCACCGGAGAACCCCAGTTGCGCTGCACCCATCTCCCGCGCCTCGCGAAACACCTTGATCCACTGCTCGGTGCTCAGTTCTTTGCCCTGCTGGGCGAAGTCCAGCGGGTTGGAACAATACGGGCATTGCAGCGGACAGCGGTAGGTCAATTCAGCGAGAAGCCACAGCGGCAGACCGACCTCTGGCTTGGGCGGGATACGGCTGTCAGGCAAGTTCGATCCAGTGCTCTGCACGAGCAACCTCCATAAATTGCTCGATATCTGCGCCGAGCTCGGGTACGCCGGGGAACTGTTTGTCCAGTTCGCCAATAATGGCCGCGACGTCGCGCTGGCCGTCGATCAGGCCACCAATCAGGGCGGCGCTGTCATTGAGCTTGATCATGCCTTCGGGGTACAGCAGCACATGGCCTTTTTGCGCGGGCTCGTATTGGTAACGATAGCCGGTTCGCCAGGTCGGGATTTTGCTGCGATCGAAGCTCATAGAGTGATTCCTTTATGCCAGACACGTTGGCTGGTCACGCTGTGATAGGGCGGGCGGTCCAGCTCGTAGGCCATGGTCATGGCATCGAGCATGCTCCACAGGATATCGAGTTTGAACTGCAGGATTTCCAGCATGCGCTGCTGGCCTTCATAAGTAGTGTAGTGCTGCAGGGTGATTGCCAGCCCGTGCTCCACGTCGCGTCGGGCCTGGCCCAGGCGGGTGCGGAAGTATTCGTAGCCGGCGGGGTCGATCCACGGGTAATGCTGGGGCCAACTGTCCAGGCGTGACTGGTGGATTTGCGGCGCAAACATTTCGGTCAGCGAGCTGCTGGCGGCCTCTTCCCACGTGGCGCGGCGGGCGAAGTTGACATAGGCATCCACGGCAAAACGAACGCCGGGAAGGACCAGCTCCTGAGAGCGCAGTTGATCCGGGTCCAGGCCGACCGCCTGTCCGAGTCGCAGCCAGGCTTCGATACCGCCGTCTTCACCGGGTGCGCCGTCGTGGTCGAGCATGCGTTGAATCCACTCGCGACGCACTTCACGGTCAGGGCAGTTGGCCAGGATCGCGGCATCTTTAAGCGGGATATTGACCTGATAGTAGTAACGGTTGGCGACCCAGCCCTGAATCTGCTCGCGGGTAGCGCGGCCTTCGTACATTGCCACCTGGTAGGGGTGGTAGATGTGGTAATAAGCGCCTTTGGCCCGCAGGGCGGCCTCGAATTCGGCGGTGGAGAGTGGGGCTTGGGTCATCAGGGTTCTCCAGGGTGGGAGCGGGCTTGCTCGCGATGGGATCGCTGCGGTGTGTCAAATGCACCGCGCCGTCTGCATCGCGAGCAAGCCCGCTCCCACAGGGGTTGTGGTGTGGCTTAAAGCTCGATACTCATGCCATCAAAGGCCACTTCAACCCCCCGGCGAACCAGTTCGGCACGCTCGGCGGAGTCTTCGTCGAGAATCGGGTTGGTGTTGTTGATATGGATAAGTACTTTGCGCTGCTCGGGCAATTGCTCAAGCACTTCAAGCATGCCACCGGGGCCGTTTTGCGCCAGATGGCCCATTTCACGACCGGTACGGGTGCCCACGCCACGGCGCTGCATTTCGTCGTCGTCCCACATCGTGCCGTCCACCAGCAGGCAGTCGCTGCCAGCCATGATTTCCAGCAAGGGTGCGTCAACCTTGCCCAGGCCGGGGGCGTAGAACAGTTTGCCGCCGGTGCGCAGGTCTTCGACGATCAGGCCGATGTTGTCGCCCGGGTGCGGGTCGAAACGGTGCGGCGAGTACGGCGGTGCGGCACTGCGCAGGGGCAGCGGGCTGAAACGCAGGTTGGGGCAGGCAGGGATGGTGAATGATCCCTCCAGCTCGATGCGGTTCCAGTTCAGGCCGCCATTCCAGTGCTTGAGCATGGTGAACAGCGGAAAGCCGGTGCTCAGGTCTTCGTGGACCATGTCAGTGCACCAGACTTCGTGGGGGCAGCCTTCGCGCAGGCTCAGCAAACCGGTGGTGTGGTCGATCTGGCTGTCCATCAGGATAATGGCGCTGATCCCGGTATCACGCAGGGCACGACCCGGTTGCATCGGGGCGAAGTCCTGAAGTTGCGCACGGATATCGGGTGAGGTGTTGCACAGCACCCAGTTCACGCCGTCGTCGGAGATCGCAATCGACGATTGAGTACGCGCCTTGGCGTTTAACGAACCATCACGAAAACCCGCGCAGTTGACGCAGTTGCAGTTCCACTGCGGGAAACCGCCGCCTGCGGCGGAACCTAGAATCTGGACAAACATGGCGTGTTCTCTTGCAAATCTGAAAATAAAAACGCCCCGGCGAACCGAGGCGTTGGGTTGCTCTGCTCAGTAAAGACGCAGATCAACGGCTAGCGAAGTACATGGTAACTTCAAAGCCAATACGCAGGTCGGTGTAAGCAGGTTTAGTCCAAGCCATAAGGTGACTCCTTCAGCGGGTGGGTGAGTGGTGTCTCTTGATTAGTCCAGCTCCCGAAGGAGATGTTCAAAAGCTTAGGTGGCTATGTTACTAAATTTGACGCTTTTTGAACGCCCGATGTCGAAGAAAGCTCGTTGCACAGTTGGTAACGATCAGCTTCTCCCTGGATAAAACGTTTCAGTTGGCGGGCTTGTGGCCACACACAACCAGCGGCTGTCGACTTGGCTGATTTGCCGTGCAGCCTTGAGTGTAGTGCCTTGATCCAGCGCCATAAGGGCCGAATAGAGGGCTGTGAGGTAATCCGACGGGTGGCCGGCCAATGTGGCTTGCCACAGCAATTCACTGGCTTGCGATACGCCGAGGGCCTCGGTCGAGAATTGTTGTGCCAAGGCAGCGCGCGCCCGGGTGAAAGATATTTCATCCAGTTCCGAGACCAGGTCTGGCAAGTGCGCGAGGAACTCCTGAATGTGTTCGAAAATTTGCGTCGTTGAAGTGTGGGGCGATTGCACACCGAACAGCAGGCCGGTTTGACCGTTGATTTGGCGCAGACCACTGAACACCGCGTAGCCCAGTTGCAATTCAACCCGCAGGTGTTGATAGAACGGGGTTTGCGCAATTTGGGCGAGCAGGCGCCAGGCCGCTTCGTCGGCCAGAGTAGCCTCGGGAACCGGGCAAAACAGGATCAGTGCGTGTTCGCTGGAGCTGCTAGGTTCGGTGTACCAATGGCGTTGGGCCGGGTACCGGGTTTGCTGTGCCAGTTGTGCGTCCGGGGTGCCGGGTACCTTGTTCAGCACGGGGGTGATCAGGGCCTGTGTGGCGCCAGGCAAACCCACTGCCAAGCCGTCCCAGCGGGCATTGGCCCAATCGTGTGGCAGGGTCGCTTCGTCAACCGGCTGGCACAGTTCAGGCAGGCGCTTGAGCAGTTGGCGGATCGGCATCAATGCAGCGTCAGCAGGCGGGGTGTACGGCTCGGCGGGAGCGCTGAGTGTGCGTAGGGCCTGCTCCAGAACAGCCGGCATTGGCGCGTGGTAGCCGTGCATTTTCAGCAGCCATTGATTGCCCAGTGCGTTGAGTGACAATTCGACGCCGGCATGGCGAGCATCCAGGATCAGCGAACGCAGGCTGTTTTCCAGTGCGGGCAACGGGTTGTCTGCAGGCTTCGCAGGCAAACGCCAACGCAGGTAAATCGCAGCCTCGCCGCTGAGGCTTGGTAGAGCGGTGCTAAAACCCATGGCTGAAAGGTCGCGACGGCTGCGCAAGCGGTCCTGGGCAAAGGTGCGCAAACCTCGGTGAGCGCTGGTTTGCCCGCGAATCAGGCCGGCACTGACGGGCTCTTTGGGCGGTTGCAGAAACGGATTGGGCGCGGGCAGTTGCCAGGCATGTTGCGGTGGCTGCAATGCCTCTGGCTGCAGTTGTCCAAGTACGGCCTTGAGGGTTGTTACGCCTTGATCCGACAAGCCGGTTGCATGTTGCTCACAGTTACTTCGAGCCAGTTCCAGTGCGCTGCTGGTGTCTTGCTGACGCTGCAGCAGCAGGCGCAATTCTTCGCGTAGCGCTGGCCAATCCGGTTGTGCCCGGAAAAACCTCAGCCAGTCATGGAAGGTGTCGCTGATGTACGTGGCGTGTGGGGCAATATCGTTGTTTGCGGTGAACTCAAGGTGCAGCAGTGCCTGGTCTTTGAAGTGATAGAGCGGTTTGGCCTTGAGGGTGGCGATCAGTTGCTGCTGACGTAACTGTGCGAACAGGCCACCGGTTTTTTCGGCATTGATCCAGTGGCAGAGGAATTCCAGCGCCTTGTCAGACTCTGGCGGCAGATGTTCCAGGGCAAACACCAGGCTCAGGCGCGGGCCGTCGATATATTGATAGTGCTGCTGGCCGGCCATCAAGGCGGGCGCATCAGCTTGTTGCACGGCTTTGCCGGGGCGCAACACAGCGCTGCAGCGCTCGGCGAGGGTGATCAGCTCAGGGGGTGCTGACGGGCCGCTCAGGCTTAAGGTCATTTGCCCGGTCTGATAGAACCTTTGATAGAAGTCTTTCAGGGCTTGCTGAAAATTCGCCCGCGGTACGGGCAGGCTGTAACGGTTGCCGGCATGAAATGCCCGTAGCGGATGGGCCGGGTTCAATGGCTGAAACAGTTTGATCTCACGCTGCGCCGAAGGCTCGCGGGCCCAGGCGATAAATTCGGCATGTAGCACTTCACGTTCGCGCAGCTGGTCAGCGAGACTCATGCGCGGTTGAGCGAGCATGTCGCACAAACGTTCAAGGCCGCCTTCGAAAGCACCGATGGGCAATTCGAAAAAGAAGTCGGTATGACGCTCGCAGGTTTTGGCATTTACCTGACCACCGTGGCGCTGTACCCAGGCCATCAGGTTGTCTGTCGCCGGGAAGCGTTCGGTGCCCAGAAACAGCAAGTGTTCCAGGAAATGCGCGAGGCCGGGCCAGGCAGCGGGCACGTCGTGGCTGCCTGCGGCAACCCGTAAAACGGCCGCGCAGCGCTTGAGGCGCGGCTCATGGCGCACGCAGAGGGTCAGACCGTTTTCAAGCATCAGACGTTGGGTGTGAGGGTGATTCAGCGCAGGCATGGGCACTTCCGGAACAGAGAAGCGCTCATGCTAGCGGATTTAGCGCTTGCTCAGCTCGCCATATAGCTCGGGGCGACGGTCTGCGAGGTAGAAATTGCCGGTTTTGGCCTCCGCCAACTGTTGGCGTTGCAGGGTTGCAACCAGCAGGGTCTCGTCCTGTTCAGCCAGCGCAATCTGCTTGCCGTTGGGCGCGGCGATGCTGCTTTGGCCGCAGTAATGGATCTCGCCTTCATGGCCGCAGTAGTTGGCGTAGGCCACATAGCACTGATTTTCGAAGGCGCGGCAACGCACGGTGACATCAGCGATAAAGTCGTAGGGCGCCATGTTGGCGGTAGGCACCACAATCACTTCAGCTCCGGCCAGGGCCAGCCTGCGGGTGTTTTCCGGAAATTCGAGGTCGTAGCAGATCAGCAGGCCGAGCTGCCAGCCGTTGAGTTCAATGACCGGGAATGAATCGGGGCCTTTGCTGAACATTGAATGGTCGAGCTCACCGAACAGGTGAGTCTTGCGGTAGTTGCACAGGCTTTTGCCGTGGGCGTCGATCAACTGTGCACTGTTGTAGATATGTCCGTCCGCACCGCGCTCGGGGTAGCCGTACACAATGGCCATGCCAGTGGCTTTGGCCAGTTGGGCAATCTGCTGTGCAGCGTCGCCGTCGTGGGCTTGTGCGAGTTCGGCTACGGCCTGGGCGCCGATGTTGTAGCCCGTAAGGAACATTTCGGGCAGCACCAGCAGGTCGATGCCCTCGGCTTGCTCGGCAATTTCACGCAAGCGTTGCAGATTGCCCGCGACATCCAATGGCAAAGGCCGGCATTGGTAAAGGGCGACGCGCATGGGGTTCTCCTGATCATGACTCTGTAGCCGCTGCCGAAGGCTGCGATAAGGGCCGCAGGACCTTTGCTTTTAAAGAAAAGCGAGCCCTGCGGTCTCGATCGCAGCCTGCGGCAGCGGCTACAGGTTGGGGTTATTCAATCCGGCAGGGCAATCGGGCCGATTTCGTGGAACACATCCCCCGGCCCCAGGTTGGCCGCATGGGTGCTGCCGCCAAAGTGGTGCATGATGCCCCAGACCGCGTTCAATGAAGTCTGCACCGCGCCTTCAACCCAAGCAGGGGTCCACGACACATCATCGCCAGCAATAAAGATTCCGCGTTGCTCGTCGGGCATGTCCTGTTGCATGAAGTGCGCATACATCCGCTGGTTATAGCGGTAATGCCCCGGCAGTGCGCCCTTGAAGGCGCCCAGGAAATGCGGATCGGCCTCCCACGAAATGGTGATCGGATCGCCGATGATACGGCTGGCGATATCCACCTTCGGATAAATCTTTTTCAGCGAATCGAGGGCCAGCTTCACGCGCTTTTCCACAGGGTGCGGGAGCATTTTCAGCGCATCGCTCATCCACGAGTACGACAGGCATATCACCCCCGGCTTGTCGTCGCCGTTGTCGAACAGGTAGGTGCCACGGGTCAGGCGGTCGGTAAGGGTCATGCTCATCAGGTCGCGGCCGGTTTCCGGGTCTTTGTCCTTCCAGAACGGGCGGTCGACCATGACAAAGGTTTTCGATGATTGCATGTAGCGCGTACGGTCCAGAGCCATCCACAGTTTCTGTGAGAACAGCGACTCTTCGCATTCGATCTGGGTGGTCAGCAACCAGCTTTGGCACGTGACCAGTACGGCTTCGTAGGGGCGTGTGACACCGAGAATGTCCGTGACGGAAAACATCCCGTCCTGCGCGCGGGAGATCGCCCTGACCCCGGTGCGGGGTGCGCCGTTGTGCAGTGAACTCAGGCTGGTGCCTGCAGGCCAGTGCGCACAGCGCTCGGGAGCGTGGCGCCAGATCCCCAGTGGCACCTGCTCGACACCGCCCACCACCAGATGCTGATGGTCGTCGCAGTTGGTCATTACCACACGGAAGATTTCCAGCATCGAGTTGGGGAAGTCCGAGTCCCAGCCGCCGGTGCCGAAACCGACCTGGCCAAACACTTCGCGGTGCTGGAATGACAGCTTGGCGAAGGCCTTGGAGGTGGCGACGAAGTCGTAGAACGTGCGGTCGTCCCACAGTGGAACCAGGGTATTCCACAGCTCTTTGAGGCGAGGGACGTCACGGTCACGGATGGCTTGCTGAATATCGCCAAAGCGCGAGCCTTCCTCCAGGGCGTCTGCCCAGGCGTCGGCCACTTCCTGAAACAGGGCAGGCAAGTCCGCCAGTTTTTGTGCGTAGAACGTCTGGCCTTCGAGATCGATGACCGTACTGCCCGACGCAGGCGTCAGCGGGTTGGGGAAGGGTTGGGTCTGCAGCCCCAGCTTGTCGACATAGTGGTAAAACGCTGTTGAGGACACCGGAAAGCGCATGCCGCCGAGCTCGGCAATCACCCCTTCACTGCCTTCAAAGGCTTGCGAGCGCAGGCGTCCGCCCATTTTCGAGGCTTCATACACAACGGGTTTGAGGCCCAGCTTCATCAGCTCGTACGCCGCCACCATCCCGGCCATGCCAGCGCCGACAATCGCCACTTCAGCGCCAAGTTTATGTGTGGGAATACTGCCCAGGCCAGCGGGGTGTTCGATCCAGTCATCGAAGGCAAACGGGAAGTCCGGGCCGAAGATGGTGACGGGTTTTTTACCGTCGGCAGGGTGACGATTATTCTTGTTCATGGCTGACCTTGCTGGCGACCCAAGCGTAACCTTGAGTATAGAAAAAGACAGGCACCATGATAGGCAGCGCAGAACACGTAAATAAGACGCAAATTGTCGTCGTTATGGCTTTTATTTAGTCGATATGACGAATCAGACAGTCGAAATGACTTATCCGCGATCAACTTTGCTGCTGAGGATGATTGAGGTGGTGGTTTTCTCGACGCCTTCGACACTGCCGATCTGATCGAGCAATTGGTCCAGTTGCTCGGGCGAATCGCTGCGCAACCAGGCCACGTAATCGAATTCGCCGCTGACTGCGCACAGTTGTTGCACCTGGGCCATCGCACTCAAGCGTCGCACCACTTCCTTGCCGGAGCGTGGCTGCACGGTAATCCCGACATAGGCCTGCAGGCCGCCATCAATCAGGCGCTGGCCCAAACGAACCCCATAGCCGGTAATCACCCCGGTTTTCTCCAGCCGCGCCAGGCGTGATGTCACGGTGGTGCGGGCAATCCCCAATTGGCGGGCCAGCATTGCCACGCTCTCCCTGGCATTGAGCTGCAAGGCTGCGATCAATTGACGGTCGATTTCATCCAGTGCAGGGGGGCGGGTGTCAGGCAAGGGTGGCTCCAGGGGTGAGCGTGTTTGGCAGTCCTGGAGTTTATCTTTTGTGAGCCGATTAATGAGCTTAATCGGCTCACTATTTGAGCTGATTAGGCTGGTAACAGGCTTATGGCCTAACCCGGGACACGCGGTCTGCAGCGGAGGGGCTATAGGACTGGCTGTGGACGTTTTGTGGACGCAAACCGGTTTTTGGGGCGTTTGAAAAGCAAAACCCCAAACCCCGGAAACACAAAAGCCGCGCAGTGCGCGGCTTTGAGTTTGGTGGGCCCAGTAGGACTCGAACCTACGACCAAGGGATTATGAGTCCCCTGCTCTAACCAACTGAGCTATAGGCCCTCAGTAGGTCGCGGATTATAACGACGGATTCTAAGTAGTGCTATCCGAAAGATCTGAAATTGCGAGATGAAGGAAGGTCGCTGCGAATTTTTCGGGAGGCAGCGGCGGGCTGACGATGTCGCCCTGGATCAGTTCGCAACCAGCCTGCGCCAGAAAAATCTGTTGTTCTCGGGTTTTAACACCGTCGGCAATGATGGTGAAGTGCATGCTGTGCCCCAGTGCGACGATGGCATGCACGATGGCAGCATCATGGGTGTCGTCGGGCAAGCCCTGCACAAATGACGGGTCGATTTTCAACGTATCCAGTGGCAAGCGCTTGAGGTAGCTGAGGGACGAGTTGCCAGTGCCGAAGTTGTCGATGGACAGTTTCACCCCCAGTTTCTTCAGCCGATGCAGGGCGTCAAACGCTTCTTCGGTCTGGCCCGTGAGAAAGGTTTCGGTGATTTTCAGTTTCAGGCTCTCGGGCTTGAGCTCGCAGGTTTCGAGCAGTTGCTGGATGTGCGCCATCAGCCCCGGCTGGTGCAATTGAGCGCTGGCAAGGTTGACCGAGATCGGTCCAAAGGGCTTGTACAATTGATTCCATGAGCTCAGTTGATGGCAAGCACGCTCGAGCATCCAGTCGCCAATTTGTATGATCATGCCGTTATCTTCTGCCAGATGAATCAAACGTTCATGTGAGATTACTCCGAGTAGAGGGTGGTTCCAGTGCAGCAAGGCTTCGGCGCCAGCCAGCGAATGGTCCCGCAAACGGACTTTTGGCTGATACAGCAGTGATACCTGACCACGCTCCAGGGCCCGGCGCAGTTCCTGGCCCAGAAGGATGCGTGCGCTGCTCTGGGAATTGAGGTCGTGGCTGTAACGTTCGACGCGGTTGCGCCCTTTGAGTTTGGAGTGGTACATCGCGATATCGGCATTTTTGATCAGTGTGGCAACGTCGTCGCCATCGTCCGGGTAGACGCTGATGCCGATGCTGGCGCTGATAAACAGTTCGCTTTCGTCAGTCAGAAAGGGTTCGTTGAAACTGCTCAGCAGTTTTTCGGCAATCATCTGTGCATCATCCGGGTGTTTGAGTCCGGGCAACAGGAGGATAAATTCATCGCCGCCAAGACGGGCAACCGTGTCGATGTCGCGCAGTTGCTCCGTCAGGCGGGTTGCGATGCCCTTGAGCAACTGATCACCCACAGGGTGCCCGAGGCTGTCATTGATGTTCTTGAAACGATCGAGGTCCAGAAATAGCACGGCGCTGTATTGATGGTTGCGTCGCTGATCGGAGAGTAGCTGGCGCACCCTGCTTTCAAACAGCAAGCGGTTGGGCAGGTTGGTCAACGGGTCGTGGTGGGCCTGGTGATCAAGGCGCTCCTGGGCCATTTTCAGGGTGGAAATATCGGAAAAAACGGCCACGAAATGTGTCACCACATCATTGTTGTTGCGCACGGCACTGATCGTCATCCAGTTGGGATATATCTCACCGTTTTTGCGCCTGTTGCTGATTTCGCCCTGCCAGTGGTCAGCGCTCGATAGCTGATACCACATCGAAGCAAAAAACAGTTTGTCGTGCCGGCCAGAGGCCAGAATGCGCGGAGTCTGGCCCAGTACTTCACTTTCGGAGTAACCGGTGATTTCGCTGAAGGCCCGGTTGACCGCGGTAATTTTTTGCTCGGGATCGGTAAAAATGATGCCTTCGGCCGTACTCTCGAATACGGTGGCTGTTTGCAGAAGCTTTTCCTGCATCTGATGCCGTTCGGTAATGTCATGGACGATGGTCAGAATGCATTCGTCAGTGCCGATCAGCAGCGGATAGCTGGAGATTTCACAGAGGCGCACTTGCCCTTCCTTGTGTCGGATATGGCAGGTGAAGTCGCGCACAAAGCCGTTTTTTTTCAGGGTTGCGAGCAATTCGTGGCGCTCATGGGGATCGACCCACAATTGCAGTTCCAGCGTTGAGTGGTACAGGGCGCTGGCACTGTCATAGCCGATGAGGCGGCTGAAGCCTTCGTTTATCTCGAGTATCAGTCCATCGCTTTGACGGCTCAGCAAAAGGCCGTCCAGGGATGCGTGAAAAGCCTTGGCAAACTTTTCTTCGGAAAGGAGCAGGGCTTCTTCAGTCTGCTTGGTTTCGCTGATATTGATCAGCAGGCCGCGAACCACGGCTTGCTGGTTATGGGTGGTGATACTGGCAATATCGCGTAGCCAGAGGATGCTGCCATCTGCAGTGATCACGCGATAGTCCAGGCTGTGATCGTGGCCTGCGCTGATCTCCTTTTTTCGCCATGCCTGGATGCGGGGCAGATCATCGGGGTGTACGACCCGTTTCCAGAACCCCGGGCTAAGCCAGTCAGAGACTGGATAGCCGAGCAAGGCTTCGGCCTGGGGGGAGACATAGGTAAAGGTGTCGTTGTCCAGATGTGCTTCCCAGGCAATAGCAGAAAGGCTTTCAATCAACCCCTTGTAGTGATCCTCGCTGCTGCGCAGTTCCTGTTCGAGGGCTGTTCGTCGCGAAATCTCGGAGCGCAGGCGTCGATTGATGCGGATGACTACGAACAGAATAATGATCAGTAGCAATATGCCAGGCAGGACATAGAGCAGCACGGTGCGCCACAGGGGGCGGTAATCGTTGATATCGCCTACCCAGTGCTGCTGAATGCGCTGGGTTTCACTCGGGCTTATATTGGCCAGCACCTTGTCCAGCAGTCCTAACAGCACGGTCTGGTTTTTAGGAACAGCCATGGCCAGTTGAAAGCGGTACGGGGTTTCGCCGCTCACGTACAGGCCATCGAGTTTGAGCTGGCGCAAGCTCCATACGCTGGAAGCCAGATCACCCACCATGGCATCTACCTGGTCCGTGGCCAGAGCCTGCAACGCCGAGCTGACGTTGGGCAGGGCGACAATATTCAGGTCGGGGTGTTGAGCGCGCAGCAGTTCGTGAGGGGCGTAGTTTTCAATTACGCCCACTCTGAGGCCGTAGAGTTCCTGGATATTTTTAGGCGCCGCGCCGCCCTTGTGGGCGAGGATGACAATGGGGAAGTCCAGATAGGGCCGGGTAAAGGCCAGGCGCTTTTGGCGCTCGGGTGTCGACATGACGCCGGGTAGCCAGTCGAGTTTGCCTTCTTTGGTTTGTTCCAGGACTTCGCTCCAGTTTGACCCGGCGACCTGCTTGACGCTTACACCCAGTTGGTTGGTGATCAGGTTCACATAGTCGGCAGCGAGGCCTGTATAGGTGCCCTGCGCGTCGCGGAACTCAAAAGGCGGCCACGTAGTATCGATGCCCAGGAGCAGTTCGGGATGTTCTTTGAGCCATTGCTGTTCTTCATCGGTGAACGTCAGGGCCTGGGCACCAGAGGTCCAAACGACAAGCAACAGAAGCAGGGTAGCCAGCAAGCGTGACATGCGCGTCCCTTCAATACACCTGGATGCATCCAGTGTAGTCGGGCTGTGGCAGAGGTGAGGGGCAGGAGGGTTTTTAGCTATAAAGCAAAACCCCCGGCAGGGCCGGGGGTTTTGTTGTCACTCGTCGAGGAAGGAGCGCAAATGCTCGCTTCTCGTCGGGTGGCGCAGCTTGCGCAGCGCCTTGGCTTCGATCTGACGAATCCGCTCACGGGTAACGTCGAACTGTTTACCAACCTCCTCAAGGGTGTGGTCGGTATTCATGTCGATACCGAAACGCATGCGCAGTACCTTGGCTTCACGGGCTGTGAGGCCGCCGAGTACGTCGCGTGTCGCTTCTTTAAGGCTCTCAACGGTAGCAACATCGATTGGCGACTGCATGGTCGAGTCTTCGATGAAGTCACCCAGATGGGAGTCTTCGTCATCACCGATCGGGGTTTCCATGGAGATCGGCTCTTTAGCGATCTTCAATACCTTGCGGATTTTATCCTCAGGCATTTCCATGCGTTCGCCCAGCTCTTCCGGGGTCGGTTCACGGCCCATTTCCTGCAACATCTGGCGGGAAATACGGTTGAGCTTGTTGATCGTCTCGATCATGTGCACCGGAATACGGATGGTGCGGGCCTGGTCGGCGATCGAGCGAGTGATCGCCTGACGGATCCACCAGGTGGCATAAGTCGAGAATTTGTAGCCGCGGCGGTATTCAAACTTGTCTACCGCTTTCATCAAGCCGATGTTGCCTTCCTGGATCAGATCGAGGAACTGCAGGCCACGGTTGGTGTACTTCTTGGCGATGGAGATCACCAGACGCAAGTTGGCTTCAACCATTTCTTTCTTCGCGCGGCGGGCCTTGGCCTCGCCGATCGACATGCGACGGTTGATGTCCTTGATCTCGGCAATCTTCAAGCCTGTTTCTGCTTCCAGAGCAGAGAGCTTTTGCTGGCAACGGATGATGTCCGGTTGCAGGCGACCAATGGCTTCAGCATATTTGCTTTTGCCTTTGGCCAGCGCATCGCTCCAGCTTTCGTCGACTTCGTTGCCCGGGAACAGGCGCAGGAAATCGGTGCGCGGCATGCGAGCATCACGTACACACAGCTGCATGATTGCGCGCTCTTGTGCACGCAGACGCTCCAGGGCGCTGCGAACACGCTCAACCAGGCCTTCGAATTGCTTCGGAACCAGTTTGATCGGCATGAACAGCTCAGCCAGTGCAACCAGCTCGGCAATTGCCTGCTTGCTGCCGCGACCGTGCTTTTTCAGGGCCTTGCGAGCGATTTCCATCTGATCGGAAACAGCGCCAAAGCGCTGGGCCGCGATGATCGGATCAGGGCCACTTTCGACCTCTTCCTCGTCTTCGCCGGAATCTTCCTTGTCGTCCTCTTCGTCATCACCTTCGGCTTTCACCTTGGTGTCGACAGGAGGAGGTACTTCGGCTGCGGGCGGCGCAATACCGTCGTCCGGGTCGATATAACCGCTCAGAACGTCGGACAGGCGGCCACCTTCGGTGGTGACGCGAGTGTACTCGGAGAGAATATGGTCAACCGTGCCAGGGAAGTGCGCGATTGCGCCCATCACTTCACGGATGCCTTCTTCGATACGCTTGGCGATTTCAATTTCGCCTTCACGTGTCAGCAGTTCTACCGTGCCCATTTCACGCATATACATGCGCACAGGGTCGGTAGTACGACCAATGTCGGTCTCTACTGCCGCCAACGCTGCTGCCGCTTCTTCAGCCGCTGCTTCGTCGGTGTCGGCATCGGCCAACATAAGGGCGTCCGCATCCGGAGCACTCTCGTGTACGGGGATCCCCATGTCATTAATCATGCGGATGATGTCTTCCACTTGCTCCGGATCTGAAATATCTTCGGGCAGGTGGTCGTTGACCTCTGCGTAAGTCAGATACTTCTGCTCACGGCCGAGGGTGATCAACTCTTTGATACGAGACTGCTGTTGCGCTTTTCCGGACATAACACCCTATCCACTGAAGGTCTTGGCGGGCAAAAAACAAGCCGAGGATTATACCTTAGCTATGACCTCACGCGCCAGTTGAGGTCGGGTTTGATGCGGGATTATTGCGACTTAGAAGGTCGCGTAACTGATTTTTTTCCTCGCTACTTAGCTCGCCTTGACGTGCTTTTCGAAGAAGTTGTTCAAGATTTCGCTCGCGTTGGCGAGCTGACAGACTAGTTATGGTGTCGAAAAACTGTTGTTCAAGGTTATCGGCATCAATTAGCCATTCCTTTTCCAGCAGTCTTTGCAGCAAGCGGCCCTGTTCAGTGCCGTGCCAACGGGACAGTAGCTGAATAGAGCTTAGCTTAGGATTTTTCTGTACGGCCTCGACCAGAGCAATCAGTAGCTGATTATTAGTCTGGTCTTCTGCAGCAAAGTGCCCGGCATCCTCAACTTTTTTGGCCAGTTGCGGGTGATGCAGCAGGGTGCGCAGGGCCGTCAGGGTAGGGGGTTCAACACCTACCGGGATCCAGGCCTGCTCGCGTTCGCCGCCACGCTTGCCTTTTTTGTCCCAGGGTTTGTTTTCCCACTTTTTGCCGCCAGCGCCAGGCTTTTTCGGGGTCCATTCCTGTTGGGGGATGTACATGTCCGGTTGCTGGAAGTCGCTGTAGTCGGGCATTGCATCGTAATCAATACCCGGATCGTAGGCCGGCTGTGCCTGGGTTTTTACGGGCGCGTTTTGCGCCAGCTGGCTGACGGTTTCACTGGTAAGGCCGGTGATTTCACTCAGGCGCTGGCGCATCAGGGCCCGCAGGTTGGCGCCCGGGACTTTGTCGATCAACGGTGCTGCCAGCGTGGCCATATGGGCCTTGCCTTCGAGCGAGCGCGGGTCGGCTTCTTCGGTCAGTTGCTGGAAAAAGTAATCTGCCAGCGGCTGGGCATGCTGGTTGATGCGCGCCTTGAAGGCGTCGGTGCCTTCGGAGCGAACCAGGGTGTCCGGGTCTTCGCCTTCGGGCAAAAACAGGAAGCGGGCGCGACGCCCGTCCTGCAGGCAGGGCAGCGTGGCTTCTAGTGCGCGCCATGCTGCATTGCGGCCAGCCTGGTCGCCGTCAAAACAGAACAGCACGCTGGGCACCACGCGAAACAGACGCTTCATGTGTTCTTCGCTGGTGGCGGTGCCCAGTGTCGCGACAGCATTTCGCAGGCCTTGCTGGGCCAGGGCGATAACGTCCATGTAGCCTTCAACCACGATGATTTCGTCGAGGCTGCGATTGAATTTGCGCGCTTCGAACAGCCCGTAGAGTTCCTGGCCTTTGTGAAAGACCGGGGTTTCCGGGGAATTCAGGTATTTGGGCTTGTCGTCGCCCAGCACTCGACCGCCAAAAGCGATGATGCGGCCACGGCTGTCGCGGATCGGAAACATGACCCGGTCGCGAAAACGGTCGTAACGTTTGCCGGTCTCGGCGTTTTCGACCAGCAGGCCGGCGTCGATCATGGCTTTTTGTTGCAGCGTGTCACTGCTCAGGTGTTTGTAGAGGTTATCCCAGCCTGGTGGCGCAAAGCCCAAACCGAAGTCGCGGGCTATTTCGCCGGTCAGGCCTCGGCCCTTCAGGTAGTCCACCGCCGCTTTTCGTGCCGGATGGCTTTTCAGGGCCTGGCGATAGAAGTCAGCAGCGGCAGTCAGAAGCGGGTAAAGCGGGGAGTCAGTCGGTTGCCGAGGTTTATGAGGGCGGCCGCTTTCTTCCCGTGGGATTTCCATGCCGGCGGCTTTGGCCAGTTCTTCGACAGCCTGGGGGAAGTCCAGGTTGTCATGGTCCATGATGAAGCCGAGGGCGTTGCCGCCAGCGCCGCAGCCAAAGCAGTAATAGAACTGTTTGTCCGGGCTGACGCTGAACGACGGGGTTTTTTCTTTGTGGAAGGGGCAGCAGGCAGTGTAGTTCTTGCCGGCTTTCTTCATTTGCACGCGCGAGCTGACGACATCGACGATATCGGTACGGTTCAGAAGGTCGTCAATAAAGCTCTGGGGGATTAACCCGGCCATGGCGTTCTCGTCATCACTGCGCAGAAGTGGGTCCGTATAAAGAGCTTGGTCGTCGTGCGTGCAGGCAAAAGCTCTGCTCGATCGTGGGGCGTCTGCTCAATTATCTCGGGGAAGTGTATCTGTCGAAATCCGCTCTACTCATATTAATCAGAGTCGATGGGATCGATAAACGTCACGCTCTGAGTCCGGCACTGACCAATGGCTGGTCTCGGATAGCTCATAAGCAGGCACTGGAGAGGTGCCTTGGGCTGATCGTCTTTAAGGAAAATCAGAGAGGTGTGCTCGTCGGTAGCCTTGGAAGGCTCGTCAGTAAAGACGTGCACCGCTGGCTATTAGGCCAGGTCTGACGTGTTGTAACGCTTGTCGCGGTCGCATCTGCGGCCTTGACGATAA
>Ga0302347_1000358_pt1 | contig 77408 bp, 73 predicted proteins | sample PhyWR1_FD_202178 | JGI IMG/M metagenome (GOLD analysis project Ga0302347, IMG submission 202178) | Leaf surface microbial communities from wheat plants in UC Gill Tract Community Farm, Albany, California, United States - DLSL W.R1 (v2)... | ecosystem: Host-associated > Plants > Phyllosphere >... | reverse complement strand
TGTACAACAACTAAGTGTTCACCAAACCGGCCCTGATGGGCCGGTTTGCGTTTATCCAATACAAAGTAGAGCAAGGAGTGGGCAGCATGAGTCAGGATTGGGATGCGGGTCGGCTGGACAGCGACCTCGAGGGCGTAGCGTTCGACACCTTGGCTGTGCGTGCTGGCCAGCACCGTACGCCGGAAGGCGAGCACGGTGATGCAATGTTCCTGACCTCCAGCTACGTGTTCCGCACGGCAGCGGACGCGGCAGCGCGGTTTTCGGGCGAGGTGGCAGGCAACGTCTATTCGCGTTACACCAACCCTACGGTCCGTGCTTTCGAAGAGCGCATTGCCGCCCTGGAAGGTGCCGAGCAGGCCGTAGCCACGGCGACGGGCATGGCGGCCATTCTGTCAGTGGTCATGAGCCTGTGCAGCGCCGGCGACCATATCCTGGTCTCGCGCAGCGTGTTCGGTTCGACCATCAGCCTGTTTGAAAAGTATTTCAAGCGTTTTGGCGTGCAGGTTGATTATGTACCCCTGGCCGAACTGGCCGGCTGGGATGCGGCCATCAAGCCCAACACCAAACTGCTGTTTGTCGAGTCGCCGTCCAACCCGCTGGCCGAGTTGGTCGATATCGCCGCGCTGGCTGAAGTCGCCCATGCCAAGGGTGCCTTGCTGGTAGTCGACAACTGCTTCTGCACGCCCGCCCTGCAGCAGCCGCTGAAGCTGGGCGCAGACATCGTGGTGCATTCGGCAACCAAGTTTATCGATGGTCAGGGCCGTTGCATGGGCGGCGTGGTTGCCGGTCGTGGCGAGCTGATGAAAGAAATCGTCGGCTTTCTGCGGACTGCCGGGCCGACCCTCAGCCCGTTCAATGCCTGGATCTTCCTCAAGGGTCTGGAAACCCTCAACCTGCGTATGCGCGCTCACTGCGCCAGTGCCCAGGCCCTGGCCGAATGGCTGGAGCAGCAGGACGGCGTAGAGAAGGTTCACTACGCCGGCCTCAAGAGCCACCCGCAGTACGAACTGGCCCAGCGCCAGCAGCGCGGCTTTGGCGCCGTGGTCAGTTTTGAGGTCAAGGGTGGCAAGGAGGGCGCATGGCGCTTTATCGACGCCACCCGCCTGATCTCGATTACCGCCAACCTGGGTGACAGCAAAACCACCATTACCCATCCGGCGACCACTTCCCATGGTCGCCTGGCACCGCAAGAGCGTGAAGCGGCCGGTATTCGTGACAGCCTGATCCGCATCGCCGTAGGCCTGGAAGATGTCACTGACCTGCAAGCCGACCTCGCACGAGGTCTGGCTGCATTGTGAGTCACGGGATGCTCGAGGTGCCGGTGAGCGGCAATGGCCGTGTAGCGCTGGTCACGGGGGCTGCCCGGGGCATTGGCCTGGGGATTGCTGCCTGGCTGATCAGCGAAGGCTGGCAAGTGGTACTCACCGACATTGACCGCGCCCGGGGTGCGAGAGTGGCCAGGGCGCTGGGCGACAGTGCCTGGTTTGTGCGCATGGACGTGTCGGTTGAAGACGATGTGATCCAGTGTGTGGCGCAAGTGCTGGGTCAGTTCGGGCGGCTGGACGGGCTGGTGTGCAACGCCGCGATTGCGGACCCGCACAACAGGCCTCTGGAAAACCTCGACCTGGAGCACTGGAACCGCGTGCTGGCGGTCAACCTCACCGGGCCGATGTTGCTGGCCAAGCATTGTGCGCCGTATCTGCGTGCGCATTGTGGGGCGATCGTCAATCTGGCTTCTACCCGTGCCCGCCAGTCGGAGCCTGATACCGAGGCTTACGTGGCGAGCAAGGGCGGGTTGCTGGCATTGACCCACGCGCTGGCCATTAGTCTGGGCCCGCAGGTCAGGGTCAATGCCGTCAGCCCCGGCTGGATCGATGCCCGTGACCCTTCTGTGAGGCGTGCGGCGCCACTGACGGCTGCCGACCACGCTCAGCACCCGGCTGGCAGGGCAGGGGTCGTGGAGGACGTTGCAGCGATGGTGGCGTGGTTGTTGTCACGCAATGCCGGTTTTGTCACGGGGCAGGAGTTTGTGGTGGACGGCGGCATGAGCAAGAAGATGATCTATGGAGAGTAGCGGCAAGTTGCAAGCTTCAAGCTGTAAGTAAGAGCCAGGGCAGCAGGGCTTTGGCTTTTCATTGCAGCTTGAAGCTTGCCGCTGTTTTGACTGTTTTTAAAAAAACTCAATCTTGTCCTTGACTTAGCTTCGATAGATGCGTAAATTTCGCGGCCTCAACGAAGCAAAGGGTGATTAGCTCAGCTGGGAGAGCATCTGCCTTACAAGCAGAGGGTCGGCGGTTCGATCCCGTCATCACCCACCACTTCTTGAGATTCTCGCAAGAGAAAGGTCGTTCCGAAAGGAGCTGCCACCGACGCGCAGCGGTAGTTCAGTCGGTTAGAATACCGGCCTGTCACGCCGGGGGTCGCGGGTTCGAGTCCCGTCCGCTGCGCCATATTTGTACAAATCAGGTTCGCCTGGTTTGCGATTGAAAAGCACCGAAGCTCTTCAGTCACAGGTTTAAAAGTTTCAAACGGACGCAAGTCCGAGCGATACGCAGCGGTAGTTCAGTCGGTTAGAATACCGGCCTGTCACGCCGGGGGTCGCGGGTTCGAGTCCCGTCCGCTGCGCCATATTTGCTTCAGAGCCCTTGAACTCTCTGAAGCTGCAAAAAAAGCGACCCCAGGGTCGCTTTTTTTGTGCCCGGGATTTGACTCGGGATGCTGCAAGATGACTGTGGGGCCTGGCCTGCCTGTGATGGAGGCGGTGAGGTGCTTCTGATGGATCGCGCTGATGCTATCGCGAGCAAGCCCGCTCCCACGGGTTCGGCGCAGTTTCACGGGGGATGAGCCAATCAAACCCACGCAAAAAACACCACTTGATGCACAATACGCCCCGTACCGTTCTCTTCAGGATCTTCAATGCTTATGTCATTCCCCGTGCGTGCCGTGGTAGTCGCTCTCGTGCTGACGGGCCTCGCAGGTTGTTCGTCGAAGAAAACCGCCATCTATGAACATGAAAACTTCGATGACTCCGGTACGTTCTCGCGCAATTACCCGGTGACCGACAAGGCTGCCTGCGAAGCCGCGCGGCGCGCTTTGCTCAGCCAGGGCTATATCATCACCAGCAACGACCCGAAAATGATCAGCGGCCACAAGAGCTTCCAGCAAACCGGCGAAAGCCATCTGGAAATCAGCTTCAACATTGTGTGTGCCGATGATGGCGGTTCTGAGCATCACGCCACCATGTTTGCCAATGCGCTGCAGGACCGTTATGCACTGAAGAAAGTCAATAACTCTGCCAGCCTGGGTGTCGGGGTGCTGGGTTCGGTGTCGATGCCGATTGGCTCCACCGATGATTCGATGGTCAAAGTCGCCAGCGAGACGGTGTCTTCGGCGCAGTTCTATGACCGTTTTTTTGGCCTGGTCGAAGTGTTCCTGCCCAAGCCCAGGGAAGAAAAGAAAGCCTCGCACGCCCCGCAAAAAACCAAGCCTGAACTGGGAGTGCCTGAGCCTGCGCCGGTGAAGGCTGAGGTCGTTGTGCCTGCACCTGAGCCGGTTATCGTGCCCGAGCCTGTGGTAGCGCCTGTCAGCGAGCCTGTGGTGCCACCGGCAGCCGTTGAGCCTGTGCTGCCTGTTCCGGCTGCTGAGGTTCCGGTAACGGTGCCAGCAGTTGTGGCACCGGTCACGCCTGTGGTCGAGCCTGTAGCCGAGCCTGCCATTACCCCTGTACCTGCCGCCGCAGAGCCTTCCACCCTTCCATAACTGTGCAGTAAATCTCAAAAGCTCTGCTACGTTTATCAATGGGTATTGACAGTGCGCGCGAAGGTGTCATTTTTCCTTCATGCAGGCACTTTATGCTCAGGCATGACTTAACACAGACTAAAAAGGGATGCTGCAATGGACGACTATCAGGAAGAGCTGCTTGAGTACCAGGCCTTTGAACTGGACCCGCTGGACCCTGCCGACGATGCCACAGAGCTTTGAGCTCTTTATCGCTTCAGGCAGATTGGCGCTGACGCCGCCGGTACTCCCCCGGCGTCTGCGCATTCCAGCGCTTGAAGGCCCGCTGAAACGCCTCGGCTGAGGCAAACCCCAACAAATAAGCGATTTCGCCGAAGGCCAGCTCCGTATCACGGATATAGGTCATGGCGAGGTCGCGTCGTGTGTCATTGAGAATGGCGCGAAACTGCGTGCCTTCTTCGGTGAGCTTGCGGCGCAGGGTCCAGGTCGGCAACTTCAGGCGTGCCGCCACTTCTTCAAGGTCGGGCTCGCGACCGCCATTGAGCAAAGGCCCCAGCAATTGCGTGATGCGTTCGCGCAGGCTGCGGGTGCGGGTCATTTGCTCCAGTTCCCGTTCACACAATTGCAGCAGGTAGGCCCAGGTGCTGGGGCAGTGCTGCGGGTTGCGCAGGTCGAGGGTGGCGTGATTGAGGCGCAACTGGTTGGTGTCGGCGCGAAAGTGGATCATGGCGCTGTCCAGCTCGCTGTAGCGCTGCGCGTAATCCGGTTCGCTGAATTCGATATCGATCTGTTCGCAGCTCAAGGGTTGGGCAGCTACCGCTGACAGGTGCTGCAACCAGCCGGCAATGATCGAGTCCACCACAAAGCGGTTATAGGCGTTATACGGGCTGATGGAGTAAAACCGCAGCCAGGCACCCCGGGCGTCTTCGTGCAGGCTCGACTGCCCGCGGTAGTTGGAGCCGTACAAGGGCTCGAAGCGTATCAGGGTGCGTGCCGCTTCACGCACGGTGGGTGCCTGGGCTGCGGTGACGCCGGCCAGCCCCACCTGGCTTAAACGGCTGAGCCGGCCCATGCGCAGGCCCAGTGCCGGGTCGCCGGTCAGCATAATCGCGGCGTGACCCAGGCGCATATAGCGCGGGATCGACAGGCGTGCCAGGGGTTGGGCCAGACGGGCCGGGTCCAGGCCGAACTGATCGAGCAGGGGGGCCGGGTCGTGGCCGCAGCTGCGCACGGCGTCGGCCAGGGCCTGGACAAAGCCCACCGACAGATCGCCCAGGCGCATCGGCAGCGGCTTCATCAGTCTATAACCACAGGTTCAGCAGTCGTGCGCCGCTGCCGGGCTGGTCCGGGCTGGTCTGGCCGTTGCGGCTGATAAAACCCTGGCCGGTGCTGTGCTTGTCCCAGAACTTGCCGCGCAAGAATACCGTGACGCCCGCTTCGGCCGTGCTGATGGGCAGGCTGCTGGTGAAGGTCAGGCGGTGCCAGGCATCGCCCTCGGTGACTTCGCCTGGCTTGAGGCTGATTTCACTGGGTGTCGACACACTTTTATAACCGCCCCAGGGCTTGTCCCAGGTGGTTTTGCCGACGATAAACGCCGGTACGGCAATCAATTGCACGCCTTTTTCGTTGAGGGTGCGGTAGTTCTCGGGGTACCAGCTGTCGCTGCCGATCAGGATGCCCAGGCGCCCGGCCGGAGTATCCACCACATTCAGCTCATGGTCGGGGCCGGGCTGGATATAGCTTTGTTCTTCATAGGTGGGCAGCAACTGAAGCTGGGGTGTGCCCAGTACTGCGCCGGTGCGGTCAAACACCACGCTGCTGTTGTACAGCGGGCCGCTGCCGGGCAGCAGTTGGCCGTTTTCGATGCGCGGCTCGGGCAGGGCAATGCTGCCGGCCACCAGGGTCACGCCAAACTCTTTGGCCAGGCCACCGAACAGCGTCTGGTAATCGGCGGCCATGCTGGCGGCCTTCATGCGCAGGTGGGCATCGTTGGTCCGGCTTTCGCCGTCGGCACGCAACCAGGCGCCGGCAAAGGCCAACGGGTTGCTCACGGCCAGCCAGCGCATGGCTTCATTGAGATTGGCGGCTTGATACAGCTCATTTTTTTCGCCACGAAACATCAGCCAGGAGCCGATATGTTCAGGCAGCACCACCACTGTCTTGTCGTTGACCAGGCCTGCGTCGCGGGCGCTGTTGAGGTACGCCGCGAGCTTGAGGTGAACCAGTGCCAGGCTTTGATAATCCCGTGGGGACAGATCGGGCTCGATGCCCAGCAGATTGCCGCGATCATTATTGACGCCGTCATTGACCGCCAGCTTGATGCGCAGGTCTGAGAGGTAGTGGCCGACGTCCCTTTGTGTGGTCCACCAGGCATAACCGCCGGCAGCGGCGACGAGGGCAATCAGTAAGGTGCAGCCAATTAATTTGCGCATAGAAATAGAACGGACAGCTTTCAGCGGAATTCGGCCTCTAGGTTAGGCGGCGTCTGCCTCCTTGCCAAGAGGTGCTGCGCGTTTGGGTTAATAATTTGTAACTTTGGGTCATTGAGTGGGGCCGATCGAGTCTTTACTGTGCCTCACATCAACGACGGGAGCCGCAGAGCATCCCGCGTTCCGTGATTTCGCCCGTTGTGGAGCCTTCTGATGACCGCCACTCGTTACCCGCATTTACTCGCCCCGCTGGACCTGGGTTTTACCACCTTGCGCAACCGCAGCCTGATGGGCTCGATGCACACCGGCCTGGAAGAAAAGCCCGGTGGCTTTGAGCGCATGGCCGCCTACTTTGCCGAGCGGGCCCGCGGCGGTGTCGGCCTGATCGTCACGGGCGGCATTGCGCCCAACGATGAGGGCGGGGTGTACAGCGGCGCAGCCAAGTTGAGCACGGTTGAAGAGGCCGAAAAGCATGTGGTCGTGACCCGTGCGGTACATGATGCCGGCGGCAAGATCTGCCTGCAGATCCTCCACGCCGGGCGTTATGCCTACAGCCCGCGCCAGGTCGCGCCCAGTGCGATTCAGGCGCCGATCAACCCGTTCAAGCCAAAGGAACTGGATGAAGAGGGCATCGAAAAGCAGATCAGTGACTTTGTGACCTGCGCCAGGCTGGCCCAGAGTGCCGGTTATGACGGTGTCGAAATCATGGGTTCCGAGGGTTACCTGATCAACCAGTTTCTGGCGGCGCACACCAATCAGCGCACCGACCGCTGGGGCGGCAGCTACGAAAACCGCATGCGCCTGCCGGTGGAAATCGTCCGTCGTGTGCGCGAGGCGGTGGGGGCGAACTTCATCATTATTTATCGCCTGTCGATGCTCGATCTGGTGGCGGGCGGCAGCGTCTGGGAAGAAATCGTGCAATTGGCCAAGGCCGTCGAATCGGCCGGTGCGACACTGATCAACACCGGTATCGGCTGGCACGAAGCGCGTATCCCGACCATCGCCACCAAAGTGCCCCGTGCAGCGTTCAGCAAGGTCACGGCCAAGCTGCGCGGTTCCGTGAGTGTGCCGCTGATCACCACCAACCGCATCAACACCCCGGAAATTGCCGAGCAGATCCTGGCCGAAGGCGATGCCGATATGGTGTCGATGGCGCGTCCGTTTCTGGCCGACCCGGAGTTCGTCAACAAGGCGGCTGCCGGTCGCAGTGACGAGATCAACACCTGCATCGGCTGCAACCAGGCCTGCCTGGACCACACCTTCGGCGGCAAGCTGACCAGTTGCCTGGTCAACCCCCGGGCCTGCCATGAAACCGAGCTCAACTACCTGCCGACCATTGCCGTGAAAAAAGTCGCCGTGGTCGGTGCCGGTCCGGCCGGATTGTCTGCGGCCACCGTGGCCGCAGAGCGTGGGCACGAGGTGACGCTGTTCGACTCGGCCAGCGAGATTGGCGGGCAGTTCAACGTGGCCAAGCGCGTACCGGGCAAGGAAGAATTTTTTGAAACCCTGCGTTACTTCAAGCGCAAACTGCAAACCACCCGTGTTGAGGTGTGCCTGAACACCCGTGTGGATGTGCAGCAATTGGTCGATGGCGGTTTTGACGAGATCATTCTGGCCACTGGCATCGCGCCACGTACTCCGGCGATTCCGGGCATCGATCACCCCAAGGTACTCAGCTATCTGGACGTGATCCTGCAACGCAAGCCGGTGGGCGCCAGGGTCGCAGTGATTGGCGCGGGCGGGATTGGTTTTGATGTGTCGGAGTTTCTCGTGCATCAGGGCGTTTCCACCAGCCAGGACCGTGAAGCGTTCTGGAAAGAGTGGGGCATCGACACCGCGCTTGAAGCGCGCGGCGGTGTTGCCGGTATAAAGCCAGAAGTCCACGCACCTGCTCGCCAGGTGTTCTTGTTGCAGCGCAAAGCCAGCAAGGTGGGCGACGGGCTGGGCAAAACCACTGGCTGGATCCACCGCGCGGGTCTGAAAAACAAGCAGGTGCAAATGCTCAACAGCGTTGAATACCTGAACATCGACGATGCAGGGCTGCATATCCGCATTGGCGAAGGCGAGCCACAGGTGTTGGCAGTGGACAATATTGTGATCTGCGCCGGGCAGGACCCGTTGCGTGAGTTGCAGGATGGCCTGGTAGCAGCGGGGCAAAGCGTGCATTTGATCGGGGGTGCCGACGTGGCGGCGGAGCTGGATGCCAAGCGGGCTATTGATCAGGGGTCGAGATTGGCGGCGCAGCTGTAAAGCGCCCTCACCCTAACCCTCTCCCGGAGGGAGAGGGGACTTAAAGCAAAAGCAGATCTTCGCAACGCCACAAATCAGTTCCCTCTCCCTCCGGGAGAGGGCTAGGGTGAGGGGCTCTTAATGCACGATCTGGGCTAAAAACGCCTTGGCCCGCGGGCTTTTCGGGGCATTGAAAAACTCTTCGGGTGGCGAGTCCTCGATCACCATGCCGCCATCCAGGAACAGCACACGCTCCGCCACCTGCCGGGCAAAGCCCATTTCATGGGTCACGCACAACATGGTCATGCCACTGCCCGCCAGGTTGACCATCACATCCAGCACTTCGCTGACCATCTCCGGGTCCAGCGCCGAAGTCGGTTCATCGAACAACATGATTTTCGGTTCCATGCACAGCGCCCGGGCAATGGCCACACGCTGCTGCTGGCCGCCGGACAACTGGCTCGGGTATTTATCGGCCTGGCTGGCAATGCCAACCTTGGTCAAAAAATGCTGGGCCAGTTCAATGGCTTTTTTACGCGACAAACCGCGCACCGACATCGGCGCCAGGATGCAGTTGTCGATCACGCTCATGTGCGGGAACAGGTTGAAATGCTGAAACACCATGCCGATTTCACTGCGCACCTTGCTCGCCTCGCGGGTAGGTAGCGACAGGTCGGTGTCGTTGATCAGGATGCGACCCTGCTCGGCGATTTCCAGGCGGTTGATGCAACGGATCAGCGTCGACTTGCCAGAGCCGGACGGGCCGCACAGCACGATGCGTTCACCTTCGCGCACCTTCAGGTCGATGCCCTTGAGCACGTGAAAGGCGCTGTAGTACTTGTTCAGCCCGGCGATATCCACGACTACCTTGCGGGTGTCAGTGACTGGCGACACAGAATGAACGTAAGCAGGTTGTGCAAGCATGGTGTGTCTCCAGTGATCAGTGAAAACGCTCGGCGCTGTAGGGCGCAGGGTCAGTGAAAGGTTTTTCCCCGGTCATCATTTCGGCCAGAAGGCGCCCGCTGACCGGGCCCAGGGTCAGGCCATGATGGGCATGGCCAAAGTTAAACCACAGGCCCTTGTGGCGGCTGCCAGGGCCAATCACCGGGCACATGTCCGGCAGGCACGGGCGCCGGCCCAGCCAGGGTTCGGCATCCACACGCTCACCCAACGGGTACAGGCGTTGGGCGCGCTCCTCGCAGCGGCGCAACTGGATTTCGTTGATCGGGTCGTCGCTGTCGGCAAATTCGATCCCGGTGGTCAGGCGAATGCCACCCACCATGGGTGCCAGCACATAACCGCCCACCGAATCGAGAATCGGGTGCTGCATGGTCTGGCCGTCTTTGGCCGCGTAATGCATGTGATAGCCGCGCTTGATCGCCAGGGGAATGGGATAACCCAGAGGTTCGAAAATCGCCCGCGCTTGCGGGCCCAGGGCAACCACCACTTCATTGCCGACGATCAGGCCCTTCTGGCTCTCGACCTGCCATTGCCCGGCCGTGGCCCGCAGGCTGGTGGCGTCGCCTGTAACAAAGGTGCCGCCACGCTTTACAAAGAGTTCGGCATAACCACGGGTCAAGCCACCCGGATCGCTGACAGTCTTGGGGTCAAGCCAGTGAATGCCGCCGATCACATCGGTATGCAGGCCCGGCTCCAGGGCGTGCACCTGCTGCTCGCCGAGCACCCGGTAGTTGAGTTTGTACTCGCCCAGGGCCGCCGCATCGCGCTGGGCCTTGGCGAAGTCGGCCTGGGTGCGATAGACCTCGATCCAGCCGCTGTCATCGATCAGCGCCGTGACGCCGGCCGCTTCGGCCAGCAGGTCGTGTTCGCTGACACAGTGTTCAATCAGCGGCAGCATGGCCCGGGTAGCCTTGGCCAGTGGCTTGGGGGCGGATTGCTGCCAGTATTTCATCAGCCACGAGCCGGCCTTTGGCAGGTGCTTGAGGCTGTAGCGCACGTCCGATTGCTGGTTGAGGCCATAGCGTAACAGGCGCGAAAGTTCCCGCGGGAACGAGTAGGGGATCACGCTGGCGCGCTCGATCAGCCCGGCGTTGCCGTGGCTGGTGCCGCTGCCCGGTTGGGCGCGGTCGAGCAGCACAACGTTGCGTCCGCGCGCCTGGAGGTGCAGCGCAGTACTGACGCCGACAATGCCGGCGCCCAGAACGATAGTGTCGCAGTGCATAGACAAATCCTTAACACAGGGGCCGTATTCGCAGCCCGAACAATGGGCCTACTGCAAGTGGCGGCCGAGGCGGCCTTCGATCAGTTTCAGGCTGCGGCGCACCACTTCCACGATCAGCAGGTAGAGCACGGCGGCCCACAGGTAAACCTGGAAGTCGAAACTGCGCGAGAACGCCATCTTGGTCACGCCCATCAGGTCGTAAATGGTTACCAGCGAGGCAATCGCACTGGCCTTGATCATCAGGATCAGTTCGTTGCCCAGCGGGCCTATGGCCACCAGTAGCGACTGCGGCAGGATGATCTTGCGAAAGGCGGTCCAGCGCGACAGATTCAGCGCCTTGCAGGCTTCACGCTGGCCCTGGGCCACGGAGAGAATGCTGCCGCGCAGGATCTCGGCCTGGTACGCCGCCGTGTTGAGGGTGAAGGCCAGCAGGGTGCAGAACCACGCATCGCGGAAAAACCACCACAGGCCCACGTCCTGCCAGAAGCCCTTGAACGAGCCCAGGCCGTAGTACAGCAAAAACAGCTGCGCCAGCAGCGGCGAGCCGCGGAAGAAGTACACGTAGGCGCCGGTAAAGCTGCGCAAAAAGCGATTGCTGGACAAGCGTCCCAGGGCAATCAACAAACCGAGCAGGGCGCCGAGGGTAAAGGAAATCGCCACCAGTTTGCCGGTGACCAACAGCCCGTCGATAAAGCGCGGGCCATAACGCTCCAGCAGGTCGGGGTTGAGAAACATGTTTTGCAGTTCCGCCAGGCTCATGGCTGCGCGCTCCGTTGATGGCGGCTGAAGTAGCGTTCAAGGAAGGCGAACAGGCGCCCGGAAATCGCCGAGAAAAACAGATAGCCCAGACAGGCAACGGTGTAGAACAGCATCGGTTCTTTGGTCACGCTCACCGCCAGGTTGGTCTGGCGCATCAGGTCCACCAGGGAAATGGTCGACACCAGCGAAGTGTCCTTGAGCAGCGACAACCAGTTGTTCGACAGGCCGGGCAGGGCGATGCGGGCCAGTTGCGGCAGTACCACCTTGCGAAAGGTGGTGAATTTGCTCAGGCCCAGGGCCGAGGCCGCTTCGAACTGGCCCTTGGGTATGGTCTTGAATGCGCCCAGCCAGATCTCGCTGGAGAAGGCGGCAAATACCAGACTGAAAGCCACCATGGCAGCGACAAAGGTATTGATCGTGACCTGAGCGTCGTAGCCCATCATGGCGAGGATTTTTTGCGCGGCGATCTGGCAGCCGTAATAAATGATCAGCAGCGTCAGCAGTTCCGGCAAACCACGAAAGACCGTGGAAAAGGTCGTCGCCCATGCCCGCAGCCAACGGTTTTTCGAGCGTGCCGCCACCGCTACGGCCAGGCCCAGGGGCAAGCCGATGGGCAGGCAGCTCAAGGCCAGGGCAATGGTCACCAGCGCGCCGGCGAGCAACGCCGAGCCCCAGCCGCCACTGGCAAAAGAAAGAAGTGAGAGTTGATCGAGCATGCTCGAATCCCCGGGCAAAAGTGGGCCGAAGTTCAGCCACCGCGCACATTACGTGCGCAGGGCAGGGTCATTGGCAGGGAGGCCCTCAAACGAGGGCAGGCGACTCAGTAAATGTCGAAGTCGAAGTACTTGCTGCTGATCTTCTTGTAAGTGCCGTCAGCCACGATCTCGTCCAGCGCCTTGTTGAAGCGCTCACGCAGGGCGTTGTCGCTCTGGCGCACGGCAATGGCCGCGTCGGCATTGGTGCCGTTGACGTCACCGATGATCTTGCAGCAATCGTCGCTGGCCTTGTTGATCCATTCCAGCAGCGGGAATTTGTCGGCAATCACGGCATCGACGCGGCCGTTTTTCAGCTCGGCATTGGCCTCGTCCAGGGTTGGATACAGATTGAGCTTGGCGCCGGCTTTTTCGTAATGGTCTTCGGCGTAGATGCCCTGGGTTGCAGCACCCTGGGCACCGATGGTGCGGCCCTTGAAGTCGATCTGCGCATCGGTGATATCAGAGTCTTTGGGCACGGCGATGGACAGCGGGGTGCGATAGTAGTGATTGGTAAACGCGATCTTCTTTTTGCGCTCATCGGTCACGATCATCGACGCCACAATAGCGTCGTACTTCTTCGCCATCAGCCCGGGAATGATGCCGTCCCAGTCCTGGGCAACGATCTTGCACTGCGCATTCATGCGTTCGCACAGGGCATGGGTGATGTCGACGTCAAAACCGGACACCGTGCCGTCAGAATTGGTGGTGTTGAAAGGAGGGTAGGCGCCTTCGGTGGCGATAGTCAGCGTATCGGCGTGAGCGTTGGCTGCAACGGCGGCCACCAGTGCACATGCACTTGCAAAGCGAATGACGTATTTCATCTAGCACCTCGTTTTATTGTTTTGATCCGGGTGAGGATGTGTAGCCCACGAACTCATTGTGTAAGGCCGCGGTTGCCTCAAGACGCTTTTCAACGTCGGGCCCCAGTTGTTTGCACACTTCATTGATCAGCAGATGCACCAGCGACAGCATGGCCGCGGTGGATTCCCAGAACAGGTTGAATTCGGTGGGCACGCGAAACACTTCATTGGCGCTCTGGTCGGCCCAGTCGCAGAAGGTGTCAGTGATCAGCGTGACCTCGATGCCGGCTTCCCGTGCCTTGCGGCACAGCAACTGGGCGTGGCGTGAATAGCGGCGGGCTTCAAACACCACCAGGGCACAGTCGGCGGGCGGGCACAGCAGCACATCGGCATAGTGCCCGGCGGCGCCGTCGACCAGTTGCACGCCGTCGCGCAGGTATTGCAGCAAATGCACCATCGAAGCGGCGATCCCGCGCTCGGTCTGGAAGCCTGCGACAAACACCTTGCGCCGTGTGGCCAGGCGCTGGCTGACGGCACGCCACTGCGGCGTGAGGCTGTATTCGTAGACCTTGACCAGCGCCCCGACTTCCAGCTCGAAACTGCGCGGCAGGGCCTGCGGGCTCTGGCTCGATTGCTGGCGGAATTCTTGCAGGCGATCACCGACCAGCCACGGGCCATCGCCCAGGTCGTCCTTGAGATCGTTTTTCAAATCCTTGAAATGGCTGTAGCCCAGGGAGCGGCAAAAGCGCCCGACACTGGATTCGCTGACCCCCAGTTTGCTGGCGATATCGGCGGCGGTCTGAAAGGGTAGCTCGTAAAGATTGGCCAGCATATAGCTGGCAATCGCCCGACCCGAAGGTGCGGCGGTTGACAGACTGCTTTCAAGGCGTTGTTTAATCGGCTGGCTCACGACTGCTTCCTGTTTTTATTTCAGCGCGTTGCAGAAAGTGAATGTTTTCTGTCATTAAGTCAACAATTGACAGAGAACTGTCATCGAAGGATAGTTTGCCTCAGACAAAAATAATCAGATTGGAGCGCCAGAATGTCTTCCTCGCAGTCGCTTTCCCTCACCGAATTGACCGCCTTGCTTCAGCGGATTTTCGAGCGTCATGGCACCTCCCGGCAGGTTGCCGGAGTATTGGCCGATAACTGCGCACGGGCACAGCGGGATGGCTCCTACAGCCATGGGGTGTTCCGCATTCCGGGCTATCTGTCGTCGCTGGCCAGCAACTGGGTCAATGGCCAGGCCGTGCCGGTGGTCGAAGACGTCGCTGCGGGGTTTATCCGCGTGGATGCGGCGGGGGGCTTTGCCCAGCCTGCGCTGGCAGCCGCCCGCGAGTTGCTGGTGGAAAAAGCCCGCAGTGCCGGGATTGCGGTGCTGGCGATTCGTAACTCTCATCACTTCGCGGCACTCTGGCCCGATGTCGAGCCGTTTGCCGAAGAAGGCCTGGTGGCCTTGAGCGTGGTCAACAGCATGACCTGCGTGGTGCCCCACGGTGCGCAGAAGCCCCTGTTCGGCACCAACCCGATTGCCTTTGCCGCACCGTGCGCTGATGGCAACCCCATCGTATTCGACCTGGCCACCAGTGCGATTGCCCACGGCGACGTGCAAATTGCTGCACGCAAAGGTCATTCATTGCCTGCTGGCATGGGTGTGGACAAGCAGGGTGAGCCCACACAAGACCCGAAAGCCATTCTCGACGGGGGTGCCTTGCTGCCCTTTGGCGGGCACAAGGGTTCAGCGCTGTCGATGATGGTCGAATTGCTGGCGGCGGCGCTGACGGGGGGGAACTTCTCGTTTGAATTTGACTGGTCGCAACACCCGGGGGCGCAAACCCCGTGGACCGGGCAATTGCTGATCGTGATAGACCCGAGCAAGTCCGGCGGCAACAGCTTTGCCCAGCGCAGCGCAGAACTGGTGCGGCAGATGCATGCCGTGGGCCTGGAGCGCATGCCTGGCGACCGACGTTTTATCGAACGTGCCAAATCGTTGGACGAAGGCATCCCGCTGGGGGCTGAAGAGCTGGCCAAATTGCGCGAGCTGGCGGGGTAAATACCGTGAATACCTGTAGCCGCTGAGGAGCGAAGCGAGGCTGCGATGGCGTGGTGCGGCACTCCGACGCAGCCGTCGTAAAACCATTCAGCGCGGCGTATCAGGTACATCGTGATTGCACGGTTTGCGAAGACTGCGTCTTCGATCGCAGCCTCGCTTCGCTCCTCAGCGGCTACAGGTTCTGGGCTGCTTACAACGCCAAAAACTGCCGTATCAGATTGGGCGTGCAGCCGGTCCAGCGCTTCAGGGCGCGGCGAAAGTTCGCCGGGTCGCTGAAGTTCAGGTACTCGGCCACGGCTTCATTGCTCAGCCCCTTGATCTGATACAGGTACAGCGCCATATGCTTGCGCGCCTGATCCTGCTGGGCCTGAAAATGGGTGCCGTGCTTGTTCAGCTTGCGCTTGAGGGTGGCCTGGCTCACGGAAAAATGTTGCGCGGCCTGCTCAAGGCTTGGCGCCTGTCGGGCGTTGTTGCGCAAGTACACATACAGCCGGTCAAGCAGGCTGGCGCGAAACCCCAGGCTGTGCAACTGCTCCTGAGCCTGTTGATGGGCCACCTGCCGGGCAATGGCCGAGGCGTTGGGCCAGGGGCGGGTCAGGTATTCGCGGGGCAGGCGCATCATGTCCAGCTGGCAGCCAAACTGGGTGTTTTCCCCCAGATGTACCCAGTACTGCTCCACATAACGCGGCTCCGGGTGGCTGAAGCTGCATTCCCACGGCAGGCGCTCGCCGCTGAGCCACTGACTCATGGCCATCAGCGCCGTCATGCTGGCTTCCAGCACAAAACGCAATTGCTCCTGGGCCCCGCAACTGTCGAGCCAGTACACATAGGCGTATTTGTCGTCCAGCAACAGCCGCGGGGTAAGCAAGGGGCTGAGCAGGGCGCGGTGATGGATCAGGGTTTCCAGGGCCTGCTGCAGGTTCTGCGCCTGTTGCAGGGCGTGGCTGGCCGGACCGTAATGCCCCGGCCACAGGCGCTGGCCAAACAGAAAGCTGCTGTCATCGGCTTCAAGCAAACGTTGCGCGTTGGCGATCAGGGCGAAGCATTGCTGGGGGCTGAGGCGCGCGTGCCCGGCGACGATATCCTCGTAAAACAGTCCGGTGCCGCGCAGCAGGCGATGGCTGTCGATATCCCGCGACAACGCCAGATCAATCAGGGTCGCAGGTTGATAGTGGCCGGCAATAAATCGGCTGTCGGCTTCGTACCAGCGGCTGTCCAGGGTCATGCGCGTTTGCTCCGTGGCGGCTTGGCCCGCACCAGCGTCAGGTTCAGGCGCTTGAGCAGCTCATCGGGCGCTTCGTCGAAAGCCATCACCACCGCGGTACTGGCCGACAGATACACCCGTTCGCCATGTTGCCGGGTTTTGTGGGCCAGGCTCTGCACTGCCTGTTGCAGCTCGAGAGCCAGCAGCCGGGCCTGGCTCTCGCCGGTATTGGGCAGCAACACCACAAAACGGTCACCGGCCAGCCTGCAGAGCAAGTCGTGGCGACGCAGGTTGAGCAGCAGCAACTGGCTGAGGGCCTGTAACACGGCATCACCTTCGGCGTGGCCGTAATGCTGGTTGATGGACGCAAAATCGTCGATATCCAACGCCAGCAGTGACAGCGGCTGTTGCTGCTCGACACTTTGCGCCAGGCAGTCGCTGACCTGACGCTTAAGGTATTCGGCGCCGCCCAGCGGGGTCAGTTTGTCGAACAGGCGGTGCTCGCGGAATATCCGTTCGCGTTTTTCCATTTGCTGGTTGATTGCCTGCTGCTCGCGGTGCCAATGAAACAGGCCGATGGTCAGCAGAATCATGCCGATGGGCATGGGTGCCGACTCCATCCAGTGATCCCAGCCGATATGTTTGGGCAGGCGAATAAATTCGTCGAGCACATCCACCCACCAGGAAAAAAACATAAAGCACAGGCCGTACGCCAGGTAGTTGGTGACCCTCCCGGTGGGTCGGCTTTTAAGCACCAGCCCCAGCCAGAACAGCATAAACAGGGCGGTGCCGCCTTCGCCGAAGATATCCAGCCATTGCCACTCGCTGAAGGCTTTGGGCGTGCCGAATGCCAGGTTGAGCAGCACCGCGGCATTGGCAGCCAGCAGCAGTAAACCCAGCTTGTAGCGATGGTGTTTAAGGATGTTTAACCAAGTCATCACAGTTCTACCCAAACCTATTGCCGGTCAGCAGAGCAGAGTGGTGTGACAGCTGTATGACGGAGCTTGCAGGTCGAATCAGCTCAGGTGTGTTGAGCAAAAACTTTGAACATCCCTCTGTTTGACCCGTGGTCGCGGGCTTGCTCGCGATGCAGGCGACGGGGTGGCTCAGTTGCACCGCGTTGATGCTATCGCGAGCAAGCCCGCTCCCACAGGGTGCGAGGTAGCCGACGCGGGTCATATCAGCTCAATTGCCTTCGAAGTACCGCTAAAAAGCCTCTGTTCAGGGCGTTTCGCCGAACACTGTCACAGCTCTGTCATCCGCCGACCCTAGCTTTCGCTCCCAAGTTGTCGGGCCATTTGCCCGGCCTGACGTGCGATTTTGGGGGAGCACAAACATGTACAAGTGTCGCAGCAAGGCGCAGTGGGTCGGCTTTACAGTCAGTGCATTGGCCCTGGCCATCGCCAGCGAGCGTTTGAGCGCCGCCGAGACATCGGCCATCGGTGCCACTGAACACGTCGAGGTGGTCGGTCAGGCCGTCAGCCTGGACAAGGCACTCAAGCAACAACGCAACTCGGACACCATCGAAAGCGTGGTGCATGCCGATGGCGTGGCGCAGTTGCCCGACGCCAACGTCGCCGAGGCGGTACAACGCCTGCCCGGCATCAGCATCGAGCGTGACCAGGGCGAAGGCCGCTTTGTCAGCGTGCGCGGCCTGGGGCCGGACCTCAACAGCGTGACCATCAACGGTACGCTGGTACCGTCCCCGGAGAGCGCCCGCCGCGCCGTGGCCCTGGATGTGTTGCCCTCGGAGCTGGTGCAGTCGCTGTCGGTGATCAAGACCCTGACCCCGGATATGGACGCCAACTCCCTGGGCGGCACGGTGGACGTACAAAGCCTCTCGGCCTTCGACCATGACGGCCTGTTCTTCACTGGCAGCACGGAGGCCGGATACAACAAGAACAGCCACAAGACCAGCCCCAAGGTGTCGGGCGCCATCAGCGACCGTTTCAGCCTGGGTGACGGTGTCGACAACTTCGGTGTGGCCGCAGCCCTGAGCTGGAACAAGCGCGACTTTCGCTCCGATAACGTCGAAACCGGTGGCGACTGGGATTTTACCGATGGCGCGCGCCTGAACAGCTTTGAACAGCGTGTTTATGAAATCAGCCGCGAGCGTACCGGTGGCGGCCTCAACTTCGATTACAAGCCCGACGACGACACCAGCCTGTACCTGCGCACGCTGTACAGCCGCTTTGAGGACAACGAAACCCGCAACTCCACGGCCTTTGAGTTCTCCGACCCCCAGGCCGAAGACGAGGTGGGCAAAACCAAGACCAAACGCAAGCTCAAGCAGCGCGAAGAAACCCAGGAGATCCAGTCCTACGTCTTCGGCGGTGAACGCACCATGGGCCTGTGGACCCTGAGTGGACAGGCCGGTTACAGCGAGTCCAGCGAAGACAACCCGGGCGGCATTGCCGGCGCAACGTTCAAGGGCAGTTCCAGCATTGGCAACGGTGGTTTTTACGACACCGAAAAACCGCGGCCGATTATCGGCGCAGGTTTTTATGACCCGACCAACTTCAGCCTCGACAAGGTGGACTGGCAAGAGCAGCACACCAAAGACACCGAGAAAAACATCCGCCTGGACCTGGCCCGCGACTACGACGTGCAGGGCTATGCCTCCCAGGTCAAGTTCGGCGGCAAGGTCAGCCGGCGCAACAAAGACAACGACCTCAATGCCTGGACCTACGAAGACTTCTCCGACCTGGGTTTCAGCGACGAGCAACTGAGCCTCAATGCGTTCAACAAGGGCAACCTGCACTACAACCTTGGCCAGTACGGCCCGGGCATCAGCGGCAGCGCGATCAAGGACCTGATTGGCGGCCTGAACCGCGACGACTTCTATAACGAGCAAGACTCGCGGGCCAATGACTTCAAGATGCGCGAAGACATCAACGCTGCGTATCTGATGAATACCGTCGATATCGATGACTGGCGCTTTATAGCCGGCATGCGCTACGAGGGCACCGAGTTCGAGGCCAAGGGTACGGGCGTGCGCGATGGCGTCTTTGAAGACCAGGACACTAAGCGCGATTACCACCACTGGCTGCCAGGGCTGCATGCCCGTTACCAGTTGGCGAAAAACACCCAGGTACGTGCGGCCTGGACCAACACCGTGGTGCGCCCGACCTTTGGCCAGTTGGCCCCGGGATTTGTGATCGAAGACGACACGGCCGAGTTCGGCAACCCTAACCTCAAGCCGCTGGAGTCGAGCAACTTCGACCTTGGCATTGAACACTTTATGGGGCAGGCGGGCACGGTATCGGCGTTCCTGTTCTACAAGGACATCAAGAACTTCGTCTACAACAACGACCTGGCCGGCAGCGGCGAATGGGTCGACTTCACCGAAGCCCACAGCTATGCCAACGGCGACAGCGCCAAGCTCTATGGCCTGGAACTGGCCTATTCGCAGAAGTTCGACTGGCTGCCGTCACCCTGGAACGGTTTGATCCTGGGTGCCAACAGCACGTTCAGCCGCTCCAATGCCAGTATCAAGGGCGTTGACGCAGCGACCGGAGCCAGCCTCAAGCGCGATATCGATTTGCCCAACCAGTCCAAGACCGTTGGCAACCTGATGCTTGGCTGGGAAGACGACAAGTTGAGCCTGCGCCTGTCGGCCAACTACAAGTCGGACTACCTCTACGAACTGGCCGGGGTCAACGACAAGGCCCATGACACCTATGTCGATGCCCAGACCTTTGTTGACTTCAGCGCCCGCTACTCGCTGACCAAGAACCTGCAGCTCAAGTTCGACGCCCAGAACCTCACAGACCAGCCGTACTTCATGTACAGCGGCAACAGCCGCTTCAACAGCCAGTACGAAGAATACGGCCCGACCTACTCGCTGGGCCTGACCTACACCCATTTCTAAGCTTTCGCAGACCCCTGTGGGAGCGGGCTTGCCCGCGATACAGGCGACTCGGTCTTAATCCATTTACGGACTGGCATTACCCATGACCTATGTATTCACACGCAAACCCCGCTTCCTGCCCTTGCTGGCCTGCCTGACCGCCGGCAGCGTCCAGGCTGCCCCCGATATCACCGCCCCGGCCTTGCAGCAATGGTCCACCAGCAAGGCCCAGGCCCTGGGTTTCTTGCCCAATGGCACCGGTGACGAACGTCTGGCGGCAAGCAAGCGTGAAGGCCTGCTGTTGCTCGATAAACAGGGCAACACCCTGAGCCGGGTAAAGGGCGCCTTTGCCGGGCTGGACAGCCGCGCTCTGGGCGATCAGGTGCTGGTGGCCAGCAACGACAAGGACAAGCAGCAGGTCGCCCTGTTCAACCTCGACCCCAAGAGCCATCAATGGCAGGCACCGTCCTATCTGCCTGCCCGTGACTATGCGGTGAATGGCGTGTGCCTGTACCAGGATGACGCCAGCAATATCTACCTGTTTACCGTGGGCGAAGAGGGCAAGGGCGAACAGTGGCTGGTGGCGGCTGACAGCCGGCGTTTGCCCGCGCCACTGCTGGTGCGCAGCCTGCCACTGCCGCCGCAGGCCAAGTTCTGCAAGGTCGATGACGGTGCGCAGACTCTGTTCGTCAACGAAGAGAATGTCGGTTGGTGGGCCTACCCGGCACATGCCGAGGCCGACGTCGAGCGCGTGCCGGTGGCGATGGTCGAGCCATTTGGCAACCTGAAAAAATCCGCCGGGGACCTGGTGCTGGTGCCGGGGGGCATGCTCGGCCTCGATCCCGAGGCGGCACAACTGAATCTGTATCAGCAACAGGGCAAGGCCTGGGCCCCCGTGGCCAGCCTGACGCTGGACGGGGTCACCGAGCCTGAGCATCTGGCCCTGAGCCAGACGCCGCAAGGCCTGCAACTGCTGGTGCAGGACGGTGCCAGCAACAAGTTGTACGAAGGCGCATTGGCCTGGAAAGCCACACCGGCCAGCCTGCCCCCTGTGCTGGTCAGCGTAAAACCTGCGGTGCAAACCGAAGTGGTGATGAGCCAGGGCGATGCCGCCGATGACCCGGCCATCTGGGTTCACCCGCAAACCCCGGCCCTGAGCCGGGTGCTGGGCACCAACAAGCAGCAGGGCCTTGAGGTGTACGACCTGCAGGGCAAGCGCGTGCAGCATCTGCCGGTCGGGCGGCTGAACAACGTCGATGTACGCCCGGGCTTCGAGCTGGGAGGGCGCACTGTGGATCTGGCCGTGGCGACCAATCGCGATCACAACAGCCTCAGCGTGTTCAGCATCGACCGCGCCACCGGCACAGTGCAAGCCGCGGGCGAGATTGCCACGCCGGTTACCGACATCTACGGCCTGTGTCTGTTCAAGGCACCGTCGGGCGAGATCTACAGCTTTGCCAACGACAAGGACGGCACCTTTGTGCAGCACCGCTTGTACGCCAAGGGTGACAAGGTTGAGGGCGAACTGGTGCGCCAGTTCAAGGTGGCCAGCCAGCCTGAAGGCTGCGTGGCAGACGACCGCAATCAGCGTCTGTTTCTCGGTGAAGAGGATGTGGCGGTGTGGGCGCTGGATGCCCGACCGGATCAACCGGCTGCGCTGACCAGCGTGATCAGGGTGGGTGAGCAGGTGCATGACGATATCGAAGGCATGGGCCTGTACCAGACCGAAAAAGACAACTACCTGGTGATCTCCAGCCAGGGCAACGACAGCTATGTGGTGGTCGATGCCGAGCCGCCTTATGCCCTGCGCGGTGCGTTCCGGGTAGGGGTCAATGCGGCGGCGGGCATCGATGGCGCGTCGGAAACCGATGGCCTGGAAGTGACCTCGGCCAACCTCGGCGGCCCGTGGAGCAAAGGCATGCTGGTGGTGCAGGACGGTCGCAAGCGCATGCCCGAGCAGGCGCAGAACTTCAAGTACATCCCTTGGACGGAAGTGGCCAAGGCGCTGCACTTGCCATAACCCGGTCATTTAAGACGCTTATAAATATCCCTTTACTGGAGCAACAACATGCACGCAACCATGGAACATATGACGATCTGGGGCCTGATCAGCGACGCGAGTCTGCTGGTCAAGGGCGTGATGCTGATCCTGCTGCTGGCTTCGCTGTTGAGCTGGTTTCTGATTGTGCGCCGCAGCGCCATCCTGCGCCGCAGCGAGCGCGACATGGACAACTTTGCCCGGCGTCTGCGTGGCCAGGGCGAGCTCAATGCCCTGTACCGCGAAAGCCGCGACGCCAGCCAGGAAGATGCGGGTGCCGAGCAGGTGTTTGTCGCGGCCTACAGCGAGTACGCGCAACTCAAACAGCAGCCGGGTGTGGATACCGAAGGCGTGATGCAAGGGGTGGAACGGGCGCTGTATGTGGCCATCAGCGAGCAGGAGATCCGCCTGGAGAAAGGCCTGCAGTTTTTGGCGACCGTGGGCTCGGTGAGCCCCTATATCGGCCTGTTCGGTACTGTGTGGGGGATCATGAACTCCTTTATCGGCCTGTCCCAGGTGCAGCAGGCGACCCTGTCCACCGTCGCCCCGGGCATCGCCGAAGCCCTGATCGCCACCGCCATCGGCCTGTTTGCGGCGATCCCGGCAGTGATTGCCTACAACCGTTTTTCGGCCCGTGGCCAGACCCTGCTGACCCGCTACTACAGCCTCGGCAATGAAGTGCAGATGCGCTTGTACCGCAGCCTGCATGCCGGTTCGCGGAATATGTCCGCCGTCGCTTGAAAGGGAGTTTCAATATGCTTGCTCGACCACAGCGCAAACACGGGCCCAAGGCCGAAATGAACGTAGTGCCTTACATCGACGTGATGCTGGTGCTGCTGGTGATCTTTATGGTGACCGCGCCGATGTTGACCCAGGGGGTGAAAATCGAACTGCCGAAAGTGGCCAGTGAAGCCCTGGTCAATGACAGCCAGCAAAAAATCCTCACCCTGTCGGTCAAGGCTGAAGGTGGTTACTACTGGAACCTGGGCAGTGAACTGGACACCAAGAACCAGACCGACAGCGCCGTGAGTCTTGAAGAATTGCAGGCCAAGATTGGCCAGGTGGTGGCGCAGGACAGCAACACCCAGGTGTATATCCGTGCCGACAACGAAGCGGGTTATGGCAGCGTGGTCAAGGCGATGGCGGCCCTGCAGCAAGGTGGCGTGAGCAACCTGGGGCTGGTGACCGAGGCGCCGCAATGAGTGCCGCGTTGATGCACGGCGAGCTGGCGCCTGCACAGCCGTTGCCCTGGACGCGGATGTGGCATAACAGCCAGGCGCTGGTGGTCAGCGTGGCCCTGCATAGCGCCGTAGTGGCTTTTTTGGTGCTGGGCTGGAGCATGGAGCAATCATTGCCGGAACCCGTCCCGTCGACCCTGAAAACCCGGCTGGTGATGCTGCCCGCCGAGCCGGTCGCGTCGCCCCCTGTGCCAGAGCCGCTACCGGTGGTGGCTCCGGCGCCGGTGGTGGAGGCAAAACCCGAGGTGGTAAAACCCAAAGTGGACCCGCAGATCCAGGCGCGCAAACTGGAACAGGCAGCGCTGGCGCGTAAACGTGTCGAGGAGCAGAAGCTGGCGCAAGTGGAGCAACAAAAAGCCGCGCAGCAGCGCGCCGAGCAGGTTGAGGCCCAGCGTCAGCAGGCCGTGGCGGAACAGGCCCGGGTTGCAGCGGCGGATAATGCCCGGCGAGCGCAACAGGCCGCTGCGGCGGCGGATGTGCGTCAGTACCTGCCCATCAGCAAACAAGCCCCGGACTACCCGCAACGGGCACTGGACAAGGGCATTCAGGGCGATTGCACGGTGGAGTACTCGGTGACGCCGCAGGGCAAGGTCGACAACCCCAAAGTGGTGGGCAACTGTCACCCGGCGTTTATTCGTCCTTCACTGGTGGCGGCGGCGACGTTCCGCTACCAGCCGCGCATGGTCGATGGCCAGGCAGTGACAGTGCCGGGGGTGCGCAATACCTTTCACTACAAGATCCAGTAGCCGAAAGCCCCCTCACCCTAACCCTCTCCCGGAGGGAGAGGGGACTGACCGAGTTGCTGCTGGACTCAACTCAATACTGTCAGATTGGCGAATATCTGAAATATCCCCCGATCGAGCTCCCTCTCCCTCCCGAATGGAGAGGGGACTGACCGAGTTGCTGCTGGACTCAACTCAATACTGTCAGATTGGCGAATATCTGAAATATCCTCCGATAGAGCTCTCTCTCCCTCCCGAATGGAGAGGGGACTGACCGAGTTGCTGCTGGATTCAACTCAATACCGTCAGATTGGCGGATATCGAAATATCCTCCGATCGAGCTCTCTGTCCCTCCCGAATGGAGAGGGGACTGACCGAGTTGCTGCTGAACTCAACTCAATACTGTCAGATTGGCGAATATCTGAAATATCCCCCGATCGAGCTCCCTCTCCCTCCGGGAGAGGGCTGGGGTGAGGGTGCTTCTGAGCTGATCAATATCAAAACCCGTCTCAGGTTCCTGGCCTATGCTCCACGGGTTTTCAAGCTCAAGGAGATGGCCATGAATGCGCCTGCAACCAGCCCCACGCCCGCTACGGCAAAAGCAAAACTTCCCATTGGTCTGGTGATAGCCGTCCTGGTCATGATCGGCATTCTGTTGCTGCCATTGCCTGCTGACCTGCCGGTGGCCGGCCATCGCATGCTGGCGATTCTGGCCTTTGCCGTGGTGGTGTGGATCACTGAAGCGGTGTCGTACGAAGCCAGCGCCATCATGATCACGTCCCTGATGGCGTTCCTGATCGGCATGGCGCCCACCCTGGCAGACCCTTCAAAGCTCTACGGCACCTCTGCCGGCATCACCATGGCCCTGACCGGGTTTTCCAATGCCGCCCTGGCACTGGTGGCGGGCGCTCTGTTTATCGCTGCCGCCATGACCCACACCGGCCTTGACCGGCGCATTGCCCTGGTCACCTTGTCGCGTATCGGCACCAGCACCCGACGCATTTTGCTGGGGGCGATTGCGGTCACCATCCTGCTCAGCCTGGTGGTGCCCAGTGCCACAGCGCGCAGTGCCTGCGTAGTGCCGATCATGATGGGGGTGATCCTGGCCTTTGGTGTGGACAAACGCTCGAACATCGCGGCCGGGATCATGATAGTCGTGGCCCAGGGCACCAGTATCTGGAACGTCGGCATTCAGACGGCGGCCGCGCAAAACCTGCTGACCGTAGGCTTTATGGACAAGATGCTCGGCGCCCGGGTGAACTGGCTCGACTGGCTGATCGCCGGTGCCCCCTGGGCCATCATCATGTCCGCGGTGTTGCTGTTCGTGGTCCTGAAAATGCTGCCGCCAGAAAGCGACAGCATCCCCGGCGGCAAAGAGGCGGTAGAAAAATCACTGGCCGAACTGGGCCCCATGACCGGCCCGCAGAAGCGCCTGATGGGCGTGTCGATCGCCTTGCTGCTGGCCTGGGCCACCGAGGGCAAACTGCACAGTTTTGACACCACCTCGACCACTTACGCCGGGCTGGTGTTTTTGCTGCTGCCGCGCTTTGGCGTGATGACCTGGAAAGATGTGCAGTCACGCATTCCGTGGGGCACGGTGATTGTGTTCGGGGTCGGCATCAGCCTGGGCACGGCCTTGCTGACCACCCAGGCCGGGCAGTGGCTGGGCGGGCAGGTAGTGGCCAATACCGGGCTGGATCAAGTGGGGCCGTTGGGGATCTTTGCGATTCTGGGAGCGTTTTTGATCTTGATTCACCTGGGCTTTGCCAGTGCCACGGCATTGACCTCGGCCTTGCTGCCGATTCTGATCGCGGTGCTGCAAACCTTGCCGGGCGAATTCAACCGCCTGGGCATGACCATGTTGCTGGGCTTTGTGGTCAGCTACGGTTTTATCCTGCCGATCAACGCCCCGCAAAATATGGTGTGCCTGGGCACGCAGACCTTCACCGCCAAACAGTTCGCCAAGGTCGGGTTGATTGTCACGGCGGTGGGCTACCTGCTGATGCTGCTGTTTGGCGCGACCTACTGGAGCTGGCTGGGCTGGATGTGATGTCGATGTGTAGCCGCTGACGAGGGACGAGGCTGCGATGGGCTGCGCAGCGGCCCTGGCTCTTGAAGGTCCTTCGGCCCTTATCGCAGCTTCGTGCCTCGGCAGCGGCTACAGGAGGTTCAGTTAGCGTTCTCGCTACGCCCGCCGCTGCTGACTTCCGCCGGTACATCCTCGCCCGCCATGCGCTTGCGGAACAGCGAAGTCCGTGCCAGCAGCAAGGTCGTCACCGGTACGGTAATCGACAGCAGGATCGGCATCAGCCAGGCATGCAGTACCGGGGTCGATTTAAGGGCGGAAAAGTACAGGATCGAGGCCAGGGCCACGCCCCATGCGCCAAGGGTCGAAGCCAGTGCCGGCGGGTGCATGCGCTGGAAAAAATCCTTGAGGCGCAACAACCCTATCGCCCCGCACAGGGCAAACAGGCTGCTGAGCACCAGCAGCACAGCCACCGGTATTTCGATCCAGAGACTCATTCGATCACCTCGCCACGCAGCAGGAATTTGGCCAGCGCAAACGAGCCGACAAAGCCGAACAGGGCAATCAGCAGTGCGCCTTCAAAGTAGGTGTCACTGGCGTATCTGATACCCAGCACCAGCATCATCAACATGGCCAGGATATACAGGTAATCCAGCGCCAGAACCCGGTCCTGGGCCGAGGGGCCCTTGAACAGGCGGATCACGGTCAGAACCATTGCCAGGCTGAAGATAAACAGGCTGAGCAGGATGGCATTGGTGAGCAGGGCACTCATTCAAAGATCTCCATCAACGGGCGCTCGTAGGCGGTTTTGAAATGTTCGATAAACGACGCCTCGTCATCCAGATCAAACACGTGCAACAACAGCACGCTGCGGTCCAGTGCCAGTTCCGACCAGATGGTGCCGGGCACCACGGTGGTGATCATCGACAGGGCAGCAAGGCCGTTGGCGTCGCGCAAGTCCAGGGGGATCTTGATAAACCGCGAACGTGGCGGGTTTTTGCCGGCGCGCAGCACACCCAGGGCCACGGCAATATTGGACGCCACCACATCGCGGCCCACCAGAAAGAACAGCTTGAGAATCACTCCGGGACGGCGAATGCGCACCGGCAGCGGGCGCAGCGGCGCAAACATCAGCGGTGCCAGAATGGCCAGCGCCGCGCCCAGCAGCAGGTTGCCTGCACTCAGGGACAGGTTGAGCAGCAACCACAGCGCCCACAGCGCCAGGGACAGCCAGGGGGCAGGGAACAGGCGCTTCATGGTTGCACCTCCTGCGCTGCCGCTCTGGCTTGCGGGCTCGGCACCGGACGGGTGGCGATCACGGCCATCACATAACGCTCGGGGTTGTTCAGGGTGTCGGCGGCGGCCTGGGTATAACGCAAGACCGGCTCGGCCTTGAACGTCAGCACTACGCACAACCCCAGCAGCAGCACGATGGGCAGGCACTCAATGCGGCGCAGGATCGGCGACGGACGCTCAAGGGGCGTCCAGAAACGCTGGATGCCCATGCGTGAGAAAGCAATCAACGAGGCCAGGCCCGAAAGAATCAGCAACGCCAGCAGGCTCCAGGCCGCAGTTGAGATGGGTGCATCGCTGGCATTGCCCAGCCCCAACGGGTTGAGCAAGGCGTTGAGCAAACCGAGCTTGCCGATAAACCCGGACAGCGGCGGCATGCCGATAATCAACAGCGCGCAGGCGATAAAACTCAAGCCCAGAAAGGCCATCGTCCAGGGAATGATCTGGCCCACGACAATTTTTTGCTCATCGTCCAGGTTGCTGCCCCGCGGTGGGGGTATCGACTCGCTCAGGCTGGGCTGCGGCTCGGCATCATCTTCAAGCACCAGATCGGCAGAAGAGCGCGAGCGTTCGATCAACTCGGCCAGCAGGAACAGTGCACTCAGGGCCAGAGTTGAACTGACCAGATAGAACAGCGCGGCGCTGGTCAGGTTGGGCTGGGCGAAGCCCACGGCCGACAACAGGATCCCGGCAGACACCAGAATGCTCAGGCTGGCCATGCGCTCCAGGCGCTGGGCGGCGAGGATGGCGATGGCGGCGCAGACAATGGTGGCCATGCCGCCGTAGATCAGCCAGTCACCGGCAAAGTACGCCGAGGCACCGGCCTGCCCGGAAAACAGCAGGGTCCACAGGCGCAGCACGGTGTAGATGCCCACCTTGGTCATGATCGCAAACAGCGCCGCCACCGGCGCACTGGCCGATGAATAGGCCGGTACCAGCCAGAAGTTAAGCGGCCACATGCCCGCCTTGGCCAGAAAGGCCACCGCCAAAATGGCCGCGCCGGCATGCAGCAAGCCGCGATCGGCCTCGGGCACCAAGGGGATTTTCAGCGCCAGATCGGCCATGTTCAAGGTGCCGGTCACCCCGTAGATCAACGCTGCACCGATCAGGAACAGCGATGAAGCCAACAGGTTGATCGAGATGTAATGCAGCCCCGCCGACACCCGCGCCTTGCCCGAACCATGCAGCATCAAACCGTAGGAGGCGGCCAGCAGCACTTCGAAAAACACGAACAGGTTGAACAGGTCGGCGGTCAGAAAGGCCCCGTACAGGCCCATCAACTGAATCTGGAACAACGCATGGAAGCTGGCCCCGGCACGGTCCCAGCGGGCCATGGCGAACAGCAGGGCGCAACTGGCGATAATGCCGGTCAGCACCAGCATCAAGGCGCTCAGATGATCGACCACCAGGGCGATCCCGAACGGCACTTGCCAGTTGCTCGGCAGATAGACACCAATCGAAGCCGGGATCGCTTGCTCACGGGTCCACAGCAACAGCATCACCGAAATACCAAGACCGATCAGGGTCGAGATCAGGTTAATGCGCGCTTTCAGCGGACGGTGTTTCTCCCCCAGCAACAACATGCAGGCTGCGGTCAGCAGCGGCAGCAGAATGGGCGCGACAATCAGGTGCGGCATCAAATTCATTCTTTAGGCCCCCGGCCATCAACGTGGTCGGTACCGGTCAGGCCCCGAGAGGCCAGCAAGACCACCAGAAACAGCGCGGTCATGGCGAAACTGATGACGATTGCGGTCAGTACCAGTGCCTGGGGCAGCGGGTCGGTGTAGTTGAGCAAGTCCTGGGGCACGCCGTCCTTGATCACCGGCTCCTTGCCGATAAACAGGCTGCCCATGCTGAAAATAAACAGGTTGACCCCGTAAGACAGCAGACACAGGCCCATGACCACCTGAAAGGTTCGCGGACGCAGAACCAGCCAGGTGCCCGATGCGGCCAATACTCCGATAGCGATGGCAATGACTTCTTCCATCAGGCGGCTCCTTCTTTGGGTGCAAGCGGGGGTTGCTGGGCGGGCAGCGGGGCCAGCTGATTGCTCGGGCGATGGGCCCTCACGGACTGGTGAGCCAGTGCCGTGAGGATCAGCAGGGTTGCACCGACCACCACCGCAAACACGCCGATATCGAAGAACAGGGCGCTGGCCACATGAATATCCCCCAGCAGCGGCAGGCTGAAGTGGAAGGTATGGGTGGTCAGGAACGGATAGCCCAGGGGAATCGAACCCAGCCCGGTCAGGGTGGCGCACAGCAGCCCGAAACCCATCCAGCGCAGCGGTCGCAGGCTCATCTGCGCCTCGACCCACTGCGTGCCGGCAACCATATACTGCAGGATAAACGCCACACTCATCACCAGGCCTGCGACGAAACCGCCGCCGGGCTGGTTGTGCCCGCGCATAAACAGGTACATGGACACCACAAAAGCGATCGGCAGCAACAGGCGCACCAGCACCGCCGGCACCATCATAAAGCCCAGTGCGGTGTCACTGGCGCTGCGCGGGTTGACCAGGTCGGTCATCACGTCCTTGGCCAGCAGCCGCTGCTGGGCAGGCAACTGCATGCTCTCTTTCGAAGGGCGGAAGCGGCGTAGCAGGGCAAACACGGTCAGCGCCACGGCGGCCAGAACAGTGATTTCACCCAGGGTGTCGAAGCCGCGGAAGTCCACCAGCATCACATTCACCACATTGCTGCCGCCGCCTTCAGGCAAGGCCCGGCTGAGGTAGAACGAGGAGATGTCGTTGGGCGTCTGGCGGGTCAGCATCGCGTAGGACAGCAATGCCATGCCACCCCCCACTGCAGTCGACAACAGCAAGTCGCGCAGACGACGGACCTGGGCCTTGCGCAAGGTGCCCGGCAGGGGGGAGACCTCTTCAATACGCCGTGGCAGCCAGCGCAGACCCAGCAGGATCAGCACCGTGGTCACCACTTCAACCACCAGTTGCGTCAATGCCAGATCAGGCGCCGAGAACCATACGAAGGTCACGCAGGTCATCAGGCCGCACACACTGACCATGGTCAGGGCTGCGAGACGGTGGTACTTGGCTTGCCAGGCAGCGCCCAGGGCACAGGCAATCGCGATCAGCCACAGAGTGATAAACACGATCGAGCCCGGTATTTTCGGGCGGTCGCCCCAGCCCAGCCCGCTGTACAGCATCGGGATCAGCCCGGCGATCACGGCGACCAGAATCAACAAAAACAGCTGGGTTTGCAGGCGCTGGGTGCTGATGCGTCGTTCGATGCGCCGCGCGCCGCGCATGATCACCACCAGGCTGCGCTCGAAGAAGCGTTTGCCATTGAAATACTGGATCAGCGGCGGCAGCGGGAAGCGGTCGAGCTTGAGCTGTTTGCGCAACAGCACATACAGCAGGATACCGCCGGACATGGCGATCAGGCTCATGATCATCGGCGCATTCAGGCCATGCCAGATGGCCAGGCTGTACTCGGGCAGCTCGCCGCCCACCACCGGCTGGGCCGCTGCGGCGAGCAGCGGGCCGACGGTTTGCGCCGGGAAAATCCCCACGGTCAGGCAGGTGAGCACCAGCAATTCAACCGGGGCACGCATCCAGCGCGGTGGCTCGTGGGGGGTATGGGGCAAGTTGGTCGCGGGCGGGCCGAAGAACACATCCACCGTAAAGCGCAGGGCATAGGCCACACTGAATGTACCGGCGATGGTCGCAATCACCGGCAGGGCGATTTCCACCCAGGCCGTTGAATTGATAAACACGGTTTCGGCAAAAAACATCTCTTTGGACAGGAACCCGTTCAACAACGGCACCCCGGCCATGGAGGCACTGGCGACCATGGCCAGGGTCGCCGTGTAAGGCATAAGCTTGAACAGGCCGCTGAGCTTGCGGATATCCCGGGTGCCGGTCTCGTGGTCGATGATCCCCGCCGCCATAAACAGCGACGCCTTGAAAGTGGCGTGGTTAAGGATATGGAACACCGCAGCCACCGCGGCCAGCGGGCTGTTCAGCCCCAGCAGCAGGGTAATCAGGCCCAGATGGCTGATGGTCGAGTAGGCCAGCAGGCCTTTAAGGTCATTTTGAAACATTGCGCAATACGCGCCCAGCACCAGGGTGCAGGCACCGGCGCCGCTGACAATCCAGAACCACTCTTCACTGCCCGACAGCGAAGGCCACAAGCGGGCGAGCAGAAATACCCCGGCCTTGACCATGGTTGCCGAGTGCAAGTAAGCCGATACCGGAGTGGGCGCCGCCATGGCGTGGGGCAACCAGAAATGAAACGGGAACTGTGCGCTCTTGCTCAGGGCGCCGATCAGGATCAGCGGCAGCAGAATTGGATACAGGCTATGGGCGCGGATCTTGTCGCCCGCAGCCAGCACTGCATCCAGATCATAACTGCCGACGACATGGCCGAGCAGCATGACCCCCGCCAGCAGACACAAGCCACCCGCGCCCGTGACCATCAGCGCCATATAAGCGCCGCGGCGGGCATCCGAGCGGTGGTGCCAATAACCAATCAGCAAGAATGAAAAGAGGCTGGTCAGCTCCCAGAAAAACACGATCTGGATCAGGTTGCCGGATAACACCAGGCCCAGCATGGCCCCCATAAACGCCAGGAAAAACGCAAAAAAGCGCGGCACCGGGTCCTCGGGCGACATGTAATATCGGGCGTAGAGCGACACCAGCGTGCCGATGCCAAGCACCAGAATCGAGAACAGCCAGGCGAACCCGTCCAGCCGCAGAACAAAATTCAGGCCGAGACTGGGCAGCCACATGAACTCTTCACGAATAACGCCACCATGGGCGATCTGTGGATAGAGCAGGGCTACTTGTACAGTACCGATCAATGCAATCAGACCGGCCAACAGTGATTCACTGTTACGTGCGTTGTGCGGCAAAACAGCCGCCAGACAGCTGCCGATAAAGGGCAGAAGCAGTAGAACTATCAGGGACATAGGCTTCTAATCTGCAGGAGTTTGTAAGCGATCATACGGGGCGGGCTGCAGATCACCAACAGCAAACCTGTGGCTGAATCCTACAAAGGCTGTCGATAACCTGTCTGGTTTACTACAGCTCTATCCCTATATAAGCGCTTCTAAGTAAAAAATCGTACCGGCTCTTAGCCTTGCAGCTTTAATCGCAAGCTTGATCACCTTGCTTGTCCTCAAGTGCTTCGGGCTGTTTACCCTTGGTTTTTAACTCACTGACGATCACGGCTGCAACAATCAATACAGCGCCAAGCAAGGCAATGGCTGGCAAACGCTCACCCGCCAGGCGCCCGGCGATCCCTGCCCAGACTGGCTCGCCGGCATAAATCAGGGTGGCGCGGGTAGGTGAAACGCTTTTCTGTGCCCAGTTCATGGCCACCTGAATCACCGCACTGGCGGCACCCAGGCCTGCAGCACTGGCTAACAATAGCCATGAAAAGTCAGGAATGGCCTCTTGTGTAGGAATAATCATGAAAAAAGCCAGAATGGACGCCGTACTGAGCTGCACCACCGTGACCCGGCGCACATCCACCTTGCCCGCATAAGCACTGATCAGAATGATCTCGGCCGCTATGGCAATGGCGCTGATCAGCGTGGCGATCTCGCCGGGGCTGAAATTCAGCGAGGCGCCGCCCGGCCCGGACAACAGCATCAGGCCGGTAAAAGCCAGCATGATCCCCAGGCTCGGCATCAACCCGGGCCTGCGCCCCAGCACCAGCCATTGCAGCAGGGGCACGAAAGGCACATACAGAGCGGTAATAAACGCCGACTGGCTGCTGGGAATGGTTTGCAGGCCGATGGTCTGCAAACCGTAACCGAGCATGATCGAAACCCCGATAAACATCCCGGCCTTGAGCTCGAACAGCGTGATGCCACGCAAGCTGCGCAGAGAAAACAGCGCGACCATGGCCGCCGCCGCGGCAAAACGCAGGCCCACAAAAAACATCGGCCCGCTCGCCGTTAACGCATGTTGTACCAATAGAAAGGTGATGCCCCAGACCATGGTGATCAGGATCAGCACACACTCCGCTTTACTGAAGCGGGAAATAAACGACAGCAATCCGGGAAGTTTCAATGGCATTGAACCTTGCGTGTTACAGGAATGGAGACGCACAATGCGCCAAAGCTGGGCAGTATACTGCGCAGCCCCACAAGGTGAGCAATATAGTGCCCAAAGAAAATTCACAACGCGCATCTGTTCTCCAGCACGTCAGCCAGAACGTACGACGCCTCAGGCTGCTCGCGCACCTGAGCCAGAGCGCATTGTCAGAACAGTCCGGGGTAAGCCGGCGGATGCTGGTGGCCATCGAGGCAGGGGAAAAGAACGTCAGCCTGAGCACCCTTGACCGTGTGGCGGAGGCGTTGAATGTAGCCTTTAGCGACTTGATACAGGCCCCGGGGTCAGGGGACCCGAGCCGCATCAACGAAGTGGCTTGGACGGGCACCCGGGTTGGCAGCAAAGCGGTGCTACTGTCCAAGGCCACCGCCACACGGGAAGTGGAACTGTGGGAATGGACCCTGGAGCCGGGCGAGGAATACCACTCCCAGGCGGATGCCGAGGGCTGGAGCGAACAGCTCTATGTATTTGAGGGTAGCCTGACCCTGGTGATGGACGACCGGACGCTGCAGATAGCGGCGGGGGAGTTCCATATGTACGCCAGCAACCGCCCCCATGCCTACCGCAACGAAGGTGACGGGATACTGCGCTTTGTACGCAACGTGGTGATCTGAAAACGGGCGCCTGCGAAATAACTAAAAATTATTAGAATTCAGGGGGTTGCCAGCTTCCAGCTTCTAGTACATAATGCGCGCCATCAGCCCGGGGGCAACGACCTGAAGTGCTGAAGAATCAAATGCTTGTAGCGATAATGTCGCAGTAACAAACTCTTGTTTTTGATGTTTCCACAGAAACTTCAAGCACAATTGGCCGAATAGCAAAATGGTTATGCAGCGGATTGCAAATCCGCCCACGCCGGTTCGATTCCGGCTTCGGCCTCCACATTCGAAAGCCCCGTAGATCAAGGTCTACGGGGTTTTTTTATGCCTGCGATTTGGCGGATCACTTCCGCAACCGTACACCTAGTTACCTGAATTGCAGCATGGCGCTGTTCGCCGACAGGCGCTTGCTCAAGCAGCCCGAACTGTTGGAGCAAACCATGTGGGCTGCAGGGTCGCGGCAGGGTACTGGTGGTCGAAAGGCCTCAACACCTTGGCCGACCGCGCGATGTCATCACCATCACCCGGCGCATCAATGGCGGCCTGAATGGGTTGGAAGAGCGTGTCGAACTCTGGGAGCGGGCGAGGGCGGTGCTGCGTCTTTCCTCGGCATTATCCCAGGGCTGACACGTCCACTCCTGATCTTTACCCTCGCAACTGTCTGGCTACTGCTGATGTACAACGGTCAGTCCTGCGCGCCCAACCCGGCGCCGGCAGGACAACAGGCTGGCGGGTTCAAATGGAAATCTATATAGACCAATATAACGACCTATTTAGGAGTCTTAATTATGCAGAATGTAATGGCAGACCGAGCCGTTAGCGTCTCCGAACTCAAGAAAAACCCGTCTGCAGTCATGAGCGGCGCACAGGGTGGTGCGGTGGCCGTGCTCAACCATAACCGGGTCATGGCCTATATGGTTCCGACGGATGTATACGAAGCCATGATGGAACGCCTGGACGACATGGACCTGGTGGAACTGGTGAAAGCGCGCAGCCAAGAGGCGCCAATCCCGGTAAGCCTGGATGACCTATAAGCTCGAATTCCTGCCTTGCGCCCTGAAAGAATGGGGAAAGCTGGGGCACACGCTGCATTTATCTTGGCCGCTGCGGTACAGAATTTAAGAAGACGGGCGAAACTGACCTCACAAGGGCCCCCGGCCACGGGATAGGTACGCCCGGAATCAGCAAAAACCCTCAAATTAACCATTAACCAAGCTGCAATGATCAATGCAGAACCTGAAAACCACGCAACGTGGTGACCAGGTTCTGAAACGAGGGCCAACGTCGCCTTCTTACAGCCTGAAATTCCGACTTTTTCAACAGAATCGGCCATAAGCGGTCGCTCACTATCTAAGCTATCCGGGGCGGTTCTGCGTCCTAACGACAACACCTGCCCAAGCAGGATGTTGTCATTCTCAGAAGTACGTAGCTTACATGCTCCACTTCATGGTCACGGCCACGTTACGCGGGTCGCCGAAGATGTTTGCGCCCGCCGGGTTACTGATGCTCTGGTAGTAATGCTTGTCGAACACGTTGTTCAGGTTGGCTTGCACCTTGAGTTTTTTGTTCACGTTGTAGCCGGTCATTAGGTCGACGATGCTGTAGCCGCCCTGAGATACGCCGTAGGTTGTGTAGGTGCTGCTCTGGCTGCGGAATGAACCGCCGATCGACCATTTTTCGAGATCGCCCGGCAATTGATAGGTGGTGGACAGCTTGAGCAGGTTGTATGGCGTGTCGCTGTCGAAGCGACCGCTGCCGCCCTTGACGTTCTTGGCGCCGGCATAGGTGTAGCCCGCCGAGGCCTGCCAGCCAAGGGCAAGCATGCCTTGCAGTTCAAGGTCAACGCCTTTGGTTTCCACTTCGCCGGAGGCCACTGAGCAGGAAGCAACACCATCGGCACAGGCATCAAGCCCTTGGGCGAGGTTCTCCTGGTTCAGTTGGAAGTATGCCAGGCTGGCGTTCAACGCACCGCCAAAGTACTCGCCCTTGATCCCGATTTCGCGGTTGGTGCCGGTGACCGGCGGCAGCAGGCTGCCCTGGAAGTCCACGTTCGCTTGCGGCTGGAAGATTCTGGTCCAGCTGGTGTACATCGAGTAGGTATCGTTGATGTCGTAGATCAGGCCGGCGTAGGGGGTGTATTCCCGCGTCGCCTTGTAGTCGGCGCCGAATGTGTAATCGCCGGAAATTGTGTTCTGTTCGTATTCATACCAGTCCAGGCGTGAACCGAGGATCAGTTTTAGGTCGTCGCGCAGGTGGAAGCGTACGGTGGCGTAGGTGCTGTATTGATCGACCTTGCCCTTGCGTGACCAGTTGTAGTTGATGGCCGGTTTCTCTACGCCGTGATAGTCGAAGTTTGATGGGTCGAGCACGATATTCGGGTCGTTGAGGAAACCACCGCCGGGGCCATCGTCGGTTTTATCATTGCGATAACTGCCACCGAGCACCAGTTCGTGGGTCGCACCAAGCAGGGTGAAGGGGCCGGAAACGTAGCCGTCGACGCTTTTTTGCGTGTGCTGGTAGGTGTAGCGGCCCACGTTCAGGTTCAACTGATCTGCACTGGGATCCAGTCGATAGAAACTGGTGCCCAGCATGTCCAGGTCGCCTCGCAGCCACGTGGTATTCAGGCGCAGTTTCCAGTCGTTGTCGAAGCGGTGCTCAATTTCGGCAAATGCGCTGGTGTTTTTCTTGTTCCAGTAGGTCCAGTTCGGGCTCATTCGCGTCGAACGGGATATCGGCAGGAACGTGCCATCGGCACGGGTCGGAATGCCTGACCAGTCGGCCCCCGGGTTGTCCTCACGGTTGTAATACGCTCCGAGGGTTAGGGTAGTGGCTTCGCTCAGGTCAAACTCGGTGATGCCGTACAACAACTGGCGCTTGCTGCTGTAACCATCGGTAAAGCTGTCTTTGTCCTGGAAGGCACCGACTACGCGGCCCCTGATCGAACCGCTGGAATTGAGGGCGCTGCTGGCATCGATTTCGGTGCGATAGTTGTCCCATGAACCGGCACCCAGGGTGACAGAAACTTGCGGCTCGACAGTGGGCCGTTTACGGATCAGGTTGAGGGTGCCGGACGGGTTGCCGGCACCGAGCATCAGGCCCGACGCACCGCGCACAACTTCAACCCGGTCGAACATCGCCAGGGTCGAGGTGCCAAGGGTGTCGCTGTCATACGCGACTGGCAGTCCGTCGATCATAATGTTGTCGATGGCAGAACCGCGGGAATAGAACTCAGGGCGCTCACCACCGGTTTTGCGCATGGTCAGGCCTGGGGTGTATGTCGAAATGTCCTCCAGAGACTGCATGTTCTGGTCATCCATGCGTTGGCGAGTGATTACCGTGACCGATTGCGGCGTCTCGCGCATGGAGGCCGCCAGTTTGGTCGCGGTACTCATGGAGCTGGTAGTGTAGGAACCGGTGTTTTCGCTGACTGAGCCCAAGGCCAGCCCGGAGATGCTTGTAGCGCCCAATTGCAGCGCATCAGTCTTGGGTACGGGCACCAGTACATAAGCACCATTGGGCTGGCGTTGAGCCTGCAAGCCACTGCCCGCGAGCAAGCGTGCCAGGCCTTCGTCGGTGCTATAAGTGCCGCTCAATCCCGGTGTGGTCATGCCTTGGGTCTGCTCGGCGTTGAACGACAGCGTGACATTGGCTGCTGTCGCGAACAGGCTCAGCGCCGCGCCGAGAGAGCCCGCATTGATTTGGTAAGTGTGGGTCTGGTTTTGCGCCAGCGCATGGGTTGGCGCCAGGCTCAAGGCCGAAAATACACCGAGCGCCACAGCCAGGTGAACGGCATGCGCAAGCGGCCGGGCGGCGTTGAGGGTGAATCGTGACATACAGGTTTCCTTCCGTTGGCAGGGCAGGGAAGCAGTCGTAAACGCTGCTTTCTGTACATGGCCGAACGAAAATAGGAATCGGCAACCCAGGATGGGAATAATTCGCAAAAAACTTCAGGCCGCTTCGACACTGGCCCAGTAACGCGTCACGAAACGTACGCTGACGGGCAGGGATTGGCTGAGGTTTTCCAGAATGGTATCGGTGTCGTCGATACGGAATGCACCACTCAACCGCAGGCTGGCAACGGACGGGGCACAGCGCAGCACGCCGCGACGGTAACGGCTGAGCTCGGCGATAAAATCCCCCAGGCGCCACTCGATGACAGTCAACATGCCTTGGCTCCAGGCACCGACACCTGCCGGGGAGGGGGTCACGGCGCTGATCTGGTCGCGGTCGAAGTGGGCCTGTTGGCCGGCATTCAGGCGCTGAACCCGTGAAGGATGATTCAGAGGGCGTAGCTCTACCGCCTTATCCAGCACGCACACATCGGTGAACGTCGGCCCGCAACGCACGACAAAACGCGTGCCCAGGGCACGCACCGAACCTTGGGGGGCTTCGACGATAAACGGGCGACTATCGTTGGCTGTGTCTACCAGGATTTCGCCGCGGTGCAGGCGGATCAGACGCAGGTCGGCGCTGAAGGCAATGTCGACAGCGCTGTCGGTATTGAGGTCCAGTTGGCTACCGTCGTCCAGACGCATGTGCCGACGCTGGCCGGTGGCGGTGCGTTGATCGGCAAGCATCGCCTGGTAGGGCAGATGCTCGGTGGCCAGCCAGCCACTGCCGCCCACGGCGAGCAACAGTCCAAGGGTCTTGAGCACAGCGCGGCGGCGGGCCTTTACCCCGGCCAGCGTCGACAGTGACACGTCTGCGGGCAACCGAGCCCATTGGCTTTGCAGTTTTTCTACGCGTGCCCACGCTCGCGCGTGCTGTGGGTTGGCGGCCAGCCAGTGGCGCCAGGCCTGTTGATCGGCCTCTGTGGGCGGCCTGCTGTTAAGGCGCACATACCAGGTGGCTGCGGCTTCGAGGGTGAGCAGATCCAGGGGCGCGGCCATCAGTCTTCCGTAAGCAGCAGGCAATGGGTCATTGCGCGGATCACGTGTTTCTTGACGGTGGTCACCGACACGCCTAGGCGTTCGCCAGTGGCCACATAACTCAGGCCTTCCAATTGCACGGCGAGGAATATCTGCCGCGTACGCTCGCCCAGGCCATCAAGCATGGTGTCGATGGCTACTAGGGTTTCGAGAATCATCAGGCGTGTTTCAGGTGAGATATCCAGCGGTTCCGCGCGCAGGGCCAGGACTTCGAGGTAAGCCTGCTCCAAGGCGCGGCGACGGAATTTGTCGATCATCAGTGCCCGGGCGATAGCGCTCAGGTAGGTGCGCGGTTCGCGAATCTGTTCGACGTCGCGGGAGGTCAGCAGACGCACAAAGGTATCCTGGGCCAGATCTGCTGCATCGGCGGCGTTGCCCATGCGGGCGCGCAACCAGCTTTTGAGCCAGCCGTTATGTTCGCTGTACATTAGATGCAGGGCATAATAATCGGGAGCAGGCATGAGCGGACAAACCAATAGCAACAATTGATAATGATTTGCATTATCCTTGTTGCTCTAGATTTGCGCAATGTTGGTGTGTTAGCTGTGAAACATTAAGCTCGCGACGAAGTGCTACGCACCTATGTTGCAAACCTTGTGCGGACCCTTCAAATGGTGGCCTGGTCATGTCAATGGAAGGTGTGTTTTGTCCAGGCCAATACCGACCAATCCCATGATCAAACTCATCTACAAGCTAAACCCTTGAAACCGTCCCTACGTCATCCTGCCAAGAATGTTGAGTGTTATCAGGGATCAAGGCCTCTGCGATTTGACGATCACTTGCGCAACTTTTGGAATGGACGTGACTTGCTCATCTGCTGTGCTGCCTCATTAAGTTTGGGTCATTCCCCTTGTACGGCATGGGTAACGCAGGCGGTCTGCGAATGCGTAGGGCTGGAGGTTGTGCGTGGTTCTGGGACGATCAAGGTAGTAGCGATTTTTATAAGCTGTTCTTGGTGTGTGTGGTATTAGATTGTAAATGCATTTACAATTATTTTGACACTACAGACGCAAGGCAAAGGCCATGGAAATTAAAGAGTCTATTGAAATCAGATCGACCCCCGCGCAAGTGTTCCGCTTGTATAGGGATGCGGCACGGTGGGCTGACTGGGACCCGGAAGTGAGTAGTGCAAGCTTGCCTGGCGGTCTTGAGTTGGGAGCCAAAGGCTGGCTTAAACCAAGGGTAGGGCCCAGGGCCGGCATTCAGATTGTCGAAATGACCGAAGAAAAGTCGTTCTCGGCGCAAAGCCGTTTGCCGTTATGCCGCATGGAATTCGGGCACCTGCTCACGGAAAAAGAGGGGGGCACCGTAGCAACCCACTGGGTTGAATTCTCCGGGCCCTTGAGTTTTCTGTTCCGATACCTGGTAGGTAGAACCATCCAGGCATCGTTACCCAATACGATGCAGGGGCTTAAGAAGTCTAGTGAAGCCCGGGCAAGTTCCCTGTGAGTGTGAACAGGGAAAGCGTCGAGGAGAACTGGAGTGGTTCTGCCTTCGCGGGGCCAAGTGACAGCCCTGGATTCAGACTCTGGCGCGACTTTTTGGACTGGCAGCGTCAACTTAATGTCCGCTTGAAGCCCTTGGGGCTTACCCAGCCACAGTTCGCTATCCTGGCGGTAAGTGGCTGGCTGACTAGAGAGGGCGAGCAGGCGAGCCAGCATGGAATCGCCAGTTTTACCGGTATGGATCGCATGCATATTTCGCAAATCATATCCCGCCTGGATAAGGACGGGCTTATTGAAAAGCAAGTAAACCCGCAAGATCATCGCGCAAATCTGGTGTCACTTAGCGAAGAGGGCCACCGACGATTGCGTGCTGCTATGCCGATTGTTGAAGGCTTCGACAGAGAGTTTTTTCTAAAGCGCAACACCTGACTACGTGTTTGGAAATCTCATGTGGTAACCCCCGAGCCCCGCCTGGTGCGGGGCTTTTTGTTGGAGCAGAAGAATGACGCCCGGTTTTCGCATCGTTGCCGATGGCAGCGATATCACCCGCCTGGCCCGGCAGCACGACTGCACGACTGCACGGCCAAGATCGCGGACGGTCTGCCGCCGGCGCATACCGATCGGCATATCCACCCGAACAAGACCGCTGCCGAACAGGCAGCCAGGGCGCGCTTGGCGGCGTTCAACCGCTCGACGGCGGGTGTGCGGCTGGAAATGCCCAGGCGATCTGATCTGTTCGCCGAACGGATGATCAACGCCCAAGGCGTCAAGAACGGGCTCGATGGCGAGTATCTGGTGGACTCCCGGGAGCAGGTATTCACCCAGTCTGGCTGGTCGACGACGATCGAGTAGGCTGTTCACTCAAGGGATTTTTGCCTGTGTGGGAGCGCGCTTGCTCGCGATGGTCGTCAACGATAACGCGTATTGGCTGAGTGAATGCGGCGCCATGAAGACTATCGCGGGCAAGCCCGCTCCCACACGTGAGCAGCGTTGCTCTTAAGTGAACTGCGCGGAACAGGGCAAGCGTCTCGCCCTAGAGCAATGGCTGGCAGCCAGTGACCAATCCCATTACCGAGCCCTGACCGATGAGCAAACCCAGCAAGCACGCCTACCTGATCGCCTTGCTACTGCTGACCTGGGGCTGTCAGTCCAACTCGACGCCACCGGCGCCGGCGGCGTGTTCCCATATGACGACCCGAGCCACCGGAGGTCGACGAGCAGGAAGAAGGGGAAGCAATACTTAGGAAATATCTGTCAGGCCGGGCTGACTTACAGTTGTGAAAGAGAGTGGTAGGTTCTGCGTTTTATGTTCTGGAGCCTGACACTGCGCCCTATTTACAAGAGAGTGTTGATCGCTGTGGCGGCCATCTTAAGCGTTGTAATACTGGTCCCACTGTTCAGTTATTGCCGTTTTGGCGCCGATCCACATTTGGCCTACGGCATTTTGGAAAACTGCGAAACGGCCGTGTTGAAGCTGGTCAAGTCTGCGGCAGATATGAGGCTGCTCAGAGTTCTAATTTTCCCTGGTGGTCTGGAAACCTTGCCTGTTGCCGACACCGAGCTGCTGGAAGCCAGTACTCGTTACAAGGACGGGGCGGTATTGAGCATGCGCCTGATGTATGTCGATCTCGGGCCGATCTCAATCAAGAATCCGTTTGTGTACAAGGAAGACGGCTTACAGGGCTGGGTCAAGCAAGGTCTTGAGGAATGGGTCGAGCTAAACGACATGACCCCGACGGCGCACTGGAAGCATTTTCTTGATCGACGGATCAAGGTGCTGGAAATGTTGGATGGTACGTAAATTTAAACACGATCGAACGAATGAACTGTGTTCCCTTATTTCATCCGACATACGCCACTGGCGGATAGTGGGCAAAAATGATATTTATTGAATCTCAGATATTTACCGAAGACCTTCAAGGTTTGCTTTCAGATGACAGCTACCGTGAATTTCAATGTTATCTGTCGGATCACCCTATTGCGGGTGATGTGATTCAAGGCACCAACGGTTTGCGCAAGATTCGTTGGGCCGCACAAGGTAAAGGTAAAAGCGGCGGGGTCAGGGTGATTTATTACCACCTTTGCGCGATGCAGCAGATCCGCTTGATCCTGATCTACCGAAAAGGGATCAAAGATGATCTTTCTCCCGTCGAAAAGAAAATATTGAGCGATTTGAATAAAGGGTGGCAGTGATGGAGAAAAATTTATTCAACCGTCTGGTCGAAAGCATGACCCAGATGGATGAAATTGATCGAGGTGAACGCGCGCCCTCCCGCGAATTTCATGTCGATGCACTGCAAGTGAAAATGATTCGTCAAGCGACCGGGTTGTCGCAAGCCCGATTTGCCAAGGCCATAGATGTCCCGATAGGTACTTTGCAAAACTGGGAGCAAGGGCGACGTGAGCCTGAAGGGCCTGCACGGGCTTTATTGCGCGCAATTCACAATGACCCGGGACATGTGCTGGCAGCTCTCGAATATCGTTAATGATCAATTGATCCAAACCAAAGGACGCGAAAGCGTCTTTTGTTGTTTTAGAACTTCCCCCGTCGTGGTTCCTGGAGCACCCCATGCCCGGCAAAACGCTGCGATCACTGACAGTCAGTGTCTCGGCGCAGACCGGTGCCTATCAGCGGGAGAGGGTGCGCACAGGGTGGCGCAGTGGACGTGCTCAACCATAACCGGGTTGTGGTCTACAGGGTTCCGACGGATATATACCAAGCCATGCAGGAGCGCCTGGAAGCACCTCGCATCAGCGGCGACGCACTGCATGGCATGCCTGACTGCAAGCTGGGATAAAAGTGATGGCTCAAAGCCCCTCACCCCAGCCCTCTCCCGGAGGGAGAGGGAGCTGATCTGTGGAGATCTTGAGGCCGCATGTGTGTCAGTTCCCTTAGCTTGGCCTCCCTTCAAAAAAACCACCGCACCCTATTTTCAGATCTATTTTATACGCGCGTGGATGTCGAATTCAGCAGCAAAATCTACAAAGCAAAAAGCCCGGCGCATTGGGAAATGGCCGGGCCTTTTGCTTTTGACGATGTGATCTTACAACTCCAACTGATCTGCCTTGATCCCAAAAGCCGCCGCGATTTTCTCGCGGGTTGCTTTGCGTGGTTTCGAGACGGTTTCTTGCTGCGCGTAAGCCGGTTGGGAAATGCCCAAACGCCTGGACACTTCGTCCTGGGTCAGGTCCAGGTGTTCGCGCCATGCGCGGATCGGGGTGGCCCCGTCCACGATGCGGCTGACCACATCATGGGGAATGACATCGCTGTCAGGGTGCTGGGCGACGTATTGCGCACATAGCTCTTCAATGGCTTTCCCGTCAGGGGATCAGAGATGCGCAAGATGTTTGATAAAACGGCTTTGCTGACCTTGAGCCTGATTCCGATCCTTGAACGCTGCGAGCTGTCGCCGGACCTGGCCACGGCGGCCGGGATCTGCTTGGGGTTTTGACCTTGCGCAAAGTAAGTCCGGGTATTCAGCAGATGATGGGGCACCCGTACCTCACTTCCTCCAGCGTCACACCACCTCTTGCAAGTGTGCGCCTGGTACCCGTTTCTTCGACCCAGCCGGCCTTGCGATAAAATCGAATCGCCCTGTCATTACGGAGCAAAACCCAAAGGGTCAAGCGGCAATGGCCCTGTTCGATCAGGCTCTGCAATCCTGCATGCCACAAGGCCGGGCCGATCCCGGTGTGCCAATGCGCTTGCAGAACGTAGAGAGCCATGACTTCGCCCGCGTTGTTCGCAGCAGCATCCAGGTCGCGACTGGCCCCGACCGAGATCCAGCCGATGACCTGCTTGTCCCGCTCGGCGACCAACAGGGTCGAATCACCAGACTCAATGGCGTTAAGCCAATATGACGTTCGCTGGGCCAGCGTCTGGTCCAGTGAGGCCAGGTATTCCCTGGGCATCAGATCAGAATACGCTTGCTGCCAACTGTGAATATGCACTTGGGCAATGGCCTTGGCATCGGAAGGAACGGCGCTGCGAATCATTGAGGGCTTCCTTGTGCAGACACTGGGGGCGGATTATGGATAATCGTCGATGCCGAGGGCCGCTGCAGCCAGTATGGCCACTCCGAGGTTTGTGCCCGGTTCAATATCATCTTCGAGCATCCAGGTGATCGACAACCCTGTCCATGCGAGCACCCACTGCAGTAATCGCCGGCGATCGATGCCGGAGGCGTTTGCGACGATTTCGATCCTACGCGCGAAGGCCCCCGGTGCCAGGGCACTTTCACTGTCGGGATTGCAGAAGATATTCGCATAATCAAAACCCCGCTCGCCGTACAGCCCCTTGGGGTCGATGGCGAGCCAGCCGGACCGGCCGAAATCCAGAACATTGCCATGATGGATATCGCCATGCAGTACTGTGACATCCCGTGGAGCCGCTAGGAGTTCCCGTGCGGTTCTTGCGCAGTGTTCAAGGATGCCGCCGTGCAGGGCGGCCGCGTCCCATAACGCCGCAAACCCTTGTTCCAGTGGAACCAGAGCGGGGATCGGCCTGGTAACGGGGGCATGCAGTTGGGCGGCCACCGCACAAAGGATACGAGTGGCCTCGTCGTCCCTGCCGCTGCGGGTCATCTGCACAAGTGACCCGGGGCCCTGGGCACGCACCATCAGTAAGGCATCGCCATCATGGGCGAGTACGGGCGCGGCACCTTTGCCGTCCCACCAGGCCATCAGCAGGCCGCCAGCTTGTTCCTCTGCTGCCTGCGAGATTTTGAGCATGGCGGGTATGCCGCGCTGGCGGACGGGCAGCAAATGGCCGTTTAGCGAGACGAAAGCATCACCATCAAGGGTCAGATTCCAGAGTTTCAAATATTTATCAAACATAAATTCACTCAATCCAGCGCATTGAAAAGGGCCAACGGCAGGTCTTTCAGAGGGGCAAAAAAGTATTCCGTAACCCAAAATCCGACCCGTCCAGCCTGAACTTTTCTGCTGGTCGTGCTCTGTAAAATACCGGAACGAAAAACAACGATCGGCACAGCAGGTGTCGATAATCCCGGTTTGATTTTCGGTTCTGGTGCCGGCCCCGAGGCGACGGGAGGGTGGGTGTCTGGTCCGCTACGACAGCATGATGATGGTCGTGCTCTCGAGCAGTACGGGTCGTACCAGAATCTTGTAGCAGTCAGCATCGAATGCCTGCCCGGTGAGTTTGGGGGCCAGTCTGGCTTCAGCCTCGCAGGTATAGGTGCCGATATAACGCCAGCTGTCCACGACGTGGTACTCCTCGAGCTCGCCATGGCGCTCGTGCAAGGCGATTGCCCCTGGATAGGGCCAGTGATGCACGGCCCAGCGTTCTAAAGCACTCAACAAACGCCGGGTATGCGCCTCATGGCTTTCTGCGCCTTTGCAGGCCCCGGCGCACTTACCAATCTGAGCCCGGAAGCAGCCCCGACCCGTTGATTTATCAAGGCCCAGCAGGGTGTGGCAGAGCCGCTGCTCATCCGCAATCAGCATCAGGGCTTCGGTGGCCATGCGCCGGTTACGGAACAGCCCGTATAACTGCGGCCCTTCGCAAATCGCAGTGGTGTCGATGATCTCCAGCACCCCGTCGCGAATTCGTAACGAGCACAGTCGCTGCTGCCGGCGAAGCCGCTTGTTCTTCAAAGGCTGCAGTTCTTTGATCAGTCGGGACTCCAGCAGCAGGGCGCCGATTTCTCCGGCGGTTTGCTGGTACTCGATCCGTTGCGCCTGGCGCAGCATCCGGGCTTCTTCCGGAGCGCGCAGATGAGAAAGCAGCCGACTGCGAATATCGATGCTTTTACCGATATAGAGCGGTATCGAATCGCCCTCGGCGTAAAAGAAATACACCCCGGGTGCTCGCGGGGCGGCCTCGACCTGAGCACGCAGATGCGCCGGGTATTCATAAACAAGCTCGGGGCGGGCGGTGGGGGCGGGCATGGGGGTGCCTTGGTGGTGAGTCAGGGGGCATCATCAAAAGCACAGCCCAAGCATAGGCTGTGCTGTCTTATGGTAGCCCGAGACCGCTGCGTCCGATACGGGTGTCAGTTGAATGTCCGGCGCTTGCCCGTTTTGGGCCATGGCGTGTTGATTGCGAGGAAGAGGGTCAGCAGTTGCTTAAGAGATATCTGTCAGAAAAAGCTTACTTACAGCCTTGAAGTCGGGTGCTAGGTTCTGCGCTTTAGCTTCTGGAGCATAAAGGTGCGACCTATTTACAGACGAGTGCTGGTAGCCCTGGCTGTGATTCTGAGCATCGGATTGCTGGTCGCGCTGTTCAGTTATTACCGTTTTGGCAGCAATCCCCGGTTGGCCTATGGAATGTTCGAGAACTGCGCAGCGGCGGTATTGAAACTGGTTAAGAACCCCGAAGAGGTGGTCCTGCTCAGGGCGCGAATCTTCCCCGAAGGGCTTGAAACCTTGCCCGTGGCTGATACGACTGCATTGGAAATTCGTACGCGCTACAAAACCATTGTTGAACAGGGGCAGGGCACGTTTCTTTACCCGGCCATCAGGCTCGCATTCAAGGCTGCCAATGATTCCGGGGCACCGCACAATGATGAGGTGACCTGCCAATACGGAGGGGTCAAGCACAAGGACGGCACCCTGTTAAGCATGCGCCTGATGTATGTCGACCTCGGAGCCGGCGCAGTCAAAAATCCGTTTGTGTACAAGGAAGACGGTTATCAGGGCTGGGTCAGTCAGAGGCTTGAGGAATGGGTCGAGCTGCGCAACAGAAGTTGTGCTGAATCTACCTGAGTACGGCGGCCAGGCACCGGGCCGGGTCTGTACCTGGGCAAGCTCAGAACAGCCGCCCCTGCGACAGGTCGTCCTGATGCGCGCTTACCACAGGTCTGGACCCTAAATAACGGAGAAACGCCGCTGGCGACGCAGTGGCCTGTTCGAGGTGGTTTCTCTGCTGCAGGGACACGAAGAGCGCAACCGAGTAAGCCTGGCAATTGATGGACTTTTGCGGGTTGAACTCAATGTCGGTGAACGCAGAATAGGCCGAGAGTGGCTCCGCCAGGTCCGCCCGGTGTTTCAGTGCACTGATATACAGCCAGTCATAAAACGCTGTTTGCGGTTCCAGTGGCCATTGCACGTTCGCGAACTCGAAGCCTGTAAGCCTGCCAGAACAACGCAGCCGCTCATCACGTTTTGCCTCGCGGGAGGCCATTGCATAGATATCGGTAAAAGGGCCGCCTTGTTCGAACACCTTGCTGCCCTGGAAAGCGCATTCGACACTTAAGGAATGGCCGGGCACCGAGTGAGCAAAGCACAGATTAAACGCGCTGAGGGCGACGCCCAGAGGTTCCGTGGACTTGCTGGACACCTCCAGCACCTTGTCCATGCCGGGTAATGCATGGGCTGCCTGATGCAGTGCGCCGATGGATTTTTGTTTCTGGGACAGGCTCAGGCCTGCAAACCATTGGAAGTCCAGGTTGCGTGTACTCACCAGTGCCTGGCCTTCAAGGGCAGGGATAAAAACGGGTCTGCTGGCCATCAATAAGTCCATCCGGTTTTGCGCGCATAAGTTCTTGCGCCGAGAAAGCCACGGCTCTCAGTGTGCAGGTGCGCAGGTTTGCCTGCGATGCAGTCTTTATACGTTTGCAGGCTGTGCGGGTCACTGAAAACCACGCCCTTGATAAGCTCGGGCGGCAATATGTCGAAGACTAAAACTTCGGCTTGTACATCGGTAGGGTCGCAGGGCAACAGCCTGCTTTCTTCACGAGAGGGCAGATGGCTCAACGGCATAAACAGGCTGTCGAAGGCGTCCAGGGTTTTAAGGTCATCGAGGGGGCGTTGGCGAATTCGGTGATCTGCAGCATTCAGAGTGCAGAATGCCGTATCCAGTGCCCATAAAACGCTGCGATCAATCACCAGTACGGCCCAGCCTTGCTCGGGGTTTTTCCAGCGGTAGCTGGCGAACATTTTGTCATTGGGATGGCCGATAGACAGGCAAATGGCGCTGGGCTGCCCCTCAAGACGTAAATGATCGTTAAACCTGAAGTCAATCTGTTGCGCATTCAGGGTGGTGATGGAGCACAGGCCATGTTGCATGATCGAAGGCAGGTTCTCGACCCGGGTGAAATGAACCAGATAGGGCAGTTGCAGGGCGCGCACCCGTGTCTCGAGTGCCTGTTTGCGCAGGAGCCCGGGGAAATAGCCTATTAAGACAGGGCTGAGTACCACGGGTGTGTGACCATCAGCCGTTGACGTCTGCACCTTGCCCAGCACCGCGCCGAACGTAAGACGCGCAGGCGGTTTGTGGACCTGCGCCGCTATGCGGGAAATGCACTCCCAGGTCTTTTCGCCGCCCATCTTGCACAGCTCATCAGCCATGGCGGTGCGAAGGGGGACGTTAGCCCAGACTTGCTCAACAATATCCCTGAAAAACCTGTCCCGTTCGCTTTGAAGCTGGCGCTTTTTGGCCTCAATGGCAATCGCCAGAGGGCTATCCCCCTCACCGGGATCGCGGGAAAAATCGGCAAGCCTCCACTCGGCTGCAGATACGGCCACGGCGCCGCTGGTACTGAGCTCCAGCGCTTTGCTGTACATGGCCTGCGCTTGCAGATAGTGCGCCCAACCTTTCTCGCCATGTTCCTGGCGCCAGGCTGCCAGCTTTAAAGCCGCTTGCGCGCGTAGCAGGGCCTTTTCTGTGCCAAGTTTCTCAGTGAACAACACGGCTGCGAGCGAGGCAGTGGCTTTATCAACCTCAAGGCTCAAGCAGAGCGAGGCATTGAAGGACGAGACGGCAGTGTTTAGCGTCTCGAGTGAACGAAGAAAAGCGCCCTCCGCAGGCGGACTTTCAATGGGCGTTGCGGCTGTCGGCTGCTCATCGGCAGGCGCTGAGGCAGGCGCCTGCACGGTAGTTTTTTTGTTGCGCTTAAAAAACCAGTAGCAGGCCCAGATAGTCAGCAACTGGAGCAGGAGCAAGCCGGGGAGAAACACCTTTGCAAGGGTAAATAAAGACCATGCAGCACAGGCAATAACCAATGACTTTTTACCGACGAGGCTCGCGAGGTAAAGAGTAACGATGATTAAAAGCTGAAAATAAAGAATGGCCATCCATTGCACCTGACGAACGCTGTGAGGGCTGCCCCCGGTGCCCAGGGATATAGAAGGGGGGCAAAACCGCTGGCGTGGGTAACCGCCAGTGGTTAATCAACAAGCTCCGGGGTGGGCTCTGTGACAGCTTTGGGTATGGCCTGTGGGGTAGGATCAGATGTAGAAATATGCGCCTGGGTATAACGCGTTAGATCCCCCGCTTGCCAGCGCTCCAGCCGGTGCATTTTTACCCGAACCCACAGCCAATAGCAGAAGCTCAGCAGCGCAACCCCCACCCCGATCTGCAGGCTGAGGGTTTCCAGTAAAGGCACACCCTTTTGCGCATTGGCGCCATACCAGGACAGCACAGGAATCGCCAGCAAGGTCCAGGTGGCGAACCAGGCAAGCAGGCCGGCAAGCAGGGTTCTGAACAGCATTTTATAAGGGCTGCTGATTGCGCGATTGCGCAGCACGCTGCGCTCTTGGCCGGCAGGCCGTACAGCGGCGATAACCAGTGCTTTATTGAACCCGGGGGCGTAAAACCAGACCCGGCTTTTGCCACTGCGGTCAGCGCCCATCAGGTGGTGATAAAGGTCATGGGTCATGGCCAGGCGTTTGGCCGTGCGCCCATTGATACGGGCAGTGAACTCGTCACGGTGAAAGTCTATTTGTTTAAGATCGCTTATTACGCAGTCCGTATAAAAGAACTTCGGCACACAAAACATCCTGTTTGGGTGGGGCTAGCTTGATGGGGTGATATCATATCGCCATGTATGTTTTCTGTCGAGACGATGAGGCTGTTTTATTGAGTGGTTAGAGTGGGTTAATTAGAGAATATATTGACGCCAATTTAATGGCTGGAAACTAAAGATAGATAAGAGTATTGAAGTTGCTATTGCGGAGGGGGTGTTGAGTGCGAATTTGAAGGAAGAGTCACTGAGGGAGTAAGGGGCGGGAGGTACGGGGGGAGTGAAGCTATTAAGTGGGTGGGAGCGAGCCTGCTCGCGAAGTTTTAAAGAACATCGCGAGCAGGCTTGCTCCCACAGAGGTAGGGCGCTCTACTGTCAGTAAATATCTTTCGAGATCAAAGTCAGCGGGGTCTTGATCATGATTTTGATATCGAGCCACAGTGACCAGTTGTTGATATAGTCGAGGTCAATTTCAACCCGCTTCTGCATCTTTTCAATGGTATCGGTTTCGCCGCGGCAACCGCTGATTTGTGCCAGGCCGGTAATGCCGGGTTTGATACGGTGGCGGGCCATATAGGCGTGAATCTTGCCGGTGTAATAGTCGTTATGGGCAACGGCGTGAGGACGTGGCCCCACTAATGCCATATCGCCATGTAACACATTGAACAGTTGCGGCAGTTCATCCAGCGAAGTACGGCGGATAAAGCGGCCAACAGCAGTGACGCGCGAATCGTTGCGGCTGGCTTGTTTAACCTGTTTGTCATCATGAACTTGCATGGAGCGGAACTTCCATACCTTGATGACTTTGCCATTCCAGCCATGGCGATGCTGTTTGAACAGGATAGGGCCGGGGGACGATAACTTAACGGCAATGGCTATCACTGCAAGCACCGGGCTCAGGCAGATAATGGCGACCAGTGACAGCGAGCGCTCCATCAATGCCTTGCTCAAGGCAGCAGTTGGATAGCTGGTAAGCGGGCTTTCATTCAAATGGATGGCCGGGCGGCCGCCAATTTCACTGACCGAATGGTTGAGCAACATCATGCTGTCCAGGTCCGGTACCCAGACAACGTCGACATTCAGGTCAAGCAGATCGATATAAAGTGCTTCAATACGCTGGGCTTCTTGCAGGGACAAGGAAATATACAGCCGGCGGATATTGTGCTCGGTAATCAGTGAGCGTAACTGGGCCAGTTCCCCCACAATAAGAGGGGAATTGGTGGCGTCCTCAAAAGGCGAAGCGCTGACCACCCCCACCAGCGGAAAATGATTTTGCTGAATAAAGCTGTCGGCCAGCTTCAGGGCAACACCATCAGAACCAATAATAAGGCTGTTGTAATGATGGTTGTTACGCTGGTGATAAAATCTGGACAGCCGATGCAATATCAAATACGGCGGCACCTGGACCAGAAAGCCCAGCGCGGCCCAGCTGAGCAGGGTTTCCCGGGAAAACAGTTCGCCGGATTTGGTCATAAAACCAATGGTGCTCAGGCACGCCAGGGTCAGGGTCCAGCCGAGAAACAGGCGGACGCAACCGTTAAAAGCCGTATGCCTTTTATAGTAAACATGGGTGGCGGAATAGGCGGGCACTGAAACCAGCAGGGTCAGAACCGCGAGGATGCGGTAATTGAAGTCGACGCTGCCAAATTTGGTATAGACCAGTGACATCAACAAGGCAGTGACAAAGGCCATGGCGACAGCCCATTGCCCCCAAAAAGTCAGGCCTCTGGCCACGGTTTTACGATCTAGACGTGTATGAATCAAGGTAGCAGCCTTGTGATAAGTACTTGACTATAGGAGCAACTGACAGGGATAAATCACAGCACTCTTCCATGTGCAGGCGTTGAGTGGCGCTATAACTGAAGTAGATAGTGGCCACACGAACCCTTGATAATAAAGGTTATCAGTAGCAGGGGTTCGACGTTTTATAACAAAGCTTGAATCGGGTGTTATTTTCAATAGATCAAAGAATTATGGCGTGCTGTGATGTCGATATAATAGCTAACTGCCTGTATCTGCCAGTTATATGATTGCGTTATGCCATTTGTTTGGCAACTTGTACTTCCTGGACCAGGCAATAACCACGATTGCGTACCGAGCGAAATAGGCGCTCGCCAAACATTGCTTTAAACTTGTTCTGCAGTCGACTCAGGCACATTTCCAGGCCGCTATAAGTGCGTGCATCTTTATTAATGCCGATAATAAGTTCCTGCTTGCTGCAAATGCGCTCGTCTCTTTGGCTTAGGGTTTTGATCAGCAGCGACTCAATGGCGGTCAGCTGGATACAGGCGGTGTTATTGCACAGATATTGTGCCTCAAAGCAAAACAACCAGGTATCAGGGCTGCTGGAATAGTGTGCAGTGGGGGGAGTGGTTGGGGAGGTCGGCGTAGTTTTCAAAATAGGAATAACAGTCAGGCCCGGGGAGTAGGGGTGGATGTTCAGCAAGTTAGGTTTTTTTACCGTTATCACGCGGGAAACGTCTGACATGTGATTGAAGGTAGATACCATGCCATGTTGTGCATTTACCCAGCAACCCGAGGGCGCGAAATGCGTCTTGCGCCACAGATGGCGGTCGGGTTCGCAGGCCTTCTGGTTTGCAGGCTGTTGTTGGTAGGTTGCGCAGGGCAAGCCATAGGTATGTGCAATCGGGCGTAAATAAGCGGAAAAACTGAGTGTTACCTTCATGCTTCAACGTCTCCATTCGTCGGTGTCAGGCTGATGCCTAGTGGCGAACTACAGCGGTCTGCAGCGCAGCTCATGAAGTAATAGTTATTTCAGGATAGTGCCCCGGCGCAGTCGATATCCAAATGCACGAACACTAAAAATCAATTCCAGGTTATAAGCTTTTTTAATCTTTGTTCTTAGGCGACTGATGGTTTTTTCCAGTGCTCGCGGATCATAAAAAACAATATTGGGGTCCAGGGTTTTGGCAATGCTGTCCTGGCTCAGTACATGCTGCGGCGCCTGTATCAGTGCGTAGATAATGATCATTTCGGTGTATGAAATTTCAATTTTTTGTCTGTCGCTGCACAATAACAGTCGTGTTCGATCAAGGGTCAGGCGGGTATTTGTAGCCCAGTGTGATTCCTCGAAAGTGCGTAACAGCACCGCCTGCTTTTCCAGCGGGTCAGTCGGCAACTTGATACAGTGGTCGGCGCCGGCAAGGTAATAATTGATACTGTTAAATGACTTGTTATGGGTTACCAGGATAAAAATACAGGTGGCCTGATTGAGCAGGCGGATATGCTTGAGCAACTCCAGGCCGTCATTGATGGCATCCGGGGCATTGACCTCAATAAAAACAGCTTCTGTGCCACTAAAATCGCAAGCCATATTGGCCAGGGTATCGCAGGCGTCAAGATGCCTCACCTCAGCAGTGACAAGCTGTGCTATATCTTCGACCAGCGCTTCGCTGTAAAAAAAATTAAGCGCTTTGGGGGCCTGAATATCGGTAGTGCATCCTGCGGCAAGCATATCACCTAACCCAAGTACTTAGAGGCTGTGGGATTTTGCCATATAAGCCGATATCGAAGCAGACATTTTATAACATTTACTACATTTAGTGTTGTTTTAGCTGGCAATTTGTCAGCTTATAAATATCGAAGGTCGATTTTTCGCGATAAATAGCGTTGCCAACAGCAAAATTGACCCGCGCTAGCATCTCCATAGCGCTTATTCAATACTTGATGCTATGGCGCGAACAGCACCCTGCCACTGCAAGGCCCAGGGTTACCCCTGCCGTATTGGCAAGCGCGTCGTAAAATGACGCCGTGCGCAAGGGCAGAAGGGCCTGGGCATATTCAATCAGCAGCCCTGCAAATACGCAGCCAATGGCGAGCCAAACTAGCCGGATATGCAAAAACGCAAGGCGGCAACTGAATGCCAGGGCGAAAAAACCAATAAAGTGATGCAGCTTGTCTTCCTGGGCAAAAACCTGCGGAATTGGCCGCGCGCGCAAACCGGTAAACAGCAGGCCAGCGCACACGGCCAAAAACAGCAGTGCGCGCAGCCAGAAGGGCAGATCAACCAGGCGTTGAATCAGCTGCCTCACTCGGTGATCTTCTCGAAGTTTTCATAGAAGGCATCACGATTGCGGCCATCGGTCATGGTATGCAGCGAGTACTGGCGATGCAGCATGGCGCCACCGTCCCGCGTCAGCGGTGCCCAGGCAATATTGGCCCGGCTCATGGTCGACACGCTCATCATCTCGTCGAACGGAATCGAGATATAGATGCCCTTGTCGAAGCTACCTTCGCCATATTCTTCTGCAGATGCAGTGGTGCGAGTGACCCAGCCACCGAATTTCACCCCATTGGTAAATTCACGGGAGATATCGATGGTGGTGCCCCAGTCACGGGCCAGATAACGACCTACGCTGACTGCGGCGTCCAGATCGAACGGCAGCTTGGTGTAAGAAGTGATATGGCCGGTTACTGTGCGGTAATCACGCAGGCCAAAGCCCTGGTCGAATTCCCGTTGACGTACATAGTTCAAATCGGCACCGATCGACCAGCGTTCGCCCATGGGGCGATACAAGAGCTCGCCGCCGACACCGGCATACATGGGCTCCAGATAGCCGCCGTAGACCATGCCATACAGATCCTGGTCCAGGCGTTTTGCCTTGTTAAGTTGCAGGGCTGGCATAGTTATATCGGAAGTGGTTGCATATTGCCGTAAGTCTGTTCGTACTCGTGGCAGATTACTCGCGGAATCGTATTTGAACTTGTCGTAGTTGTTTAGCAGGTTGACGCTAATACCGCCGCTGGCCCAGGTGCCAGGGGTAAAGCGATATTGCCCTTCGGCATAGGCACTGATCTGGTAGAGCAGGAAGCCATCGGGGCCGCCCATATTTTGCTGGTAGCCCAGACCAAAACCATAGGTAAAGGGATCAGGCTTATGCTGATACAGGGTTTTATCATAATGGGCCGTGGCGCGGTTGACCTCGGTGGTGCGATGCAGATTGACCAGATCCTGCTCATTATTGACCACATCGCGAAAGGTCGAACGCGGGACGCTGATTTCTTCCACGGGCATGTCATAACGCTTGTTGACCATGGTGAACCACTGGATCTGATCATTGGCGGTATTGTCCAGAATACGGCTGGCCCGGCCTGCACCTTTGGCGGTGTAGAAATACTTGGACTGCTCGCCATACACCATCAGTTCGGAATCGCGCTGGGCGATTCGCTCGACTTTATAGCCGGCATTTTTTTCCAGCTGTTGCGATACCGCAGCCCAGTCGACCTCTTCCAGAGGCGCGACAGGTGCCTGTACTGGTAGTGGTTGCGCCGGCGGATCATAACTTTTGACCGGAGCCTTGCGGCTGACAAAATTGGTATGCAGGGTAATACCGAACAGGGCGGTATTGCCGCGTTCCCAGCCTGCGGTCAGATCGATATTGTCGTTAAGCTTGTAGACCGCACCGAAGTTGATCGGCGAATCCTGGACCTGGTTATTGTTTTGCGGCTCATGTTTGTAATCGTTACCGTCAAGCTCGATTTTCAGGCTCAATGGAGCCCAGGGTGTCTGATATACAACCCCGCCAAACAAGGCAGGTGAGCCTCGGAAGTAGGTATTGGTATTGACGTCGCCGACTGTCGTCTGTGTAGGTCGCGTGTCAAAACGGTCATCGAGATAGCCCAAGGGGTTATTCAAATCGCCCCGGTTGCCAATATAGCCCCATGCAATGCCAAGACTGAAGTCCAGGTCTTTGTAGCGTTTGTTGGCAACAAAGTACTCACTGGAGAACAGGCCGGTACCGCCGACATCTCGAAAGCCCAGTGCCACTTCGGGCAGCCAATGGCTCTCTTGCCAGAGCCGGGCTTTGACATCGACGGCCTTATCTTTATAGCTCTGGTTGCCGCTTAAGGCTTCGGAGCCGTACATGCGGTTACTGATGGAGGTATAGCGAAAGGTGCCTTCCAGCCAGTCAAGAGGTTGCAAGGACAGGCTATAGCGTGAATAGGGTTCGGTGCGGTTGGCATTCAGGCTCAATTCACCAGCAGGCGCCATACGTGCAGTGGGTGTTTGCAGCAGGCCGACACCGCCAAAGTCATTCTGGGTATAGCGTGGCTCCGCATGGGCCAGGCTATAAGGTAACAAGGCGACAACAACAAAACGTAACTTCAAGGTGCAACCTCAGCCAGCGGTTGGGTGGCGAGGAATTGCGCCAACTGCTCGTTTAAATCAGGTGTGGGCAAATCGGCATTGTCATTGCGCACGGGCACCAAAATCTTGCTGCCAGCGACCGCATACACTCCGTCCTCGCGGTTCCAAGCCGCAATGGCAACACGTCTATAAGTGCCATCAGGGTGAATCAGCCACAAGAAATCCGAATCGGCCTCTTTTAGCCGCGGGCAGCTGTCGAGGTAGTCGCGTACTTGCTGCAGAGGCTGATAGGGCAGGGTACAGTCATGCTCAACGGCGCCCAGTACGGTCACGTTATCGGTGCGCGCCGGGTAACTAAGCTTATCGCCATCACTAACCAGATAGTTGTGGGCAAAGCCGACTTCCAGCGCGACCGGGTCAAGGTTAACCACTTTACGGCCAGTGACATGCAATTGGCTGATGTCCTGGTGCAGACGTGCCGCCACCGCCGCGAGGCCGTGGTTGTTATTGAGCAAGGCGCCGCGCTGCAGCATTTTCAGGTCAAACAGCACCCCTACTTTGAGCCGTATTTGCTTCTCCACTTCCGGCTGATGCAGCCATGCGGCTGCCAGCCAGTAGCTTTCCGGGTTGGGTTGGGCCTGGCTGATTACATCCAGCAAACGCATGCCGGGTTTATAAGCCACGCTGACGGGTTTGAGCACATCACCGCTGACAGATACGGCGGCCTGACTGATTGCGGTATGGCTAAGCAGCACGCACAGGGCCAGTTTTTTCAAAGAGATCACTGGGCAGCCTCCCAGTCAGGGCGCAGATGGACAATGCGCAGCTCAAGCCCTGGCGTAACATATTGCTCGCTTTGCAGGATCACCCCGTCTTCAGGTCGCACCCAAAAATGGTTGGTGCCGCTAAAGCCCAGGGCCGGAATTTCAAATTTTTCATCGATACGCTGCAGCACATAAGGCTTGTCGAGAATGGTCACGGTTTCCAGGCCTTTACGCACAAAGCGGCTATTCACCGCCAGGCCGACCTGTTGACCCTGATAGATATCGATCCAGCGCGTGCTGCGCTCGCCATCTGCCACATGGTGCAAACCACGCTTGAACGGCGACTGCCCGTCGAAACGGGTGCCGTCCAGAGCGGGCTGCAGCCCGGTGGTGCGAACCACCAGGCCGTAACGCATCAGCAATACTTGCTTGCCCGAGGCGACCCAGTACTGCAAGTCACCCTGCTGGCGAAGCCTGGCCATAACACCTTCACTGGAAGGTGTGGTTACCAGGATTTGCGCATAAGGGACGGCTGCGACATCGGCCGCTTTTAACTGCAGCGGCTCTACGCCCTGTACAGCGGCCTTAAAGGTATCGAGAGAACCCTGCATCAGCGGGCTACAGCCACACAGCAACAGGCACGCCACCAGGCATGAGCGATTACGAAGAGTTTTCAAAACGGCTCAAACCTTAATCGCGGAGATTGCTTTGAGCCGAGGCTCCCGTACCTACAATGCTAGCTGAAGGTACTAGCTGGCTGATGAGGCGGTTCCAGCGAGTGACTTGCGCAGGTCCGACATACACGATGTCCTGCGGCTTAAGCTCAAAATGGCTGGCAATCGCAAAGGCAGTCGGCGACTTGGCATCCAGCTGGAATACCTTGGCCGGTTCGGTTTCGAGATTTTCGGCGCCGCGAATCACATACAGGGCATTACCGTTGGAAGTGGTCTGATTCAAACCGCCCACCGAGCCGATCACATCAGCCAGATTCATATGTTTGGTCTTGAATTTGACCGCTTGTGGCACAAAAACTTCACCCATTACATAAATCTTCTTGCGATCGTTATACGGCATGTACAACTGGTCGCCATCCTTAAGGAAGACGTTGTGCAACTGCGCCCCCTGACCGTTAAGCGAGTCCAGATCGAGGACGTATTCACGGCCATCACGGGTAAGTGTCAGTCCCGACAGGTCAGCGTTCAGTGGCTCAATACCCGCAGCACCGATTGCTTCAACCACACTCATTGGGGAGGTGGTAATCGGCATCGGACCTGCTTTCATCACTGCACCAGCAAGAATGGCCTTTTGGCTGGCAAAACGCAGCACGCTCAAATCGACCTGGGGGCTATCCACGTACTGCGCCAGGCGCTGGGCAATGGTGGCGCGCAGTTCTTCGATGGTTTTACCCGCTGCATCGAGCTTGCCGATATAAGGGTAGAAAATAGTGCCGTCCGGTCGCACCAGGCGCCCGTTGGCGTCAATCTGTTGTTGGGCGCCAGAAGGCGCCGTCAACTCGGGATGGTCCCAAACGGTGATATACAACACATCGTTGGCACCGATCCGGTAAGCCTGTGGCTTGAATGCCAGCAATTCTGCTGGCACCGAGCTTGAAACGTAGGTCGCTGCGTTTTGCGCAATCAGTTTCGGGGTGATGGGGATTAACTCGACCCGACTGCTTTCTGGAGAGCCTTCAGTTCCGATCTCACTGGTATCCAGGTACTGACCGGGCGCAAACATACAACCTTGCAGGGCGAACCCTGCAAGTACCGCGAGCGACAAACTACGAATCATCATTGAGGACACTTGTAAAGGAAACACATCAAAATCAAATGCCTGGAGTATCCCAGGTGGTTTAGTCCTTTCGACCTGGCAGGTACTTAGTTGGTACCGGTAGTGCCCGTGGTGCCAGTGGTGCCAGTTGTACCAGTAGTGCCGCCGTTGCCACCGCCACCGCCACCACCGCCACCCGAAGCTGCGGCTGCAATGCCTGCTGCTGCGGCAACGCCCAGGCCAACTGCGGTAGTAGTGCTTACGCCACCCAGGACGCCGGTTTCTGTTGCCAGGGAACCGGCTTCTGCAGCAGGTGCTTCAGCTACAGCGTCGTCAGCAGGGGCTGCAACAGGTTCGGCGGCAAAAGCAGTGGTGCTCAAGGCCAGGGTCAGTGCGGAAATAAGAAATTTGTTCATTTGAAAATCCTTTTGAAAAAGTCTGTATTGGCGATTGTGCGAGAGCGCCTATGTCCAAGGCTATGAACGTCGAACCCTGGCTATGCTTATAGCCCCCGAAGACGCTATAGCTGTGGCACTCAAGTGGTTCTGTACAGGCATTTTAATGTGCAATAACGGCTCAAGAATACCTGTGCAGAGCGGTCAGTGTTGCTGACCTTTTATAACTCTCCCGTCAGATAGCTACAGCAGTTGACGGGCAGAGCGGCAATTACCTTTTGCCTGCTCATCATACTGGATTCAGGTTCGACCGTACTTGTCTTCAAAACGAACGATATCGTCTTCACCCAGATAAGAGCCGGATTGCACTTCAATCAGCTCCAGGGGAATAACCCCCGGATTTTCCAGCGCATGGATCTGGCCAATCGGAATATAGGTGGATTCGTTTTCGCAGACCAGATAGGTTTTATCGCCATTGGTCACCCTGGCTGTGCCGCTAACTACAATCCAGTGTTCCGCACGATGGTGATGCATCTGCACCGACAGCTTGGCGCCCGGTTTAACGGTAATGCGTTTGACCTGATAGCGATGGCCGTTGTCGACGGAGTCATAAACTCCCCATGGACGATAGACCTCGCGATGGTTGATATGTTCAGTGCGCGAGCCATTTTTCAATTGCTCAACGATCTTCTTTACATCCTGTACATGGTCTTTGTGAGCGACCAGTACCGCATCCTTGGTTTCGACAATTACCAGATCATCCAGGCCGACAGTGGCAACCAGGCGGCTGTCCGCATGCACATAGGTGTTGCGCGACTGCTGGTTAAGCACATCACCCTTGAACACATTGCCCTGCTGGTCCTTGTCACTGACATCCCAAAGCGCAGTCCAGGAGCCGATATCGCTCCAGCCTGCATCCAGCGGCACCATTACCGCGTCTGCGGTTTTTTCCATCACGGCATAGTCCACTGAATCATCCGGGCAGGCGGCAAAGGCGGCTTCGTCAACACGGGTAAAGTGCATATCCTGCGAGCCACCGGCGAGTGCCGCACGGCATGCTGCCAGAATATCCGGGCGATAAGTTTCCAGCTCTTCCAGGTAACGACTGGCGCGGAACATAAACATGCCGCTGTTCCAGAAGTAACTGCCATTGGCCAGATACTCTTGGGCTGTTACCAGGTCCGGTTTTTCAACAAAGCGGCTGACCTTGAAACCACCAATACCCACATCGATACCTTGCTCGATATAGCCATAGCCGGTTTCAGCATGGGTCGGAACGATGCCAAATGTCACCAGCTTGCCATCTTGTGCAAGGGGCAGGGCTGTTTGAATGCAGGTCTGGAACGCCTCAACATCCTTGATCAGATGGTCGGCAGCGAGAACCAGCAGGATCGGGTCCTCGGTTTCGCTACAGGCCTGCAAAGCTGCCAGAGCAATAGCGGGTGCTGTATTACGGCCGACCGGCTCCAGCAAAATACCGGCTTTCTCGAGCCCCAGCAGACGCAATTGCTCGGCAGCGAGAAAACGGTGCTGTTCATTGCAGATCAGCCGCGGCAACGCGGCACCCAGACCGGCAAGGCGCTGAATAGTGGCCTGCAGCATTGAAAAGTCAGCATCGGCCAGTGGCAGAAACTGCTTGGGATTGAGCTGTCGCGACAGTGGCCACAAGCGGGAGCCAGAACCACCCGCCATAATGATCGGAAAGAGCATGTTCATAATCCTTTGTATGCTTTAAGAGTTATCGCAGCGCATCCAGATAGGCACGAGTGTTGGCATGTACCTGCTCGCAAGTCTGCATCTCGGCCTGAGGCCACCAGCGATAGGCATCATGCTGAGCCTGAGGGGGGTGCAACAAGTCGTCTTCAGCCATAACCAGCTGGTAAGCCAGTACTACATAGTGGGTGTCCGGGCCTTGCCCGGGCGCCGCAAACACGCTGTCAGCATAGAAGTGCTCATATACCCCCAACAAGCGGGCCTCACTGCGCGCACTGGCCTTGCCCAGCTCTTCCAGGGTCAGCCGGTTGAAGGCCGCATCCAGGGTTTCATTTTTAAGGATACGGCCGCCGGGGACAAACCAGTTGCCCTGGGCCGGCCGGTTAAGCCGCTGCCCCAACAGGCATTCGCCTTTGCTGTTCAGAACCACCAGATCGATGGAGATCAAGGGGGTTGAATCGACAACGCTGCGAAACAGTTCGTTGCTAAGCCACATGATTTAAATCTCGCTGAGGAAGCGGTTCAGTATCTGGTCTTTATCCAGAAACTCGCAGGCATAGCCGGTAGCAATCATATTGGGTAACGGTATGGCCAAAACGCTCTCGATACCCTCGATCAAGGCTTCGACCGATTCTGGCTCCACCAGGGTGGCGATGCCCGGGTACTCGGTGCACAGCAGCCCCAGGCTGGTATCAGGATCAGCGGTGATCAAGGCATTGCCGCCTACCGCCAGGATATTGGTGAGCTTGGACGGCAATACGGCATCCGCCGCCCCGCGCTTCTGGATCACCAGATGGCAGTCGGCCGAAGCCAGCAGGGCAGGCAGATCGTCATAGGGCTGAAGCGGCGCAAACACAATATTGCGCAAGTTATGCTGCTGGCTCAGCTCCAGTAATCGAGCTTTACCGGCACCTTCCCCCACCACCAAAAACACCAGGTCGGTTCTCGCTAACAGGCGTTGTGCCGCTTCGACCACACATTCAAGGCCTTGCTTCTCGCCAATATTGCCGGAGTAAAGCAGTACGCGCTTGTCGGGGTCGACGCCAAGCCTGCGCAGCAGTTCGGCATCACGGGGCACATTGCGGAAGCGGGCGGTTTCGGACCAGTTGGGAAAGAACCGCAACCGCTCTTTGGCAACGCCTTTTTCTGCCGCCCGCTGCAACATACCGCTGGAGATGGTCGATACCCGATCAAATGCCCGCAGCACCGCGCGCTCAACAGCAAACGCCCAGCGCTTGAGGCGCTCACCCTTGGCGATGGATAGCCCGAACAGGGCATCCACTTCGTAATCCTGAATATGCAGCACTGAAGTGGCGCCTGTCAGTTTGGCCAGCGCCAGTGCCTGGGGGGCGCAAAACAGCGTTGGCACCACCAGGATCACCAGTTCAGGCTTCCAGCGTAACTGGGCCAGCATGGCAAAGGTCGACGACAGCGAGAAACTGGCCAGATGCAGCAAACGTTTGATGGCGGTGGGCTTGGCCGGAACATACAGCGGGCAACGAATGACGCTGACGCCAGCCTCCTGACGTTGGTTAAAACGCCAGGTGCTGAAGCCTTGCCAGACCTTCCAGTCCGGGTAATAAGGCGGGGCCGTAACCACCCGCACCTCATGGCCCTGAGCGGCCAGCCAGGCAGCCATCTCACCGCTGTATTTACCGATGCCAGTCAGCTCCGGGCTGTAGTTGATGCCGTAGAGCAAAACTTTCATCAGTGTGTCCGCGCCTGTTGCACGTTAGTCACATACCAGTCGTAGGCATCTTTGAGTCCGTCTTCCAGACTGATGCTGGCCTGCCATCCCAGTGACCTGAGGCGTGACACATCCATCAGCTTGCGTGGGGCGCCGTCCGGCTTGCTGGTGTCGAAGGTCAGCTTGCCAGTAAATCCGGTGACTTCGGCTATGGTTTTGGCCAGTTGGCCAATAGTGCAGTCAACCCCGGTACCCACGTTGATATGGGACAGCATCGGCTGGGTATTGGCCTGATAGGTGGCATCGTCCAGCTCCATCACATGGATACTGGCCGCGGCCATATCGTCCACATGCAAGAACTCGCGCATCGGTGTACCAGTACCCCAGATCACCAGTTCTTCGTCGCCGCGCTGAACCGCTTCATGGAAGCGGCGCAGCAGGGCAGGTATCACATGGCTGTTCTGCGGGTGATAGTTATCATGGGGGCCATACAGATTGGTCGGCATTACGCTGCGGTAATCACGGCCATGCTGCCGGTTATAGCTTTCACACAACTTGATCCCGGCGATCTTGGCAATCGCATAGGGCTCATTGGTGGGTTCCAGCGTACCGGTGAGCAGGGCCTCTTCACGCATCGGCTGCTCGGCATGCTTGGGGTAAATGCATGACGAACCGAGGAACAACAGCTTGTGTACATCATTCAGATGCGCGGCCTGAATGATATTGGCCTGGATCATCAGGTTTTCGTAGATAAAGTCAGCCGGATAGGTGTTATTCGCCTGAATGCCACCCACCTTGGCCGCCGCCAGATACACCTGATCGATCTTGTGCGCCTGGAAAAAGGCCTGCACGGCCTGTTGATCCAGCAGATTCAGGGTATCGCGCCCGGCCGTCACAATACGGGTATAACCCAGTGCCTGCAGGCGGCGGACGATGGCCGAGCCGACCATCCCGCGATGGCCGGCGACAAAGATATTCTGGTTCAACTCGCGGGCCATACTCAGTTCTCCGTAGCCACCGGCAAGTCATGGCCGTGCTCTTTGAGCAATGCGTGACGCTGGGCGACCTTGAGGTCTTCGCGAACCATTTCGGCGCACATTTCCTGGGCGGTGATTTCCGGTACCCAGCCCAACAGTTCTTTGGCTTTGGTCGGGTCGCCGAGCAAGGTTTCAACTTCGGCAGGGCGGAAGTAGCGCGGGTCTACCTTGACGATAATATCGCCCACCTTGAGGGCCGGGGCCTTGTCGCCATCAATGCTGGCAACAATCGCATGCTCATTGACGCCTTCACCCACGAACTGCAGGCCAATACCCAGTTCGGCAGCTGACCAGCGTACAAATTCACGTACCGAGTACTGCACGCCGGTAGCGATCACAAAGTCATCGGCCACATCTTGTTGCAGCATCATCCACTGCATGCGCACGTAGTCTTTGGCATGGCCCCAGTCACGCAGTGCATCCATATTGCCGAGGAACAGGCATTGCTCAAGGCCCTGGCTGATATTGGCCATTGCACGGGTGATCTTGCGGGTTACAAAGGTCTCGCCACGGCGCGGCGACTCGTGGTTGAACAGGATGCCGTTGCAAGCGTACATACCGTAGGCTTCGCGGTAGTTAACGGTAATCCAGTAGGCATACATTTTGGCTACGGCATAAGGCGAACGCGGGTAAAAAGGCGTTGTTTCCTTTTGCGGCGTTTCCTGCACCAGGCCGTAGAGTTCGGAAGTCGAGGCCTGATAGAAACGAGTTTTCTTTTCCAGACCCAGCAGACGGATGGCTTCCAGAATACGCAGCGTACCCATGGCATCCACATCTGCCGTGTATTCCGGGGACTCGAAGCTAACGGCTACATGGGATTGTGCACCCAGGTTGTAAACCTCGTCCGGTTGTACTTCCTGGATGATACGGGTCAGGTTGGAAGAGTCAGTCAGGTCGCCGTAATGAAGAACAAAGTTGCGATTATTGACATGGGGGTCTTGATAGATATGGTCTACGCGCTGTGTGTTAAATGAGGAAGCGCGGCGCTTGATACCGTGAACTTCATAACCCTTTTCCAGTAGAAGTTCAGCCAGGTAAGAGCCGTCCTGGCCCGTGATACCAGTGATAAGAGCCTTTTTCATGCGATATTCCTTTTGGTGAAAATAAAAGTTAGATCAGAGTGCGAGGTTTTATTGGTTTTGCAGGGGTACCAAGATAAACGAAGTTTTCAGCGAGGTCGTTGAATACTGAGCTTCGAGCGCCTACAACAGCGTTTTTATGAATGGTTACGCCTGGTGCGACAAATACATCTGTTGCAATCCATACCGAATCTTCAATAGTTATGGGCTTCGTATAGATAGGGAAGTCAACTTTCGAAAAGTCATGGCTTCCAGTGCAAATATATGATCTCTGTGATATTACTGAATTTTTACCGATGCTAATTTCACCTAAAGTATACAAATCAACATTGTCGCCAATCCAAGAGTAGTCCCCAATAGATAACTTCCATGGATAGGTGATTTTAACTGAAGGGCGGATGATAACTTTCTTGCCAATCTTAGCGCCGAAGAGCCTGAGTAGAAAATTTCTCCAGCGATACATGAACTGTGGAGAAGTTGCAAAAATACAGGATTGAGTTAGCCACCAAAGCTGGCAAACTATGGCATTTCTGCCGCGAAATTCACTCGGGAGACGAAATTTATCAAGCCTCTGCATTTTTTAACGCCTTAAGAATATGCTGCATGTTTTCTTGTGCTGCGGTGATGAGCTCTTGTAGCTTACTCAGCCGATCTGTGCGGGTTTCAGTACATGATATAGACTTATGTTCAGCTGAGATAAACTTTGCAGTTTGGCATACCCATTTCTTTTGGTTTTCTAATGTGGAACTAAATCCCCCAAGGCTCTCTATAACGTCTTTCATGCATCCGACAGTACCACCAATTAGGAAGGTACCATGTTGTGCAGCCTCATATAAAACTAATGGTTCAGCTTCGTTTTTTGAGGGTAAAATAAATATATCAAGATTATGGAAAAAATGTACTTTAGCTTCACCGTAAAGTGGGCCTAGATAATTTATGCATGGAAGATCTTTGCACAGATCTGTAACTATCTTCTCTGCATATTTGTCAGCGAAAGGACCAGCTATTTTGGCAGTGAATGAGATGTTAAGTTGGTCGAGTTCTCGACAAAGAAGTGCGAATGTGTCGATCCCTTTGTCTATACATAAGTTTGAGAGGTGGCCAATGGCAAGCGTACTATCAGATAAAGGCGTAGATTGGGGAGGGCAGGATTCAAAAAAATAACAATTTGAGAGAGTTACTATTTTTTGAGAAGGTACGGAGAATCGCAACGTTAATGCGTTGGCCATAGATTGTCCTAAAACAATATGGGTCGTATCTGCTCCTGAAGTCTTTAGAAGTATTTTAAATAATAAACTTTCATTAGATATATAGCTGGTGGCGTGGTGATGTATGAATATTCTAGCTTTGAAAATTCTGGCTATTGCAATATATGCAATATCGTAAATTTGTCCTTTGCCACCATTTATTGGTCTGTAGATGCAGTTGTGCTGATTTGTGAACAGTAGATAAAAAACTTTCACCATAGAAGTTATTGATTGAATTCCCTTCAAGATAGGCCACAACTTAGATCGAAAGTATTTAGCTTTTTTTGAGGGTGCTGTGTTCAATAGTTTAACTGTGCATCCGTGATTGCAGAACACTTCATAGATGTCGAGATTTACGTTTGACATTCCATGTATAGGTGGTGGGAGGTCAGCTAAAAATATCATATTGAATAGCACGCTCGGAGAATGGTGAAAGTTAATGCTTGAGAGAGGTTATGGCAGCATAGAAATTTTTAGCCATAGACTCAGTGTTATAGTTGCTTTTGCTTACTTTTATTGCATTCAAAGATAACTGGTTTAGCAAGATATCTGAACTCACCATAGTATCAATTTTTTCTGCCAAGGACCGAGCGCTATGCTGTTTGAAGGAAATGCCGTTAATTAGCTCTCTAAAAGAGGACGCTTCTGGCATGTGGTTCTTTTTGTTATCATGGATTAATGCAGGTAGTCCGTAGTTAAAAGCGTGTATAAGGCTCAAACCGACTGCGCCAGGGTATATGAAAAACTTACAATTGTTGGCTATCTGAGCTATTGTTTTTTCATCCGTGATCATGCCGTGAAATTTTATTTTTTCGGAGAGGTCAAGGTTTTTAATGGTTGTCAAAATTTCGCTGTCAGGCTCTCCGCCAATCACATCGAGTGCTACATTTGTAGTTCTGGATAAAGCTTCTAGCAGAAGTGGGAAATCTGATTTTTCAGTTAGTCTGCCTAAAAATAGAATGCGGTTGTCTCTTTCTCTGGCATCATAGGGCGTTCTGAGTGTTAGGATTTCTTTATTGTTAATTCCATTATTTAAATAATGGATGCTTTTAAGCTTGGTGAGCCGAGATAGAAGGCGCGCTTCTTTTTCAGTATATAAAAGCACCAAGTCGAATATGTGCATGAATTTAATTTTTGTGGAGAGCGAAAGTTTAGTTGTTTTTGCAGATCGAGCCTGCCCCCACCATATAATTTTTACTCCCCGAAGTTTTGCTGTCAATGAGAATAGTATATTGAATATGTATCTTGGGTTGCCGCTAGTTACTAATATATCGCCTTTCTTAAGCTCTCGTATAAAGCTTATAGCCTTAGGTTGCCATGAAAAACCCAGTTTGTGTTTTGATTGTGACGTGATAGTGAAATTAAACTCCGCTCCATCAGTTATAGAATGAACTCCGTTTTCATCATTGCTGGGCGCAAGTATTAAAAGTGATGAGTCGGGCAAGAGTTTATTTAATTCATTAAATAAACTTATTCTGTACTTAGGCAGGGCGGGTTGAATTATAAGTACTTTTGGTATGTTTTTCATATGGTGATATTGCAGTCTTTATGGTTGGATTCGGCTGCGGTTATTTATCTGCTTTCTAAAATTCTTAGTTCCTGTGGCAAGAACTAGAGCAATAAGTATCCCCATAAGGAAGGCAGCTGGACGTGATCCTAGCGGGAACGCAGCAAAACCAGTAGATAGCATGCATAAGTAGCCTGTGGAAACAGTGACTAAAAGATGTTTTTCTAATCTTTGATTTATTTGGCGAGAATATTTAATTGTTTTGAATGCTCGCCATGCAACGTAAATGAGAAATATGACAAAAGCTGTACCAAATAGGATTCCACTTGAGTAAATAGTGTATACCCAAAGTGAGTGACCGCCATTCCAATAAGCTTCAGGAATAGCATCATTGCCCAGAACACCTGCTACTAGATTTGCATATGTTCCGGAGTATGTATAGGAGCTCCCTAAGCCATTTCCTAAGAGAAGATTTATTGGTGAGCTTAAAAGCTTAGTCATTTGGTCGCTGTACTCTGCCAACCGAGTGGCTGTTGTCAGGTCGAATCCAAATTGCTCTGTGCTGCCAAATATGCGGCTTGCCCACATTTCTATGAGGCTTCGATTATCGCTGGATGGAATGAAAGTTTCAAATATTTGGACTGCTACCAGTGATAATATCAATGCCAATAAAGAAAACACAGTGATTCGTATTAGTTTTCTGATCCATGCACCAGTGTTATTAGCATGGCCGTAAGTTGAAAATATGACAGCTATTATCAATGTTAAGATATAGGATCTTGTTTGGCTTATTAGTAGAGTGGCCAAAACAATAGCTGCAAAGAATTTGTCTAGAGTGCCTAGTTGTTGTGAAGATGTTGCAGATGCCAAATATGCAAATGAAAAAGGTATTAATACAGATATTATCCTATATCGCACACTTTCCAATGACGCGCCTGCGGAGCTAGAGCCGTAGTACAATGTCCAGATTGTTGATATTGCAGAAGTTACAATAAGTGCTGGAAATATGATTCTAATTGCATTTAGAGCTCCGTAACGACGACAGATTCCAGACGTAAGCCAGTAGGCTAAAAACATGAGTATGTAGGGTGATATCACAGTCAGGTAGTGAGCGGCTTCGACTCTCTGAATGGTCGCTGTAAATACAGTAGACAATAAAAAAATAATAAGAAAGATAAAACCTTGCTGCAACCTTCTGGAGGGGTAGAGTTTTGTGTGGTTGGATAATACTAATGCTGAGATGCCGAGTAAGCAGCAAACTGTCAAGAATGCCACAATTTGATAGATGCCTCCTGATTCCTGACCTTTAAAGTCGAAGGCTAATAATATGCAACTTATCCAAATGGGTAGCCTAATAAAATTTGGAGTGGTGTTTTGTTTTTGAGATGGCTTATAAATATTACTGAGCACAATCAATTATTCTCAGTAAAGCTAAGGGTGTGCAAGAAAACCCCCCAGTTGTGATTGTCGAAATGTTCATTTTTATACAGGTCACTTTTGGAATCGATTTCTGAAGATATCTGTTGTATCGCTGACTGAATTTGTACTTTGTCTTGTGTGTCAATGGATAGGCCTATTTTCTTCTCATTAATATACCAGCCTATTAATCCAAGTCGAGTGCCGATAATAGGTTTTCCAGAGATGGCGGCAAGAACTAAAACGCCACTCATAGTGTAATGTTCTTGGTAGCCTAGCCAAACAATATCAGAAGCCATAAATGACAGTTGTTGCTCTTCAGAATCAACAAATCTATCCAGAATGTGAATGCGTTTTTTTATCGTTAGATCGAGCGCGAAACTTTGAACGTATTTTTTAATTCCCTCGGATTGCTTGCCTACTAATAGTAGGTGCACATTTTCAAGTTTGCTCGAGACATTCAAGGTCTCAATTAAAGATTGTATGCCCTTTCGTTCATTCAAGGCGCCATATACAAGAATGATTTTAGCGTCTTCGCTTAATCCTAGTTTTGCACGTGCTGTTTTAGGAGTGTGATTTCCTAGTAGTTCTGCTGGATCAGGTATGTACTGGATTTTTTCCTTGGTTTTTTGTGTGGTATTGCTTACGTGCTTTTCAAGTAACTCATCAATAGTAAATAGTTTATTTAGTGAAGGGAGAGATAAGCATCTCTTGAATAAAAACTCTTTTACTTTTGATAGTTTTGGTTTGGGAGCAATAACGCCGGATGCTTGATAGTGAAAGGAAGGGCGCATGCATATCCCCCCCCATGCTGTATTGCCAAAGGGGGAACCTAGAAGCCCTATAGCGTATAAGCAATAGTCCAGATATGGTAGAAATATATAGTCAACAGCGAATGTTGAATTAATTTCTTTGTATGCCTTTTTGAAAATCCCCCGCATTTTCAGCTCTCGACCCATGTCCGAAAACTTGGAAGTTAAAGCGTCTTTGTATTTCTCATCTGGTATACAAGTTAGATTGATGTTTGGTTCATATTTTGATTTGAGATTTTTTATCAATGGGTGTTGGTGCGTGGCTGCCAATGTACACAATGTTATGTTGTGCCCTGAATCTAAGTAGCCTTTTGCTATTTTTTCTAAATATATTAAGTGGTGGCCTGTCGAACCTGGTTCTATTATTAATATATGCATTTTTTGGCAAATTCTATATAGGCAGTGGCGGTGTCTGTAATATCATATCCAGCAAGGTTTCTGTTGTAGCGTAGAGCAGAACAGGTCAGGTGGTTAATTGCCGCACGATATGCATCAGTGTTTTCAGTGTTGACAAGTTCGACACCTTCGAACTCACGTGCAAATTGGAATCCATTGATGTCAGAAGCTACAACTGGCAAACCGGCAGCTAATGCTTCTACTAAGGCTATTCCTTGTGCCTCTCGTTCGGATGGCATAAGGAAAATATCTGCAGCGTGAAGAAGGTTGGGTATATCGTCCCTGGCCCCTAGAAAATGCACTTTATTCTCAATTCCTTCACTTCGAGCAATTTCTTTAAGCTCATTCAGATATGTGATGTCTTCAATAAGTCCTGCAATAAGGAAATGAGAGTCAATTTCGCTTTTTAGTATTGGTGCAATTGCTTTTATACTTCGAGTTTGCCCTTTGATTCGGCATATTCGTCCAGCTTGGATGAAAACCTTTGCAGAATCTTTAAATCCGAAGTGGTTTCTTACTGCAGATCTATTTTGCTGTGCTTCAGATATTAAACCGATGTCTATTCCATTGGGAATACACTGTGTTTTTGGTGCGCGGAATTTATCAGAATACAGTGTGCCCGCAAGGGGGGAAATGTGAATTACTCCCTTCAAACGGTACTGCAATATATATTCCGCAGAAGTTAAAATATTGCTTTTGTAGTTGTTTTCTGCGTGCAGAACTGAAATAACATTTCTTATGAGGCCGAGTCTTGCATATGCAGCCGGAATTACAGAATGAGCGAAAACTACATCGGGCCTGAATTTTTTCTGTGCATATCTAAAGTGAGCTGACCTCGCGAGGCCTTTTAAATTGGTTTCAGGTATTAACCACTCTATATCATTTGACTGTTGCTTCACAATGACCTTTGTGAAGTCAGACTCTGCAGGAGCGAATGCTACAACACTTGACTGGTGGCCCATCTTGTTATGTGCAAGTGTTAGTGAAGAAACTAACACTTCTGCACCGGAATAACGCGGAGTATGAATTAGATGTTGTATTCTCATCAGGTTTTTATCTTTAAAATCCTATAAGTTAAGAATACGACTGTGCTTAGCATTGCAATGCAACTTCCTAGAGCCATGCCAACACTGTCGAACATGTTAATTAAAATGGGCGCGGAAATACTAAGTGTTATTAGTTGGATGATTACAGCTTGTGTTACAAATTGAGGCTTTCCTACAGCCCTAGAGAATGACACTAAGATTGTAATACAGGCACCTAAAAACATCCCGATCGAAAGAACGCGAAGAATAGGTGCGGCTGCAAGCCATTCGTCCCCTAGAGCAATACTCAGTATATGTGTTGACAACACCGATACCAGCGAGGCGATTATGGCTACAGAAATCCCTACTATAATGATTGTTTTGGAGAAATATTTTTTTGATTCTTGGAATGAGTGCCTGAATTTTTTTGAAAATGTAGGGAACAGAAACTGGCCCAGCGCGGTAATTGCATCGGATATCAAAAGCTGAGCGATTCTTGATGCCACTTGGTAAAGCCCAAATTCGGTAGTGCCTAGTAATTTTGCTACCAGTACTTTATCCAATTGATTCAGAATCATAGTAATAATGCTGGATCCCCATACCCATCGCCCAAAATTTGTTAGCTCTTTTATGCTTTTCCACTGAGTGGTAGGGATGATTTTGATTTTTACCAGTGTCCAACTCATTGTCAATTTTAAGATTTCAGATGCTATAGAGCCTATTAATATTGATGCAGCGCCGAAATTAAGCTTTATAAAAATAATGCTGATTATAAAATCCAGCAGTGCGGCGGATGACTCATAAAAAGAAACGACTTTAAAGTTCCTATCCCGTTGCTTCAAAAAGTAACCTGGGTTGATAGCGTTTCTAAGTACGGGGATTGCTGCAGCAATAATGATAAGTTGTGCAGATTCATCTAGTTTGAAGAAAATTGATATTGGAGTTGACAGTATTATTAGTGAAATCCCTAGTATAAGACCTCTTAATACTTGCAGGGTCCATGCGGCACCAGCCTCATTTGGGGAGATTCGCTTCTGATTCTGGATAATGGCTTGAGACATTCCAGTATCTGTCATCGCCTCAACAGTAGCCAGTGATAACAGTGCAATGCCGACTAATCCAATTTGCTCTGGTCCTAGCAAGCGGGCAGCAATCAGGAATTTCAATGCCATTAGGCCGCGGACAATAACTTGCTGACTGACAACCCAGAGAGGATGGTCCGGCTTATAGTTCATTTTTTTTATAAGCTGGATGGCTGAAGACATTAACTTCTTCCAATCGAATGGTAGCTGATGCTCTTAATATTCATTCGCTTTGGTTCAAACAAATTTCGCCCATCAAAAATTATTGGGTGTTTAAGTAGTTGTTTGATTATATCGAAATCAGGTGCTTTGAACGCCTGCCATTCGGTAACGATAACAAGTGCGTCTGCACCTCTTAAGGTTGCTTCTTTAGTTCCACACAAACTTAGATTTTCTTCATTGCCGTATATGCGCTGAGTTTCTTCCATGGCTTCGGGGTCAAAAGCCTGTACCTTGGCACCGGCTTTCCATAAGGCTTCCATCAATACTCTGCTAGGTGCTTCACGCATGTCATCTGTGTTAGGTTTGAAACTCAGGCCCCATAGTGCAAATGTCTTGTCACTTAAATTTCCCTCGTAATGCTTAGAGATTTTTTTAAATAGCACGGACTTTTGCTCATCATTGCGGCTTTCCACGGCCTTGAGTATTTTGGCATCAAAATCTATGCTGTCGGCAGTGCGGATAAGTGCCTGTACATCCTTCGGGAAGCAGGAACCTCCGTAGCCAACTCCAGCATATAAAAACTGGTAGCCGATGCGTGGATCGGAGCCAATACCCTGGCGAACCATTTCAATATCTGCACCGAGCATTTCTGCTAGGTTGGCCATTTCGTTCATAAAGCTGATTTTTGTCGCCAGCATGCAGTTCGCGGCGTATTTGGTCAGCTCGGCGCTGCGTACGTCCATCACAATGATTTTTTCGTGATTGCGGTTGAAGGGGGCGTACAATTCGCGCATCACATCTTCTGCGATTTTGCTATTGGTGCCGATAACAATACGGTCCGGGCGCATGCAGTCAGCAACGGCGGAGCCTTCCTTGAGAAACTCAGGGTTGGATACCACATCAAAGCTCAGGTCTTCACGCTGACGTGCCGCCAAGACTTGCGTAATTTTAGCGGTAACCTTGTCGGCTGTACCCACAGGGACTGTGGATTTATCGATAATGATCTGATGGCCTTCCATATGCTTGGCAATGGTTTCGGCAACGGCCAGCACATATTTAAGGTCAGCGGAACCATCTTCGTCAGGAGGTGTACCTACGGCGATAAATTGCACTTCGCCATGCTTTACGCCGGCAGCTGCGTCGGTGGTGAAATTCAGGCGGCCAGCGGCATGGTTTTCTTTTACCAGTGCTTCTAGGCCAGGCTCGTAGATGGGGATATGGCCCTGCTTCAGGCGTTCGACCTTGTTGGCATCGATATCAATACAAACTACGTCGTGACCTACCTCTGCGAGGACGGCGCCTTGCACCAGGCCAACGTAACCGATGCCAAAAACTGTGACTTTCATGTCGATTCCCTTTGAGCGTATAGCGGGTAAAAAGAGATTAGAGGTTTGATTTTGTGCTCACTATTAAAGTAAGCATAGGTATCTACACATCATGACTAGGAGGTGTTAATTGGCGGCTTATTGAGTTGTAAATAAGCTGGGAAAAATATAGCAACCCTCCATCAAATCCTTAAATGCTAAAAGAAGAGGTAGCGCTTGAGGTGTGTATACCTATGCTCAGTACACAGTGGATACTGGTTTGGTATATTTTTATTTTTATGTGATATGGATCAGGCACGCTACCGCCACAGGATTATTCGCCAGTCCCTGAAGGCGTTGTGTTACGCAGTAATGTGTTATAGCTTTGAGCTTGATGCATTAAAAGAGCGCCCTAAAATAACCGGGCGCTCTGAGATAAAACAGAAGTCAGTAATTAAACGCTGTCAGACTTGTACTCGTAGTTGTAATAGCCGTAGGCACCATAGCCATATTTGGCTGACGCACGTTTTTCAACGCCGTTGAAGATGGCGCCTTTAAGATCAATACCATTTTGGGCAAAGCGACGCATGGTCAGCTCTACTTCACGAGCCGGATTCAGCTCAAAGCGGGTCACAATCAAGTTGGTACCGGACTGACGGCCGACAATGGCGGCATCAGTCACCGCGAGGAATGGCGGTGTATCGAGAATTACCTGATCGTAGTTGGCACTTACTTGCTCAAGGAACTCGGTAAAGTTCTTGTGCATCAGCAACTCGGACGGATTTGGTGGAATTTGACCTCGGCCAATGACATCAAGGTTTTCAACTTCTGTTTTATGAATGGCGGTATTCAAGTCACAGCGCTTGGCCAATAGGTCGGACAAACCATTTTCAACCGGGATGCCAAACATTTTATGGATATAGCCTTTACGCATATCCACGTCTACCAGCAGTACACGCTGGTCAGATTGTGCGATCACTGCGGCCAGGTTGGCAGATACAAAGGACTTACCAACCTTGGGGCTTGGGCCGGAAATCATCAGGCGGTTATTGTCCGCCTCCAACATAGCGAAGTGCAGGCTGGTACGCAGGCTGCGCAACCCTTCAATCGCCAGATCTGTTGGATGGCTACTTGCTAGTAGCGGGGTAACACGTGTGCCACGGCCACCTGGACTCTTTTCATCTTCAACTTTTTGCAGCGAACTGAAAGGGATAGATGCGTAGACCGGCAGGCCGAGTTTTTCGATATCGTCCGGGTTTTGCACGCCGCGGTTCAGTGCCTTGCGGAACAGCACGTAGCCGATGGCCAGGAAGGCGCCTAGCAAGGTGGCGATCAGTACGATTAGGGACTTTTTGGGCTTGACTGGAGAGCGCAGGTCTACATCGGCAGTATCGATCAGGCGTACATTGCCCACGGCACCAGCGCGCATCACATCCAGCTCTTGGGATTTGTTAAGCAGTTGGGTGTAGATTTCGGTACTGACTTTCAGGTCGCGGGTCAGGCTAAGCAATTCCTGTTGGGTGCTGGGAAGACTTTCAACTTGCTTGGCCAAGCGCTGTTGCTTGCTGGTCAATTCAGCCAGTTGGCCCATAAGTGCACGGTAGGCCGGATGCTGTGGAGTAAACTTGCGATCCATCTCCGCTTGTTGCAGTTTCAAGGTCGAGATACTGGTGTCCAGTGCCACGATCTGGTCGAGAATGGCCTTGGCTTCAAGACTGATATCGATCGATTTGCTGCGTATCTGGAATGCATTTAGAGCGTTTTCAGCTTTTTCAAGATCCTTGCGAACTTGTGGCAACTGATCTTTAAGGAAACCTAGACTTTTCGCGGCTTCAGCGGACGTACGCTCAATATTTTGCTGTACATACAGGCGGGCAATTTCATTCAGTGTCTGGATGGCTGTCGCAGGATCAGTATTTTCCAACGCCATACCGATCATGCCAGACTCTTTACCTCGCTCTGCGATATCCAGTGCTCTCTGATAACCCATGATGGTAGAAAGGCGGGGGTGGCGGGCGACGCCAAATGTTGTTCCAGGATTGGCTTCTAAGGTTTCGACCAAGAGCTTGATGCCATTTTCGTTAAAAAACGTGCCAGCCTGGCCTTTGATCAGTGTATTGGCATTGTCATCCTGCAGCGTAAAGCTGCCTGCTTCCCCGCTAACCAATGTGAGCTTCTTGCCCAGCAACTCCGGCGGCAATTCAAATTCAGCAATCTTCAGCTTTTCGCCACCCCATGCATAGCTGCTCATACCGAACAATGGGCTGGCCACAGAATTTTCTGCATTCGGCTTGAAGCGTCGTGCCATAAACTCGCCGATCAGCGGAAAGTAGTTGGGTTCAACTTCAATGTCCAGTTTTAGATTGTCAACAGCAGCACCAATATTCCTGCGCGATTTGATCAGCTCGATTTCTGTAGCAGAAGGCGATTCCTTACCCAGCATGCTGCCGATATCGGAGAAGCCCATTGGATCATTTTTCTTGGCTTCTACCTGAATCAACGCATTGGCCTGGTACACGGGTGTAGCCAGCAGGGCATAGGCAACGCCTGCCGCCATAAACACGCCCGTGACGCCGGCAATCAGCCATTTATGGTCGATCAGCGTACCCAACAACCCCATCAGGTCGATTTCGTCGTTATCGTCATCTTGTTCATGGGGCTTTGTCACGGGTGCTTGCTGCATAAGTCGGTTTCTTATCTTCACGGTAATTCGAGGGATGACTCAGCGTTTGATTCGCTGGGCCCATGCATTTACGGCGGCGTCAATCAGTGCGTACGCGTGCACAAAGGCTGGCTTGCCCTGGCGGTACGGGTCGTTGATTTCGCGGTTGTCTTGCCATTTGCCCAGCAGGAATACTTTGCCCCGTGCCTCTGGAGCGAGGCTTAGGACACCATTAATATGATGTTGTTCCATGACCAAAATAAGATCGGCTTCATTTATCTTGGCAGCAGTCAGCTGGGTGGAAATGTGTTCAGGCACGGCGTGGCCATGTTCTTCTAGAACGGCCGCCGCTGTGGCTTCGATGGGCTTGCTTTTTACGGCGCTCAGGCCTGCGGAGCTCACGACGATGTCGGAGGGCGCAAGGGCGACCCGCAAGAGGTGTTCGGCGGTAGGGCTGCGGCAAATATTGCCAATGCAGACAATCAAGATTCGTTTAAACAAGGCAGCTTCCTTTGTGCCAAACATGCTCAGCCGGCGAGAGCACTTAACGAATCGTCACGACCATTACTCCCTGTCCAGGGAGTGGCTGTGCCTATCAATAAAGGCTGCCGGCATCAGTATGATGTGGCTATGGCCTGGGCAGGAGCACAGTTGCTCCGGCTTTATTACAGATAAAGGGTCGGTACGAAGTTGAACGGGCAAAATATTAACTGCGAACCGATTGCAATATCAACCTTTAAATCCGCTGGCGATTTTATTTGAGCTATATAGGCGTATTTCAATATCTATTGACTGACAATAAATAACATTCTGGCCGTTTTCGACCAAAAATAACTCCGCCCAGTGGCAGGTGTCTTGAGCATGGCCCTGTGCTAGCGGGCGCGGCCCCGGCCCTTGCCTGGGCCGTGTACGGACGGGAGGTTTGCGCAGGCCGGTGTTTTTTTGGCCCGAAAGCGGGTGTTTTTTGCAGCGGGTTTGCTGTGTTTGGCGATAGTGGCACTGTGATATAGAGGTGTAAATAGTGTTTTTTGAACTTGTTGGGGGAGGCGGGTATATGGGGTTAAGTGTGCGGTGTTAGTTCTGTATATAAGGTTAGATGTATTTACTAGTTGTCAGGTGGGTGCTTTAAGTTAGTGCGGGTTTATGGGTATGTGCTCCAGTATTGCGCTA
>Ga0302347_1000357_pt1 | contig 77489 bp, 64 predicted proteins | sample PhyWR1_FD_202178 | JGI IMG/M metagenome (GOLD analysis project Ga0302347, IMG submission 202178) | Leaf surface microbial communities from wheat plants in UC Gill Tract Community Farm, Albany, California, United States - DLSL W.R1 (v2)... | ecosystem: Host-associated > Plants > Phyllosphere >... | reverse complement strand
CCTGAGCTGCGTCAACTTCTTCCCGGGCAACTTCGGCCATGCTGCGCTCCAGCATCAGGTCAAAGCGATACAGGCGCAGGGCATGCACGATAAAGGCGCAAATCGCCGTCGGAATTCCCCAGAAAGCGATGTGCAGCGGCTCGACATCAAGCCCCGAACCCAGCAGGAAGGTGTGCATCAGTGCGATTGCGCCGAAGGCCACAAACACGTCTTCACCAAAAAACAAGCCGATGTTGTCGGTGGCGGCACACATGGCCAGGACTTTCTGCCGCACAGGAGCAGGCAGCTTGCCGTACTTGTTCTCGGCTGCGCCTTCGGCCATCGGGGCCAGCAGCGGGCGGACCATTTGCGGATGCCCGCCCAGACTGGTCAGGCCTACAGCAGCGGTGGTCTCACGCACGAACAGGTACATAATCAGCAACCGGCCGACCGTTGCGCGCTGGAAGCTGGCGACCCAGTTTTGCGCGTGCAGGCGCAGGCCGTGACGCTCCAGCAAGCCGATCACGGCCAGGGGCAGCAGCAGAATCAATTGCAGGGCGCGGGTTTGCAGGAAGCCTTCACCCATTTCACTGATGATTTTTTCCAGCGGGAAGTTGGCAGCAAGGCCGGTGACGATAGCCGCCGCGCTGACCACCAACAGTGGGTTAAAGCGCAGCACAAAGCCGATGATGATGACGAACACGCCAATCAAGGGCCAAAGGTTTACGACGGTTTGCATGAGGGGGCAATCCCTTTAGCTGATTGCCGCAGCACCAGGGCAGGCTGGTGAGGGCAAGTCGAAAGCGGTCAGGCACACTTTCGAAAAATCGGTACGCTGCCGGACTCAGCGTGTTTTTTTATTGTTGAGGCCCTATGGGCCTCATTGCCCGATATGGTTGGTGGCTTTGGGTTGTGCGTCCAGTCAATAAAAGTTGTCACCACCGAACAGAAAAGTTTTATCAATCACCGACTTAAGCCGACTGGCCTGTCCCTGCGGCAAGGGTTTACAGTGCTGCCCTGGTTTTGATTGGGTGGGGCGTCCTGTATGAACATGCGATTTCTTCTGACATTCGTCTGGGTAGCGCGCCTTGGCAGTTTTCGGCTGACCGCCGAAAAGTTATCCAGTACCCAGGCAGCGATTTCGAGCCGTATTTCAGTCCTCGAAACCGAGCTTGGCGTGCAGTTGTTCCAGCGCGATTCCCGTGGCGTCAACCTCACCCGTGAAGGCCATCAGGTGCTGGGTTACGCCGAAGAAATGCTGGCCACCCAGCAACGCCTTCTGCAATCGCTGGGGCAGGCGGACAGGTTTGCCGGGCGCCTGCGCATCGGCGTGATGGACACGGTTATCCATAGCTGGCTGAGCGATCTGATCAGTGCGCTGAGCCGCGATTACCCCCAGGTAGAGGTTGAACTGACCGCCGATACGGCGCTGAACCTTAATGAACAATTGCTTAAAGGTCAGCTGGACCTGATTTTTCAGACGGATTTATTGCGTGCCGACGGCGTGCGCAATGTACAACTGGCCAGTTACCCGTTGAGTTGGATTGTGGCCAGGGACGCAGCCCTGAACCGCAGCTACCGTGACCTGGCGGATCTTTGCGAGGAGCGCTTGCTGACCTTTTCACGCTTGTCGCGGCCGCATCAGGACATGCTCAATTTTCTGCACCAGCACGATATTGCCGCGCCACGCATCAGCTGCATCAACTCGGTGGCGGCGATTATCAAACTGGTGGCGGACGGCTTTGGCATCGGCGCCCTGCCGCCGGTACTGGTCAGTCGCGAATTGCAGAGCGGGGCCATGATTGCGTTGCCGATCGAGACTGCACCGGGCTTTGCGGTATACGCCAGTTGGCGCACGGGGGCGGGGCTGGAGCTGAATGAGGCGGTGGTCAACCTGAGTCAGGCGGTTGTTGCCGAGTACCAACACAGCGTTGAGCCTGGGCATTTTGTGCTGCCGGGCATCTGATCCGTATTTTTTCGCGTTATCTGCACCTGTTATGTGTGCAGTTTGCGGCGCAAAATTTCCTCCAACCTTCCGAGACAGACGAGGACGCGACTACACAGCAGCACGTGTGTGTGGTCGGCAGCTGTTCTGCGCCTGTTTTATGACGAACGACTGACGGGGAAACATCATGAACAAGATGGCTTGGTTTTTGGGCGGTTTTTTGGTGCTGACCATCGGCATCGGTATTTTGGCGACAATTCCGCCGGGTTGATAAATGCATGATGTGATGTAGCCGCTGATGAGCGGAGCGAGGCTGCGACCGCTCGCGAAGCGATCGTAAGACCTGGGCACGCGGTTGATCAGAAGCATCGCATGCACTGACTTCACGACGGCTCCGCCGCCGATCGTAGCCTCGCTCCGCTCATCAGCGGCTACAACGCCTGATTGATATCTGCCAGCAAATCGGCGACATCCTCCAGCCCCACCGCCAGACGCACCAATCCTTCACTTATTCCGTGTCGTGCCCGTTCCTCCAGGGTGTAGGTAGAGTGGGTCATGCTCGCGGGATGCTGCGCCAGTGACTCGGCCCCCCCCAGGCTGACCGCACGGCTGAACAATTGCAGGGCATTCATAAAGCGCTGTCCTGCAGCCATGCCGCCCTTGAGCTCAAAGGCAATCATGCCCCCCGGCAGTTTCATCTGCCGGGATGCCAGCTCGTATTGCGGGAAAGAGGGCAGGCCGGGGTAGGCCACCCATTCCACGGCAGGGTGATCCTGCAACATATGCGCAATGGCCTGGGCGCTGCTGCAATGGCGATCCATGCGCAGGGCCAGGGTCTTGATACCGCGCATCAGCAAATGCGCATCATGGGGCGACAAGACTGCCCCGGTCAGGTCCTTCAAGCCTTGCAGACGGATCCGGTCAGCCAGGATCTGGCTAGTGACCACCATGCCAGCGGTGATATCACTGTGCCCGCTCAGGTACTTGGTGGCCGAATGCACCACCACGTCGGCGCCCAGTTCCAGTGGACGCTGCAGATAGGGCGTGCAGTAGGTGTTGTCGATCACCACGAGCAGGTTGTCATGTGTGTGGGCAATCCGCGCTACGGCAGGGATGTCCACCAGTTGCATGTTCGGATTGGCCGGCGTCTCGAAGTAGATCATGCGGGTTGCAGGGCTGATCGCGGCTTGCAGTTCGGCCGGGTTGGCCATGTCCACATGTTTGACTACCACCCCGAATTCACCGATGCCGTGGTGCAGCAGGGCAAAGGTGCAGCCATACAAGGTGCGGTTGACGATGATTTCATCGCCGGGCCGCAGCAGGGTCCAGAATGTTGCGGCGATCGCGCCCATGCCGGAACTGAACGCCACACCCGCTTCGCCGTTTTCCAGCGCCGCCATGCGTGCTTCCAGCAGGGCCAGGGTGGGGTTGGAAATGCGGGTGTAAAAATGCCCGTGCTCTTCACCGGAAAAACAGCCTGCGCCGTATTCGGCCGTGGCAAAGGCAAAGGTTGAGGTCATATAAACAGGGGGGATTACCGCGCCGTTGTGTTCCAGCGGGTTATAACCGTAGTGGATGGCGCGAGTAGAAAAGCCGAAGTTGTTGTTCTTATCGTTCATGGTGAACTCTCCGATATTTCCTACAATGCTATGCTTTAAATGAACGTGGAAAATTCCAAATTTACCTGTAAATACACCACTTACCAGAACAAAAAACCGCCACGCTGACCGCTAGGGGCAAAACATGCCAAACGCTCTGGACAGAACCGATAAAGCCTTGCTTTGCGCACTGCAGGGCAATGCCCGACTTACCGTTGCAGAGTTGGCCGAGAGTGTCTCACTGACCACCTCGCCGTGTTGGCGACGGGTCAAAATGCTGGAAGAGAGCGGGATCATTACGGGCTATCAGGCGGTTCTTTCGCCAAAGGAACTGGGATACGGGGTCACGGCGTTTGTCAGCATCATGATGGCCTCTCACTCGCAAGAACTGGCCAGAAGCTTTGAACAACGGTTATTGGAAATTCCCGAAATCGTCGCGTGTCACAACGTGTCGGGTCGTTACGACTTTTTATTGGAAGTCGTGGCCAGGGATCTCGAATCCTTTGGCGAATTTGCCCGTGAAGTCCTGCAGACATTGCCCGCGGTCAAAGAGATTTACTCGAGTTTTTCGTATAAGTCGGTCAAGCCAAGGCGAGAGGTGCCTGTTGAAGGTTGAGTGCATCAAGGGTGCATTCAAGTCGTATCTGTAAAATAACTTTTCGATGAGTTGTAAGTGTTTTCTTTGAGTAGAGTAGTTCTGGCCTGATTACTCTTTTTGTGACGGCAGGTGCGTGTTTTTAGTGCTTGGCTTTTACTTTTAATTACATTGATTAAGAGTAAATCCCCATGTTGAACCGCGAAGTAATGCTCCAGCTGTTCCCCAAAAGTACGGCCTGCGTCGATCTGTATTTGCCCCTTGTGCAGGCCGTTACCCGTCAAGTGTTGATCAATACCCCCCGACGCCTTGCTGCATTTCTAGCTCAGGTAGGCCATGAAAGTGCAGGGTTCACGGTACTTGTCGAAAACCTTAATTACAGTGCCGGTGGCCTCGCGGCCACCTGGGGCTCCCGCTTTGCGCAGAAGGATGGCGAAGGTCAATACATTACCGTAACGGACGGCAATCGCTCCCGGCGCGTACCCAATGCTGACGCGCTTATGCTTCAGCGCCGGCCGCAGGCGATTGCAAACCGGGTCTACAGCAACCGCCTGGGCAATGGCTCAGAGGCGTCGGGGGAAGGCTGGTTATATCGGGGCAGGGGATTGATTCAAGTCACCGGTAAAACCAACTACTGCCAGTGCAGCCAGGGGTTGTTCGGGGATGAGCGCTTGCTCACCAGCCCGCAACTGCTGCAAGAGTGGCAATGGGCAGTGGCGTCGGCGGGTTGGTACTGGAACTCGCGCAGTATAAATACCCTGGCAGACGGGGAGGATTTCGAACGCGTGACAAGGGCTATCAATGGTGGTCTCAATGGTCACGCCCAGCGTGCGGCGCTATACCGCAAGGCACTGGTTTTATTGCACGCCTGAGCGGTTCAATCAGGCCATAATGCCCGCGCAGTTTGTTCGCAGCCATCAGGAGCCATAGATCAGTGATGTTCGAGATAAAGCCGATTAACCCCGAGACATATCGTCAGCAAACTCGCCGCAGTACGCTGTATATCGCGTTGACGTTTGTCTTGCTGGCGCTGCTGTTGTCAGGTGTGCTGGTCATGGTTTTGGGTGTCGCCGGTGGCGACAATTTTCGCCTGAATCTGGCCGGGGTCATTGTTGCCCTGATCACGACCTTCCTGCTGGTGCGCTACGTGTTCTGGTCTCAACCCTGGATGGCGCCCGCAGTCTACGGCTGGCAACTCAAGCGTAGCCTGATGAAGGTCACCAATGTCATGCATCACGTAACGGCGGGAGTCATGGCGGGGGATGTGGCAGCGATGAAGCTGCTGCGCTTCTATCATCTGGGCGTGACCCAGATGTACCAGCTGGACGCCAATTCCAGCGCGTTAAGCCAAATGGTTCGCGAGATCGATTTGCACAAGGCACGTCTTGAAGCACTGGGCATCGACACCGGGCAGACCCGGCTCGATCCGCAGTGGATTGATGCGGTGAAAAAATTTGCGCCGCTGAAGTAATGCTGCTCACCAGACCTGCTGTGTTTGTGTGGGAGCGAGCCTGCTCGCGAAGTTCGTAAGTGATAGCCTGTTTTTACGGGATAATTGCGACGATCTGGAGGTCTTCGCGAGCAGGCTCGCTCCCACCGTCGGGGCACGCGAGCCTTATGGGTGGGGTTCAGCTTACGACGCGATAGCACGGCTCATAGGCCGCACCGCCTGGCAGTTTCATACGGTGCTGCTCAACAAATGCCTGCAGCAGTTTGTCCAGAGGTTTCATCACGGCAGCGTCACCGTGGATCTCGTAAGGCCCGTATTGCTCGATCAGATGGATGCCTTTCTCTTTTACGTTACCCGACACAATCCCGGAGAAGGCCTGACGCAGGTTGATGGCCAATTCATGTGCTGGCATGTCGCTGCGCAGTTTCAGGCTGGCCATGTTGGCGTGGGTCGGGTCGAACGGGCGCTGAAAGCCTTCGTCGATTTTCAGTAACCAGTTGAAGTGGAAAGCGTCGTTGCGCTCGCGGCGGAATTGTTTAACCGCCTTGAGCCCGGCGGTCATATGACGGGCCACTTCGGCCGGGTTGTCGATGATGATCTGATACTGCTGTTGCGCTTCTTCACCCAGGGTAGCGCCGACAAACTCATGCAGTTGCTGCAGATAGGGTTCGGCTTCCTTGGGGCCGGTCAGGACAACCGGGAACGGCACATCTTTGTTCTCCGGGTGCATCAGAATGCCCAGCAGGTACAGGAATTCTTCTGCCGTGCCAGCACCGCCCGGGAAGATAATCACCCCGTGACCGACCCGCACAAAGGCCTCAAGACGCTTTTCGATATCCGGCAGAATGACCAGTTCATTGACGATGGGATTCGGCGCTTCGGCAGCAATGATGCCCGGCTCGGTCAGGCCCAGATAGCGGCCCCCGGTCAGACGCTGTTTGGCGTGGGAAATGGTGGCGCCCTTCATTGGCCCTTTCATCACACCGGGACCGCAGCCGGTACAGATATCCAGGCTGCGCAGGCCCAGTTCGTGGCCGACCTTTTTGGTGTATTTGTACTCTTCGGTATTGATGGAGTGGCCACCCCAGCACACCACGATTTTCGGTTCGACGCCCGGGCGCAACGTGCGGGCATTGCGCAGCAGATGGAACACGTAGTCGGTGATGCCCGCCGAGCTGCTCAGGTCAATGCGTGGGCTGTCCAGGCCGCTCTGGGTATAGACGATGTCGCGCAGGGCGCTGAAGAGCATTTCACGGGTACTGGCGATCATTTCGCCATCGACAAATGCATCGGCAGGGGCGTTGAGCAGTTCAAGCCGCACGCCGCGGTCTTGCTGGTGAATCCGCACCTCGAAGTCCTGATAGGCCTCAAGGATGGTCTTGGCGTTATCGACGTGAGCGCCGGTGTTGAGGATAGCCAGTACGCACTGGCGGAAAAGCGTGTAGCTGGTGCCTGAGCCAACCTCGCTCAGCTGTTGTACTTCACGTTGGGAAAGTGTTTCCAGGCTGCCTTTCGGGCTGACCGAGGCGTTGATGACTTGTCTTTGGACCATTGCGAGCTTCCTTGAGCGGGGTCGAAAAATTGCTTGGCGCAGCTTTTGAATTCATGTCATCAGTGCGAGCGAGGCGTCCCGACTCTTGCGTCTTTGGATTGCATTTCTGTAAGCATAGTAGCCTTGGTCCTGTAATTAAAAGAGCCGCAGTTAACTCCAGTTACAGTACCAGCAGTGAGCACGGCAGCGATAAGGTAACCTCGCAAGTTACTGAAACAGAAAAAGGACTGGCAGATGATCATCACCACCACACACAGCATTGACGGCAGAAAAGCCACTGAATACCTGGGGATTGTCAGTGCCGAATCGGTTCACGGCATCAATGTGGTACGAGATTTTTTTACCGGTGTACGCGACTTTTTTGGTGGGCGCTCTCAGACGCTGGAGCGAGCACTGAAAGAAGCGCGAGCAGAGGTCACGGACGAAATTCGTGACAGGGCCAAAGCCATGGGTGCGGATGCGATTATGGGGTTGGGGTTTGAAATCAGCATGCCGTCAGGGCGTGGCGGCATGCTGGTGGTGTTTGCCACGGGCACGGCTGTGCGCTTGAACTGAGGCACCAGGATTCGACCGCACAGGGCGGTCGAATGGGCTTTACGAATTAAACCGTTTTCGCCAAAGGTACGCCTGCAGTGGTTTTGGACAGCGCGTCCTGCAGTTTTTGCTCTTGTTCCGGGGACAGGGAGGTACGCAGGACCTTGCCCTTGAAGTCCGAGTCTTCCAGTTCCTTCAGCACTTTTTCCGGCTGGAATTTGCGCAGCAGAACGAACAGGGCCGAGGAATCATTCGGAATGGTCTCGCTCAATGACTTGATGAAATCATCATCGATCCCGTAATCGCTCAATGAGCCCGACAAAGCGCCGGTACCGGCACCCAGTGCGCCGCCGATGGCAAAGCCTGCCAGCGGGTTGAGAAACAGCAGCCCGACCAGTGCGCCCCACAGGCCGCCGGTGACCAGGCCTGAAGTAGCCCCGATCGCTGTCAGGTTAACGCTTTGCTTGATATGGATCTTGCCTTCGGCATTACGCACCACAATCACCGCATCTTCCAGCTCGACCAGATGCTCTTTGCTCAGCGAAACCATCTTGGTGAGGGCACGATCTGCTTTTTCGGTGTCTGAAAATCCCACTACGATTAAATCGGACATGTCTTTCATTCCTTGACGGTACAGGTCCAGCCCGGCGAAGGGCTGAAGGGTGGAGGGGTTTCTCAAGGCGGCACAATGCAAACACCCTGGCGCGCAGTGGTTCAGCTTTCTGGAGCCTGCTGCGAGGAATGAGCGTGGTCGCTAACCTTGAAACGGTCAAGTCGACGAGACATATCTCTTGATAAAGAGAGGGGTGCGGCAAGGGGATAATGCCGTGGCAGGTGCAGTGTGCAAATGATTTGAGGAGGGCTGGCTGAGCAGCCCTGACCTCAAGCCTTGGGCTGATACCTCACAGGCTTATGGCTGTTCGTTCTTTTCAGGTGCATTCAGGCCGGCCTGGATACGTTGGTAAATTTCTTCACGGTGAACGGCTACATCCTTCGGCGCATTGATGCCGATTCTGACCTGTTGTCCGCTGACACCTAAAATAGTGATCGTAATATCGTCACCGATGTTTATGCTTTCACCAACTTTGCGGGTGAGTATCAGCATTTTTTTCTCCTTGATGGCTTTGTAAGGCACGTCTCTGAGACGGTGCGGCTTCGGTCATGACTACAGAATACTGCTAAGTACGTATTATTGCGCCGCTCATTACAGACGACATGGCCAGAGGTTTAATTCCCTTTACGGGGAAAATTCTCGCGCATAAGCCTTAAATTGGGGCACTTTGGATTTGTTCAAGGAGAGCAAGGCCGCTGCCCCAGTGATAAAATCTACCCATTCAAACAGACAGGGGAAACGCAGTGCGTATAGTCATCGTGATGACAGCAATATTGGCCTTGACGGCTTGCGGTCAGGAGTCTAACGATAAAATCCAGCGGGCTAAAGCAGCTTCTGAAGCAACGATGGCCCAGGCCCCTGTTGCTCACTGGGCTTTGGAGATCACTGAAGGCCAGAGAGCGACCATTCCGGACACGACCGGCAGGCTTCTTGACAACGGTTTTACTCCTTACATTTACGAGAGTGGCGGGGTTCAGCACTTCCTGATCGGACCATTCACCACCCAGGCTCAAGCGCTTGAGGCCCAGCAAAAGATGAAACTCAAGCCCAAGCTGGACGGTATTGAAACCAACGTGATCGAACTGCCCGCCGCGAAATAGTCTGATACAGCGTCGGGTACCCGCCTGAGCTTAGCTGCCGCTGGCGTTATTCGACGCTTTGTGCAGGAAATATTTGTTCACTCGGCGCACATCAGAGCAACACGACGGCAAGGGCCATCGCCATGAGCAATCACAAGATCGAAATTCGACGCAGCAATGTCGAAAAAATCCTTCTGGGGGCTGAAAAGGTTTTTGCCGAAAAAGGCTTTGCCGGTACGGCGATGGCGGACATTGCGGCGCATGTCCAGTTGCCACGTTCCAACCTGCATTACTACTTCAGCACCAAGACGGATCTTTACAGCGCGGTATTGCTGGGGTTGCTGGAAGTGTGGAAACAGGATGCGCTGTGTTTCGAGACCTACGACGATCCTCGTCTGGTATTGAGCAGTTACATTCGTGCCAAAATGCACCACTCACGTACCCGGCCCCATGGTTCTAAAGTCTGGGCCAATGAAATGATCCATGGCGCCCCGACACTGGGTCTTGCGCTTGATGCCAGTTTGTATGACTGGGCCAAGATCAAGGAGGCGAAAATTCGCCAATGGGTGCAAGACAAGCGAATCCTGCCTGTTGAACCGTCCAGCCTGCTGTATATGATCTGGGCATCAACTCAGCATTACGCTGACTTTGACCATCAAGTGATGATCATCAACGATCACCAGCCGTTGTCCGATATCCAGTTTGAACGTGCGGTGCAGACCGTCACCAGCGTGATCCTGCGCGGGATCGGGCTGGAGCCGTAAGCAACCCTGCTTATCGATCGTGTGGGAGCGGGCTTGCTCGCGATGGCATCACCCCGGTGTACCTGACACACCGCATTGCCTGCATCGCGAGCAAGTCCGCTCCCACAGGGTTGATTTACGAAGCCACGCAGTACGGGTTACGTGGGTCGTGGTTCCAGTCCAGAAATGGCAGGCCATTGTTGTGTGGCACCATCTCGATACAGTCCTCCACCGGGCAGGTTATCTGGCACAGATTGCAACCCACACATTCATCGTCGATCACTTCATACCGATGTGTGCCGTCGGCCTGCTTCAAGCTGGCGATGGCCTGGTGCGAAGTATCTTCGCAGGCAATATGGCAGCGCCCGCAACCAATACAGGCGTCCTGATCGATCCTGGCGATAACCTGATAATTGATATCCAGATATTTCCAGTCAGTAGTATTGGCCACTGCACGGCCGGAAAAGTCCTCCAGGCTGGTATAGCCTTGACTGTCCATCCAACGCGACAAACCGTCTTTCATTTCTTCAACAATTCGAAATCCGTGAAGCATCGCTGCGGTGCATACCTGTACCGAGCCACAGCCCAGGGCAATAAACTCTGCAGCATCACGCCAACTGCCAATGCCGCCTATCCCGCTGATAGGCAAGCCTTTGGTCAGCGGGTCGCGGGCAATTTCCGCCACCATATTCAGGGCTATCGGCTTGACTGCCGAACCGCAATAGCCACCGTGGGTGCTCTGGCTGCCCACTACGGGTAGCGCCACCATGCGTTCAAGGTCGACACTGGTGATCGAGTTGATGGTGTTGATCAATGACACCGCATCGGCGCCGCCACGATGGGCCGCCCGGGCGCTAAGGCGCACATCGGTGATATTGGGCGTCAGTTTGACGATCACCGGCAATGAACAGTAGGTCTTGCACCAGCGTGTGACCATTTCCACGTACTCGGGCACCTGGCCCACGGCCGCGCCCATGCCGCGCTCCGGCATGCCGTGGGGGCATCCGAAATTCAGCTCGATGCCATCGGCACCGGTGGCCTCCACCAGTGGCAGGATGTATTTCCAGGACTCTTCTTCGCAGGGCACCATCAGCGACACGATAAGGGCCCGATCCGGCCAGTCCTTCTTGACCTGGGTGATCTCGCGCAAGTTGATTTCAAGGGAGCGATCGGTGATCAGCTCGATATTGTTGATGCCCATGACTTCGCGGTTGGGGCCGTAGTGTGCCGAGTAACGCGAGGACACGTTAACCGCGGCCGGGTCCTCACCCAGGGTTTTCCAGACCACGCCACCCCAGCCTGCCTCGTAGGCTCGTACCACGTTGTAGGCTTTGTCTGTAGGTGGCGCAGACGCCAGCCAGAACGGGTTGGGGGCCTTGATACCAGCGAAAACAATCGAGAGATCGGCCATTTATGCAGCCTCCTGATCAAGCATGAGTTGGGCATGCATGGCTTCTGCGGCCAGCTTGCCGTGTTGCACGGCCTGTACGGTCAGGTCTTGCCCCAGGGAGGTGCAATCGCCTCCGGCATACACACCGGGAATATTGGTGCGCAGGTGTTCGTCGACTTCGATGCGATCGCCCGCGCGCTTGAGTGTTTGCGCCAGCGGATCGCTCAGGGCTGCATCATCAAAGGCCTGGCCTATGGCCTTGAACACCGCGTCTGCGGCCAGCTCGAAGGTTTCACCGGTGGTCACCAGGCGCCCGTCTTCCAGGCGTGTGCGGGCAAAGCGCATGCCGCGCACCTTGCCGGTGTTGTCCAGCAACACGTCCTGTGGCTGTGCCCAGGTCATTAGTCGCACCTGATTGGCCTTGGCAATGTCCTGCTCGTGCCCGGTGGCGCCCATGTCCTGCAGCCCGCGGCGATACACCAGATTCACTTCGCGAGCGCCAAGACGGGCCATTTGCACGGCCATATCGATCGCGGTGTTGCCAGCGCCCAGCACAATGCAGCGCTCGGCCAGGGGTAACCGGGTCAGGTCGTCGCTCTGGCGCAACTCGCGGATGTAGTCGGTGGCAGCCAGCAGCCCCGGAGCATTTTCATGGGGCAAACCCAGCTGGCGACTGGCAGCCAGACCCAGCCCGAGAAATACCGCATCGAATTGCTGGTGCAGTTCGCTCAGGCTCAGGTTGTCGCCCAAGCGCTGGCCGTGGCGCACTTCAATGCCGCCAACCTGCAGGACGAAATCCACTTCGCGCTGGGCAAAATCGTCCACCAACTTGTATTTGGCAATCCCGTACTCGTTAAGCCCGCCGGATTTCTCCCGCGCTTCGAAAATCACCACCTCATGCCCGTGCAGTGCCAGGCGATGGGCGCAAGCCAGCCCCGCAGGTCCGGCGCCGACCACCGCGATGCGTTTGCCGGTGGGCGCGGCACGCTTGAACGGATGCTCGCTGAACTGTGCATGATCGACCGCATAGCGCTGTAACAAACCGATCAGTACAGGCGCGCATTCCTGGCTGTTGTTGCGCACGCAGGCTTGCTCGCACAGTACCTCGGTAGGGCACACCCGGGCACAACTGCCGCCGAGGATATTGGCCGAAAGAATTTTCTGTGCTGCGCCCTGGATGTTTTCCTGTTGGATATTGCGAATAAACGACGGGATATCTATATCGCTGGGGCAGGCATTGACGCAGGGGGCGTCGTAGCAATACAGGCAACGTGAGCTTTCCAGCACGGCCTGGCGAGCATTGAGGGGCGGCGCCAGATCGGTAAAGTGGCTGGCCAGCACCTGCGCAGATTCATGGGGGTGGAGTAAATGGTTCAAGGACTTGATCACGGTGCTTACCTCAGGGGTGAGGAGATCTTTGTGCCTCTGTCGGGCAGTGTTTTTATGCTCAGCGTTTAACAGCCACCGGTTGCTGATGCTCGGCGCGCTTTTTCAGCAAGTCGAACACCGCAGGGTAGGCCGGGCGTTCGATATAGCGACCGGCTCCGCGTTCGGCCCGCAGGTCACCGTCAACCCACACCAGGCGACCCTGACTGATGGTATGACTAGGCACACCGCGTACGGTCTTGCCTTCAAAGATGTTGAAGTCGACATTTTGATGGTGGGTTTTGGCGGAAATGGTGCGGGTGCCCTGAGGGTCCCACAGCACCAGGTCGGCATCGGCACCGACCCGGATCGTGCCTTTGCGCGGGTAGAAATTGAAGATCTTCGCGGTGTTGGTGGAGGTCAGCGCTACAAACTCCTGCATCGACAGGCGCCCGGTATTCACGCCTTCATCCCACAGCAGCGCCATGCGGTCTTCGATACCCGCCGTGCCGTTGGGGATCTTGCTGAAATCGTCACGCCCGGCGGCCTTTTGTTCGGCGCAAAAGCAGCAGTGGTCGGTGGCGGTAGTGTGCAGGTTGCCCGATTGCAGGCCGTGCCACAGTGCCTCCTGATGCCCGCGAGGGCGGAAGGGCGGGCTCATCACGTAGCCTGCTGCCGTTTGCCAGTCGGGATGCTGGTACACGCTGTCATCCAGCAGCAAATGCCCGGCCAGTACTTCGCCATACACCGGTTGGCCCTGGCTACGGGCGTAGGTGATTTCGTCGAGTGCTTCACGGGTCGAAACATGCACCAGGTACAACGGCGTACCGAGGGTCTGAGCGATGCGGATCGCCCGGCTGGCAGCTTCGCCTTCCACCTGGGAGGGACGTGACAGCGGATGGGCTTCCGGCCCCGTCATGCCCTGAGCCATAAGTTTGCGTTGCAGGTGGTACACCAGTTCGCCATTTTCGGCATGCACGGTGGGCACTGCGCCCAGCTCCAGGCAACGCTCGAAGCTGGCCACCAGAGTGTCGTCTGCGGCCATGATCGCGTTCTTGTAGGCCATGAAATGCTTGAAGCTGTTGATGCCGTGATGGCTGACCAATTCGGCCATTTCTTCACGTACCTGCTCGCTCCACCAAGTGATTGCGACATGAAAGCCATAGTCTGCTGCCGACTTTTCGGCCCAGCCCCGCCACTGATGAAAAGCCTCAAGCAGGGACTGCTGCGGGTTGGGAATGACAAAGTCGATAATCGATGTTGTACCGCCTGCCAGACCGGCCGCGGTGCCACTGAAAAAGTCTTCGCTGGCGACGGTGCCCATAAACGGCAATTGCATATGCGTGTGGGGGTCGATACCACCGGGCATCAGATATTGGCCGCGACCATCGACAACTTCGCAGCCTGGGGGAACATCAAGATCAGTGCCAATCGCGCGGACCAGACCGTCAGCGCAATATACATCCGCACAATAACTTTCATCATGGGTCACAAGCGTAGCGCCACGGATTAACAGCGACATACGGAGTTCCTCGCAGGCTGACCGGCTAGAGCCGGTTCTAACTGTTGTTATTGAAATTTAGTGGGAAGTTTGCATTCCTGCCACTGGTGACAGGAATAAAATCTAGAGGGTTGTTGAAGAATGATCAAACTTTATTTTTAACGAGGTTAGATATGTATAACTATATGATTTTTAAAGTTAATTATTTTAAATCACCAAAATGATGCACGCCCTCACCATTTTGACGCACTTGACAGGATTCAAATATAAGCGAACTTTCTTATGCGAAATCAGGTGCTTGAGCTTGCGGATGAAGGGAGGTGAGTCGATTAAGTTAATAAGCACGCACCGAAGTGTTTCGTTTGGCGATATAAAAAAACTGATAAAGGCCTTTAACGGGAATGAGAGTCATTTGGCTGGTGTTTAAAACGGTTTTAAAAGCAGCGTGTTGCCAGTCATGCAGGACGGTTTGAGCAGGCGAGGGAAGTAACACGGCACAGTTCTTGATTGTTGCTGCCATGACCGGGCGGGATAGGCAAGTAAGTGTCCAGGCAAGGGAGCGCTTTGTGTCCATACGCAGCGCCAGGCAGTTCAACCAGGAGCAGCACAACAAGAGAGTGATCGACTATGCAACCGAGCAGATCAAAAGTCACCGAACGTAACGGTTTGTACGAACTGGATGCCGGGCCTGAAGTCCTCGATAGCCCCCGGTACAACCACGATATCGCCCCCACCAAAGTTCATGAGCGCACCTGGAACAAGTGGCATATAACTGCCTTGTGGGTCGGCATGTCCATTTGCGTACCCACCTATACCCTGGGCGGGGTTCTGACAGCCTATTTCGGGCTTTCAGTGGGTGAGGCACTGCTGGCGATTCTGCTGGCAAATATCGTGGTATTGATCCCTCTGACTCTCAATGCCTTTGCGGGCACCAAATACGGCATTCCCTTTCCGGTGTTGCTGCGTTCTTCCTTCGGCATTATCGGCTCCAACGTACCGTGTCTGATCCGTGCTCTGGTGGCCTGCGGCTGGTTCGGGATCCAGACACTGTTCGGCGGTCTGGCCATTCACCTGTTTCTGGGCTCGGTGTTCGAGGGCTGGAAAAGCCTGGGCGGTACGGGTGAAGTGATCGGCTTCATGATTTTCTGGGCGCTCAACCTGTGGGTGGTATTGCGCGGTGCCGAGTCGATCAAGTGGCTGGAAACCCTGTCTGCACCCTTGCTGGTACTGGTCGGTCTGGGCTTGCTGGTGTGGGCTCTGCCCAATGTGTCGATGAGTGAACTGCTGGCCCAGCCGCCCAAGCGCCCGGAAGGTGCCAGTGTGTACGGCTACTTCTTTGCCGGCCTGACTGCAATGGTGGGTTTCTGGGCCACCTTGTCCCTGAATATTCCGGACTTCAGCCGATACGCAAAAAGCCAGAAAGACCAGATCCTTGGGCAGATTTTTGGCCTGCCGCTGACCATGTTCCTGTTCGCCGCTCTGGGCGTGGTGATGACGGCAGCGTCCGAAAAACTGGTAGGCGTTACCGTATCCGACCCGGTCAGCCTGATCGGCCATATCCAGAGCCCGGGCTGGGTGGCACTGGCCATGGCGCTGATCATCATCGCCACGCTGTCGACCAATACGGCGGCCAATATTGTGTCGCCCACCAATGACTTCCAGAACATCGCTCCCAAGTTGATCAACCGCACCACGGCAGTGATCTTGACCGGCCTGGTGGGCTTGGCGCTGATGGCTCATGAATTGCTGAAGAAACTCGGCCTGCTGGTCTCGGATGTGAGCCTGGAAACCGTGTACTCCAACTGGTTGCTGGGTTACTCCAGCCTGCTTGGGCCGATTGCCGGGATCATGGTGGTCGACTATTTCGTTATCCGTCAGCAAAAACTCGACCTTGCCGGGCTGTACCGTGACGGGGTGTACCCGGCCTGGAACTGGAAGGGTTTTATCGCTTTTGGTGTACCTGTGGCGCTGACGTTGCTGTCGTTGGGCAGCAGTGCCTTCAGCTGGTTCTATGACTTCGGCTGGTTTACCGGGTCGTTGCTCGGGGCCGTGATTTATTACGGGTTGTATCGCCTGAACAGTCAGCAAGCAGAAGCCGTCAAAGGCACGGTTTGAAGCGCCTTCCTATAAAAACTGCCTGAGGAAACTATCATGAACGCCGCACACGACCTTCAGCAGCACCGCGCGCCATTAATCAACGGCGAGCGCCTGTGGGCCTCGTTAATGGAACTGGCCCAGCTGGGTGCCACGGTAAAGGGCGGTGTATGCCGCCTGGCCCTGACCGACCTGGACCGCCAGGCCCGGGATATTTTTGTACGCTGGTGTGAGGACGCCGGTTGCACCGTCAGCGTGGACGCCGTGGGCAATATCTTTGCCCGCCGCCCGGGGCGTAATCCGGATTTGCCGCCGGTGATGACCGGCAGCCATATCGACACCCAGCCCACCGGCGGCAAGTTCGACGGCTGCTTTGGCGTACTGGCCGGGGTTGAAGTACTGCGCACCCTCAACGACCTCAATGTCGAGACCGACGCGCCGCTGGAAGTGGTGGTGTGGACCAATGAAGAAGGCTCACGCTTTGCGCCGTGCATGATGGGTTCCGGGGTTTTTGCAGACAAGTTTACCCTTGAAGAAACCCTGGCCAAAACCGATGCCCAGGGCGTGACCGTGGGTGAGGCCCTGAATGCAATTGGCTATGCTGGCAGCCGCCAGGTCAACGGCCACCCGGTGGGGGCCTACTTTGAAGCTCACATCGAACAGGGGCCGATTCTGGAGGACGAGCGCAAAACCATCGGCGTCGTACTTGGCGCCCTGGGGCAGAAATGGTTCGACCTCAACCTGCGCGGTGTAGAAGCCCATGCCGGGCCTACGCCCATGCACCTGCGCAAGGATGCATTGGTCGGGGCGGCGGCCGTGGTTGCCGCCGTCAACAAGGCAGCTCTTGGCCATCAACCCCACGCCTGCGGGACCGTGGGTTGCCTGCAAGCCTATCCGGGCTCGCGCAATGTTATCCCCGGTGAAGTACGCATGACCCTGGACTTCCGGCATTTGCTGCCCGAGCGGCTGGACTCGATGATCGAGCAAGTGCGTGGGGTGATTGAAGCCACCTGCGAGGAGCATGGCCTGAGTTTCGAACTGACTCCCACAGCAGACTTTCCGCCGCTGTACTTCAACCCTGATTGCGTTAACGCCGTGCGGGATGCGGCCAATGAGTTGGGCTTGTCGAACATGGATATCGTCAGCGGGGCAGGGCACGATGCCATCTTCCTGGCCGAGCTGGGTCCGGCAGGGATGATATTTGTGCCCTGTGAAGGCGGCATCAGCCACAACGAAATCGAAAACGCCGATCCCAAGGATCTGGCAGCGGGATGCGCGGTATTGCTTAAGGCAATGTTGGCGGCGTCGAAAAATGTAGCGCATTGATGCTTATTTAAAGATCCAGCACTTTCTCCTGTCTATGGGAGCGGTAAAAGCCGCTCCTGTTTCCATATTTTCTTGTTCTTTAGATGCCCGCGAGATCGAATATTTGTTTCGTGATGTTTCGTTTCGCCTGCTGTGTCGGCATATTTGTATTTTAAGTTTGCGCAATAACAATGGCTTAGTGTTGTCCTAAAGATGATTCTGTAAGATGGTGTAGGATCTTTCTATGTATATTTGTTTGCGGCTATGGTCTCTTGAGGGTAATGTTTATTTGAGAACTTGTTGGGTTATTAATAACTGGGAAGTTATCAGGCTAAAGGTTGTGGGGGGGTTATGAATCTGGACGATATTGGCAATACACCACTCGTTGAGCTAATGCGATTTTCCTGCAATGGAGGTCGCTTGTTTTCGAAGTGTGAATATATGAATCCTTCTGGCAGTCATAAAGATCGAACTTATTTGAATATCATCACTTCGCTAGAGCGTGAGGGTTTCATTCGTAAAGGTATGACGCTGGTTGACTGCTCGACCGGTAACGGTGGGGCGGCGCTAGCATGGATTGGAAAGAAGAAAGGTTATTCCATCAAAATATTCATGCCGGAAGGGATGACATGTGAACGTAAAGAGCAAATAAGAGCGTATGGAGCACATGTGGTCGAAACCCCCAAAGAAAGCTTTTTGGTAGGGGCCGTTGATGCAGCTAAAGAATATGTGAAAAGTAAAAATTCTAGTGAGGTCTATTTCTTGGATCAGTCGAGCACGCTACTTAATAAGTTGGCCTGGCATACCTGCGGAGAGGAGATTGTCAAAGCGCTTGGTGAGTACAAAGTTGTACCGGATTATTTCGTGTGTTCTTTAGGTACTGGAGGCACGTTCTCGGGTATTGCTGAAGTCTTGAAGCGGCATTATAGAGATATTAAAACAGTCGGTATTGAGGTGGATGCTTCTGCTCCATTGTATGCCGCAAGGCAAGGGCTTGAGTTTGAACATCGGTCGCATAATCTTATGGGGCTGGGAGCAGGTGTGTTGTCGATTAATACAACCCCTAACTTGATCGACGAAGTGGTTGTCGTGGATGGTGATGAAGCCTGGGAACAGATGAGGTTGTTTGTGTCAAAAAATGAATATGGCATAGGGCCGACGTGTGGTGCCAACTTGTTAGTGTGTGAAAAGATAGCGGCTATGCAAAGAGGTTTAAATATCGTCACGCTTTTTTTTGATAGTGCATGGAAGTACAAGAGCTGTTGGGATGGGGTTTATCCAGCGTATACGGAGGTCAAATGATGCTGCTGAAAGAGGTATATGAGAGAGCTAAAGTAGTTAGTGTGGGGGCAACAAGAATTACAGTAAATGAATTTACGGATCAGCTGCCGGCTTTGAGGCCGGAGGTGCTCCTCGAAGCGGCACGTGGTGTCATTGAGGTCATGGATTGGCATGTTGATAAAATAGTGACGGAGGAAGATAAGGGCGCACCGCTGGCGACAGCAGTCTCCATATTGACGGGTATTCCAATGGCTATTGCACGATGGTACACATATAGCCTTGAAGATGTGAATGATGTGTGTGTGGATCTTGAATCAGAATATTATCAAGGGAAGCTTTACCTTAATGGAGTTGTTGCGGGTGATAGAGTGGTCATTGTCGATGATACTCTGAGTACGGGAGGTGCTGTTATATCGTTGGTGGAGGCTGTTCGGCGTAGTGGGGCTGAAGTGGTCGATGTCGTGTGTGCAGTAGAGAAAGTACAAAATAATGGTAGGGAGCAGGTTTTGAATAGTACGGGTGTTGCAGTTAAAACGCTCGTTAGGATTGTATTGTCTGAAGATAGGGTTCGGGTGTTGGACTGATCCAGAAAAGCTCGCTAGGCGTGAGGGGAAGTAAGTAGGAAGGGTTGTCTATGAAGCCTGAAAACTTGGGTGTTATATTAGGGTTGTTCTTTTGTTTTATCAGCGCCGCCTTTGACGTGTATGTCGCGTTTATAACGCAGGTACTTGATACCCTGGTGGTTGTTTTCTATTGCTTTGTTTCGTCTGCTGCATTGTTTATGATGTACAGCCTCCGTGCAGGCAGGCATAGCTTGATGGACAAGATCCAGCAAGACTGGCCATTGGTGGTATGGATCAATCTGTCGGTATTGTTGAATTGGGGCGGTCTTTTTTATGCCCTGCGATTTCTGGAACCAGCGGTAGTAGGGGTAGCCTCAGTAGCCTGCGGCCCAGCATTGACTTTGCTGGTGTCGAGCTTTGTAAAAGGTGCTGGCAAGGCCACTGCACTCGAAACCCTGATTGCCGGACTGGTATTGCTCTCGGTTGCCATAATGCTGTTTCAGTCTTTGGTCGGGGAAAGTGGTATTTCTTCGACTTCCATAGAACAGAGAATTATCGGTATTGTCAGTGTAGTGCTGTGTGCAATGGGCACGGTATTTTATACGATTGTTTCCAAAAAGATGTTTTATTGTCGTTGGAAAACTTATGACATTCTGGCTGTGAGGAGCGTCATGATGGTAGTTGTTTGCAGCCTGTTTATCAGCTTCAGCGACACCTCATTCAGTCTCGCCCCCCAGTGGATCTTGCCGCTGTCAGTTCTGGTTGTCGTCGGCCATCTGTTGCCTGTCTACCTTATTCAAAAAACCATTTTTCATCTCAGTCCAATAGCGGTGTCATTTGTATTGCTGACGTTGCCGGTTTTTACCTTGCTACTTCAATACCTGGATTCGCGGGTGGCGATTTCAATGCCGAGCATCCTGGCCGTCTGTCTTATTGTTGTACTGCTGGCCTGGCTGGATATATCAAACAGGCGAGGTGCGAAATGATAAGAGTTGTAGTGGTTGACGGATTTTCGTCGGGTAAATTCCTGGCAAAGAAATTGTACGAAAATGAATGTGCTTTATTTCATGTTGTGTCCAGTTCTGATCTCGATGGCTATTATTATGCCGGATTTGATTCGTCTATTTACGAGCGATCCATCGTTCATACGGATACGACGTTCACGTTGGCGGAGCTCAGGCATTTTAATCCCGATGTTATTATTGCTGGGGCAGAAAGCGGGGTGTTATTGGCCGATCTGTTGAATGAACAGTTGGGGCTGGATTACGTCAATGAGTTTTCCAGGAGCAGGGCTCGCAGAAACAAATACGAGATGATTCAGTGCGTTACCGAAGCCGGTTTATCCGCCCCTGCCCAGTGCGCAGTGGATACGTGGAGCGACGGTAAAGACTGGGTCGCTGCCCATGGCAGGTTTCCGCTAGTCGTAAAACCCCTGGAAAGCGCAGGGGCGGACGGGGTTTGTATTTGCCGCGATCTGGCAGCGTGCAAGGGGGCATTCAAGGCGCTGTTGGGTACGCGCAACAAGTTGAGTCTCGAAAACAGCCAGGTGCTACTTCAGGAGTATTTGGTGGGCACTGAGTATGTCGTCAATATGGTGTCCTTGAATGGGTATCAGTTGGTCACAGAGGTGGTGAAATACACCAAGCGTGTGCTGGAAACAGGCAGCATCGTATATGACATCGATCAACTGCTTGCTTGCACCGACGCTCCGTATGCCGAGTTGGTGGCCTATACCCGTAAGGTGGTGAAGTGCCTGGGTATCCGTAATGGCCCCAGCCATGCCGAGGTTATGTACACCGAGGACGGGCCAAAACTGGTGGAGATTGCAGCACGTACAGACGGGATTCTAAGGCCCGGTGTCTCGGCACTGACCACCGGTCTTGGACAGATTGATGCATGTGCACTGTCCATTACTCGGCCCCTTGAGTTTGAGCAGCTACTGGCCGGCAATCAGGACTATGTACTGTCCAGGCACACTTACAATGTGTGCCTGATCAATCATTCGGAAGGTGTTTTCTGTACCGGGGCATTTGTGCAGCAATTGCGCAGCCTGGCGTCTTTTTTCGAGGTGGTGTTCTACGTCGAAAATGGTCAGCGAATTGCGCCTACCCGGGATGTATTCAGTCAGCCGGGCACTGTTTATCTGGTTCATACCGATCTGGCGCAGATCGAAGCCGATTACGCTCGAATCCGTGAAATGGAAGCAGCCGGGATCTATCTACAAGAGAAGAAATAAGACAGACGCCCCAACCTGTGGGAGCGGGCTTGCCCGCGATGCAAGCACTGCGTTCTGTCAGGCAAATCGCGGTGTTGCCATCGCGGGCAAGCCTGCTCCCACTGATGCGCAGGGCGTCAGCCCTGCCAACCACCCCCCAACGCCGTCAATAACCCTACGCTGGCCTGTAACTGTCGGGTGTGCAATGCCTGCACCTGGCGCTGGGCCTGCAGGGCGGCAGTCTGTGCGGTGACTACGTCCAGGTAACTCACCGCGCCGGCTTCATAGCTGTGGGTGGCGATTGCCCGGGTGTGTTCGGCGGCGTTGGCTGCGGCCTGTTCATCGAGGCTTTCCTGTTGCAGGTCACGCAGCTGGGCGAGGTTGTCTTCAACTTCACGCACCGCGTGCAGCACCTGGCTACGGTAATGGGCTGATGCTTCTGCAAATTCGGCCCTGGCCTGGCGTTCCTGGCCATCGAGCCTGCCGCCGTCAAAAATCGGCAGGTTGATCAACGGCCCCAACGCCCAGAACCTGTTACCGGCAGACAGCAAATTGCCGCTACCCTGGGTTTGCCCGCCAAGCAGGCCGGTCAGGCTGAAGTCCGGGTACCAGGCGGCCTTGGCTACGCCGATCCCGGCATTGGCGGCGAAAACCCGGCGCTCGGCCGCGGCGATGTCGGGGCGCCGTTGCAGCAGGGTACTGGGCAGGGTGCGCGGTTGATCAGGCAGGTTTAGCGTTTGCGAGTTGGCCACCAGCTGAAAGTTGCTGGCAGGTTCGCCCACCAGTTCACCGATGGCGTGTTCGGTCAGGTTGCGTTGGGCGCGGACGTCATCCAGCTGCGCCTCGGCTTCGGCCAGTTGGCTTTGGGCACGGGTCAGGTCGAGTTCCGAGGCGATCTGCCCCTGATAGCGCGAGCGGGTCAGTTGCAGGGCCTGAGCGTAATCATCCAGCGAGCGGGTGAGGATTTGCTGCTGCGCATCCAGCCCGTCAAGTTGCACATACAGGCTGGCCAATTGGCGTTGCAGGCTCAAACGCGCGACGGCCAGGTCATCCGCCGAGGCCTGGGCTTGAGCATCGCCCGCCGCCACCTGATTGCGGATTTTGCCCCACAGGTCGAGGTCGAAATTCAACGCAAACCCCGCCGTATTGCTGTTGTAGACCGATGGCTGGGTACTGCCGCGCAATGGACGGTTGTCCGATTGACGCTGGCGCAACGGCTGGCCACTGGCGGTAATTTGTGGGAACAGCCCAGCGTGCAACTGGCTGGCATACGCCTGCGCCGCATCGAAGTGGGCCAGTGCCGCGGCCAGATCCGGATTGGCCTTGAGCAACTGCTGTTGCAGGCTGTTCAGGCGTTCATCCTGGTATACCCGCCACCACTGTGGTGAGAGCTGGTCGGCAGGTTGCGCGCTGTGCCACGGGCCGTCGCTGGTTTGCTCACGGTAGTGCTCGGGCAACTTGAGGTCGGGTGCCTTGTAGCCTGGTGCCAGTGAGCAACCCTGCAACGCCAGGGTCAGTAACAGGGCGCTGCGTTTAAGCCTTGGCTGCATGGGGGGCTCCTGCGTCGGCCAGCTTGACCGAGTCGCCTTCGCGCAAGGCGTCGGGCGGATTGTCGATGACGGTGTCGGTGGCCGTAAGGCCTTGATCGATCACCAGTCGTTCGCCCAGATCAAGGCCGATATGGATCGTTTGCAAATGCACATGCCGGGCCTTGTCGAGCACTGCCACCTGTGTGCCCTGGGCACGGAAAATCAGGGCGCTGGCCGGGATACTGACGCCATGGGTATCGGCCGGGATCGACAGTAGCGCCTCGGCATAGTCGCCGGGCATCAGCGCGTCACCAGGGTTGAGGGCGACGAACTGGGCCATCAGGGTGCCGGAGCGCTGGTCAATTGCTGTCGAGTTGCCGATCAGTTTTGCGTTGAACATTTGCCCCGGATGTTCCGGCACACTGAGTTGTACCTGCATGCCGGGGCGGATCACGCTGGCGTAGTTCTGTGGCACTGGCACATACAGGCGCAGCTGGTGCGTGTCGGCAAGATCGAACAGCTCGGTATCGCTGTCGGTGTCGGCCTTGATCAACTGGCCGATATCGGTATTGCGCGCGGTGATGGTGCCTGCAAAAGGTGCGCGAATGGTCTTGTAGGCTTCCAGCGTCGACAGTCGTGCGTAATCCGCCTCAGCGGCTTGGGCATTGGCCTTGGCGGCGGCAGCATTGGACAGCTTTTCGTCAGTCTCCTGGCGCGACACCGAATGGCTTGCCAGCAGATTTTGCCAGCGTGTGGCCGTGGTGGCCGCGAGCCGGGCGTTGGCTTGCTCCTGGAGCATATGGGCGCGGGTCTGCGCCAGTTGCTGATCCAGATCCGGACTGTCGATAACCGCCAGGACCTGCCCGGCCTTGACCTTGCTGCCAATGTCGGTTTGCCAGCTTTGCAGGTAGCCGTTGACCCGGGCATGGATCGGCGCCTTGCTCCAGGCCTCCAGATGCGCGGGCAGGCGCAGGGTATCGCCATGGGCGTTCTGCAGGGGCTGGAATACGTTGACAATCGGCAGTGCGGCCGCTTCGGTCCATTGGCTCACCGCGTGCTCATGGCGACTGCGGGCGGCCAGCCCATTGGCGACCAGCAAGGCGGCCAGGGTCAGGCCACCGATGCCCAGGTATATCAAGCGCTTGCGCGAGGGTTTTTGATCAGACGACATGGGAAGTTTCTCCAGCAGCAGCTCGATTTTTTTCACGGCCGTGCACCAGGCTAAAGACCACGGGCACGAACAGCAGGGTGGCAACGGTAGCTAGCATCAGACCGCCAATAACGGCGCGTCCCAGGGGGGCGTTCTGTTCTTCTGACAAGGCCAGCGGGAGCATGCCGATCATCATCGCCAGTGCGGTCATGCACACGGGTCTGAAACGTGTATAGCCCGCTTCCATTGCTGCCTTCAGAGCGTCGCCATGTTCAGCCAGGCGCTCGCGGCAGAAGCTCACCACCAGGATCGAGTTGGCGGTAGCCACCCCCATGCACAAAATAGCTCCGGTCAAGGCGGGCACCGACAGCGAGGTACCACTGAGAAAAAGCATCCACACAATCCCGGCCAGGGCCGCGGGCAGGGCAGTGATGATCACGAAAGGATCGAGCCACGACTGGAAGTTGACCACGATCAGCAGGTAGATCAGCACCACCGCGCCAAGCAGGCCGAAGCTCAGGCCGCTGAAGGCTTCATGCAGGGCATCGATCTGGCCGTGAAGGCTGATGATTGCGCCTTTGGGCCGCAGGTTGGCTGCGCCATCAATCACTTTTTGCACATCGGCCGCCACCGAGCCCAGATCGCGACCCTGAATATTGGCGTAGAGGTCCAGCGTCGGCTGAATGTTGTAGTGAGTGACCACGGCCGGGCTTTGCACACGGCTGATAGTCGCCAGCCCGCCCAGGATTTGTGACTGGCCGTTACTGCCGGTCACGGGCAGGGCTTCGAGGGCCGGCAGGCTGTCCAGACGATACTGCGGCGTTGCGGCTACCACACCATAAGACACACCGTTCTGCGGGTTGAGCCAGAAGGTCGGTGCCACCTGGGAGCTGCCCGCCAGGGAGGCCACCATGCTGTTGGTCACATCCCGTTCGGTAATCCCCAGGCCATTGGCGCGCAGGCGGTCCACCTTGACCTGCAGCGACGGGTAACCCACCGACTGCTGAATACGCAGGTCGGCAATTCCCGGTACATGTTGCAGGCGACGTTGCAGCTCCAGGGCATAGGCGCGGTTGGCCTCGTCGTCACGCCCGGATATTTTCACGTCCAAAGGCGCCGGTGCTCCGAAATTGAGGATCTGGGTGCTGATATCTGCAGGCATAAAGGCGAACTGGCTGCCGGGGAAACTCTCCGGCAAGGCTTCTCGCAAGCGTTTTACATAGTCAGCCGTCGGGCTGTGGCCTTCTTTTAGAGTCACCTGAATATCGCCGTCCTGCGGGCCGATAGTGCCACTGCTGCTGTAGGCCATATCGATGCCGCTAAGCGGAATGCCGATATTGTCGATCACTGTGTCCAGTTGCTCGGCCGGGATGATTTCTCGAATCCGTGACTCGATGCGATCGAAGTCCGCAGCGCTTTCTTCGATGCGCGTGCCCAGCGGCAAGCGCACATGCAAGGCCAGGGCACCGGCATCGGTGGCCGGGAAAAAGTCCTGGCCCAGGCTTGGCAGCAAGGCAAAGGAGGCCAGTACACAGGCCATAAAACCCAGCAGAAAGCGTTTGCGATTGGCCAGGGCCAGTTCCAGTACGGCGTAGTAAGCGTCCCGTACTGCCGAAAAACGGCGCTCGAATCCCGCCTGAAAGCTCAGCAGTGCACGCACTGGTGCCGAGTGCTGGCGGGTGTGCTGATCGCCCTCGTGATGGTTGATGTAGCCGTCTTCCGGGTGATGCCCTGAACCTTGTTCCGGCACATGTGGCTTAAGCAGAAACATCGCTAGGGTCGGCACCAGAGTGCGCGACAGAATAAAGGAACTGCCCATGGCGAAAATCACCGACAGCGCCATCGGCCGGAACAGATAGCCAGCAATGCCCTGCAACATGAACATCGGCACAAACACGATGCAAATACACAGCAGCGACACGAACGCCGGGCCGACAATCTGCTTGGCGCCGTCCAGGATCGCATCGCGCACCGACTTGCCTTGCTCGAGGTGCCAGTTAATGTTCTCGATGGTTACTGTGGCATCGTCCACCAGAATCCCCACCGCCAGCGCCAGCCCGCCAAGGGTCATGACGTTGAGCGTTTGCCCGCTCAGGGCCAGCAGGGCGATGGCCGACAGCACGGCCAGGGGGATCGACACGGCAATGATCAGGGTTGAACGCCAGCTGCCGAGGAACAGCAGAATCATCGCGCTGGTCAGCAGGGCGGCAATGATGCCTTCCTGAGCCACGCTGCCCACCGATTGCTTGACGAACACCGAAGCGTCGCCCAGCAACGAAGTTTTCAGCGACGGTGGCAGGGTTTCGTTGATACGCGGCAGCATTGCGCGAATGCCGTCGACGATCGACAGGGTGGAGATATTGCCGTTTTTCAGCGCCGGCATCAGCACCGCACGATGGCCGTCGACGCGCACGATATTGGTTTGCGGCGGCGAGCCGTCACGCACATGGGCCACCTGGCCAATGGTGATCAGCGCGCCATTGACGGTCTTGATCGGCAGGTCATTGAGTTCGTCGATGGCCTTGGGGCTGTTGTTGAGCAACACCGTGTATTCATAGGTGCCAAGCTTGGCGGTGCCCACCGGGATGATCTGGTTTTGCGCTGCCAGGGCATTGCCCACATCCTGTGCGGACAGGCCTTTGGCAGCCAGTGCCTGGGGGTCAAGGTCGAGGGTGATCTGACGCTGCTTGCCACCCATCGGCGTCGGCATGGCCAGGCCCGGCAGGGCGCTCAGGGGCAGGCGGATATTGTTCTGCACCAGGTCGCGGATTTTGGCTTCCGAAAGTGTCGGGCTGGAGAACGCCAGTTGCAGGATCGGCACCGTGGACGCGCTGTAATTAAGGATTAGTGGCGGGGTAATCCCCGGCGGCATCTGCTTGAGCACGGTCTGTGACACGGCGGTCACTTGCGCGTTGGCGGTGCGAATATCGACGCCGGGCTGGAAGAAAATTTTCACGATGCCCATGCCGGGCAATGACTGCGACTCGATATGTTCGATGTCGTTGACCGTGGTACTCAGCGAGCGTTCGTAGGTGTAGATCACCCGGCCGGCCATGTCGGCAGGTGCCAGGCCGGTGTATTGCCAGACCACGGCGACTACCGGAATGCCAATATCAGGAAATACATCAGTAGGGGTCCGCACAGCGGCAAGTGGCCCGATGATGCAGATGAAAATCGCCAGCACGATAAACGTGTACGGCTTGTGCAGTGCGGTCTTTACCAGCCCGAGCATGCCAGAACCTCCGAGGAGTGGAATTGCAAACCTCGGCAGTCTCACCGCTCAAACCTAACGTTCAGCTTTCAGCAACGTGAAGGATCCTTTAGGAAAGGGCTGAAATTCCCTTCATTTTCATTCATTTGGCGCAAGGCGCGAGGCGCCGCAAGCTTGCGGCCTACTCTATTGTTTCGAGGCTCGACTGCGATGAACCTTAAACCGCTTCTGCTGATTCCGTCCCTGAGCCTGGTGCTGTTGCTGTCGGCTTGTGCAGGGCCCATGCCCAAGCAGGACCCGGGCGAAGCCTGGATCGGACTGAAAGAAGAGGGCAACAGTGACCTGATGGCCGAACGTGTAGACGGCAAAAGCATCAACGATGGCCGCTATTTTGAAGTCACGCCTGGTGCCCACCGGCTGGACGTGACCCTGTATGAAGGTGCCACGGGTGATGAAAACCAGGTGGATTGCCAGGGCAAGGTCAACTACAGCGGGTTTAAAGCGGGTGAGCATTACGAATTGATCGAATCGAGCCTGGGGCCTGAAGTGAGTGCACGCCTGGTGGATGGCCACGGCAAGGAAGTGGCCCACACGGCGGACTTCACCTGTATGCCGGGGTGAGATTGCGATCCCTGTAGATACGCTGTTGCCGGTCAACCCTCCCTGTGGGAGCGAGCCTGCTCGCTCCCACAGTTGAAATGTCCTTCAGACTTTGTAGCCACTACCGAAGGAACGAGGGCATCAAGTGAACGATTTGACGATTTTGCCCAGGGTCTCCATGGCCTTTTCGCAGGCAGCGTCCCATGGGCTGCCGTAGTTCAGGCGGATGCAGTTTCTAAAACGTTGGGTAGCCGAGAAGATCGGCCCCGGCGCAATGCTGATACCTTGGGCCAACGCCATCTGAAACAGCTTGAGCGAGTCCATTTGCTCGGGCAGCTCCAGCCACAGAAAGTACCCTCCCGATGGCTGGCTGACCCGGGTTTGTGCCGGGAAATAACGCCCTATCGCTGCCAGCATCGCACTTTGCTGCTCTTCCAGGGCATAGCGTAATTTACGCAGGTGGCGGTCATAGCCGCCATGTTGCAAATAGTCGGCAATCGCCGCCTGGGCCGGCATGGAGGCGCACAGCGAGGTCATCAGTTTAAGCCGCTCGATTTTCTGCGCGTAACGCCCCGCAGCCACCCAGCCAATGCGATAGCCCGGCGCCAGGCTTTTGGCAAACGAGCCGCAATGCATCACCAGCCCTTCGGTATCAAACGCCTTGGCCGGCTTGGGTGGGTGCTGACCGTAATACAGCTCGGCATACACATCGTCTTCGATCAACGGCACCTGATGGTCACTCAGCAACTTCACCAGTGCCTGTTTCTTGGCCTCTGGCATGGTCGCGCCAATCGGGTTCTGAAAGCTGGTCATGCACCACACGGCCTTGATCGGGTGGCGCTCAAGGGTTTGTGCCAGCACGCCGAGGTCGATGCCATCTCGCGGGTGCACCGGGATTTCCACGGCCTTGAGCTTGAGCCGTTCCAGCACTTGCAGGCAGGCGTAGAACGCCGGGGCTTCGATGGCCACCAGATCACCGGGTTCGGTGACGGCCTGCAGGCACAGGTTGAGGGCCTCCAGCGCGCCATTGGTGATCAGCAGTTCCTCCATCGGCAGCATCAGCCCGCCGACCATATAGCGCAGGGCGATTTGCCGGCGTAATTGCGGGTTGCCGGGGGACATGTCGGTCACCACCATGCGCGGGTCCATTTCGCGGCTGGCGGTGGCCATCGAGCGGGCCAGGCGTTGCAAAGGGAACAGCATCGGGCTGGGGAAGGCCGAGCCAAAGGGTACGGTGTGCGGATCCTTGATCGAGTCCAGCACCGAAAACACCAGGGCGCTGACATCCACCTGGGTGGACTCGGTGACGTGGCTGCTGAACACTGGCTCGCAAAACGGACTGGGTGCATGGGTGTTGACGAAATAGCCTGAGCGCGGCTTGGCCCGGATCAGACCGCGACGCTCCAGCAAATAATAGGCTTGAAAAACCGTCGAGGGGCTGACGCCGTAGGTCTGGCTGGCATAGCGCACCGAAGGCACGCGCTGGCCGGGGCCGAGCACCCCGGAGCGAATCAGTTCGGCAATATCGTCGGCAAATTTTTCGTAGCGTTTCATGGAATAAGGCTCGGTCCGGCGTTGGGTTACTGGCGGGGCAATGGTGTGGGAGCGGGCTTGCTCGCGATGGCCTGACTGCGATTTGCCTGACACACCGCAGCGATCCTGTCGCGAGCAAGCCCGCTCCCACACAAAGTATTTGCAGCTTAACGGTTCAGCGGGGCAACAAAACGGCTTTTGGCCACACTGCGCACGCTCGGTTCATCAGTGTCAGTGACCACAAACTCGATGGTCTGCGAGCTGCTTTTCGGGCGCTCGGCCAGCAGGGCCACAGACACCGGTACGTCGACAATCTCGCCGGGGGCCAGGGTCAGTTCGGTTTTACCCTGCAACTGGAACGCCTCGCCGTCCTGCAACGAAACCCGGTAGTGCTGAGGCTCCTGGGTCTTGTTGATGATTTTCAGGCTGTAGATATTCTCGATCTGGCCCTGGCTGTTCTCACGGAACAGACCGCGATCCTTGATCACATCCAGGGACACCATGGTGCGCATATTCAGGGCCATCACCAGCGCGCCGATCATCACCACCAGCACCACGGCATAGCCGATCAGGCGCGGACGCAGCAGATGGGTCTTGCCGCCTTGCAATTCGTGCTCGGAGGTATAACGCACCAGGCCCGGAGCGTAACCCATTTTCTCCATCACCGAGTCGCAGGCATCGATACAGGCCGCGCAGCCGATGCACTCCATCTGCAAGCCATCGCGAATATCTATCCCGGTGGGGCATACCTGCACACACATATAGCAATCGATGCAATCACCCAACCCGGCCTGCTTGGGTTCGACCCCGCGTTTGCGCGGGCCGCGGTTTTCGCCGCGGGCCACATCATAGGAAATGGCCAGCGTATCCTTGTCGAACATCACGCTCTGGAACCGTGCATACGGGCACATGTGCATGCACACTGCCTCGCGCAGCCAGCCGGCGCTGATATAGGTGGCGCCGGTGAAAAACAGCATCCAGAACAGGCTGATACCGGCGATCTCCAGGGTCAGCAGCTCTGTGGCCAGTGGCCGTACCGGGGTGAAATAACCGACAAAGGTCAGTGCCGTCATCACGCTGATGGCCAGCCACAACGAGTGCTTGGCCGTTCGGCGCAGGATCTTGTTCAGGCGCCAGGGCGCTGCTTGCAGCTTTATGCGCTGGTTTCTGTCACCTTCGGTGATCTTTTCGCACCACATAAACAGCCAGGTCCAGGTGCTCTGCGGGCAGGTGTAGCCACACCATACGCGCCCGGCAAATACCGTGATTGCAAACAGGCCAAAGGCGGCAATGATCAGCAGTGCCGAAAGCAGGATGAAATCCTGCGGCCAGAAGGTCGCGCCGAATATATGAAACTTGCTTTCAGACAAGTCCCACAGCACTGCCTGACGGCCGTCCCAGTTGAGCCATACGGTGCCAAAGAACAGTAAAAACAACAGGCCTGCTCCCACGATTCGCAGGGTGCGAAACAGGCCGGTGAAACTGCGGGTATGAATCAGGTTGTCGCTGGACTTGTTATTGGTTTTTGCGGCTCTTGGTCGGGGAGCCTCAAATGATTCAAGTATCTGGACGGGAATTTGTTCGCTCATGGTCTTTCGCTCATCAGCCTCCATCAGGCCCGAGCACTATGCCCAGCGAACTGTTTGCATAACAGACTCAGTTATTTGAATTAAAACCGGATCAGATGGCGCTTTCAGGCGGCCTGCGACAATCGGCTGCACCCGAGGTTCTGCCCCGGTTTTGCTGGCTTTGCACGCCTGTAACGCAGTTGGGTGGTGCAGGGGGTGATCGGGGTCAAGAAAATCTGCGAATCACGGTCTGATGGGTTGTGATGACTTGTGCATGTCAGCCCCACATGCGGCCTTGATAAAGGCTTGATCGAGGGTGCTGGCCTGATAGTGATATTTGAACGCTTCACCGTCTTCAAAGTGTAGGAATTTCTGTTGGCTGATCATGTAAAAGCCTTGGCAGTTTTCGCTGATTTCATCGACATTGTGCGAGGACACAAGGATTGCCGCCCCGTCCTGTGCCGCACCGCGCAGGCATTGCCAGATATGAAAGCGAAATTCCGGATCTACCCCTGCAGTGGGTTCATCCAAAATGAAGAAATCAGCTGCGATCGACAGCAGTGAAACGGTGAAGAACCAGCGTTTTTCACCGTAACTGCACAGAGAGGATTTTTTGCTCCAGATCTCGTTGTAGCGGTCAAGGATTCGAGGGCTCCAACGGGCCAGCTTCTCTTGTATATGGCATTTGTTGATGGGGGCGGGCGAGCAGAGTAAGGCCGTCATTTTGAAAATGTCATACATGCGCAACGCGGGAGGTGTCATTAGCGTCTGAGATAAATAAAGTTGTTGAGTAAAAGGGTTTGTGATCTGGCCATTATCTGGTTTTTTTAAACCGCATAAAATATCAAAGAACGTGGTCTTGCCTGCACCATTAGGTCCTAGTAAACCAGTCATTGAGCCTGAGCAAGCCTGCAGGCTAGCTTGGCTGAAAAGCGGTTTTTCTGGGTAGCGGAAATCAATGCAGTCTGCCTGTAAAATACTCATTAGTAGCGGCTCCATACTGGATTGATACGCAAGTACTTGCAGGCCAATAACAAGGCGATGATGAAGGTCGCAAAAATGCTGATAATGATTTTCCATAGAGGTTGTATACCCTGTTGCATAATGCTTTTGCCAAGGCTTAGAGGGTTGAATAATTCAATTGGGAAATAGGTGGGTTCAGGAAGGGCAGCTTGTGCTACCCCGAGGGCAAGCATAATAAAAGATAAGATTGAAAAAACAGTGTTGGCCGTTTGGAAGTTGAGTGGTAGTGCGGTAATGAGCAGGCCGGGTGAGCAGAATAAAATAAAGCAACTATAAAATCGGATCATGAGTGTTGAGGCTTCATAAGTGGAGTAACCCCCAAAAGGAAGCCGTGTCATCATGTAAAAAAACAAGCAGTACAAGCAGGCGATTGTGGAGTAAGCGATGAGTTGCGCTATCAGGAACACTGCTCTGGCGTGTGGCGTATAAATGAATGAACGGATGAAACCACTTTCTCGACGGCCAATGATATAAAAAGAAAATCCAAAGAACGCTACGCTTGAAGATATATAGGCATAAAACCATGCGGTGACAGCGCTGTAATCTTGATTGAAATTATCGTCTCCTTTCGAGTAGATCAGCAGATAGAAAACAGCACCGGGCGACAGTAATATCCAGAACAGTGCAGTCGGTTCCTTGAGCTGTTCCTTGATAAAAATCATGGCCAGTTGAAAGGCTCGAGATCCTGTATTCTTGTGCATGTGGCACCTGCTAAGGAAAGGGCATCTTTGTAGATTTAATACCTACCTTGAAGTTTGTCAAAAATATGCACATCTTGTTTAAGATTGCTCCTACAGTAGTCGTATAGTTTTCCCTGTGGCTTATTAAGGCTTCCTGAAACCTTTGCGATGATCTTGTTTCATTTGCGTGAGGGCTTTTATATGCTTCGCCTGAAAATATTAAAAAATTTCAAATGCTTGTGAATGTTTGTTTGTTTTTGGTAGGGCCTGTTTTAAAGAATCCTTGTAAGCCCGCTCTGTAGTACGGGTATGACTTTTTTTCAAAAAAAGGGACGAGCGGCATGCTGTTTGAATGTGCGCTGCCATACCGCTCCTTGTTATTTGCCGTAATTAGAACTTTTCAGTTTTTACCTTTCGCGGCACTTGCTCACAGGGCGGGTCACCCATGGGTTGCGGGTCACGCTCGGGCGGCTCCTGTTGCGGTTGTGGCTCGGGAACGGGCGGCAAAGCTGGCTGGTCGATATTGGGGTCAGGGGTTTCAGGTGCAATGGGGATGCTCATCACGATGACCTCTCGGTGGCGGGATGTAGAGGGCTGTCGGACGGTTGACCGTGTGATGGCAGGTTTGATTCCGCTCACGTGACCGACGGCGCGCTGCGCTGCGCGTACCGCAATATTTGCATGGGTTTTGCATAAACCAAGGGTAATTAGCCCTCACGGGGTGCCCCACAAGAGCTAGTCTTGGTGGGACTGTGGATTCAGGACATAGGCCAAGTCGAAGACCGAAACGTATGCACAGGCATGCACAACCTTTACCAGACGGAGAGCAGCATGAGTTCGAGCATGGATACTGGTAAAGGTAAAGACTCGCTGTTACCTGCCCCTACGGACATCGACGCACTGACCAAAGCCGAACACCCCGATCCGTTTGCGGTGCTGGGGCCCCACGCCGATGCTGCAGGCGGGCAGTTTGTCCGGGCTTTTTTGCCCGGCGCAGTCAGTGTCAATGTACTCGCCAGGGATACCGGTGAAGTACTCGGGCGCCTTGATGACGCACAAGTCACCGGCCTTTTTGTCGGGCATTTCACACAGGCGCGGCCGTACTTGCTCCAGGTTGATTGGGGCAATGCCGTGCAAACCAGCGAAGATCCTTACAGTTTTGGTCCGTTGTTGGGTGAGATGGACTTGTACCTGTTTGCCGAAGGCAACCACCGTGATTTAAGCAGCTGCTTCGGGGCGCAATTGCTGGAGGTTGATGGCGTGCCGGGGGTGCGCTTTGCCGTGTGGGCGCCAAATGCGCGGCGGGTGTCTGTGGTAGGCGATTTCAACGGCTGGGATGGCCGTCGCCACCCCATGCGCCTGCGCCACGCCAACGGCGTGTGGGAGCTGTTTGTGCCGCGCCTGCAGGCGGGCGAGGCGTACAAATACGAAATCCTTGGCGCCCACGGCATCTTGCCGCTCAAGGCCGACCCCGTGGCGCTGGCCACTCAGTTGCCGCCTGATACGGCGTCGAAGGTGGCGTCACCCCTGGCCATCGACTGGCAGGATGGTGACTGGATGCAAGCCCGTGAGCAGCGTCAGCGCCGTGACGCACCGCTGTCAATCTACGAATTACATGCAGGATCATGGCAGTGCGAGACCGATGATGTTGGCGACATCGAGCGTCAGTACACTTGGCCCGAGCTGGCCGAGCGCCTGATCCCTTACGTGCAGCAACTGGGTTTCACCCATATCGAGCTGATGCCGATCATGGAGCACCCGTTTGGAGGCTCCTGGGGCTATCAGCCTTTGTCACAATTTGCGCCGACGGCCCGCTATGGTTCGCCTGATGATTTTGCCGCGTTCGTCAATGCCTGTCATATGGCCGGTATCGGTGTGATTCTGGACTGGGTGCCGGCGCATTTTCCCAACGATACCCATGGGCTGGCGCAGTTTGATGGCACGGCACTGTACGAATACGCCAACCCTCTTGAAGGTTTTCATCAGGACTGGAACACCCTGATTTACAACCTGGGCCGTACCGAAGTGCATGGTTTTATGCTTGCCTCGGCCTTGCACTGGCTCAAGCACTTTCATGTCGACGGGTTGCGCGTGGATGCGGTGGCGTCCATGTTGTACCGCGACTATTCGCGCAAGGCTGGTGAGTGGGTGCCCAACCGGCATGGCGGGCGGGAAAACCTCGAAGCCATAGAATTTTTGCGCCATCTCAATGATGTGGTTGCCTACGAGGTACCAGGCGCGCTGGTGATTGCCGAAGAGTCCACGGCCTGGCCCGGCGTCAGCGAGAGCACCGATCAGGGCGGGCTGGGGTTTTCCTACAAATGGAACATGGGCTGGATGCACGATTCGCTGCATTACATCCAGCAAGACCCGGTGTACCGCGCCCATCATCACAACGAATTGAGCTTTGGCCTGGTGTACGCCTGGACCGAGCGCTTTATCCTGCCGATCTCCCACGATGAAGTGGTGCACGGCAAACACTCGCTGATCGACAAGATGCCCGGTGATCGCTGGCAGAAATTCGCCAATCTGCGTGCTTACTTGAGTTTTATGTGGGCACATCCGGGTAAGAAACTGCTGTTTATGGGCTGCGAATTCGGCCAGTGGCGTGAATGGAATCATGATCAGCAACTGGACTGGTATTTACTGCAATACCCCGAGCACCGGGGGGTGCAAAAACTGGTTGGCGACTTGAATCGTTTGTACCGCGAGCAGCCAGCGCTGTATGAGCAGGATGATGTATCGCAGGGTTTCCAGTGGTTGATTGGCGATGACGCAGCCAACAGCGTTTATGCGTGGCTACGCTGGAGCAAGGACGGTTCGCCCTTGCTGGTGGTGACCAACTTTACCCCGGTGCCGCGCGAAGGTTATCGGATCGGTGTGCCATTTGCCGGTACCTGGCAGGAGGTTATCAACAGTGATTCGGCGATCTATGCCGGTTCCGATTATGGCAACGGCGGCGGGGTGGTGACCCAGGAGGTAGCCAGCCATGGTCAGGGCGTATCGCTGGCCTTGAATCTGCCGCCGCTGGGGGTGCTGATATTGCGGCCGGTGACGGGGTAGAGCAACAGCGCCCTTACCCAGGCCTCACCCTCGGGAGAGGGTTGGGGTGAGGGCAGGCGGGCACCTCGGTATTACAGATGCACCTCAACCGCCAACGGTAAATGATCGGATAAATGGCTCCACGGCTTATTGCCAAGGATCTCTGGATTGTGGCTGCGGGCATTGCGCAAGTAGATACGATCCAGACGCAGAAGTGGCCAGCGCGCGGGATAGCTCTTGGCCACTTGGCCGTGATGGCGCTCAAACACCTCATGCAGGTCGTCACGCTGGCGCAGGGCAGCATTGCCTTGCTGCTTCCAGTCGTTGAAGTCACCGGCAATGATCACCGGCTCATGGGGCGGCAAGGATTTGAGCAGTTGGTTGAGCAACACGATCTGCAGTTGGCGATGGCTTTCCAGCAGGCTCAAATGCACGCAAATGGCATGCACATTGTCATGCCCCGGCACATCCAGCACACAGTGCAGCAAGCCGCGCCGCTCAGGCCCGGTGATCGACACATCGAGATTGCGCGAAGCCTTGATCGGGTACTTGGACAACAGGGCATTGCCGTGATGACCGTCGGGGTAAACGGCATTTTGCCCGTAGGCAAAGTCGCTCCACATGCTGTCGGCGAGGAATTCGTACTGTGAGGTGGCAGGCCAGTCTTCATAACGTGAGGCGTGCTTGCCGTGCTCGCCGAGCACTTCCTGCAAAAACACCAGATCGGCACCGGTGCTGCGCACGGCTTCGCGCAGTTCGGGCAGGATGAAGCGGCGGTTGAAGGCGGTAAAGCCCTTGTGTGTATTGACCGTCAGCACCTTGATTCGATGCACGGCAGGTGCTGTTGCCGGGGTGGCAGATAAAAGTGTATTGCCGACAGCTTGTTCGGTAGGCATGGTCACTCCTCTGTCAGGGGCAGTTTCAAAGCGGCAAGTTACAGTCACAGCTTGCCGCTTTTTATGGGGGTGCACTTGATATTTATCAATACATTCACGACACCTCGGTGTGTTGCAATTCAAACAGCACCAGCGAACGCCCGGTGACATTGTAGGGTTTGTTGAAGGGCAGATGCTGCGGGCCCTTGATGCTCGGGTCAGTGGTGTCGAGCCGGCATGACCAGCTGATGCCGTGGGGCACTTTGGGCAGGTTGAAGTTGACCGGGTCGTGGTTGGCATTGACCACGATCAGCAAGGTGGCATCAGCGCCGGCGCGCTGCACCCCGGATACCTGCGCCCGGCCATCGAGCAGCATGCCCATGCACCGGGCCTCGGCGTCCTGCCACTGTTCGGTGGTCATCTCGTTGCCATCGGCGGCCAGCCAGGTCACGTCCTTGTACTCGGGCGTGTCAACGGAGTGCCCCACCAGGAACAGGCCGCGCCGCAGGATGGGGTACTGCATGCGTAACTTGATCAGGCGTTTGACAAAGGCCAGCAGGGATTTGCCGGTCTTGTCCAGTTCCCAGTTGATCCAGCCGATTTCGCTGTCCTGGCAGTAGGCGTTGTTGTTGCCGTGCTGGGTGCGGGCGAATTCGTCGCCGGCCACGAGCATCGGCGTGCCCTGGGCCAGGAACAGGGTGGCCATGAAATTGCGCATTTGGCGCTGGCGCAAGGCGTTGATTTCGGGGTCGTCGGTGGGCCCTTCGACGCCGTGGTTCCAGGAAATATTGTTGTTGCTACCGTCCTGGTTGTTTTCGTCGTTGGCCTCGTTATGTTTATCGTTGTAGGACACCAGGTCGTGCAGCGTGAAGCCGTCATGGGCGGTAATGAAGTTGACCGAGCTATAGGGCCTTCGGCCCCGGTGGTTGAACAGGTCGGCCGAACCGGTCATGCGCCCGGCAAATTCAGCCAGTTTGCCTTCGTCGCCTTTCCAGAACGCGCGCACGGTGTCGCGGAAGCGGTCGTTCCATTCCGCCCAGCCGGGCGGGAAGCCGCCGACCTGGTAGCCACCGGGGCCACAGTCCCAAGGTTCGGCAATCATTTTTACCCGGCGCAGCAGCGGGTCCTGGCGACAGGCCACCAGAAAGCTGTGACGTTCGTTGAAGCCGTCGTGATAGCGCCCCAGAATCGTCGCCAGGTCGAAGCGGAAACCGTCGACGTGCATCTCCCGGGCCCAATAGCGCAGCGAGTCAGTGACCATCTGCAAGACGCATGGATGGCTAAGGTCCAGAGTGTTGCCGGTGCCGGAATCGTTGATGTAGTAGCGCTTGTCCTCGGGCATCAGGCGATAGTACGAGGCGTTGTCGATGCCGCGCATGGACAGGGTCGGACCTTGTTCGTTGCCTTCGGCGGTGTGGTTGTAGACCACATCCAGAATCACCTCGAGGCCGGCCTTGTGCAGGCGCGCCACCATCTCCTTGAACTCGGCAATCTTGCCGCTGGCCAGATAGCGCGGGTCGGGGGCAAAAAAAGCGATGCTGTTGTAGCCCCAATAATTGGTCATGCCTTTTTGCAGCAGATGCTGGTCATTGACGAAGGCATGCACCGGCAATAGCTCGATGCTGGTTACGCCCAGGTCGGTGATGTGCTCGACCACTTCATCGATCATCAAGCCGGCAAAGGTACCACGCACCGCATCCGGCACGGCGGGGTGGCGCATGCTGATGCCGCGCACGTGGGCCTCGTAGAAGATGGTGCGTTCCCAAGGCACGCTCAAGCGGTGGTCATGACCCCAGGTGTGCGCCGGGTCGATGACCTTGCACTTGGGCACGAAGGGCGCGCTGTCCCGTTCATCAAAGCTCAAGTCGGCATCCGGGTGACCGATGGTGTAGCCAAACAGGGCCTCGGACCACTTCAGTTCCCCCACCAGCTGTTTGGCGTAGGGGTCGATCAGCAGTTTGTGGTGGTTGAAGCGATGGCCGTTTTCCGGGTCGTAGGGGCCATGCACGCGATAACCGTAGACCTGCCCGGGATGGGCGTCCGGCAGATAGCCGTGGAAGGTCTCGTCGGTGTACTCGGGCAGCTCGATACGCTCCAGCTCGACCTCGCCTGCGGCATCGAACAGGCACAGCTCGACCTTGGTGGCATTGGCCGAGAACAGGGCAAAGTTGACGCCCAGGCCATCCCAGGTGGCCCCAAGGGGGAAGGGCAGCCCTTCGCGGATGCGCAAGGGGTCGCCAGTGGGCGGTGCTGACGTGTGTTTACTCATGACCTGCTCCTGCACAACCGGATTTTTGGGTGTAGGTGGCCTGTGGGGGCGGGCTTGCGATTGCACTTCTGCGGTTCAATCCGTTGGCCGGGTTGAGGCAATCGCCAGCTGGCGCTCCCACAAGGGGGAAGGTGGACTCAAGACGAGGCAGGCTTGCGCGGTGCCCGGGGCTTTTTCTCGCCAGCAGGTTTTGCTGCGGCCTTGGCCTTGGTGGCCTTGGGAGCTGCCTTGGAGGGGGCCAGGGCTTGTGCCTGGGCCAGTTTGTGGGCCATTTCCCAGTGACGCGCCTCCTGGCCCTCCGGGCGACCTTCAGACTCCCAGATCTGATAGGCAAATTCACGAATGTGCTTGTCGTCATTACTCATGGTGAAGCTCCTTGCTCATGGGTGATTTAGCGGTCTCGCTCGTGGGCTTGCTGGCGGGCGCAGGCCAGCAGTTCAAAACGTTGGGTGGCATCGATGGCGTCCAGCAAGGTATTGCCGTCGCCCGGCAGACGTCGGCACCAATTGGGGTGGCCGCTGACGGTGCCGGGCAAGTTGGCTTGCTCCTCGAGCCCCAGTGCATCTTCGATTGGCAGCAGTACCAGCGGCGCACGGGTGTGCCCCAGATAACGGATGCTGGCGTCCAGTGTCGGAGCGTTGCCCTGGGCTTCTTCCTGAAAGTTTTGCGGATCCAGGCGCAAGGCCAGATCCAGGCCTTCGCACTCGCGCTGACGGCTTTCGCGCCAGTGGTGTGCAGTGACCGGGTCAATCAGGCCCAGGCGTTCATTCCAGTCGATATCGCGTCCGTGCAGCCAGCCGGTGAGTGTCGGCAGGTCGTGGGTGCTGGTGGTGGCCAGGGCATCGTCCGGCCAGTCCAGAATCGGTTTGAAGCGCGCGCCGTAGTCCTGCTCGAACAGCAGCACGCGAATGCCCAGGATTGCCCGCTCGCTGAGCTTTTCCCGCAGGCCGTCAGGTACGGTGCCAAGGTCCTCGCCCAGCACGATGGCCTGGTGGCGCACCGATTCAAGGCACACCAGGCGCAGCAGGTCGTCGATCGGGTAATACAGATAGGCGCCTTCATCGGGCGAAGCCCCCAGGGGTATTACCCACAGGCGCTGCAAACCCAGCACATGGTCGATGCGCAGCCCGCCAGCATGGGCAAAATTGGCCCGCAGCATCTCGATAAAGGCACGAAAACCATTGCGCTTCAGGCCTTCGGGGGAAAACGCCGAGATGCCCCAGCCCTGGCCCGCGCGGTTGAGTGCATCGGGTGGCGCGCCCACGGTCAGTTGCGCCAGCAGTTCATCCTGGCGGCACCAGGCCTGGCTGCCGGCACCATCGGCACCCACGGCCAGGTCGGCGATCAGGCCGATGGCCATGCCGCTGCTACGCGCCGTGGTCTGGGCCCGGTCCAGGCAGCGGGCGATCAGCCATTGGCAAAAGGCGTAATAACCGATGAGCGCCTGGTGCCCCTCGGCAAATCGCAGTAGCGCCGGGCTGTCCGGGTTGCGCCATTGTTCGGGCCACTCGCGCCAGTCGAAGCTGTGATGCCCGGCCACACAGGTTTCCTGCAGGGCCTCAAAGCGGCAGTGGTTTTCCAGTGCTTCGCCACCCAGCTCGCGAAAGTGATTGAAGTCGGCCAGCAGCGGGTGTTCGTCCCGGGCAAAGTCGTTGTAGAGCTGACGCAGCAATGTCTGTTTGGCCAGGGTTGCGGCTGGCCAGTCGATCAGCGGCAACTGTTCAAGGCGTTGCAGTTCGTCTCTCAGGCCTGTGGCTTCAATGGCCCTGTGCAGTGCCTCCTCGCCAAGGATACTGGCGGGTGCTGCATACAGGCTGTTGAGAAACAGGCGACTGGAAGGTGAGTACGGGCTGTAATGTTTGGGCGCGCTGCTGAACATGGCGTGCAGGGGGCTGATTGCCAGCGCATCGGCGCCGCGCTCACCCACAGCCTGCAGCAGGGTTTCGAGTGCCCGGGTATCACCAAAGCCGCCGTCGCCGTGGCGCCGCAGCGAGTACAGTTGCACGCTGACACCCCATGCCCGTGGCGCTGTCTGATGCAGGGCATCGCCGATACTGAAGCACCTGGCCGGGGCCACGGCCAGGGTGAACTGTTGATCTTCCAGCTGCACCCGGTGGTAGCCGACGGGGATCATGCCCGGCAACATGGCGTCGGCATCCAGCTGGATTGGCAACGCATCGCCGTTCTCCAGATGCACGATGCACTGACTATGGGCGTGAAAGTAGCGTGACAAGTCCAGGGCCTTGCCGACGTCTGCCGTGAGCAAGGGCGGCAGGCGTTTGTTCTGCTGCTCCAGCTGCAGGTTGAGCAGACTGGTTTCGATGGCTTCGGCGCTGTCGGCGGGCAGTCCCAGCCCCGCCAGAATGGCCTCCAGCACCTGTGGCCTGACCCTCTGTGGCTGGCCGTTGGCATCAATCCAGTCAACGGCCAGTCCGGCCCGGCCGGCGAGTATTTCAAGTTGCGCTTCGCTCATTGGCGGTTCCCTTGATGGCGATAAATGAACGAACGTCAGGCAGATCCGCAGGGCTCATGGCTTCACGGTGCGAAGCAATGACTTGGCAACCAGTTGCTCATACAGCTCGGCATAGGGTTCCACGGCCTTGCACCAGTTGAATGGAGCGGCCATTGCGCGGCAGCGCATGGCATTCAACAGTTTGGGGTAGCTGAACACCTTGAAGGCGCGCTTGAGTGCTTCCTCGTAGCTGGCCACGGTGGACTCGTCGAACAGAAAACCGGTCACGCCGTTTTCGATGGTGTCCGCCAGGCCGCCGGTGTTGCGCGCTACTGGCAGCGAGCCGAAGCGTTGTGCATACATCTGGCTCAAACCGCAGGGTTCATAGCGCGAGGGCATCAGCAAAAAGTCGCTGCCCGCGAACATGCGCCGTGCATCGGTTTCATTGAAACCGATGCGTACTCCGATCTGACCCGGGAAGCGCAAGGCAAGTTCACGCATGGCCTGTTCTTCTTCGGGTTCACCGCGGCCGATGATGCAAATCTGCCCGCCCGAAGCGACGATAAAGGCGGCCACGGCTTCGGTGAGGTCCAGGCCCTTCTGGTAAACCAGGCGCGACACGACGGCAAACAATGGCCCTTTGGAGGGGTTGAGGCCGAACAGGGTACGCACATGGGTGGTATTGACGGCGCGGGCATCCCAGTCACCGATACCGAAGGGCGCCAACAGATGGGGGTCGGTGGTGGCTTCCCAGCTTTCATCGATGCCATTGGGAATACCGCTCAACAGGCCTTGCTGGGTCTTGCTGGCCAAAAAGCCATCGAGCCCGCAGCCAAAGGCCGGGGTGGTGATTTCGGCGGCGTAGGTCGCGCTGACCGTAGTGATATGGCTGGCGTAGGCCATGCCGGCCTTGAGAAACGACAGTTTGCCGTAGAACTCCATACCGTCCTGTTGCAGGGCATGGTGCGGGATGCCCAGCTCAGGGCAGCAGGCGCGGCTGAATACGCCCTGGTAGGCGAGGTTGTGAATAGTGAACAGGGTGGGGGTGCGTTGCCCGCGCCAGTGCATATAGGCCGGGGCCAGCCCTGCAGGCCAGTCGTGGGCATGCACGAGGTCGGGTTGCCAGTGTATCTGTGCCAGATTGGCAGCGATATCGGCTGCAGCCAGCCCCAGGCGGGCGAAACGGATGTGGTTGTCGGGCCAGTCGCGGCCATTGTTGGCGCCGTAGGGCGTGCCTTCGCGCTCATAAAGCTCAGGGCAGATCAGTACATAGATGACCAGGCCGTCGGTCATGTCCATGCGTCCGATCTTGCAGGCGGGCAGGGCGGCATGACCACCAAGTTCACCGATGATGTGGATCGGGTTGTCGCTGTTGAGCACTTGTGGGTAGCCGGGAATCAGCACCCGTACATCATGCAAGTGACGCATGGCCCGCGGCAGTGCTGCCGACACATCACCCAGGCCACCGGTCTTCACCAGGTCGGCCAGTTCGGAGGTGACAAACAGCACCTTCTTTTTATTGGGATTGGCGTTTATCACCGCCAGCGCGGGCCTCCCTGCAGGGGCCAGATCTGGCAGTGAAATCAGCTCATTCACAACTTGCGGGGTCAGACGTTCTTCTTGATGTGGCGCAGCAGCACTGATCATGAATCTCTCCCGTTGTATTTATTGATCTGCTAACGGCCACCCGGCCGGCACTTCCCCACTGACTGATCGGCCATGTCATCCACGGCAAAAATGCGTAAAAGATGATTTGGGCACTGCAAGGAATGCACCAACAGCTGCAACCCAGCCCCAAGTTGGCCTATCACGGGCGAAGAAGATCCGATTATTCAAATACGACAAATACACGCCGTAGATGCGACAGCGTTGAGTGTAGAAGAGATGGGTCAAGCTGCTAGCTAAAGGCAGTGTTTTTTGTAAGACAATGAGAGTTGTCTTGTAGGAAAAGTATCTATCACAAAGTCTGTTTCAGTTTTTGTAGCAGCTGACGAGCGGAGCGAGGCTGCGCAGCAGCCGTAAAATCAGACACTGCGATATGCTAGCCCAATCGGGTTCGCAGGGTTCACGGCCGTTACGCGCCCGAACGCAGCCTCGCTCCGCTCGTCAGCTGCTACGGGGATGGGGGGCGGTTCTGCAAAATAACAGGGCGCGCGCACCGATGTGGTGCGCGCGCCTCGCGTATTTCAGTTGCCAGGGTACTCGGCGATCACCTGGTCTTTACCGTCGTTGTCCAGGCCGATCACCTGGTAGGCGTCCTTGCGGTCACCCATTTCCATACCCGGCGAGCCCATTGGCATGCCCGGTACAGCAATACCCTTGAGGTCGTTGCGCTGGGTCAGTGCCACCACTTGTTCGGCAGGCACGTGACCTTCAACGAACTTGCCGTTGATCACTCCGGTATGGCACGACGCCAGCCGGGGCTGCACGCCGAGGCGCTGTTTGACGCTGGCCATATCCGTTTCTACATGGTCATTGACCTTGAAGCCGTTGCTCTCAAGGTGAGAAATCCAGGCTTTGCAGCAGCCGCAGTTGGCATCGCGGTGCACATCAATGGTCAGTTGTTCGGCCGCTTGCGCCAAAGAGGTCAACAACAGGGCCGAGAGTGCGAAAAGGCGCAATGGAGTCTTCATCGAGATCCTCTATACGAAAAAACGTCAGCCTGAGCGACAGGGACTGTCAGGCAACTGATGGACAGATGACAAATCTGTCAGGTTGGGGCGCTTTGGGTGGAATCAAGGCACTATAACCTCGTTCCCTTAATCGCTCACTTTTCTGATGTGTACCGTATATGGCGCTTGCCGTTCCACCCGATTTGTCTGACACCGATGTGCGGGTACAACCCTTGGCGCGTACTTATCCCCGTGGCCTGTATATCGAGCCGCATCAGCACGAGTGGGGGCAGTTGCTCTACGCAAGCAGCGGCGTGATGTGGGTCGATACCCCGGATGAAGCCCTGGCCGTGCCACCACAGCGGGCGGTGTGGTTGCCGCCGCAGGTGCCCCACGGGATTCGCGTGGTGTCGGATTTGCAGATGCGAAATATCTATTTGCCACCCAAGCTGGCCAGCACCCTGGACAGTCGTGTGCAGGTGATTGAAGTCGGCCGCTTGCTCAGAGAGCTGATTATCAAGTTGGTGGAGCGGGCGGACGGGCAAACGTCCTACACCGAGGCTCTGCTCAATCTGACGTTGCTGGAATTGCAGCGGGCCCGCCGAACCCAGCTTAAGGTGCCCATGCCCGATACCCCGGACCGGCGCCTGCTCAACCTGTGCCAGTCGGTCATGGCCAGCCCTTCGCTGGATATCGCCTTTGAGCAACATGCCGAGAACGCCGGGGCCAGTGTACGAACCCTGGCCCGTCTTTTTCAGGGCGAACTGGGCATGGGCTTCGCCCAGTGGCGGCGGCAGGTGCAATTGGCAACCGCCGCGGCCGAGCTGATCCAGGGCGCTTCTGTCAGCCAGATCTCACGTTCGCTTGGTTATTCGCCCAGCAGTTTCAGCGATATGTTCCGACGCGAGCTGGGTGTGAGTCCTTCTTTGTATGCGTCAGGTCAGGTAGCAGAGATCTGAACTTGTCCGGCAGACAGAAGCCATTGGCAGAAGCACCACGCTTGTCGGCCATAAACTGGGGCATCTCTACAGCATCCAGAGGGCTGAATATGAAAGCACTGCAATTTTCCAAAACCGGTGATCTGGCGGCGCTAAACCTCGTTGAGTTGCCGCTGCCGGTACCTGGTGCCAATGAAGTGCTGGTGCAGGTCAGGGCTGCGGGCCTGAACCCCAGCGATGTGAAAAATGTACTCGGCCGTTTTCCCTACACCACCTTGCCCCGCGTGCCCGGTCGGGATTTTGCCGGGGTGATCGTGGATGGACCGCAGGCGTTGGTGGGGCAGGAAGTCTGGGGTACGGGTAAGGAACTGGGGTTCTACCGGGACGGTTCTCATGCGAGCTATTTGGTCTTGCCGGTTGAAGGCGTTGCGCTGAAACCCAAGTCGCTGAGTTTTGAGCAGGCCGCCAGCCTGGGCGTGCCTTACACCACGGCGTGGGATGCTCTGCAACGAACGGGTGTAGGCGCGGATACCCGTTTGCTGGTGATCGGTGCCAATGGCGCGGTAGGCACCGCGGCTATCGCGCTGGCGAAAGTGCTTGGCGCGCGGGTGCTGGCGGCGGTGCGTCGTACCGAGCAGGCGCAGGTGCTGCTGGAGCAGGGCCTTGAAGTGCTGGTTCTGGATAAACCGGAGTCGCTGGGGGCTCAAGTGAGTGAAGTATTTGCAGGTGGCGCTGAAGTGATTTTCGACACCACTGGCCATTGGTTGCCAGCGGCAGTGTCGGCGTTGCGCACTTTCGGGCGAATCGCCTTTATTGCCGCACCGCTGGACGGTCATGTGCATTTGCCTGCGCTGGCCCTATATCGCAAGGGCGGGTCGCTGGTCGGGGTCAACACGCTGCTGTATAGCTGCGGCGATTGTGCGCAGAGGCTCAATCAGTTTGGCCAGTACTTCGATCAAGGGCTGTTGCCGGCACCGGGTGGTTTTCAGGAAGCGGCCCTGGCGGACGGACTGGCCTGTTATGCGCAGGTCAATGAAGGTGCGTGCGCCAAAGTGGTGCTGATCCCGTAGGCACTGCCTGAACTGTGGGAGCGAACAGGCTCGTTCCCACAGAGGCAAGTGCTACCCGGTTATTGCCCCAGCCGCAAGCTGGCGCGAATGCCATTGACCTCAGGCTCGTTGGCTTTGTAGCCGTCAGCCGGGCCTGCGTAGGAAAGGGCGTAGGCGCTGTTGCCCTGGGTGGCGGCCACCAGGGTCTGGGTGATCACGTGGTTGCCGTTCTGGGTGATCTTGCAGGTGGTTTGCAATGCGTCCAGCCCGCCCAGGGTGCTGCTGTGGATCTTGTTGCAAGCGCTCTGGTAACCGCCTTTGGCGAAATTCTGCTGCAAGGTTTTGCGCATTTGCAGCAACACCGCCTCCATATTGACCTTGTGCTCGGGCGCCAGGGTCGACTGAGTCAGCTCCATAACCATCTGCGGGTCACCATTGGCATCGTTCTTCACCGCCCGCTGGCGCACACTGCTGTCGTCCGGGGCAGGGGGGACGGCCTGCACTTCCCAGCCGCCGGGCCAGGTAATCATCAGACCGTCGGCGCTGGCCATGGGCGCTGCAGCCAGCAGGCACAAGCCGATAAAAACGGGAAAACGTCGGGCAAAATGCATGGTTCTCGGGCCTTTTGAGCGATGGGGGGACTTCAATAGTGTATCAATTGGTGTCCAGGTATTGCTTTGCAACGTGACATCATTTCGACCATTGCTCAGCTAAACCTTTGCTTCTTATGTCTAATCCCGGACAATCGCGCCCCTCTTATGGCCGGGGCGATGTCAGCAAGATGTTTCTTGTCCGCCCCGGCTGCGTGGTAACGACCGGCTAGCGGAGATTCGACCGGATGAATGACCAGGCTAACAGCGTCGACGAACGCTTCGACGAGACACCAGCGACCCTCACTCGCTGGAATCGTCATGACACCACCTGGATGCTGGGCCTGTTTGGCACGGCGATTGGCGCAGGTACCTTGTTTTTGCCGATCAACGCAGGGCTTGGCGGCTTTTGGCCGTTACTGATCCTGGCGCTGCTGGCGTTCCCGATGACCTTTTACGCTCACCGCGGCCTGACCCGCTTCGTTCTCTCCGGGCGTGAAGGCTCAGATATCACTGACGTGGTTGAAGAACATTTCGGCCTGCGTGCAGGTGCTGTGATTACGTTGCTGTACTTCCTGGCCATCTTCCCGATCCTGCTGATCTATAGCGTAGCGCTGACCAACACGGTTGGCAGCTTTATGCTCAACCAGATGCATATCACTCCACCTCCACGGGCAATCCTGTCGCTGGTGCTGATTCTGGGCTTGCTGATTGTGGTGCGCTGCGGCGAACAGGTGATCGTCAAGGCCATGAGCATGCTGGTCTACCCGTTTATCGTGGCGTTGCTGTTTTTGGCGGTGTTTTTGATCCCGCACTGGAACGGCGGCATTCTCAGTACCGCGACTACGCTGCCTGCGCCTTCGGTATTGCTGCATACCTTGTGGCTGGCGATTCCGGTGATGGTTTTTTCCTTTAACCATTCACCGATCATTTCGGCGTTCGCCGTAGACCAGAAGCGCCGGTATGGCGCCAATGCCGATGAGCGCAGTTCGCAGATTCTCTCCCGCGCTCACCTGCTGATGGTGGTGATGGTGCTGTTCTTCGTGTTCAGTTGCGTGCTGACCCTGTCGCCGGAACAACTGGCCGAAGCCAAGGCGCAGAACCTGTCGATCCTGTCCTACCTGGCCAACCATTTCAGCAACCCGACCATCGCTTTTGCCGCGCCACTGATTGCTTTTGTGGCCATTGCCAAGTCCTTTCTGGGCCACTACATCGGCGCCAGCGAAGGCCTTAAAGGCCTGGTACTGAAAACCGGCAAGCGCCCGGGCGCGAAAAACCTGGACCGCATGACGGCCGCTTTCATGCTGGTGGTGTGCTGGGCTGTGGCCACGCTCAACCCGAGCATCCTGGTGATGATTGAAACCTTGGGCGGGCCGGTGATTGCAGCCATTCTGTTCCTGATGCCGATGTACGCGATTCGCCGGGTGCCGTCTATGCGCCAGTACTCGGGGCAGATCTCCAACGTGTTCGTGACGGTTATCGGCCTGATTGCGATCTCCTCGCTGGTGTACTCGCTGATCCCTTGATGCATGCCCCTGGCGCCGCCGTCCTGGCGGCGACAGGGCGCTGATTGACCCGCGCAAGCCGTCCAGGGCTTGAGTCTGGCCGGTACTGCGAATATGATTGCGACCAATTCCTATTCGCAGTGTGCCCACGGCACGTCCCGAGGGTTTCCGTGTCGCCATCCCCGCCGAACCCGCCGTTGCTGCACGCAGATGTGCAAAGCCTCTACAGCGATCACCATGGCTGGCTGCTGAACTGGCTGCGCAGGCGCCTGCGAGATACCGACAATGCTGCCGACATGGCGCAGGACACCTTTCTCTATGTGCTGGGCAAGCCGGAACAGGTTGCGCATTTGCGCGAGCCACGGGCCTGGCTGAGCACCATTGCCAAGGGCCTGTTGATTGACCGCTTCCGCCGCCAGAAAGTCGAGCAGGCCTATTTGCAAGCGCTGGCTCACTTGCCCGAGCAGCACATGCCTGCCGCCGAAGAACGTTTGATCCTGCTGGAAACCCTGACCCGCATCGATGCGTTGCTCGAGGGCCTAAAAGCCAATGTACGCACTGCCTTTTTGCTGTCACGCCTTGAAGGGCTTGGCTATCAGGCTATTGCCGAGCGCCTGGGGGTGAGCGTGAGTTCAGTGGAAAAATACATGGCCACGGCCATTCGCCATTGTTTTCTGATGCGTAACGCCCTGTGAGCGCTGGTTCGTCGCCGCCAGGATTCGCCCCCCATGTCCTTGACCAGGCGATTGAGTGGCTGGTCAAAACCCAATCCGGTGCGGCGCCGCCTCAGGTATTTGCGGCGTGCGAGCAATGGCGTGCAGCCGATGCCAGCCATGAAGCCGCGTGGCAAGCCCTGCAAATGACCGAAGCGACCTTGCGCCAGGCCTCGGTGCTGCCGGGTCGTGTGGCTTTGGACACCCTGGCCGGCAGTGGCCGCCTGCGCTCACGGCGTCAGGCCCTCAAAGTGCTCGGCCTGGGCATCCTCGGCGCAGGCGCGGGCGGCCTGGTACTGCAACAGCAGCCCTGGCGGAGCGTGGGTGCCGACTATGCGACCGGCGTGGGAGAGCGGCATTCGTTCAATCTGCTCGATGGCACGCGTTTGCAGCTCAATACCGACAGTGCTGCTGATGTGCTGTTCACTGCGCAACAGCGCCTGATTGTGTTGCGCGAAGGCGAGATATTTATCCGTACGGGTCAGGATCCGGGATCTGCGAGCGGGCGCAGGCCATTCTGGGTGCATACCCGTGAGGCGCGCCTGCAGGCTATTGGCACCGCATTCGATGTACGCCAGGAGTCAGGGCGTACTCGCTTGATGGTCGAGGAGGGCGTAGTGGCGATTCACTTGCCCGATACCCGGCCAGTGCTGGTACAGGCGGGCAGCGAGTACCTGATCGATCCACGTTCTGCGCAGTTGCAACCTGCGCCCGTGTTTAGTGCCAATGGCTGGGTCAGCGGTGTGCTGGTGGCCAGGCAGATGCGCTTGCAGGATCTCGTGCAAGAACTGGCGCGCTATCGCCACGGCTGGTTGCAGTGTGATCCGGCGGTGGCTGAATTGCGGGTTTCCGGGGTATTTCAACTCCAGCGCATTGACCATGCGCTGGAGGGTTTGAGCCAGTCGCTGGCGGTGCGTATTGAGCGCCGGACACGGTTCTGGACACGCATTGTGGCGGCTTAGTAGTGTGGAAGCGAGCCTGCTCGCGAAAGCCATTCGCGAGCAGGCTCGCTCCCACAGCGCAAATTTCTTTGCGGGTTTTCGGCTGGCCTTCGACAGATAGGCATAAGACTTATCCATTGCAGGAGCCCCGCGCCAATGTCCCGTGTTTTTCGCAACCCTTCATTGCCTCCCCGCAACCGCCTGGCCATGGCCTTGCATATCGTTTTACTGGGCACCGTGGCGCAGCCGCTATCGCTGGTCAGTGCTGCGCCCTTGAGTGTTCAGCGCAGTTTCGACGTGCCCGCTAGCACGCTTGAAGATTCACTAAACCGCTTCGCCCAGCAGGCCAATATCTCCCTGCCTTATGACCCGGCGCTGGTGCAAGACAAGCAGGCGTCAGCCCTCAAGGGCCGCTTTGATGTGCCCCAGGGCTTGCAGCAACTGCTCAAGGGCAGCGGTTTGACGGCCACCGAAGGCGCCAGCGGAGTCTGGACCCTATACCCACTGACTTCCGCCAATGTGGACGGCCAGTTGCAATTGCAAGCCACCAGCGTCACGGGTTTGGCGTTGGGCAGCACCACTGAGGGCAGTCACTCCTACACCACGGGTGAAACCAGTACGGCGACCAAGTTGCCGCTTTCGCTGCGTGAAACGCCGCAATCGGTGACGGTCATTACCCGTCAGCAAATGACTGACCAAGGTTTGGGCAGTATCGCTCAGGTATTGGCGCAAACCCCCGGCATCACCGTGGTGCATGACGACAGCGAGCGCTACAACTTTTACTCTCGCGGTTTCACCCTCGATAACTTTCAGTACGACGGTGTGCCGACCTCGGATTTCACCACCAATACCAATGGCCTGGGCATGCGTGACATGGCCATTTACGATCGCGTAGAGGTGGTGCGCGGTGCCACCGGCTTGATGAGCGGTGTGGGTAGCCCGTCGGGGGCCGTGAACCTGGTGCGCAAGCGTCCCACCAAGGAGTTTCAGGGCTATGTATCAGGCAGCGGCGGCTCATGGGACCGCTATCGCAGCGAGCTGGATTTGTCCGGGCCGCTGACGGAAAACGGCGCACTGCGCGGACGTGTCGTCGCCGCCCACGAAGATGGCCGTTCCTTTATCGATCGCTATTCCTCGACCAAGGACGTGTTCTATGGCATCGGCGAAGCGGATTTGACCGACGACACCACTCTGTACGCCGGTATCGACTATCAGCGGATCAATTCCAACGGCTCGAGCTTTGGCCAATTGCCGCTGTATTACAGCGATGGCAGCCGCACCCATTTCAAGCGCTCGATGAATCCCGCCGCCAAGTGGGCGTATGCCGACAGTGAAAGCACCAAGTATTTCGCCGGTGTTGAACAGCGTTTTGCCAACGACTGGCTGCTCAAGGTCGAGGCCAGCCACTGGAAGGGCAACACCGAGCAGTTGCAGGGCAACCTGGTGGGCTGGGGGCCTTTTCCGGACAGGGCCACCGGCCAAGCGCAGTTCATGAGCGGGAGCAAAACCTTCGAAATCAATACCGATACACTGGACGCCTATGCGACCGGGCCGTTTGAGCTGTTGGGGCGTACCCATGATCTGGTGGTGGGGATGAACGTCAGTGACCGGCGCACGGACTACCTGGCAATGAATGCCGATGACCTGACCGTCAACTACGAAAACTGGAACAATGACGCGCCGCGTCCTACTGATCTGAGCCAGGGGTTGAAGCAAAAGTACAAAACCAAAGAGTCGGCAGCCTACGCAGCATTGCGCCTCAAACCTGTGGACGACCTGTCGATCATCCTGGGAACCAGGGTAGTGGACTACGATCGCAAAGGCACAATGACCTATAACGCGGCGCAAACTGTGCCAACCACGGATAACAGCAAAAAAACCGGGAAGATGATTCCTTATGCCGGGATCGTCTACGACCTGAACGAAAACCACTCGGTCTATGCCAGCTACACGGATATCTTCACGCCGCAAAGCTACTTCGACCGTGACGACAAGGTTCTGCCGCCGATGACTGGCCAAAGCTATGAAGCGGGTCTGAAGTCCGAGTATTTCGGCGGGGCGCTGAACACCAGTTTTGCCCTGTTCATGATCAAACAGGACAACTACGCCGAATACGATGGTGTGCGGGATGATGGCCAGGATGCCTACAAGGCAATCAGCGGTACCAAGACCAAGGGCTTCGAGGCTGAAATATCCGGCGAAATCATGACCGGCTGGCAATTGCTGGCGGGCTACACCTACGCCCAGCCACGGGACAAGGACGGCAAGCGGATCAACAGCAACCACCCTGAGCAATTGTTCAAACTGGCCACCAGCTATCAACTGACCGGCGACCTCAAAGACCTTAACGTGGGCGGCAACCTGACCTGGCAGGGCTCGACCTACAGCGAGCTGGATTCAACAATCAAGACCGAAGCCAAGGAAGGTAGCTTTGCCGTGGTCGGCTTGATGGCCCGCTATGACATCACCAAGAACCTCAGTGCGTCGGCCAATTTAAACAACGTTTTCGATCGTGAATACCTCAGCGGTTATGGTTTGTACTCGACTTATTACTACGGTGACCCGCGCAACCTGATGCTGGGCATGAAGTACCGTTTCTGACGAGGTTTTCATCTCGCGTGTGCCCTGGGTCGACTATGGTTAAAAACCACGAAATCGGAGGCCGGCAATGAGCGATACCACCATCCATAAGGCAGCAGCAGATGGTTACAAGCAGGGCGCCGACACCTATGTGCGCGGGCGCCCGGATTACCCGGCGGGTGTGACCGCATGGTTGTCCGAAACCCTTGGCCTGGGGCCCGGGCAAACCGTGCTTGAAGTTGGAGCCGGTACCGGCAAGTTCACCACGCGCCTGTTACAGACGGGCGCGCGGGTGATTGTGGTCGAGCCGGTGCAGGCCATGCTCGACAAGCTCTCCGGCAGCTATCCGCAAGTCGAAACCCATCAAGGCACTGCCCAGGCCATTCCTCTGGCCGATGCCAGTGTCGATGTGGTGGTGTGCGCGCAGGCTTTTCACTGGTTCGCCACCTCTGCAGCACTGACCGAGATTCATCGCGTGCTCAAGCCTGGCGGGCAACTGGGGCTGATCTGGAACCTGCGCGATGCCAGTGTGCCGTGGGTGGCGCAACTGGATGCGCTGGTCAATCAGTGGGAAGGTGATGCCCCGCGCTTCTATACCGGCGCGTGGCGTCAGGCATTTCCTCATCCGGGTTTTGGCCCTTTGCGCGAGCAGAAACTGAGCCATTCCCACGACGGACCGGTAGAAGACGTAATCTTCAATCGGGTGCGTTCGACCAGCTTTATCTCGGCTCTGATACCGGCCGAGCGTGATCGCCTGGAACAGCAACTGGCGGCTTTTGTCGCCTCGCATAACGCGTTGAATCACGGTGGCACCGTCAGCGTGCCGTATGTCACGTCGGCATTTGTCACCCGCAAGGACGCTTGACCTGCATCAATGCTGACGCGTCGCACAGGCATAGCCTGAGCTCAACTCATGTTCCAGGAGGTAGCCATAGATGAGCATCATCGTGACCGGAGCTGCCGGGTTTATCGGCAGCAATCTGGTGAAGGCCCTGAACCGACGCGGCGAGCGCGACATCATCGCCGTCGACGATCTGACTGACGGCGACAAGTGCCGCAATCTAGCAGACTGCGATATCGCTGATTACTTCGACAAGCGTGAATTCGTACAGCGCTTTACGACCCATCAACTGGGCGAAGTGCGTGCCGTGCTGCATCAGGGCGCCTGTTCCAGTACGGTAGAAAGTGATGGCCGGTTGATGATGGACAACAACTACCGTTACAGCTGCGACCTGCTGCAAGCCTGTCAGGAACAGTCGGTACCTTTGCTGTATGCCTCTTCGGCGGCGGTCTACGGCGCGAAACGGGAGTTTCGTGAAGCCCGCGAGTACGAGCAGCCTCTGAATGTCTATGCCTACTCCAAATTCCTCTTCGACCAGCGGGTACGCCAGTTGCTGCCCAGGACGCGCAGCCAGATTGTGGGCTTGCGCTACTTCAATGTGTACGGCCCCCGCGAACAGCATAAAGGGCGCATGGCTTCGATGGTCTGGCACTGTTTTAACCAGTATCGCGATCATGGCCATGTCGAGTTGTTTGGCGAGTACGGCGGCTACCCGGCGGGCGGGCATGAGCGCGATTTTGTCTCTGTGGAGGATGTGGTCAAGGTCAATCTGCATTGGCTGGACCATCCGCAAACCAGTGGTGTTTTCAACCTGGGCACTGGGTGCGCGCGGTCATTCAATGACCTGGCACTGGCGACCATCAACAGTGTACGCGCTGCCGAGGACAGGCCGCCCCTGACCCTTGAGACGGCCTTGCTGGACGGAGTGTTGCGGTATTGCGAGTTCCCTGACGGGCTCAAGCACAAGTATCAGGTGTACACCTGCGCAGATCTCGGGCAGTTGCGCGAAGCGGGGTATCGCGAGCCAATGCTGGGGCTGGAGGAGGGCGTGCAGAGCTATTGTGCAGGGCTTCTTGCATCTTAGGTCGTGGGAGCGAGCCTGCTGGCGAAGGGCATTTCGCTAGCAGGCTTGCTCCCACAAGATGAAGTTATTTACCTGACAGCAGTGCTTCCAGCTTTTCCTGGTCACGGGCGAATTGGCGGATGCCTTCGGCCAGTTTTTCGGTGGCCATGGCATCTTCGTTGGAGGCCCAGCGGAATTGTGCTTCGTTCAGGCTCAGGCGTGGTTCGCCTTTATTGCCTGGAGCCAGTTTGCGTTCCAGTTTGCCGTCGTCCAATGCCAGTTTTTCCAGCAGGTCGGGGCTGATGGTCAGGCGGTCGCAGCCGGCCAGCTGTTCGATCTGGTTAAGGTTGCGAAAGCTCGCGCCCATCACCACGGTGTTGTAGCCGTTGGCCTTGTAGTAGTTGTAGATGCGGGTCACGGACTGCACGCCCGGATCATCGGAGCCGGTGTAGTCAATGCCGGTGGACTTCTTGTACCAGTCGTAAATCCGACCCACGAACGGCGAGATCAGGAACACCCCGGCATCGGCACAGGCAGCGGCCTGGGCAAACGAGAACAGCAGGGTCAGGTTGGTTTGAATGCCGTCCTTTTCCAGTTTCTCGGCAGCACGGATGCCTTCCCAGGTCGAGGCCAGCTTGATCAGCACGCGGTCGCGACCTACACCGGCCTTGTCGTAAAGCTCGATCAACTGGTGGGCTTTTTGCAGCAGGGCAGGCTCGTCGAACGACAGGCGGGCGTCGACTTCAGTGGAAATGCGCCCCGGAATCACGTTCAAGATACCGCTACCCACAGACACCGCGAAGTGGTCGCAGGCCTGACCTACATCACCTTTGGCGTGGCTGATAGCGTTTTGCAGCAGTTCTGCGTAGCCGGGCATCGCGGCGGCCTTGAGCAGCAGCGACGGGTTGGTGGTTGCATCCACGGGTTTGAGGCGGGTAATCGCGTCGAGGTCGCCGGTGTCTGCGACCACGGTGGTGAACTGCTTGAGTTGTTCCAGCTTGGAAGTCATGAGCGTCTCTGTCGGAAAGGTATTAATGGCAGTACAGATTGAGTGCGTCTTCGATCATTAGTTCGTTGAACGGTAAGTGGCAGAATGCCGTTGAATACGCCCGCAGTGCAACTAATGGTGCAGATTTAATCTGTCGCAGTGCCATTACCCTGCTTTCACAGGTCGAGCGTGCCCCATCCCGGCTTGCGCAGCTCTGGTTCGGCGGTCTGCACGGCGTTGATGGTTTTGCCGGTGGCCAGCTCGACCCGGCGTGCTACTTCCGGGTCATCGGCAAAGGGAATCAGGCTGGCGTCGTCGAGGTCGTTTTCGGTCTTTTGTTTCAGGCACCAGCCTACGGCAAAGTAAAGGCTGATAACCGCGGCGCTGTTGAGGGCGATGTCGAGCATGGGCAAGGTTCCTTGCTGTAGGGTACCGCAGGCCCTGGGGCCTGAGGTGCAGCGTGGTCAGGCGATGTGTGCGGTCAGTTCGGCCTGCTTGAGGTTGCCTGCACGCACCGTGCGCCAGACGTTCCAGGCCATGAGCAACATGCCGCAGAGGAAAAACAATCCGCCCACCAGGCGAACTACAAAGCCCGGGTGGCTGGCCTGCAACGATTCCACAAACGAATAAGTCAGCGTGCCGTCATCGTTGATAGCTCGCCACATCAGACCCTGGGTGATGCCATTGACCCACATCGAGGCGATGTAGAGCACCGTGCCGATGGTGGCCAGCCAGAAGTGCAGGTTGATCAGGCTGGTGCTGTACATCTGCTCGCGGCCGAAGATTTTCGGGATCATGTGGTACAGCGCGCCAAAGGTGATCATTGCCACCCAGCCCAGGGCACCGGCGTGGACATGACCGATGGTCCAGTCGGTGTAGTGGGAGAGGGCGTTGACGGTCTTGATCGCCATCATCGGGCCTTCAAAGGTCGACATGCCGTAGAACGCCAGGGACAGCACCAGAAAACGCAGGATCGGGTCGGTGCGCAATTTATGCCAGGCGCCCGAGAGGGTCATCATGCCGTTGATCATGCCGCCCCAACTGGGTGCCAGCAGGATGATCGACATGGCCATGCCCAGAGACTGCGCCCAGTCGGGCAAGGCGGTGTAGTGCAAGTGGTGCGGACCGGCCCAGATATAGAGAGTGATCAGTGCCCAGAAATGCACAATCGACAGGCGATAGGAGTAGATCGGCTTGCCAACTTGTTTGGGCACGAAGTAGTACATCATCCCCAGAAAACCGGTGGTCAGGAAGAAACCTACGGCGTTATGCCCGTACCACCACTGCACCATGGCATCGGTAGCGCCGGAGTACACCGGATATGATTTAAACCAGTCCACCGGAATGGCCAGGTGGTTGACCACATGGAGCATGGCGATCACCAGGATAAAGGCGCCAAAAAACCAGTTGCCGACATAGATGTGCTTGCTTTTGCGGCGTACCACCGTGGTGAAAAACACGATGGCGTAGGCCACCCATACCACCGTCAGCCAGACTGCGCCGGTGAATTCGATTTCGGCGTATTCCTTGGTTGTGGTGTAGCCCAGGGGCAGGGTGACCAGCATGATCACGATCACCGACTGCCAGCCCCAAAAAGTGAAGGCTGCGAGTTTGTCCGAATACAACCGCACCCCGCAGGTACGCTGTACGGCGTAGTAGCTGGCGGCAAATTGCGCGCTGCCGGCAAAGCCGAAAATCACCAGGCTGGTATGCAGCGGGCGCAGGCGGCCGAAGGTGGTCCAGGGCAGGTCGAGGTTCATCTGCGGCCAGGCCAGTTGTGAGGCGATCCACACGCCCATGGCCATGCCGACAACGCCCCATACCACGGTCATGATGGCGAATTGGCGGACGACCTTGTAGTTATAGGCCTGCCCGTTCAGTGCTGTGCTCATGCTCAAGTCTTCCACGGTTCAAAGTCCTGCCAGGCCTCGTGGTCTGGCGCAGGGGGAACTTTAGGAATCAGGGCAAAAACAAAACAGATTCAGAAAACGAGAATTAATGCAGATCACAATTTTGCGCTGGATCAGGCGAATATTTACCCATCTGATCTGGTTTTAGAGTGTTTCTTGACAGACAAATAGAACTGAGCTGTAAAAAGTATGCCGATGTGTATTGAGCATTCGATCACAATCGCCGTCGGATCAATTCGGGTTCTGCGGCGATTGTTCAATGCTTGGCTATACCTATAGGGCGCGTTTCTACGGCTGCGCCCCCTACAGGAGCTACAGAATGAAGCTTGGTCTAATGATCGGTACGTTGTGCATTGCATCAATCGGGATGGTCGGTTGTGCGAGCAAGGTCCAGCAACCTGACGAATATTCCGGATTCTTGAAGGATTACAGCCGCCTCAAAGAGGCCAAGTCGCCCTCTGGTGCTGAGGTGATGCGCTGGATTGACCCCAAACTGAAGCCAGGACAGTACACCAGCGTGTATATCGAGCCGACCCAGTTATATCCGGCGCCAAAACCGACAGAAAAGATCCCGCAAAGCACCCTCAATGGTATTACCCAGTATTACGACCAGGCGCTCAAGCGCGAACTGAGCAAATCATTGCCACTGGCAAGTGCCCCTGGGCCGGGCGTGATTGTGGTGCGTGCAGCCATCACTGCGGTGAGCAGTGAAACCGAAAGCCTGGCACCGTATGAGTACATTCCGGTAGCGCTGGTGGCGGCTGCGGTGAGCACAGCGTCGGGGATCCGCGACCAGGAAACCCAACTGGCCACCGAGGCGGTGTTTATCGACGGGAAAAGCCAGGATGTAGTGGCCCAGGTAGTGCGCAAGGGCACAGGCAAGCCCCTGGCCAATGCCAGCCAGGCGATGAAGGCCGATGACGTGAAAAACGTGATCGATACCTGGGCTTCGGACTTGCATCAGTCGTATTTGAAACTCAACAAGTAAACGTACCCGGTGTAGCCGCCAGCCCCGGATATTGCGTAGCAGCTGACGAGCGGAGCGAGGCTGCGTTCGGCGGCGTAGCCGTCGTAGAACCTGAATCCAAGGTTCTACGACCATACCGTGCACCCTGGCATTACGAAGGCCGCACTACGAGGACGCAGCCTTCGGCAGCTGCTACGGAGCTGTTTGGCTAACCACCGGCGTTAGCAAGGGCATTTTCCATTCTCCGCTGGCGACCTCGGGCTTGGGCATGTAAATGCGCAATACACCATAAAACGGTCCGTCAGGTGCTGGCAGCCAGTTGTTTAGCCACTCCCCTGCGGGCGGCTGGTTCTGCACATACAGAGTCAAGCTGCCATCAGCGTTGCGTTTGAGATCTGACAGCATGCGCGAGTTGATCAGGTAGCGATTGATCGGGTTTTCGACCAGCAGTTTGGTTTTGCCGTCATACATCGTCAGCGACCAGAACGCATTGGCGGGCGGCAGTGCATCCTTGTTGAAATGCAGGGTGTAGCGATCCCTGGAGGCGTCGACAGGGTGCTGCTGATTGTCGACGAAGTAACCGATGTAATTGGCCTCCGCGGCCGAGTTGCCGAAAATTCCCATATTGGCGCCCGCATAGCGGTACAGGTAATTGTTGTGCAGGTGTTCGCGGGAGCCGAACAGGTCACCGCTGGTGATTTTATGGGTGTCTACCTTGTCATGCTTGAATTGTGCGAACTCGGCTTTGCCTGCCGCAATTCCATCCTCCAGTGAAGTGCGCTGCTCAAGGGTCAGTTCATTGAGGTTGAAGGGCTGGCCCGGTTCAATCCCGATTTTCCTGAAACGCTCGCGCAATGCCGCTTCGCTGGGCTGGGGCTGGGCAAACGCGAGCATGAAACTCAGGTACCTGAACAGCTCGGGGCTGTCGCTCATATCGGCAACAGGTGCGGGCCAGTCCACGGCGGGCGCCGCAGCTGGCGTGGGTTTGCCCAGGAACTGGCTCAGGGGCCGGACCTTGTAACCGCTCTGGATGTGCTTGACCTTGGCCAGGTCTTTGTCATCGAACAACTGGGTGCGGTACAGGCCGTAGGCAATGGCACTCTCGCTGGGAATCACGGCGTCGATACCGGCCGGTTTTTCCCCTGTCCAGCCAGGCCCGGCGATCATGTAATTGCCGCCTTTATTGCCTGTGGTGCGGGTGCCCAGGTACGCGAAGTTTTGTGTGTACAGGTCGATCAGTTGCGTCGAGTAGTAGCGGCCGTCCTCGATGGCAGGCAGGGTCAGAACCAGCGGCTCTGCACGCAGGTCCATCCACAGGAATGAGTAGGGCGTGTCCGAGTTGGGCGTCACGAATGCGGTATCCCTGGGGGTAAATACCATGGCGGTATTGCCGATTTCATTGAACGGCGCCTTGAAGTTTTTGCCCTGCGTGTCCACGGCCTGGGTGTAGAGGGTCTTGTACATTTCCACCACGGGGAAGCCGTACAGGTAGGCCTCCCTGGCGATGCTGGCAGCCTCGGTGGGTGAGGCACTGAAATTGATGGCGTCAGCATTGCCCGCTCCCAAGGAGAGGCAGGCAGCGAGTAGACAGGCGGGTTGCTTTATGTGCATGGCAGGTTCCTATTTTCCGAAGGTGACGTTGATCCCGGCAAACAGGGTGAACTGGGGCAGGTCGTCGCCCTTGCGTTCCACGGTCCATTGCGGCTCAACGAAGGCATTGAGGATGTTGCTTCCGGCTTTCCAGGCCTTGCCCACGCCCAGCCCGACGGGGATGTAGTGGGTGTTGTTTTTCAGGTCCCAGGTCCAGGTGCCGGTGGAGCGCAAATACCACCCCTTGGGCAGGTTGTGGATGATAAAGGGCTGGAACGTGGCGCTCTCGACATGCTGGCGGTCGCTGTCCCCGGCAAACGAGCTTTGATACTGCACCAGTGCGCCCAGCAGGCCCCGTGGCGAAGCATCGATGGCAATGGCCGCCAGGCCGGCTTGCCACTTGCCGGTGCCCAGTTCGTCATGCTCGGCAGTGGGTGCGGTTATCTGCGGGCCAATGCCCAATTGCACGCCTTCGGTTTTGAGCAGGAAAATATCGAACAGGTTGAGGTCGCCGATCCCGCTGCTGTAGCCACCGTGCGGGTCTGGACGGGTGCTGACCGGAAGCGTCACGCGCAACAGTTGCGGTACACCGATAACGTCGTTGGGTGCCACGGGCAGGGCGCCGCGCAGCAGGGCGTCATTGGTGTGGATATTGCTGTCGTACACCTGCGGCGTGTAGTAGTCCTGCAGATTGACCCCCGGGGCCAGATTCAGCGGGTTGTTGCTCTTGTTGGCGGTCTCGGCGTTATCTGCCAATGCATCGGCAGCCGGGTACAGGGCCAGGGTGAGCAACAGACTTGAGGCAAGGCGAGTGATGGGCATGCGATCCTGTTCCTTGGGCGCTAGCCATGTACGCTAGCAGTTGGCAGGGAACTGGCGCTTATGTCGGGGCTATTTCCGTCTTTTTTGCGCACCCGGGCACAAAAATACAGCTAATAACTGCGGTGCATGGCGCCTTGTAGGAATCGTCTTTTAGTGCCGCAGAGCATAAGATTTTTTGTTCGATCCATAGGTCAGCCCGGCTGATTCATGTTTAACTTCGGCCTCTTCAACAACCTGTCAAAAAGGACATCGTTCATGGCTCAAGTGACGCTTAAAGGCAACCCTGTTCAAGTCAACGGCGAATTGCCTGCAGTAGGTTCCAAGGCACCAGCGTTTTCGCTGGTTGCGGGTGATTTGTCCGATGCAACACTGGCGAGCTTTGCCGGCAAGCGCAAAGTGCTGAACATCTTCCCAAGCGTTGATACGCCAACCTGCGCTACTTCGGTACGCAAATTCAACGCCGAAGCCAACGCTTTGCCGAACACCGTTGTGCTGAACATCTCGGCTGACCTGCCATTCGCCCAGGCCCGCTTTTGCGGCGCTGAAGGCCTGGAAAACGTGCTAAACCTGTCGACCCTGCGCGGCCGCGAGTTTATCGAGAACTACGGCGTGGCAATCGCTGATGGCCCGTTGGCCGGCCTGACTGCCCGTGCGGTGGTGGTGCTGGACGAAAACGACAACGTGCTGCACAGCGAGCTGGTTAAAGAAATCGCTGAAGAGCCAAACTACGAAGCAGCCCTGGCTGTTTTGAAGTAAGTCGTACTGCAAGACCTGAAGCGGCCTGGCACTTAAGTGCCAGGCCGTTTTTTTTTGTACGGCCTGTTGATCGGTGGGAGCGAGCCTGCTCGCGAAATCTTCAAGCACCATCGTCGGCTGCCTTCGCGAGCAGGCTCGCTCCCACACAGAGTCCACAGATTTCGTCGATCTTCATCTCAATGCCATCTCTATAACGTAAATAGCGGGTAAAGAGCCTTTTCATAACGGCCCGCACTGCTTATCGTTCCACCTCCTGAAAATTATCGCTCGCGCTAATGGTTGATCACTCCATGCAATCCTCTGTTTCCCACAAATCCCGTTTCTGGCTGTTTGGCCTGCTGGTCTTGCTGATAGTCCTTGGCCTGTGCTGGTGGCTATGGCCGTCTGCCGCAAAAAAGGCTGCGACCGATCAGCCCGCCGGGCACACCGGTCGCTCGGGCATGATGCGCCCGGGCTTTGGTGGCTCGACCCAGCCCGTGCCGGTGCGGGTGTCGGAAGTAACGCAGGGCGATTTCCCGATTTACTACAAGGCGCTGGGCACAGTGACCGCATTGAACACCATCAATGTGCGCAGCCGTGTAGCAGGGGAACTGGTCAAGGTCTATTTCAAGGAAGGGCAGATGGTCAAGGCAGGCGAACTGCTGGCTGAGATCGACCCGCGCAGTTATCAAAATGCCCTGCTGCAAGCCGAAGGCACGTTGCTGCAGAACCAGGCCCAGCTGAAAAATGCCCAGGTCGATGTGCAGCGCTACCGCGGGCTGTACGCCGAGGACAGTATCGCCAAACAGACCCTGGACACCGCCGAAGCGCTGGTCAGCCAATATCAGGGCACGGTGAAGACCAATCAGGCGGCGGTCAACGATGCCAGGCTGAACCTGGATTTCACCAAGATCCGCGCACCGATCAGCGGCCGTGTGGGCCTGCGTCAGCTGGACGTCGGTAATCTGGTAGCAGCCAACGACGCCACGGCCTTGGTGGTGATCACCCAGACCGAGCCGATTGTGGTCAGTTTCACCTTGCCCGAGACCAACCTGGCGCTGGTGCTTGAGCGTTATCGCAGCGGCGCGAAAATGCCGGTGCAGGCCTGGAACCGTGGCGATACCAAAGAGCTGGCAGTCGGTGTGTTGAGCAGCATCGACAATCAGATTGATATCACCACCGGTACCCTGAAGTTCAAGGCATTGTTCGAGAACCGCGATCAGGCGCTGTTCCCTAACCAGTTTGTCAATGTACGCCTGTTGGCCGACACCCTTAAAAACGTGGTGCTGGCTCCCACTGCAGCGATTCAGTACGGCACCAACGGCTCGTTCGTGTATGCCATGGACGGTGACAACAAGGTCAAGATTCGCAGCATTAAAGTGGGTGCCACCGATGGCGATGTGACCGTGATCGAAGAAGGCCTCAAGCCCGGTGATCGTGTAGTACTCGAAGGTACCGACCGTCTGCGTGATGGTGGCGCGGTGGAAGTGGTCAACGACAGTGCCGAAGTACCGGAAACGGCTGCCGGGCAACTGCTCGATGGCGGTGCCGATACCGATGCCACCCCGGCCGCGCACAACACCAAGTCCAAGGCCCGCGAATGAACCTGTCGCGCCTGTTTATCCTGCGCCCGGTTGCAACCACGCTGTGCATGCTGGCCATCGTGTTGTCCGGGATCATCGCCTATCGCTTGCTGCCGGTATCGGCCTTGCCCCAGGTGGATTACCCGACCATCCGCGTGATGACCCTGTACCCCGGGGCCAGCCCGGATGTGATGACCAGTGCAGTGACGGCACCACTTGAGCGTCAGTTCGGGCAAATGCCGGGGCTTACGCAGATGGCCTCCACCAGTTCCGGTGGTGCTTCGGTACTGACCCTGCGTTTCAATCTCGACATCAATATGGATGTCGCCGAGCAACAGGTGCAGGCTGCGATCAACGCCGCCAGCAACCTGCTGCCCAAGGATTTGCCGGCACCACCGGTGTACAACAAGGTCAACCCGGCGGATACCCCGGTACTGACCCTGGCCATCAGCTCCAAAACCATGCTGTTGCCCAAGCTCAATGACCTGGTCGATACGCGCATGGCGCAAAAAATTGCCCAGATCAGCGGCGTGGGCATGGTCAGCATCGCTGGCGGGCAACGCCAGGCGGTGCGGATCAAGGTCAACCCTGAAGCGCTGGCTGCCAATGGTCTGAACCTGGCCGATGTGCGCACCCTGATCGGTGCGTCCAACGTCAACCAGCCCAAGGGTAACTTCGACGGCCCTACCCGGGTGTCGATGCTGGACGCCAATGACCAGTTGAAAACCCCGCAAGAATACGCCGAACTGATTCTTGCCTATAACAACGGCGCACCGCTGCGACTCAAGGACGTGGCCGAAATTGTCGACGGCGCCGAGAACGAGCGCCTCGCAGCCTGGGCCAACGAAAACCAGGCGGTGCTGCTCAATATCCAGCGCCAGCCCGGTGCAAACGTGATTGAGGTGGTGGACCGGATCAAGGCACTGCTGCCAAGCATTACCGACAACCTGCCCGCCGGCATCGATGTCACGGTGCTGACCGACCGTACACAAACCATTCGCGCCTCAGTGCGCGATGTGCAGCATGAATTGCTGATCGCCATCGCCCTGGTGGTGATGGTGACCTTCCTGTTTCTGCGCAGGGCCAGCGCCACCCTCATTCCGTCGATTGCCGTACCGCTGTCGCTGGTCGGCACCTTTGGCGTGATGTACCTGGCCGGGTTTTCCATCAACAACCTGACGCTGATGGCCCTGACCATCGCCACCGGCTTTGTGGTCGATGATGCCATCGTCATGCTGGAGAACATCTCGCGCTATATCGAGGAAGGTGACAGCCCGATGCAGGCGGCGCTCAAGGGCGCCAAACAGATCGGCTTCACCCTGATCTCGCTGACCCTGTCGCTGATCGCGGTATTGATCCCGCTGCTGTTTATGGCCGATGTAGTGGGGCGCCTGTTCCGCGAATTTGCCATCACCCTGGCGGTGGCGATCCTGATCTCGCTGGTGGTCTCGCTGACCCTGACCCCGATGATGTGCGCGCGCCTGCTCAAGGCCGAACCCAAGCCTGAAGAGCAGGGGCGTTTCTACCGTGCCAGCGGCGCGTTTATCGACTGGATGATCGCCGAGTACGGGCGCATGTTGCAGTGGGTGCTCAAGCACCAGCCGCTGACCCTGCTGGTGGCCATCGGTACACTGGCCTTGACCGTGTTCCTGTATATGGTGGTGCCCAAGGGCTTTTTCCCGGTGCAGGACACCGGGGTGATCCAGGGCATTTCCGAGGCGCCGCAATCGATTTCGTTCAGTGCCATGAGTCAGCGTCAGCAGGAGCTGGGCAAGATCATCCTGCAAGACCCGGATGTCGAGAGCCTGTCCTCCTATATTGGCGTGGACGGGGATAACCCGACCCTCAACAGCGGTCGCATGCTGATCAACCTCAAGCCCCACAGCGAGCGCAGCGACAGTGCCATCGAGGTGATTGCGCGGCTGCAGCCGCAACTGGACAAGCTGTCGGGCATCCGCCTGTTTATGCAGCCGGTGCAGGACCTGACCATCGAAGACCGCGTCAGCCGTACCCAGTACCAGTTCAGCCTGTCATCCCCGGATGCTGACATGCTCAGCACCTGGACGCAGAAACTGGTCACCGCGTTGTCCAATCAGCCTGAACTGGTCGATGTGGCCAGTGACCTGCAGGACAAGGGCCTGCAGGTATACCTGGTGATCGATCGCGATGCGGCATCACGCCTGGGCGTGTCGGTGGCCAATATCACCGATGCCCTGTATGACGCTTTCGGTCAGCGGCAGATTTCGACCATTTACACCCAGGCCAGCCAGTACCGCGTGGTCTTGCAGGCCAAGGACGGCGAGAAAATCGGCCCGCAGGCGCTGGATCAGATCCACGTCAAGACCACCGATGGTGGCCAGGTGCGGCTGTCGAGCCTGGCCCGGGTCGAGGAGCGTCAGGCACAACTGGCCATTTCCCATATCGGCCAGTTCCCTTCGGTAATGGTCTCGTTCAACCTCGCGCCCGGCGTGGCATTGGGCCAGGCCGTGGAACTGATCGATCAGGTGCAGAAGGACATCGGCATGCCGGTGGGGGTCAAGACCGAATTCCAGGGTGCCGCGCAGGCGTTCCAGGCTTCGTTGTCGAGCACTTTGCTGCTGATTCTGGCGGCGGTGGTGACCATGTATATCGTGCTGGGGGTGCTCTATGAGAGCTACATCCACCCGATCACCATTCTCTCCACCCTGCCATCGGCAGCAGTGGGTGCCTTGCTGGCGCTGATCCTCAGCGGCAATGACCTGGGCATGATTGCGATTATCGGCATCATCCTGCTGATCGGTATCGTCAAGAAAAACGCAATCATGATGATCGACTTCGCCCTCGACGCCGAGCGCAATCAGGGCATGGCGCCGGAGCAGGCGATCTATCAGGCGGCACTGTTGCGCTTCCGGCCGATCCTGATGACCACCCTGGCAGCGTTGTTTGGTGCCGTACCGCTGATGCTGGCCACCGGTTCCGGGGCAGAATTGCGCCAGCCCCTGGGTCTGGTGATGGTCGGTGGTTTGCTGGTGAGTCAGGTCTTGACCCTGTTTACTACCCCCGTGATCTATCTGTACTTCGATCGCTTGGGTCGTCGCTGGCGTGGTGATGCGGCCCAGGCTGAGCAGGCGTCGGTATGAACCTGTCCGGCCCGTTTATCAAACGCCCGGTAGCCACCATGCTGCTGAGCCTGGCAATCATGTTGCTGGGCGGGGTGAGCTTTGGTTTGCTGCCGGTGTCGCCGTTGCCGCAAATGGATTTCCCGGTGATCGTGGTGTCGGCCAGTTTGCCCGGGGCCAGCCCCGAGGTGATGGCATCTACCGTGGCCACGCCGCTTGAGCGGGCCTTCGGTGCGATTGCCGGGGTCAATACCATGAGCAGCAATTCAAGCCAGGGCTCGACCCGGGTGATTTTGCAGTTCGATCAGGACCGCGACATCAACGGCGCGGCGCGGGAGGTGCAGGCGGCGATCAACGCCTCGCGCAACCTGCTGCCCAGCGGCATGAAAAGCATGCCCACCTACAAGAAGATCAACCCCTCGCAAGCACCGATCATGGTGTTATCGCTGACCTCCGAGGTGTTGTCCAAGGGCCAGCTCTATGACCTGGCCTCGACCATTCTTTCGCAAAGCCTGTCCCAGGTGCCGGGTGTAGGTGAAGTGCAGATTGGCGGCAGCTCGCTGCCCGCCGTGCGCATCGAGCTGGAACCGCAACTGCTCAACCAGTACGGCGTCTCGCTGGATGACGTGCGCAACACCATTGCCAATGCCAACGTGCGCCGGCCCAAGGGCGCAGTCTCCGATGGCGAGCGCAACTGGCAGATCCAGGCCAACGACCAGCTGGAAAAGGCCAAGGACTACGAACCGCTGATCATCCGTTACCAGGATGGCGCGGCGCTGCGCCTGAGCCATGTGGCCAAGGTCAAGGACAGTGTTGAAGACCGTTACAACAGCGGTTTTTTCAATAACGATGCGGCGGTGCTGCTGGTGGTCAACCGCCAGGCCGGGGCCAATATCATCGAGACCGTGAACGCGATCAAGGCCCAGTTGCCGGCCTTGCAGGCGGTGCTGCCGGCAAGCGTGCAGCTGAACCTGGCCATGGACCGTTCACCGGTGATCAAGGCTACGCTGCACGAGGCCGAAATGACCCTGCTGATCGCCGTGGCGCTGGTGATTCTGGTGGTGTTCCTGTTCCTCGGCAATTTCCGCGCATCGCTGATTCCGACGCTGGCAGTGCCGGTGTCGTTGGTGGGCACTTTTGCCATCATGTACCTCTACGGCTTCTCGCTGAACAACCTGTCGCTGATGGCGCTGATTTTGGCCACCGGGCTGGTGGTGGACGACGCCATCGTGGTGCTGGAGAACATCTCGCGGCATATCGACGCCGGTGTGGCGCCCATGAAAGCGGCCATGCTGGGGGCCAAGGAAGTCGGTTTTACCCTGCTCTCGATGAACGTGTCACTGGTGGCAGTGTTCCTCTCGATCCTGTTTATGGGCGGGATTGTCGAGAGCTTGTTCCGCGAGTTTTCCATCACCCTGGCCGCTTCGATCGTGGTGTCGCTGGTGGTGTCCCTGACCCTCACGCCCATGCTTTGCGCACGCTGGCTAAAACCCCATGTGCCGGGCACGGAAAACGCCATGCAGCGCTGGAGCATCCGCCTTAACCAGCGCATGGTCAGCGGCTATGCACGCAGCCTGGACTGGGTGCTGCGGCACAAGCGCCTGACATTGCTCAGCCTGCTGGTGACCATTGGCGTTAACGTGGCGCTGTATGTGGTGGTGCCGAAAACCTTTATGCCGCAACAGGACACCGGGCAACTGATCGGTTTTGTGCGTGGCGACGACGGCCTGTCGTTCAGCGTGATGCAGCCGAAAATGGAAATCTTTCGCAAGGCTGTGCTGGCCGATCCTGCGGTAGAAAGCGTTGCCGGTTTTATTGGTGGCAATGGCGGCACCAACAACGCCTTTATGATCGTGCGTCTCAAGCCGATCTCGGAACGCAAGGTGTCGGCGCAAAAGGTCATCGAACGGCTGCGCGAGAGCATGCCCAAAGTGCCCGGCGGCCGCCTGATGCTGATGGCCGACCAGGACCTGCAGTTTGGCGGTGGGCGTGACCAGACCAGCTCGCAGTACTCCTACATCCTGCAAAGCGGCGATCTGGGCGAGTTGCGCACCTGGTATCCAAAAGTGGTGGCCGCGTTCAAGGCATTGCCTGAGCTGACCGCTATCGATGCCCGTGAAGGCCGCGGTGCCCAGCAGGTGACCCTGGTGGTTGATCGCGACCAGGCCAAGCGCCTGGGGGTGGATATGGACATGGTCACTGCCGTGCTCAACAACGCCTACAGTCAGCGGCAGATTTCCACTATCTACGACAGCCTGAATCAGTATCAGGTGGTGATGGAGGTCAACCCCAAGTACGCCCAGGACCCCGAAACCCTGAATCAGGTGCAGGTGATAACCGCCGATGGTCAGCGTATTCCGCTGTCGGCCATTGCCCACTATGAGAACAGCCTGCAGAACGACCGGGTATCCCACGAGGGCCAGTTCGCTTCGGAGAGCATTGCGTTCGACCTGGCCCCCGGTGTCACCCTGGAGCAGGGTACGGCAGCCATTGAACGGGCGGTGGCCAAGCTCGGCCTGCCGGAAGAAGTGATCGTGAAAATGGCCGGTACGGGCGATGCTTTTGCCGCCACGCAAAAAAGCCAGCCGTTCATGATTCTTGGCGCCTTGGTAGCGGTGTACCTGGTGCTGGGGATTCTCTATGAGAGTTACATCCACCCGTTGACCATTCTGTCGACCTTGCCGTCTGCCGGTGTTGGTGCGTTGTTGAGCATTTACCTCACGGGCGGGGAGTTCAGCCTGATTTCACTGCTGGGGCTGTTCCTGTTGATTGGTGTGGTAAAGAAAAACGCGATTTTGATGATCGATCTTGCCCTGCAACTGGAACGTCATTCGGGCCTCGACCCGCAAGCGTCGATCCGCAGTGCCTGCCTGCAACGTTTAAGGCCGATCCTGATGACCACCCTGGCGGCCATTCTCGGTGCCTTGCCACTGATGCTGAGCAGCGCCGAAGGCGCGGAAATGCGCCAGCCCCTGGGCCTGACCATTATTGGCGGGCTGATCTTCAGCCAGATTCTGACCCTTTACACCACGCCTGTGGTTTACCTCTATCTCGACCGCCTGCGCCATCGCTTCAACAAATGGCGCGGCGTGCGCACTGATGCTGCTCTGGAAACTCCGCTATGACCTCTCGTTCGTTTTTCCTTGCCCCGGCGTTGTCCGTTGCGCTGCTTAGCGGCTGTGCCATCGGCCCGGACTACCAGCGCCCGCAAACGGCGGCGCCCCTTGAGTACAAGCAGGAAGCCGGCTGGACCCAGGCCAATCCGAGCGACTCACTGGCCCGAGGTGCCTGGTGGGAGCTCTATGGCGACCCGCAGCTCAATGCGCTGGTCGACAAACTCAACAGTGCCAACCAGAGCGTTGCGCAGTCTGAAGCCCAGTTCCGTCAGGCCCAGGCCTTGGTGCGCAGTGCGCGCGGGGCGTTCCTGCCCAGCGCCGACCTGAGCGTGGGCAAGACCCGTTCCAGCCAGGGCACCGGCAGCTCAAACTCCAGCTTGACCAGCTCCAGCAGCGGCATACGGGACACCTTGAATGCTCAGGTCGGGGTGAGCTGGGAGGCCGACGTTTGGGGCAAGTTGCGCCGTGGTCTGGAAGCCAACGAGGCGAGTGCCGAGGCCAGCCTGGCCGACCTCGCGGCGATGCGCCTGAGCCAGCAGTCGGAGCTGGTGCAGAACTACCTGCAATTGCGGGTGATCGATGAGCAGAAGCGTTTGCTCGAAGCCACGGTCGAGGCCTATCAACGTTCACTGAAAATGAGCGAAAACCAGTACCGTGCGGGAATTTCCGGCAAGGATGCGGTGGCTCAGGCGCAAACCCAGTTGCGCAATACCCAGGCCAGCCTGATCGACCTGATCTGGCAGCGGGCGCAATTTGAAAACGCAATAGCGGTGCTCACCGGTCAAGCACCAGCAGGGTTCAACCTGGCGGAAATTAAAAACGTACCCAAGTTGCCGCAGATCCCGGTCAGCCTGCCGTCGCAACTGCTGGAGCGGCGTCCTGACATCGCTTCGGCGGAGCGCTCGGTGATTGCTGCCAACGCCAACATTGGTGTAGCCAAGGCGGCTTACTACCCCGATTTCAGTTTGAGCCTGTCGGGTGGCTACAGCAGCAGTCAGTATCAGGACTGGATCAGCGTGCCCAACCGCTTCTGGTCGGTGGGGCCGAAAATCTCCCTGCCGTTGTTCGATGGTGGCCAGCGCTCGGCAGAAGTCGATCGCAATGAAGCCGTGTATGACCAGACGGTGGCCAAGTATCGCCAGACCGTGCTCGACGGTCTGCGGGAAGTGGAAAACTACATGGTGCAGTTGAAGGTCCTGGGCGATGAGTCGGTGGTGCAGGAGCAGGCACTGGAGTCGGCCCGCGAGTCGTTGCGCCTGACCAGTAACCAGTACAAGGCGGGCTTGATTGCTTACCTGGACGTGGTTTCGGTGCAAACAACAGCCCTGAGCACCGAGCGCAGCGTACTTAACTTGCTGCAGAGCCGTCTGATTGCCAGTGTGCAACTGATTGCGGCGCTGGGTGGCGGCTGGGATGGCAATACCGAGTTGAGCGACTGACGCAGACCCCTCACCCCAGCTTGATCCGCTTTTGCTCTTGGTTCCCTCTCCCTCTGGGAGAGGGCCAGGGTGAGGGGCTTTTGATCCGGCTCAATACGGCCAGCTCGCCGAATTACGCTATATCCCCCGATCTGCCAGCCGCTCACGAATAAAACGTAAACCTGTCCTTGCCGTCATGCTTGGAGCCGTACAGCGCCTTGTCGGCCTTGGCCAGCGCCTGGTTGAGGGTGTCTTCCTCTTCGACCCGGGCCAGGCCGATACTGATGGTCACTGGGTGTGCGTCGGGATCTTCACGCACCCGGCGACACAGACTCTGCGCCAGTACTTCGACGTCTTCGCGGCGCACGCCGGGCAGGTACACGGCAAACTCCTCACCACCCAGCCGTGCGTACGCAAAATCAGCCATCACTGCCTTGATGCTGGCGGCCGTACGCTTGAGCACCTCATCGCCAATATCATGGCCGTACTGGTCGTTGACCTTCTTGAAATTGTCGATATCGATCATCGCCAGATAGTGGTCGTGCTCCCTGGGGCGGGTCAGCAGTACATGCCCGGCCTGAAGCATGAAAGAGCGCCGGTTGGGGATCTCGGTCAGGGCATCGATGTAGGCCTGGGCCACCAGTAACTTGGACATGGTGTAATTGTGCAGCTTGATCCGGCGCAGCTTGAAAAAACTGTAGGTGGTCAGGCTGCACAAAAAGGTGAAGTAGCAGAGGATCAGCAAGCCGCGCAGATCCATGACCGAGACATCGGCCATCAGGAAAGGGTTGAGGGTGACACAGCTGATGGCGGCAACGGCGAGAAACGCCCAGCGGCTGAGCGGCAGCACCGACGCGCTATAAAGAATGCTTGAGGTGGCGAGTGCCAGCCAGATCGGCTGGGTCTCGGCTGGCAGGCCGAAAATGATCAGGCGCAAACCGAGTGTGATGATGGCTACGAAAACCGTATTGAGTACATCGAAGTGCCGGTAATTGCCGACAAAGCCCAGAATAATGGTCAACCCCACCATGACGCTGATAAACAGCAGGGACAGGCCGGTAAACCCCTGGCCGCCCTTGGTGCTGACAATCAGGTTGAACAGTAACCAGATAGCAATGCTGGTGATATAGGTCAGGCTGCAAAAATTGCGCAGCTTTTCGAAATCATGTTGGGCAAATTCAGCTTGCAAGGCGGGCGGGGCGGCCTGTTTCGAGATCTCATTTTCAATGGTTTTGAGCATTGCGAGCCTTGATCACTGTCGGATGGCGGAATCCGGGTGATCAGGCACTCAAGCATGTCTGCCGCCCAGGTTACCTCGTTAACCCTAGCAGGAGTTGGGCGCTTATCGATACAGGGCAAGCAGGGCAGGCAGCGCCCCAGGCTCAACCGTTCTGGCTGAACACTTCACCGATACTGCGCCGGCGCGCATGCAGCTCGCTGGCTCGAATCAACTCTTCGAGATCTTCGGGGGTAACGTCGATAAATGCGTCCATTTGCTGCAACGCATGGTGCAAATCTTCAGCACTGATGCCCGGGTTGACCGGTGCCTGATCGGTGCTGGCCGCAGGGCTCGGCTCGGACGGTTTTTTCGGGTAACGCACGCGGGTCAGGTTGTTATAGGCCAGCGCCGCGAGCAGCATGCACACTGCGCCGAGCATCACCGGTGCAAGCATGCCCCAGCCAAGACTGGCACTGTCCGGGTCGGCCAGTACCACCAGCAGCGCCAGTGCACCTGCAGGCGGGTGCAGGCAGCGCAGCAGGCACATGCTGATCATTGCCAGACCTACGGCCAGGCACGCGCTGTCGAGGCTGCGGCCAAGAAAATGCACCACCCCCAGCGACACGACCGTGGCGCACAGATAGCCGCCGACAATCGACCAGGGTTGCGCCAGTGCACCCGAGGACACGGCAAACAGCAAAATGGCCGAAGCGCCCAACGGGCCGATCAGGTGCATGGCCACGGGCAGGCCATAGAACAGGCTGCAGAACCACACACTGAATAGTGTGCCAAGGGACACGCCAATGGCGGCACGGCTCCATTCGGTGGGGCGGGTGTTCGTAGCCGCAGGCAATAGGCGGCTGATCCAGCGGGTTTGCATGGTCAGGTAAATCCGGTTTTGTGGAGCAGGAAGGTAAAAAAAGGGCCTGGCGGGTTAACCGGCAAGCCCTTGAAAATGTTCCTTCATCTGGGGGAGGAACGCGAGCAGTCTGCCCAGCCGTTAACCAATACGCAAATGCATAATAATGATGGTTAAGTGCATTTAAATTGATGCTTGGTGGGGTGGAGCATTGCCTGGGCATGGCTGTCCGGTTTCCCGGGCGAGCCAGCCATGAAAAGTTGACCCAATACGCGCTCATGCACCCCATTGCTTACTAAAAGTCGCTCGATCTGGTTGCACACGGCAGGGCTGTATTGGCCAGTGGTTGTTTTATTACGAGCAGGGCATTGCGCGGTTTTATCGGCGTGCCCGGTTCGGGTGTGCGGGTCTCGCCCTTAACAATATAGAGATGACCCATCAGCTGTGGGTCATCGCACCTGGCAGGGGATTTTCAGCCTGCGCATTGAATTTCTTGCTATAAACGCACTCCATTAGCCCCGCTGAGCACGTTTTTCGTCACTTTCCAGGTTTTGCTGGACAAATAGGTGTGTTTTCAGTTGCTGAGTCGATAACTCGGCCTTAGACTGCCGCCCCTCGTAAATTGAGTGCCGGGTGGCGCTTGAAATAGATGGCACCTAACTGGTTGGGATGAAGATCGGTCAGAACGCTCCCTAATTCGCCTTAATGCACGTATTTTTTATAGAGAAATCAATGACAAAGGATAAGTTGCTGGCCATGCCGGCGGATGACTACATGAATGCCGAGCAACATGCTTTTTTCAGCGAGCTGCTGCAGAACATGAAAGTCGAAACCCACGAGCGCATCGAGCAGAACCGCATAGCGATCGAGAGCCTGGACACTCCGGCTGATCCGGCTGACGCTGCTTCGGTTGAAGAAGAGCGCACCTGGCTGGTGAACGCCATCGACCGTGATCAGCGCATGCTGCCTCAGCTCGAGCAGGCGCTGGAACGTATCAAGGATGACAGCTTCGGCTGGTGTGATGACAGTGGCGATGCAATTGGCCTCAAGCGCCTGCTGATCAGCCCTACCACCAAGTACTGCATCGAAGCTCAAGAGCGTCACGAGCAAATCGACAAGCATCAGCGTCAAGCCTGAAGGCTTGACCTTGCCGGGGCCGTGTCCTGCGGTTCCGGTAGCTTGGGCTGCGCAGCCGTCCGCGCTGTCGCCCTGGCCTCTGTTGTAATTCCCCGTAAAAATTTAAACCTGACGTTGAGCTGAGTGTTTTGGTCATGCCCCTTTATATTTGGCACGGCGTTTCCACGCGAAGCTGAAAAGAACGAGGGCCAGTGTCATGAGTCACTCAAGCAATACGGGGTATGTATTGCGTGTCGGTATTTTTTTTGATGGCACGGCCAATAACCAGTTCAATATCCTCTCGGGCCGCGAGCGCCAGGCCCGGGGCCTCAAGGTCGAACCCGGCAGCAGTTATGCCGGTGAACCCACCAATATCGCCCGCCTGCACCGGCACTACCCTGTGCAAGCGACGTTCAAGGATGCACAGGCGCTGACTTCGCTCTACGTCGGCGGTATTGGCACAACCACAGGGGTAGTTGATACCTCCTTCCCGGGCCTGACCTATGGCCGTGGGCGCACCGGGGTGCTGGGCAAGGCCGATGAGGCCCTGGAGCAACTGAGCCAATGTCTGGCGCAATTTCTACGGCTGGCTCCCGCCAATGCCCTGAGCCGTCTGCAACTTGACCTTTTTGGCTTCAGCCGCGGCGCTGCCGCAGCCCGCCACTTTGCCAACCAGGTGCATGCCACGGCCTTCACGCAGCAGTTTGCGCTGGCTTCTGACTTCAAGTGCAGCATCGAGTTTATCGGGCTCTTCGATACTGTTGCAGCCATGGGCGGGCTGGAGGACCTGGGTGATGTGGGGGATGACATCAATCCGGGGCTCAATCTGTATCTGGGGCCTGAGTGCGCGCAACAGGTGGTTCAGCTGTGCGCACGGGATGAGCAGCGACGCAATTTTTCCCTGACCCGCATTGCCCCGCAATGGCCGCTGGATATATTCCTGCCCGGAGTCCATGCCGATCTTGGCGGCGGTTATCCGGTCGAGATGCAAGAGCAGGTGCAGTTGACGCGCTGGCAGAGCAATCTGGTCAGCCCGTCCACACCCATCAGGCTGACCAGTGCCTGGAAGCTGGCCCAGGCGCAGTTGCTGGACTGGCAAGCCAGGGATTTGATTGATCCGCTCGCTGAGCAGGACTTCGTGCAAGTGCGCACCGAAGAGCAGAAGGCCGGCAGCCGCCAGGACCCGATGAAGCGCGTCCAGGCCGCCGTCTTTATGCAGCGCCGGGTGCTGGGTCATCTTTCCCGTGTGTATCTGCGCATCATGCATTCGCTGGCATGCAAACAGGGTGTGCCCTTTGCCGCCTTGAACAGTGCCCAGGATGCCTTGCCTGATGAACTGTTGCCCATCGCTGCAAGGCTCGAAGCGCAGGTACTGAAAAGTACAATCAAGCTCACCCCTGCCCAGGAGCGCTTGTTGCGTCAGCGCTACGTTCATCAATCGGCCAATTTCAATGCCAATGTGGGCCAGGGGCTAGGGGTACTCGACAAGGCGTTTTTCAATATTGCCCAAGAGGGCGGGCGCAATGTTTTCGAGCAAAAACCGCCGGTTTGAGCCCGCATGCAGGGGATATTGTTACCGCTGATGCAATGCAGCTATGCAGGGCATAGCTTTTTCCAGCGTCCTTAACTCTTTAAGATGGCCGACATCGTTAGGTGACTAACTAAATAGTTGGAGTATCCACCATGTCCAATCGGGTAGATGTTGCCGTGATGATCGGCTCGGGTGTCCCCAAGGGGTTGCGGGCCACGGGGCAGAAGGCCTGCTGGGTTGTGCTGGTCAACGGCGAGCAACGCGGGACGGCGTTCTCCAGCCGCATGGAAGCTGAAGAGTGTCGCGCTGCCTGGCTGGCGCAGCTGAGCGCTGGCGCGTGCGCAATGCAGGCTCGGGCTCAGCGTGCTTGACGGGTTGCGTCAAGATGCGTTCAGGGCGCCTGCGTCCACTGCGAGCTTCAATTCCTGCGCCGAACCCCTGGCGGCAATTTCAGCCTGCTCGGCGGTCTTGAACCAGCGGTCTTTCTCGACCTGATGGTAAGTCACGGTTTTCAACGGTGGCTTGGCGCGCATCACGATCACGGCCTGAAACTCACCATCGACTTCTTTGGACTCGCCGCGGATAAAAAATTCGCCAATATCAAATTCCGTCACGTGTCGCTTTCCCTTCGAGGTAATGAAGCCGGACAACCCGGCGGCATGGGCCAGGCTGATTTTTCGGCCAGTATGGCAGTTGTTGACAGCCAGCGGCGCAGTTAACGACGAAAGCCCTGTAGAACCGGGCCTCAATCAAGAAAAATTTACGGATTCCCTGACTGAGAAGTGGATGTGTATACCCAACTTCGGGCATGAGCCGGTAGAATGGTGGTCCTGTCGTATTTTTAGTCTTGATGTCACATGCCACTCCTTGCCCCATCAGCCAGGAGATTTTGCTGTACCCGGTTTTTTAATAAGTGGGCTGAGGCCTTTTTTCTGCTGCCTGTTATTTGTTCTGGTAGCGCCACTTCACGTTTTCGAGGGTTTTTCGTTGGCAGTCAGCAATCTGGAAATGCATGCGTTGTTTGTTCTGGGTGATTTGCGGGCACGTTTGGTCAAACTGTTCCAGTCCCGCTTTGTGTACGTTACCGAGCAGAACGCTGAAGGTATTTACATCGCTGAAATCGATACTGAATCAGCGCTGGTGGTAGATGACAAGCCAGGTCTGGGGCTCAAGGTCGGTGATCATTTTCGCGCAGCAGTCTTGCCCAGCCGCGAAGGTGGCAAGTTCGAAATCAAATTTCGCGATATCAAAATGACGATCTACGGCATCGGTGACTACGCCTATGTCAGCTCGCCTCTGGGCGAAGGTATCGTGTTCAAGGAAGGTCAGACCGTGATGCTGATCTTCGCAGCCCAGGAGCAGCTCAAGGAAGGCCTGAGCAAGACCCTCAAGGCCGTGACCGCCAAAGCGGCCAAATGGCCCAAGGGCGAGCTGGCGTTCAAGGCCAGCAAAGAGTGACCGAAACCTGAGCAAAACACCTGTTGCAGTTGACGAGTAGAACGAGGCTACGTCCGGCGGCGAAGCCGTCGTAAACCCGGTGAGCCGGGTTTGACTGGCAGACCGCAGTGCCTGTTTTGGGGCTGCTGCGCAGCACAACGCAGCCTCGTTCCTACGCCAGCAGCTACAGAATCACTGCAACTGTGGGAGCGAGCTGCAACAGAGTCTCTCCAGAGACTGCCAGCTCACGTTTTTCGGGATTTTCCGTACAGGTTTGTCAATTGCTGCGTGACGGTTGAGGTCTGCTTGATCTTGTTTGTTTAACTGATACGTTGAGTACATATCCGGCATTTGTGTCTAACTGAGACTATGGTTTCGACCTTACGTCGAGTCCCTTTTGGAAGGACCTGTACGGACCGGACACATGGTTGACGGGTGTGCGGGGACATGGTGGACACTTTTCGGCGAGCCAACTTCGCCGGAAAGCCATCATGCCCTGGGACACGAGAGATGCCATGAGCCTGAAAGAAGAGT
>Ga0302347_1000356_pt1 | contig 77846 bp, 62 predicted proteins | sample PhyWR1_FD_202178 | JGI IMG/M metagenome (GOLD analysis project Ga0302347, IMG submission 202178) | Leaf surface microbial communities from wheat plants in UC Gill Tract Community Farm, Albany, California, United States - DLSL W.R1 (v2)... | ecosystem: Host-associated > Plants > Phyllosphere >... | reverse complement strand
GGAATGAAACCAAGGCTGGCAAATTCAAACTCGCGGGTTTCCGGGATCATCACTTCTGACGGGATTTTCACCTGATTACCCGTACCCAGATCGTACAGGTGGATAGGCAGGTCTTTCACGGCACCGCCCGCCTGCGGGCCACGGATTTGCACGCACCAGCCGTTACTGATAAAGCTTTTCACCATATTGGCCGCAAAGGCAAATGAGGCGTTGGTCCACAGGTATTTATCGTGCTCCGGGCCTTTCACTTCTTCCACGTAGTTGAAGCTGCGCACCGGCACGGTGTCCGGACCGTAAGGCAGACGGCCCAGCACACGCGGCATCACCAGACCGATATAGCGGGAATCGTCGGTCTCGCGGAAGGATTTCCATTTGATGTATTCGGCGCGGTCAAAGTAGTTGCCAATATCTTTAATGGCCGCGACCTGCTCCATGTTGTCCTTTAAAAAGAACGCCGGACCCGCCGAGCCGATAAACGGCATATGGGCGGCAGCGGACACTTTGGAGATATTACGCAGCAGCGCCACGTCCTGCGCCGAGGCATCAAATTCATACGCAGAAATCAGCGCGGCAATCGGTTCTCCACCCGGGCTGTCGTACTCTGCGGTATAGGTGTGCTGGTATAATCCGCTTTGAATAATTTCCGGCGCGTCTTCAAAATCCTGGCGCAGATCGTCTTTGGACAGGTCAAGCAGCTCGATTTTGACGTTCTGACGAAAATCCGTTTTATCGACCAGTGACTTCACCCCGCGCCACAGGGATTCCACCGACTGGAAGGTCTCATGGTGCATAACCGCATCCAACTGGCGACTAATCTGAAAATCCAGCTCCGCGATATGGTGGTCAATCAGCGTCTTATCCAGTTTTTCAACTTTTGAACCCGCTTTACTCAGACATTCCAGAAACACCTGCATGCCGGCGGTCAGACGTTCATCGGCCGAGGCATCCGACATTGCCTGATTATCCTGCCAGATATCCAGTGCGCTCAGCGTTGATACCGGACTCAGGTTGATTTTTTCAAACAGGGAGGCATATACACCACCAGTTTGTGGGCGCTCAAGCACAATGCTTTCACCGCCAGCGGCATTTTCATTTTTCACAGACATCAGCATTTTCTCTTCGTTAATCCGTTAAACATCACGACCGTCAGGCTTGTTTTGGTGCCAGAGCAGACAGCTCGCTGCGCAGTTCCGCGTTCAGCGTTGGGTCGAGAAGGATTTTTTCCAGCTCTTTGCGGAAGGTCGCGTTGTCAAGCAGGTTGGCTTTGAGGTCGCGGAGCAGGTTGCGCATGGCGAGCATGGCCTTAAGCTGGGGTATCTGGCGGGCGACGCTTTCCGGCTCGAAGTCTTTCATCTGAGCAAAGGTAAGGCTGACGTTCTCTTCTCTGCCGTCACCGGCCAGGGTATTTTCAACAGAAAGATTCAGGGAGGGAGAGAATTCGGCGAGCACGCTGTCGAGGTTATTTTTAGTGATGTTAACTTTTTCACGCTCAGATACCGGACGTTGCTCGGCACCGTTGCTGTAATCCCCCACCACCATCAGCTTAAGGGGTAACTCGACTTTCTTCTGAGCGCCGCCGGTGTGCACACTCAGCTGGATGTTAACGCGAGCCTTGGGGATCTCGGACTGATAGGAGTTAGACATGGCTGTCCCTGTTCTATGGAGTAATAGAAATGGTCATGCCACTGAGAAATTAATAAGAAAGGCTACCCTGCCAGAATGATATTCCTGCTTACACCCGCCATACTTCAAGTTGCCTGGCCGTTGCATGTGTTCAGACAAGCAACTCGACTTATTTTGGGTATACATCCATCCGACGTAAATCAAAAGCGAGCACATTCCATTCATCTGCAAGCGCATGACACGTGTTTTTAAGTATTTTTCTGAAATTAAAAAATTTCGGATAAGTACTTATTTCGAAGGAGTGTAGAAATGTTAGTCCGGTGATTGGAAATGAAAATATGTAACATAAATTTACAATATGAAAACCCAGCAAGAATATATCATGCATTTGATTTATAAGAACTTTCTCACAATACCCTTTAAAGCCGCGTGGTATAAGGATGTGTGAAAAATGATCAGCTTGACTTAGCGCCCTGAATCGTACGAAATATAATCATCCACGTGAAAAGTCTGATTTTTAATTTTTATCAGAAATGAGAGGCTACGCACTGGAGAGAAAGCGAAAAAATAACGATCGGCATATGTCGGCTTAGTACTTTAACAATCGAGTGGATGAAATCACACCACATCAGAGTCTGCCGTGGGCAACTTTCCACCACGCTCTTCTTTCAACTGTCGAACCCATTCATATACTTAAAATATAGGCTGGATTTGTCTCCAGGTATAGATACTCTCGTTGGGTAGACGGATTTATATGCTCCTTGATATTCAAACATCAAGGAGCAAACAATTAATTAATCCGTTTACTCATTATTTCTTCAAATTTATCCCATGAACAGAATCCATTCTTATCCGTCTCACACCCTTTTAAGGTCAAAGTTACTCTTTGAGGTGGATTATCTAATGAGAGTGATTCAAGATCACGCATCTGTTTGGTTGATTGATAAACGTATTCTACTTTCAGTAGTTCCTGATTATTTGTTTTGTCTAACCAACGTTGAAATACGATCTTGCCACCAATAGGCGTTTTTTCATACTGTCCTGGTAGTTCATATTCATTAAAACCTATCGCAGCTAAAATCGGGCCTACGGTTGTATCATGCCCAACCAGAATGCTAACTTTTTCTTTTTTGTCTTTCAGGATACCGTTAATCTCTTTCAGCATTGGCTGTATGATATTTTTTACAACTATTGGTTGAAGATAGGCGCTCTCAATATATGTATTCCTTAACTTAGCCAAAGACTTCCAGTCTTCATCGGTTTTAATATTTCCCCAGGCGACCTTTTGTTTGGGAAATCCTTCATAGTCTTGAAGCATAAAAGCATCGATCATCAGGAAGCTTTTATTTAATCCGCCAGGCATAGACGGTTCTTTCCCGTAGACTAACTCTACATTATTTTCTTGCTTACCAAGGTCGCAGAGATTATTAACTTTGCAATCCTTAGAGTTAGGATAATCAATCACTTTCTCCAAAGTTTCATAGGACTTTTTAAGATCCTGACTATTAACAAAATTATTTATCTGCTGTGTTGCTTCCTTGTTAAATTCTTGGCTATCGTCTTTGATTGCCTGGAAAAACAATGGATCTTTAGCCGTCATATCACTCTGGCGATGAATTTTAATATTACATCCCGGATAAGCACCTGTGGAAAAAAATTGCGCCGTTGCCAGAGTCCGGGACATAACGTTGGCGTATACATGTAAATCCTCTTCTGTCGGACAATTATCCTTTGGTAATAATTTACTCTGATCAAACCAGTCACTAAAATAGTTACCCATAAAAACTTCCAATGCCCCGCCTTTAGGGGTTAGCAAACCCGCTTTAGTATTCCATTCAGGCCATTGGTGAGAGGTAGCATCAATAATCATCGTAGCACCATCAACCAAAGGTGCACGAAGACCATGGCGGCTAACAATAAGAACTTGCTGCAGTTCATAATCAGTTTCCGCAGCAGAAGCGATATCCATCATTAATAAAGCAGCACATGGAATTAATAGGCTTTTTTTAAGAAAATTCATTTCCCTCTCCTTAGGTAAAATAAAGTGTCAGTTCATTCTAGATAAAAAACCTGTTTAATTAAACATCATTTCCATCAATAACGTGACGGTGATCAATAAAAATAAATTGACGGCTAATTTATTAACGCGATGTAGATCACAATAAACCTGTATGTAAAAATAATTATCTACTTTTCTCATTAACTTTATTTTTTCTGCAAGCAGTAGCTAATTAAAACTATCTGTAGTGATGCTTACCTGTCTGGATGGAGTAAATTTACAAGATGCAGTCGATAATAATATGCTCTAATTATTAAAAATTTATGTCATTTTTTATAGGAATTTAGAGGAGGAAATTAAATAAATATAATTACTGAAACTCACATTGGCTTCAAATCTTCCCCTGTAGCATTAGCATTTAAAAATAATAACGCAGATCAATCTGATATTCATGAGTATAAAATGCACATCGTTTTAATAAACGATGTGCATTTTTGATGATTTGAGGATCATTATTATTTATTTAGAGTAAGGGATGAATCGCTTTTTTCATACCTTTTTTCAAAATCTCATCAATTTGAACCGATACGGTATCTACCAGATTAGAATATTGGCTTAGATCGATATCCCAGTGCTTCTCATTGGCGAGAATTTTGTTAACAAATTGATGTGTAGTGATATCCTTTCCGACTAAAGGCCAGATTTGAGAAAAATATGTCAACCAAACCTCATCATCCTGTAATGGATAAGATTGCCCCTCTCTTTTTCCACGAAAAAATACTAATAATGCAGCTAATGCAAAACTAAGTCGTTCGGAAAGATACCCTTTCTCTAAACCCAATAGCAGTTGGGGTAAGAGCCGTGTTTTAAATTTTGTCATGCTATTTAAAGCGATAGAGAGTAGCTGATGTTTGATATAAGGATTCTGAAATCTTCCCGTCACTGCGCTGGCAAATTCACGAAGCTCTGATTCCGGTAAGTCTAAAACGGGAATGATGTCATCAGCGATCAATTTTTCAATAAACTGTCTGACATCCTCATCACACATTGCCTCACCTACAGTATCTAGCCCGGATAACCATGCTACCGGGACCATTGCCGTATGGGCACCATTAAGGATAGCTACCTTACGCTCTTTATAAGGTTTAATATCCGGGACAATATGGATATTCATTGGATGTTGATCCAGACATAACTCTTTTGCAAGCCAGTCTGGCCCCTGAATAACAAATAAATAAAAATATTCTGCCGTATCGAGGAAACTATCTTGATAACCTAATTTCCCCTGTAATTCTTTGGCTTCTTCTTTGGGATAACCAGGTACAATACGATCCACCAGAGTGGAGCAAAATGTATTTGCACTCTCGATCCATGATATAAATTCAGGGGATAGTTCCCATTCCTGCGCATAACGTAATACTAAACTTTTTAATGCCTCACCATTATAGTCAATCAACTCGCAAGGAATAATAACCCAGCCTTTATCGTGCTCGCCGTTGAAAGTATTGAACCGCTCTAAAAGTAGACGGGTCAATTTCGCTGGGTAACTTGCCGGAGGTGTATCATCCACACGATCACCTTCATGATAGTTAATACCTGCTTCCGTGGTATTAGAAAAAATGAAGCGAATATGCGGATCGTGGGCTAACGTTAAAAATGACTCAAATGATTGATAAGGATTAATTTCATTATTTACGCTGCGAATAATTCGAAAATCGCTAACTTTAGCGCCATTATCATCCAGTCCACGAATGATTGTGGTATATAAACCATCTTGAGTATTTAGTGATGGTGGAAAGTCAGTATCAATCGGACGAACCACTGTTATTCCAGCATTAAGCTGTGTATGCTCGTTTAGAATATCAATCGACCAGTCAACAAAGGCTCTTAAAAAATTCCCCTCGCCAAACTGTATAACACGCGTTGGATACAGGTTTCCGGGAAAGTTTTCACGATTTAATATTTTCATAATAGGCTCGCCCTTTAGAAATGAATAACGCCTTTGATGAGTTCACGATTATTAATGACAGATTCTTCATACTGCTCAGCAAGAGATGTGAATTCATAATGATGAGTTAACATCATGTCAGCATTAAGTTTATTATCCGCCATCAACCGACCCACTTTTTGAAAGTCTTCCGGAGTTGCATTTCTGCTCCCCATCATTGTGGTTTCTTTTTTATGAAAATCAGGATCAGAGATACTAAGGTTGCCTTTAAATAAACCAACAAAAACAATGGTTCCACCATGGCGAATCAAGTTTACCGCATTATTCATTGCGTGTTGATTCCCTGTAGCATCAATCACCTTAAGGGGAAGTGCTCCATCAAACTGCGCTCTCAGACTTGCTTCAAAATTTTCAGCGGAAGGATCGACCGTTGCCAGAGAAATATTTTTTTCAACGTGTTGTCGTCTTACAGAACTGGTGTCGGCTACAACAACCTGAGCACCATCTGCATGTGCAATCGCAGCAACACCCAAACCAATCGGACCAGCTCCGACAACAAGCACTGCGTCACCCGGTTGAACCGCTGCTCGCCTTACCGCATGGGCACTGATCGCAAAAGGTTCAATCAGCGCGGCGGCTTCAGGGGCAATACCTTCGGTAGGTAATAGGTTGCTAAATGGCACATTTAAAGACTCGGCAAAACCACCATCTTGATGAACACCAATGACAGAAATATTTTCGCAGCAGTTCGTTTTCCCGCTCAGACAGGATGGGCATGTTTGACAGGCAACATAAGGGATTACGGATACTTGCTGACCCACTTTAAACGTATCAGACTCACCGCCTAGTTCGACTATTTCGCCACAAATTTCATGACCGAGGACTCTTGGATAACTAAAAAAAGGTTGACTCCCTCCCCAGGCATGAATATCTGTTCCACAAATACCGACAATTTTAATTTTTATCTTTGCTTCATTTTTAACTGGCGGATGAGCGACTCTTTTTTCCCAAATAAGTTTTTTAGGCTCAGGACAAACTAACGTATTGATCATTGACATAGTGCTTTCCTTTTGAGGAAGGGAAATTAAATAAATAGTTGACCGCAAAAATGGTCTTCGCATAATGAATGAGTCAGGCAATGAGAGATCAGAGATACTCTTCAATATTAAATTAGCTTAAAGCCGCCCCATATAAGACGCATTCCGTACAATTCGTAATTTTAACAATGCACGAGAAGGTATTTCCTAATCGTATTCGCTTATTTTCTGGGGAATAATTTCAGCCAAAAAGAAGAAAAATACGTAAATAATTCCGTCATCTGTGACTTAGCCCACATAAATTTGCACAAAATGTGTTTTTAAAACCAAGTTATTGATACGCAATGATTTTTAATTAATATACAGATAAAAAACAATAAACTATTAACCGACGCACGATTCAATCACATCAATGAAAGATAAATTTTTTTTCTCATTATCCTCGAGCTCAAATGATTCATTTTAATCCTGTAAATATGGATTCATTTACCGTTTCATAATGACTTAAATACATTAAGTTGATATTTTCTCTCAATGATACTGGATGAGAAGGAGTTTGATGTGGATAGTATGGACAATACCCTTACCCAAGATGGCAATGTTAAAAATAAAAATAAGACGTATCAAAGTAACGAAGCTGAACAACCGCTACCCGCGAAAAGCCAGCGATTAAAAAAGATACAAATAACGGCGATGATTTTATTATTCCTCGCTGCTGTCATTAACTACCTTGATAGAAGCTCCCTTTCTGTTGCGAACTTAACTATACGTGAAGAGCTCGGGCTGAGTGCCACGGAAATAGGTATTCTATTGTCTGTATTTTCACTTGCTTATGGTATTGCTCAATTACCCTGTGGTCCCCTATTGGACAGAAAGGGTCCACGTTTGATGTTAGGTATCGGAATGTTTTTCTGGTCACTATTCCAGGCGTTGTCCGGTATGGTTCATTCATTTACCCAATTTGTTTTAGTGCGTATAGGGATGGGTATTGGTGAAGCACCGATGAACCCTTGCGGCGTAAAAGTTATCAATGACTGGTTCAATATTAAAGAACGTGGCCGGCCGATGGGCTTTTTTAATGCTGCCTCAACAGTCGGTGTTGCAATAAGCCCCCCTATTCTTGCGGCAATGATGCTGGTTATTGGCTGGCGTGGCATGTTTATCACCATCGGGGTACTAGGCATTTTCCTCGCAATTGGTTGGTATATGCTGTATCGCAACCGTGAAGAAATTATGCTTACGGAAGATGAACAATGTTATCTGAATGCTGGCAGTGTCAGCGCGAAGCGTAACCCATTAAGTTTTGCAGAATGGCGTGGGTTATTTAAGAATCGCACCATGTGGGGCATGATGCTTGGTTTTAGTGGGATAAACTATACGGCCTGGCTCTATCTGGCATGGCTCCCCGGGTATCTGCAATCATCTTATAATCTTGATCTAAAAAGCACTGGTATGATGGCGGCAATTCCTTTTATGTTCGGTGCTGTTGGAATGCTGTTAAACGGTTATGTTACTGACTGGATTGTCAAAAAAGGTGTCTCGCCGTTAAAAAGCCGTAAAGTTAGCATCGTTATTGGCATGGTCTGTTCCGCAATGTTTACCTTTATTGTGCCACAGGCAGAAACCTCTCTGTCAGCTGTGTTATTAATAGGCATGGCTCTGTTCTTTATTCACTTTGCAGGAACCTCTGCCTGGGGGATTATTCACGTTGCTGTCGCATCCAGAATGACCGCTTCTGTCGGCAGTATCCAGAATTTCGCCAGTTTCATCTGTGCTTCTTTTGCACCGATAGTCACAGGCTTTATTTTAGATAAGACTAACTCATTTAATTTAGCATTGATTATATGTGGTTGCGTCACCTTATTAGGCGCGATCTCTTATGTTTTCCTGGTTAAAAAACCGATCATTGACACACAATAACAATGCAATCTCGATATTAATATTTTATATCTAGTCGGTATATACAGATTATGTATATACCGTACGATATGAATTTTAGCAGTAAAGATAATATTTTATTGTGAGGTGGTAATGAGCGAATATATATTAATACATGCAAATGACTCTGTCATTCTGGCCTTAAAACCATTAGCGGCTGGCTCCATCATTACGGTTAATGGTCATGATATTTTATTAAAAGAAGATGTCGAACGCGGTAGTAAAATTGCTATTAAGTCGATTCATAAAAATGATGATATTCTGAAGTATGGTTGTCCGATAGGTTTTGCAACCGAATCTATTAGTCCGGGCGAGTGGGTTCATACTCATAATATCAAAACGGCATTATCAGATGAGAAGGAATATGAATATATTCCAGACTTTCCTCATGTCTCCATCAACCAACCAGATGTCACTATTCATGCCTATCCGCGGAAAAATGGTGATGTCGCGATTAGAAATGAACTTTGGGTTATCCCAACCGTAGGCTGTGTTAATGCCATTGCTCGTCAGATGATTACTCGTTTTGAAAAAGAAAATACTCTTGACGGTATCGATGGTGTCTATCTTTTTACTCATCCTTACGGTTGTTCTCAATTAGGGGATGACCATGAGAATACACGTCGTATTCTTGCCGATATGGTGCATCATCCTAATGCAGGTGGTGTTCTGGTAATAGGGCTAGGATGCGAGAATAATCAGGTTGATGCTTTTAAAACGCTGACCGCTGAAATTGATCCGTCACGCGTGCATTTTATGGTGGCTCAACAGGAAGATGATGAAGTCTCGACGGGATGTCAGCATTTAAGTGAAATCTATCAGGCGATGAAACACGATTGCCGGCAACCCGTTTCTATCGGTAAATTACGTATTGGCCTGGAATGTGGTGGGTCTGATGGTCTTTCTGGCGTCACTGCTAACCCTCTGTTAGGGCAATTTTCTGACTACCTTATTTCATTGGGAGGCAGCAGTGTCTTAACGGAAGTTCCTGAAATGTTTGGAGCAGAGCATATTCTTTTCTCTCGCTGTAAAGACCGGCATACTTTTGATAAAGCAGTAAAAATGGTTAATGACTTTAAACGCTATTTCATCAGCCACTCTCTGCCTATTTATGAAAATCCATCTCCGGGTAATAAAAAAGGGGGAATTTCCACGCTTGAAGATAAATCGTTAGGCTGTACACAGAAAGCCGGCAGCTCTGCTGTAGTTGATGTTTTAGCTTATGGTGACAGGCTGCAACATGCAGGTCTTAATTTACTGAGTGCACCAGGAAATGATGCTGTTGCAACATCTGCTCTTGCTGCATCTGGATGTCATATGGTGCTGTTTACTACCGGTAGAGGTACACCATACGGTGGTTTTGTTCCAACGGTAAAAATAGCTACTAATAATGAACTCGCAGAGCGAAAACCTCATTGGATTGATTTTAATGCGGGCGTGCTAGTATCAGGAAAAACAATGGATGATACATTACATGATTTTATCCAGTTGATTGCTGAAATAGCTAGCGGCAATCAGTTAGCATGTAATGAGAAGAATGATTTTCGTGAGTTAGCCATATTTAAAAGCGGCGTAACATTATAATTAATAAAGTCATCAGGCATAAATAAGGCAATAGACATCATTAATTAATTATCAAAACACTAACGTTGAGTATTAACTTTTTAATACTCAACGTTAGTAAAAATATCCTCATGGTTTTCCCCTCTCTAAAATAGTACCCTACCAATAATTCTTAAACTAAATAATTTTAAGTCGTTATCAATATTGGGTGAGACTAACTGAGCTGGCTGAGTCACTCTGGTTACAGAAAATAATTATTATATTGTTGACTATGATTTAATTTTGCTCTTAGATCACAAGGAAATCTATTTTATATGGTAGAGAAGTAAGCGTCGTACTGACGTCAACATTTAGATTTTAACATTATTATAATAAATGATAATAATATTCTGTAAGCAATAGGATACCGCAATGGCAAGATCGAAAAATTTACGTGCAAAGGTGATTAATCAGTTTCTGGACGCCATTCGGCAGCAGTATTTACGATCGCCATTACCTTCTCAATCTGCATTGGCAGATATGTATAATATTAGTCGCACCACCGTTCGTCATGTTTTAGAGTATCTTGTAGAGAAAGGAATACTGGAAGGTTCTAGTAATAGCCTTGTGATAGTAAGAGAGCCCAGTGAAGATGAATTTTTAGATATTCTTGTAGGCCCTACAGAGAAAAGTAGTGACGAATTTGAATCTATTTTCTATAGAATGATTCAGCAGCATATTCTCAAGCCTGGATGCAATTTCACCGAACTGCAACTTGCAAAATATGCTCATGTACATCCCACCGTTGTCAGAGAGTTTTTGCTAAAATTCTCACGTTATAATTTAATTGAAAATAAACATCGTGGCGTGTGGCATTTAAAAATTTTCGAACAAAAATACGCAGAAGAACTTTTTGAACTCCGTGAATTACTGGAGACTTTTTCTCTTTCTTATTTTATGAAGCTTCCTTTAGAAGATAATAGATGGGTACAGGCAAAAGAACTACTATTCCAGCATAAACAATTAAGAGATAGCGTTATAAGCAATTACAGAGCGTTTTCTGAACTTGATCGTAAATTGCATCAACTGTTGCTTTCAGCAGCAGACAATCGATTTGTCGAGCAGGCTCTTGATCTAGTCACGATAATATTTCACTTTCATTATCAATGGGATAACAAAGATCTTCGCGAGAGAAATATTCTCGCCATCGAAGAGCATATGATAATTTTAAATGCAATTATTAATCATAATGAGCCGCTAGCCATGCATGAGTTACGTAACCACCTTAATACGGCAAAATTATCGATGATTCGCTCTTTGAAAAAAACTTAGATGATATTTTTATCCATACGCTTAGCCGATAATATCACCCCACCTCCGCATTGCTGGACGAGGAATGCCTGTGCCTGATTGTAAGCTTCTGCTCGCAACGCTGGATTAGAGATAAGATCCTGAATCGCGTACTACCAATTACGTCCAGTGGCGAATGAATACCAGTCACAACATAGAAAGAAACGCGTACCTGATCGGTGAACAGATACTTTCTAAGATAAGTCCTGGATAGTTGGTTTATTTTACTGAGTTCAACAGCAATAATAAGTCATTATAAATATACCCGTCATACTTCAAGTTGCCTGGGTGTTGCTTTCGTAAACTCAGCTGAATCACATAGTTTGTCTATGCTTACGCCCGGATTTACTCAGCGCGTACAAGTAACCATCAAAAATGTCAATTAGCAGCCCTCTCAAAGTATTAATAAAACACCAAAATAAAGCCATTAATAGATATTATTTAGAACAAACTACCTAAACAGGAAATAATTAGCGCACTATAATTAATGCCCACTATCCTGAATATAATCAAAATAGATTAACAGTGTTATTCAGTTTATTTGATTATCTTTATATTTCTTTTAACTATATATTATGGTTGATTTCAACCAATACAGGATGTACTTATACCATGAAAAAATTAGCAAAAATGATGATATTTCCTATAATGTTTTCATCATTCGCATTTTCAGCTCAAGCGGCAGAGTTAAATGCGAATAATCCTGATGGCTATAAGCAGTTTAAAATGGATTACTCTGAAATGGTTGATATTGCGAACCCAACCAGGCTTAGCCATCGTATTTTTTATACTCAGCCTTCACAAGGTCCTGATGCTAAATGGTTTGATGCCGTAAAACAGGGTGATTTAGCGACGATAAAAACCATGGTAGAAAATGGTCAGAATATAGAAGCTAAAGATAATGCCAGTCTGGGACAAACGGCTTTAGGCTGGGCCGCATTTATCGGATATCTCGATGTAGTAGACTATCTGATAGCCAATAATGCCGACTTAATGGCAACAGATAAAGCCGATGTCAGCAATGCGCTTAAATCTGCAGGATTAGGTAAAAACGTAGTTGTTTTTGACACCTTATATAACAAGCTTAAAGATAAAGTCGATTTAAATAATCAAAGCAATGATACCCAAGGTGAAACATTATTAATTGTCGCATCAAGTAATAACCGAGTCGATATCGTTAAATATTTACTTGATCATGGGGCAAAAACAGATTTAGTGACCACGGAAAAAGATAAAAAACATCCTGCTTACGACCAAAGTGCTTTCTCTTTCGCTTGTAGCAAAGGGAACGCTGAGACCATCAAAATTTTACAGCAGTATGGTGCCGTCAACCATCGTAACAATAAAGCACAGTGTGAATAATGATTATCTAGAAGCCCGTTAAAGTAAAAGGGGAGTATGCTATGCATAACTCCCCTTTTACTTTAACTCTCTATTGCATCGCTTCAGTTAAAAATTTAAAGCCATTATTTAGCCTGATACACCAATGTCCCTTTTAAACCGTGCGGTTCGGAACGTAAATACTGCGGTGGGGCCTGAACTTGTGCATTGAGTGCCGCTGCAGCCTGCCACGGCCAGTGTGGGTTATAGAGCATCACACGACCAAGGGCAACGAAGTCAGCGTCTCTCTGGGCAATAACAGCTTCAGCCTGTTCTGGTTCAGTAATTAAACCCACTCCGATAACCGGGATCCTCACCTTTTCGCGAATTTCACGGGCAAAAGGTAACTGATAGCCTGGCTCCAGAGTAATCGTCTGCGCGGTTGATAATCCCCCGCTGGAAACATGCAAATAGTCACACCCCAGCAATTCCAGCTGCTGGCTGAATGCCACTGACTGTAAAACATCCCAGCCACCCTCTACCCAGTCGATTGCAGACAAACGCACGCCCACCGGAGTAGTCGAAGGTACTGCCTTGCGTACAGCATCAAACACTTCCAGCGGGAAACGCATCCGATTTTCCAGAGACCCACCGTACTGGTCTTGTCGTTGATTGCTCAGCGGTGATAAGAATTGATGTAACAGATAGCCGTGTGCAGCATGTATCTCAATCAGCTCAATACCCACGCGGACGGCGCGTAGTGCACTGTCAACAAACGCTTGCTTAATACGTGCTAAATCAGCATCTTCTAATGCAACAGGTAATACATCCTGTTCGGTAAAAGCAATGGCTGATGGCGCGACTGTTTGCCAGCCCCCCTGGGCTTCAGGCAACTGACGGCCACCTTTCCAGGGTGCACGGCAGGAGGCTTTTCGGCCCGCGTGTCCTAACTGGATACCAAGGCGTATCGGTGACCAAGTACGGATGTCATCCACGACTTGCTGCAACGCCGCTTCAGTCTCGTCGTTCCATAAACCTAAGTCATCCGGTGAGATACGCCCGCCAGGTTCAATTGCCGTCGCCTCCAGAATCAATAATCCCGCCCCCGAAAGCGCCAGAGCCCCCAGATGAATGCGATGCCAGCTAGTGGCTTTTCCCTGCTCTGCCGAGTATTGACACATCGGGGCTATCACAATGCGGTTTTCCAGCGTCAGTTCACCAATACGTGCTGTGCTAAATAATTGACTCATCGTCACCTCTTAAAGTGGCTTGCTGCCGCTATTTTTTCGTCGCTCACCAAAACGATGGCGGAAGTACTGCTCAAGTTAATTATAGCAGATGCAGTGAACGCGTTTTTCTGGTGAGGGTTGCCCTTCAATAAATTAAGCTGCATCCGCCCGGTGCTCTCCCCTTAACAGGGCTGTGCGATCGTATTCATGCTGGATGATCCCGCCAGCCATGTAGGCGGCACGATCAGACATATGCGCTATCACATCAGCGTCATGACTGACCAGTAAGTAGGTCATTCCCGACTGCTGTTTTAGCCGATTTAACAGGTTAAGAATCTCAGCCTGTACAGACATATCCAGTGCTGAGGTGGGTTCATCCAGCAGCAGGATTTTGGGGCGCAGCAACAGTGCCCGGGCAATAGCAACGCGCTGTCGCTGTCCACCGGAAAGTTGATGAGGATAGCGCTCTGCGGCATCGGCAGGTAATCCAACTTGAATCAGTGCATCTGCTACGCGCGCGGGAATATCTCTTTCCTTGTGAATCACCAATGGCTCTGAAAGTGTGCGATAAAGCGTGTGATTGGGGTGTAACGAAGCATAGGGATCCTGAAACACCATCTGTACGTTACGCCTGAGTTCACCCTGAAAACGCATGCCTTGTTTAATCACACCATCAAACAATTTTACTTCGCCACGCCATTCCCGTTGCAACCCTGCGAGTACGCGCATAATGGTCGATTTTCCGCAGCCTGATGCGCCAATTAAACTGAATGTTTCACCTTCGTTAATGGTAAAACTTGCCGCACTCACCGCCGTTTTTAACTGGCCCTTTGCTGAAAATTGTACGCAGAGATTGTTTACCTCAACGATTGCCATCCAGCTCTCCTTTCAGGTTCTGAGTACGATCAAGCGTTGGCAGCATCGTACCGTAGGTTGTGGCATTCGGGCGGCAAGTCCAGAGCGTGCGGGTGTAAGGATGTGTTGCCATAGGTAATGAGGCTGCTGGCATTTCATCAACTTTTTGTCCCTGATACATCACCAGTACACGGTGGCAGTGTTGTGCCACCAAGGGTAAATCATGGCTTATCAAAAGCATTGCCATCTGACGTTGTTCACATTGTTCCACCAGCAGCTCAAGAATTTGGTTACGCAGACGTGCATCCAGTGCAGAAGTGGGTTCATCGGCAATCAGCACTTTTGGATTATTCACCAGCGCGATGGCAATCATCACCCGTTGCCCCATACCACCGGAGAGTTCTGCTGGATAGCGAGACAGAACATTGTCCTGCAATCCGACCGCATTAATCACTTCCCGGATCCGTTCGCGTCGCTGATTTGAAGGGAGTTTTTGATGTAAAGATAAAGCCTCGTCAATCTGTTGAGCGACATTTTTTACCGGGTTAAGCGCGTAACGTGGATCCTGCAAAACCATAGCGATTTCATTGCCACGAATATGCTGCCAGCTACGCTTTTTCATCGCCAGCAAATCGTGGCCCAAAACATTAAGCTGCCCGGCATTCACCCTGCCCGGTTTACGCACCAGGCCCATCAAGGCCCGGGCAGTCATAGATTTACCCGATCCAGACTCGCCCACCAGCGCCAGACGTTCATTTCCCAGCGTAAAAGAGAGACTATCCACGACACGGGCTCCTGGATAATCAATATTTAAATCGGAAACAACAATCCGAGACTCAGTCATTGCCAGGCTCCAGTACGTCACGTAATCCATCACCTAGCAGGTTAAATGCCAGGCTACTGATCAAAATAGCCGCACCTGGGATGGCAGCAATCCACCACTGATCAAAAATGACCTGCATACCATCAGCAATCATAGCCCCCCATTCCGCCATCGGCGGTCTGGCACCAAGGCCGAGGAAACCAAGCCCGGCGGCCGCCAGAATAATCCCCGCCAAATCGAGCGCCAGCCGCACAATAGACGAAGGCAGGCAAAGCGGAAGAATATGGCCCACTAATAAACGCCGGCCGCGAATACCCAACATCTCTGCGGCAGCAAGATAGTCACTATGCCGCAGACGCTGAATTTCACTGCGAGCCTGACGTGCATAGGCAGGCCAAGTTGTTAGCGCCAGTGCCAGCGCGCCATTGACTAAACCGGGTCCCAGCATTGCCACAAAAGCGAATGCCAGAATCAAGCGTGGCATAGACATCACGATATCGGTAAAGCGCATCAGCACACGTTCTATCCAGCCACCGTAATAACCGGAAAGTATACCGATACATAGCCCAACGGGGAGCGTTATCACTGTCACCAGCAGCACCAGACCGAGGGCAGGACGCGAGCCATAGATTAGGCGTGAGAGCAGGTCGCGTCCATAGCTGTCGGTACCAAGCCAGTGCTGCAAATTCGGTGGCTGCAGGCGTGCAGCGGCATCCTGCCAGTTGGGATCAAATGGCGCGAGTAGTGGTGCGAAGAGTGCTATCAGCAGCAACAGTACAATAATTACCAGACCACATATTGCGGCAGGTGAACGCAGCAGACGGCGAAAAAAGAGGTAAGACGGCATCAGCGCACCCTCGGATCGGTGATTCGCACCAGTATGTCAGTCAGATTGTTGATAATGACAAATGACACGCCAATCAGTAGCGTGCCGCCCATAATAGCAGCCGTGTCCGCAGCAAATAGTGCCGTCGTTAAATAACGTCCGATACCCGGCCAGGAGAAAACGGTTTCGGTAAGCACAGCACCTTCGAGCATAGAGGTATATGACAGCGCGATGACCGTGAATAATGTGCCACGAATATTAGGCAGCACATGGCGTACCAGAATTGCCATATCACCAGCACCTTTAGCACGCGCAAGAGTGATGTACTCTTTGTTCATTTCACTCAGACAGGCGGTACGGGTCAGTCGGGTGATACCGGCAAGCGAGTAATAGGCAAGCAGGAGCATGGGCAGCATAAGATGATTAATCGCATTTAAAAATGCGCTGCGATCGCCGGAAAGCCAGGTATCAATCAGTACAAAACCGGTTTTAGATTCCACGCTATATTGATAGATATCGTCCAGCCGTCCCGGTCCGGCGCTCCACTGCAAATGTGCGTAAAACAATGCCAGCATCAGCAAGCCGAGCCAAAAAATGGGTACCGAATTACCCAGCAGAGTGAATGTACGCACCGCGAGATCCCAAGGGGATCCGACGAAACGAGCACAAAGCACACCAAAAGTGATGCCCAGCACGCTACCAATAATCAGTGCCAGCGTGGCAAGCTCAAGTGTCGCAGGGAAGACAGAGAGCAAATCGTGCAAAACCGGCTGGCCGGTTGCGCTGGCGGTACCTAAATCACCTTGGGCAAGCTGGGTTAGATAATGCCAGAACTGCAGCGGCAGTGGCTTATCTAAACCCAGTTGCTGGTGAACCTGGTCATAGGTTGCCTGGCTTGCATGATCGCCCACAATTTGGAGCACAGGATCAACAGGCGAAAAAGCGGAAAGGGCAAAGGTGATAAGCAGCAGACCAATAAGCGTAAGCGCGAGGGTAAATAAACCCGTGACCAAGGTGAATAGCGGACGCCGCAGATGATGCAGAGTGGAGGTAATGAAAGACATGTATGGCTCTGAATTAAAAAACGAGCAAGGTGATAAGCAATAATGCTATCCACCACAGAGTAAAGGCGGGTTAACCCGCCCTACTGTAAACAAAATAGGTTACTTGCTTACTCTATCATAATACACCATATCCGCATTCAGTCCCTGCTGGTAACCCTTCACATTATCCCGTACCACAATCTGAGTTTTGCCTTGGTCAATAAATACATACGGCGAGTTACGCTGCAATTCCAACTGGATTGCCTTGTAGAGGTCCAGACGCTTGGCCGGGTCAGCTTCGGCTACTGCGGCCAGTGTTTGTTTGCTCAACTCAGGAATTTGCCAGCTATTCAGGCCTGCTACCGTACTGGATTTTCCGTCGTTAAACGCAAAAGTGCTGGCATTTGAGTGGGCATCAAAGTAGTCAGGGATCCACATGCGAATGGCAGCCTGATGCTGCTTAGCCCGAACACGAGCATAGACTTGGCTGCCGGCTGCCGGTAGCAGATCGATTTTCACACCACCTTGGGCAAAGCTCGCCTGCATAGACTGAGCGAGAGTGATAAACGGCTGTTTGTTTTCTACATCCAGCGTGAAGCGCGCGTCTTTAATCCCTGCTTTGGCGAGGATCTCTTTCGCTTTTTCTGGATCGAATTTGAATGGATTGTTATCCAGCGCACCCGCAAATCCAATCGGCAGGAAACTTTGATGGATAACATACTGGCCTTTCAGCAAATCTTTGGTGATACCTTCGTAATCCACCAGGTAGCGCGCTGCTTCCCATAGCGCCGGATTTTTCAACAGCGGGTTAGCGTTATTACCAACGTTAAACACTAAATAATTCTGCTCAGCAGAAGGAATACTGAGTACTTCAATACCCGGTTTACCTTCCAGCGCGCTGGTCTGATCGGCACCCAAATCACGGGCGATATCCGCATCACCTTGTTGGATAAGCAGACGACGCGTCGCAGGATCAGGCACATTTTTAATAATAATATTGTTTATTTTTGGCTTATCACCAAATGATGTCGGATTAGCATCCAATACAATAGCCTGATGTGGCTGATAAACACGCATTTTGAACGGGCCACTGCCCGCAGAATGCATTTTCAGCCATTCATTACCAAAATCACCTGCTTTCACATTCGGCGTGACGGCTTTTTCATCGACGATAGAAGCAATCGGCGTAGAAAGAATATTCAATGCCACATCCGGGCTTACGTCTGCTGTCCAGTGTAATTCCAGGGTATGGTCATCGATTTTTTTCAGCTGATTTGCGATGTTGTTTGCTTGCCAGCCCAGCACATTAAGAATAAAAGCAGGCGATTTGTTGAGCGTCACGGCACGGGTATAAGAGAATATGACATCTTCCGGGCGCAATGGGTTACCGGAGGAGAATTGAGCATCCGGGCGCAATTTAATAATCAGTTTTTTATTCGCGGCATCGCCCTGCCAGCTTTCTGCCAGAACCGGGATCACTTTTTCTGGGTGTTCACGGTCAGCCTGTACCAGACGCTGGTACAGGCTGGGTAAGGTCTGAATGCTAGAAAGTTCGTTGGCCTCAGCAGGATCGAGACTGACGATATCATCCAGCCCCTGAGCGACGACTAAGGTATTAGGTGGTGTTGCAGCAAAGCTACCTAGAGATAATGCCGTCAGCAAAAGTAATGGAATAGTTTTTTTTTGCATTTTTATATCCTATAAAAAATATTATTTTAGATTGTATGCTTTATCATTATTAAGAACCTATCTCAATAGGTCGACAGGCAATAAAATGACAGTCTCTTAGGATATTTCGGTGAGTAAACATCATACGGAGAAATGATTTATTTGTTACAAAATATATTACGAGCAACATGTTTTTTACTTTTATTGAGATAGCTTTAAGCTATGTGATAAATATTTATTCCGCAAGTGTCAAAAAAGAATTTATTTATAACATTATGTTATATAAAAATATTATGCTCAATGCCATACAAACCGCTACCTGCTCTCAGCCGGGACTGCTAGTTGAATCAAAATCCATTCGCTAATAGGATGGGCTTTTAGTGTCGAAATGATACCTTAATATAAATGATTTTTCGGTATTCGAGATAATAATTAATGATGACAAATAAAAATTTAGCCTTATTGAAACAACAGCACTTAACAAGTGTAACCACCAAAGCTCGTGAAATTATGGCGCGAGAGGGTATTGAGGCGCTTGTCGCAACAGTGGGTGATAATTTCTATCATTTGACGGGTTTTGCGAGTTTCTTCATGTATACCTTCAGGCAAACGGGTACAGCAATCGCGGTGATTTTTCGTGATCCTACGATTGAATCGGTCGTGATCATGAACGAATTTGAAGCCGCAAACTTACAGCTTGAAATGCCTAATTCTAAAATCATAACATTTCCTATTTGGGTCGATGTAGATGATCCTTATAATCCGGATCACGGTAAAGAGATTAAACCAAGGCCCATTAACAGCCCTATTGAAACCATTTTCACATTATTAAAAGAGATATTTTTAGAGTCTGGAGTTTATGATTCCCCCATTGCCATTGAAATTAATCAAATTAGCTACTCGGGAAAATTATTTCTGGATAAAGTTATTCCAGGATTAAATTTAGTAGACTCTTCCCCACTATTTAATGAATTACGTGTTATTAAAAGTGAGTGGGAAATAATTCATTTAAGAAAAAGCGCTCAAATAACTGAAGCGGGTATCCAGGCTGCAAGTAAATTAATTAAAGCTGGCTGTACATCTGCTGAATTAACCGCTGCGTTTAAAGCAAAGATCATGGAGTACCCGGAAACTAACTACAGTCGTTTCAACTTGATTTCAGTTGGTAGTGATTTTTCACCTAAAATGTTACCCGAAGATGTTCCAGCTAAAACGGGTGACTTAATTAAGTTTGACTGTGGTGTTGATGTCGCTGGCTATGGCGCTGATATTGCCCGCACCTTTATCGTAGGAGAGCCCAGCGACAAAGTCAAAGAACTTTATGAAACGATCCATAAGGGACACGAATATATGTTGGGTCGCGTTGGACCTGGTGTATTACTCCGTGATGTATTTAATGAAACGATGGCATTGATCCAAAATTCTGGTTTACCACATTATAATCGTGGGCATTTAGGTCATGGTGATGGTGTATTTTTGGGTTTAGAAGAAGCTCCATTTGTTAGTGCAGCAGCAACAGATATATTTCGTGCAGGAATGGTTATGAGTTTAGAAACACCTTATTACGGAATTGGTGTTGGTAGCATTATGATTGAAGATATGCTGCTTATCACTGAAAATGGTGTGGAAATGTTGAGTAATCTACCGCGAAACTTAGTTTCTCATGGATAAGTCAAATAATTATTAATGAAACTATATCACTATTTGGTCATGTTCCAATTTATTGTACTTACGGTCGATATTTAGAGCCTATCCCAATAGGATTTTATTCCAAACAATGATGCCCACTTGCCGATACCAGAGATGCCCGAAAGTAATGCCAGCAAAAGCGGACGTCAGCGTATTGTCGAGATGGCGCGTAGTGAGGATCGTTGTATTCTGGCACTGGCACGAAGAGTGTGCGGTTATCAGGGACTCGAAATGGTAGGAACAGCAACCAGAGTTGCCGATACCCTGCAACTCTGGGACTCGAGGATCCCGTCTGAACAGTTGAACAATAACTGTATGTTTCTCTCAGCGAGACAGTATTTACTCGCTATCGAGTTCATAAACCATTTTTTGTAGTTCCTTTTTGAGCCAATGCGTGGCCCCGCGTTTCCCGCCACGGATATGTGAATAGATCTTCACCTCAAACGGAGCAACGGTAAAAGGCAATGGGAAAATTTTGAGGCGGGCGGTTTGAATAAATTTTCCAGCCGCACGGCGAGGAATGGCCATCAGCATATCAGAGTCCTCAATAATAAACGGTGCACTCAGCATTGACGGGGTTTTAATAGCAATGTTCCGTGTATGACCCAGACGTTCAAGTTCAATATCCAGAACTCCCTGAGTCTCATTCCAGGGGGTTACAACTAAATGTCTGGCAGCAAGATAGTCATTCAAAGTTAGCTGTAATCTGCTGATATTACTGATAGCAACATACTCATCTTGCTGCCAGGTGATCACTTCCAAGTCCGGGTGTTCATCTTCATTGAGGGCACTGAATCCCAGCGCTAAATCGACTTCTCCGGCGAGTAATTCCGTCAAAGCCGGACTATGCGGCAGATAGCGTAACTCGAAACTCAGATTCGGAGCAGCAGACTGTAATCGCTTCATCAGTGACGGAAAAATACAAAAAGCCGTGAAGTCAGTAATCGCTATCTGCAAACAGTCGGTACTGACCAAAGGGGAAAAATCAGGCTGAGGACTGAGCTGCTGGTTTAAAACCGTGAGTGCTGAACTGATAGAGGGTGCAAGCTGAGTTGCATAGACACTCGGACACATACGATGACCTTCGCGGTAAAATAGCGGATCATTCAATGAGGTACGCAAACGAGTTAGCGCGTGACTTAACGCTGAAGTGCTGATGATCAGTTCTTCTGCCGCCAGACGCACCGATCGATGACGATAGACAGCATCGAACATCAGTAACAGATTAAGGTCGATACGGCGTAGCGCTGGATGCATAATATTCATCAATATGTGATTTCATTGCACTTAATTCTTTTAACAATACCGATTAAGCTTGCTATCAGCAATTCAAACCTCGACAGATAAACCAACAGGAATACCATGAGCACAACTATCCGCCAGGCAACCCCAGAAGATGCGCAGGCGATTTACGATATGATTTATGAGTTAGCGGTGTATGAGAAAGCGCCAGAAGAAGTCGTCACCACTGCCGATGAAATCAGAGACTCCCTGTTTAGCGCAGACAGCAAAACCGAGGCATTGATCTGCGAAGTGGCAGGTAAAACGGTCGGTTATGCCGTCTTCTTTACCAGTTACTCTACCTGGCTGGGCCGCAATGGTATTTATATGGAAGACTTATATGTTTCACCCGATGCCCGCGGACAGGGAGCCGGAAAGGCACTCCTAAAAACCATCGCGCAGTATGCCGTGCAAAGGAAATGTGGTCGCCTGGAGTGGAGCGTGCTGGACTGGAACCAACCGGCTATCGATTTTTACCTTAGCATTGGTGCCATCGAGCAGGGTGAATGGGTTCGCTATCGTCTGTCTGGCGATGCGCTGATCAATTTCGCCAAATAGCCTGCGGCGGTTAAGCGGACTATCATATCGATAGCCCGCTTAACCAGAAATTGATTGATTACTTCAACAGCGTTATCAGACCTTGCAGACGTTCCGGGTCACTCTTAATTCCCTCGACCACAATAGCGGCGATCGCTTCCGCGCCTTTTTCCTGAAAATGCGTACGGTCAGGGTTCATAATATTACCCATTGTTGCAACATCAGCGTAGTAAGGGTAGCGGACAACATCAGAGACGCCCAGCCAGTAGTTTTTCCATTCAGGCTCTCCCAGACTATTAGCAAACTCTCGGCTTCTGGTATCCAAATCAATCACCGCAACGTCATTGGCAATAGCCGTGTCGATAACAGTTTGCGAGTAGTTACCAGGATAATCACCTTTGGTCGTAATATGAGTACTGGAGGTAATAGGAAACAGTCCGGCAACTTGGCTGGTCACTGTTTTATCCTGATTGATACGTGTCACAGGTGTTATCAGTACCGGAATGGCTCCCTTATCTTTAGCCAGTTGCAGATATTTTTCTAGCGATTTCTGGAAGGAGTAATCAGGTTGTTCAGCAGGAAAACGGGGTGTCCCGTCTGCGGCACTGGCATAGGTACAACGGAAGGTCCAATCCGCACCACCTGTGACATTACATTTTTCGTCATTGTGGCCGAACTGTATCAACAGATAGTCACCCGTCTGAATATTCTCAGCTATCAGGTCAAACCAGCCTTCAGTAATAAAGCTGCGTGAGCTACGGCCCGATTGCGCGACATTGATAACGTTGACATCCGCATCCGTTTTAAACTGACGGTTAAGTGTTTGCCCCCATCCCATACGTGGAAGAACTTCTGCCGGATAATTACTGGCGGTTGAATCGCCGGCAATAAATACTCGCGTTTTATAGTCACTCCAGGGTTTTAAGCGCGGATCGAGTGGATTACTGCTACGGATCTCCATCAGGTTACGGTCATAAAGTGCACTACTGCCCCTTTCGGTTATCGACGCATTACTAAAACCGTCACGATTAAAATATAACTGTGCCAGAACAGCATCGACCCCCGTATGGTCAGCCTTCATTAGTGTTGTAACCGGTTCAAAATGTTCCGCATCACTGACACCGGCAGCTTTAAGTGCATCAAACAGGTCGGCACGTAATTTATTATTGGCAGCCTCAATGGTCGCTACTTTCGCTCCCGCAGGTGCACAAGCCGCAATCAGTTGCAGTGAACCTTTTAGTCCGAGATCGGTGGTTGCTACCGCTGAGGCTATTTTATCCGTCAGCGGATTAATATTTGCGATATTGACGGCATTCACCTGCAAAGTAGCGAGTACAGCAGCCAGTTGAATATTCCCTTTTTGCACACTCAATAGTATTGGGGCCGTCATTTCGCTGGCTGGTAGTCCAAAATTACCATCTTCATCTGTCTGTAATACGCTACGAACACCTGTTGCGTCGCAGACGGTAATACTGGCATTGGAGAGAGGGCCCCCTACAGCTGCGACACCCCGGATAGATGTTGTCTGAGATCCGGCCTTATTCTGCTGGTCATTATTATCGAGCATGGTCTGCGCCATAACGGGTGAGGAGAGCAACAAGCTTAATGTTATGGCGTATAGTTTAAATTGCATATGAACCCCTGCGCTACAATCAGAAGATATAAACCCACGATACTTCAAGTTGTAGCAGTGCTGGCTAATAGTAAATTAAAGTGGGCAACATAAATAACCCTCGATCACCCATGTATATTTGAATATCAATATATCCAACGGTTAAATTATTTATAATCGAAATCAACCTGTAGAATCTATCAAAAATGAAATATTGTTTTGATAACGAAGATCACAAATTTCAGAAAGAACAGAGTTACAAATGACGAGAAAAACAAAATCCATAAATAATGTTTTTTGTCAATTGAATCATTAACTTCAATGATGAATGAGTCTTTAATAATTTGCTTATGAGCACTAAAAACCGTTCCTCAGCCAATCGATTTACGGTTGCCTGGTAACGATATTTATTAAGCAAGAAAACTGACACTCTATTGCAGATGATGCAGACCAGATCAAGCACCCGTTATGGAAAGCAAACTCTATCAGCTATCGGCTCCAGACGAATTGAGTGTGACGGAGTCACCTGAAATGTGATATTTTGAAAAATTAGATCTTAAAGAAAATATCGACAATCACGATTTTTTACATTATTAATAAAACTGAAACATTTGTTCTTTATTATCCAGGCTCACAAATTTTATTATTTCTACTGGGAATAAATGATTTATGCGCTTTCTAAAGTCACTTGTTTATACTGCTGTGTCAGTTTCACTGGCTTTCCCACAATTATCAGCTGCAGCCATTACGAGCGAAAAACCACAAACCGTCAAAAATGTGATCGTTATGATCCCTGATGGAATGAGTGTGACAGGTACAACGCTTGCTCGCTTATATAAAGGGGGAGCTCTGGCTCTTGACCCGTTAGCAAGTGGTTTAATGAGCACATGGAATGGTGATGGAACTATTGCAGATTCAGCACCTGCTGGCTCGGCTATCTCTTCAGGCTGGAAATCCCAAAGCGGTAATATCGCCAGTACCGGGAAAAAATATGATTTACCGGGAGTCAAAACCCCCCGCCCAGGAGAAGAACTCCGCCCTGTAGCCACATTGCTCGAAGCGGCAAAGCTTAGCGGCCGCTCCGCAGGGATTATTAGTACCAGTGAATTTATGCACGCAACACCTGCTGACTTCAGTGCTCATGATCCTTCGCGTAAAAACTACGATAATCTGACAGAACAAATTGTCTACAATAATCTGGATGTTATTTTAGGTGGCGGTGCTAAATACCTGAAAGCAGAGAACCGTGCCGATAAAGAAGACATGGCTAAAGTTCTCACTTCACGTGGCTATAGCATTGTTAATACCCCTGAGCAGCTAAATTCATTTGATGGTAAAAAGCTGGTCGGTGTTTTTGGTAAAACAGATAAACACACCGCACTGTCTTATGACTTAGACCGTGACCCAGCGCTTGAGCCTTCACTTGGTGACATGACACAAAAAGCGATTGATATTTTGTCGCAAAACCCAGACGGCTTCTTCTTAATGGTTGAAGGTTCAAAAGTTGACTGGGCAGCCCATGCTAATGATCCTGTAGGTATTGTTAGTGATGTACTGGCGTTTGATAACGCCGTGGCGAAAGCGGTTGAGTTCGCCAAAAAAGATGGCAATACCTTGATTATCGCCATGACAGACCATGGTAACTCGGGTATTTCTATCGGTGACCGCTCAACCTCCACAAATTATGATAAAACCCACTGGACAAGTTTTATCAATCCGCTGAAAAAAGCTAAAGTCACTGGTGAAGGGTTTGAAGCCATACTCGAAGAGCAGTCCGCCAAGCAAGATCCAGTAAAAATTCGTGCCTTAGCGCAAGAGTGGCTGGGTGTTGATGATTTAACCGATGCTGAAGTGAAGAATATCATGGGTGCCAAAGCGGACTCATTGAACTATATCGTCGGTCCTATCCTCGCTGAGAGAGCAAAAATAGGCTTCACCACCAACGGTCACACAGGTGAAGATGTTGTTCTATACAGCTATGATCCACGCGGTCGTCTACTCGGCGGTTTAATGGACAACACTGAAGTTGCACATTTTATGGAGTCTGCACTCGATGTGAATTTAGAGCAGGCGACCGATCGCTTGTTCCTTGATGCAAATGCTGAGTTTAGTGCTAAAGGCGCAACGGTCAGTGAAGACTTAGCTGATGCAGAAAACCCAGTATTAGTAGTGAAAAAAGGCAACCAGACCCTGAAGATCCCACGCAATAAAAGCATTGCCTGGCTGAATGATAAAGAAATCATTTCAGAGGGCGTCAGTGTCTATAATGGCTCTCGCTGGTTTGTTTCGCAGTCACTGGTCGACCAAATTAAATAATATCTTCTCTCTTGAGTAGAGCTCGCACTATCGGAGCTTTACTCATCTTATTTCTTCAATACCATGACACCTCTCCAGATTCGTCCTCATTATGCTCCCATAACATAATTATTCCCCTCAATACCCTGTCGACAGACATGGCTTGAACTGACGATAAGCATTTAAAAAATCTTCTGTCCTGGCGTTTAGCAAATAGAATAATAAACCATAATTTATGCATAGTTATATTAACAAGAATATTAACAACAGCCCGTAACCCATCAAATTACTCAATTTTAGTTGAGACCATATCAATAAAATTAGTTTTATGATGCCACATCCATTGCCTGCAAAATGATTAGATATGCAGTATCGTGGGTTTTATTAATCTGTTTTATAAATACTCTCTTTAAAAGTTTGCCATGTCGTATATCAGTGCCAGAAAAATAAATTTTCTATTTGCATGATGCATACTTCATCAGTAAAAAATGATAATCACAACAAACAAGCAAGCAAGCATTTAATTCTTTTCATATTACTTTAAAACACCAATGATATAGATTTTTAATACATAACAGCATATTATTCTTGTTTAAAACTTAACAATAAAAACAAAAAATTAAAATGAAAACACCACCACAATAGCCTTATAAACCAGAAATTTAATAAAAAGCAGTTCAAGTAACTGGCTTAAAGGTCATTAAACGGAATAAAAGCATTAATATCATAAAGGCGCCATACGTTTTATTATTAAATAATTTTCAACAAACAAAAGACAAACAAAAGACAAACAAAACAATGCGATAGATTCAGATGAATCTGAATTCATCAAAAAACACGGTTATTTTATTCAGCCAGATATTGAATAACGCCCTCGTTTGCAGGTTTTAGAAGAATGATTATATTTAAAAAACAACGTTTAAATATCTTGGAGGCTTTATGATAAAGAATAAGTATGTGCTTACGCTTTTGTCTCTGGCGGTCGTATCATTCCCATCACTTGCTGTAACTAATAGTGAAGGTGGAACATTAAATTTTTCCGGTGCAATCAGTGATACAACTTGTACGATAAACGGTGGCGATAGTAGTACTTTAACTATTGTGTTGAACCCAATCACAGTGACTGACGCAGGTCCCACTGCTAACACCGTGATTACGAAGAATCAAAAAACATTCGACTTAACATTCTCTGATTGTGCGCCAGCATCAGTTCCTGCGAGTAACCTAAAAATTTATTTTAGCTCTGCTAATATTTCCAATAGCGGATTATACTTAACTAATACCCTCGTTGATGAAAGCGATCCGGCAACTGCAAAAAATGTCGGGTTCAGCCTGTCAACTACTCAAGCTCGCACTACCCCAATTCCGTTGAATAATGCCTTAGATACTGGATTGAGTGGGGCTGGTGCCACTGCAGAAACGTTTTCTTTAGTTGCTAGTTATTATAAAACAGCTGTCGCAGCAGCCAAACCAGGTGCGATACAATCCAACGTAGTTTATACCGTATCTTATTTATAATAAAAAATAATAAAAGCCAGACTAACTATCGTCTGGCTTAGTTTGTGGAGAATTATAATGAAGATAATATTACTCCCATTAATGCTATTTTTTTTCTCACAAGATGTATCCTCAAATATCGTTATCACTGGAACCCGTGTTATTTATCCTGAAGGTGCAAATAGCATGGCGATCCAGTTGACAAATAACGGTAAAAACTCAGCACTCGTTCAATCATGGATAGATAGCGGTGATTTTAATTCTACGCCAGAGAATGCTAATACCCCTTTTTATATTTCCCCACCGATTATAAAAATTGATGGTTTTCAGGGCCAGCAACTTAATTTAAAGAAACTGGATGACGTAGGTAAAAAACTTCCTGAAAATGTTGAAAGTGTATTTTACTTAAACATTCTTGATATTCCCAAGATTTCAGATGAAGCAAAAGGGAAAAATGCCATTCAATTAGCAACCCGCTCCAGAATAAAAATTTTCTATCGTCCACAATCATTAACCTCATCACCAGAAAACATTACTGAGAAGTTAAGTTATAAATTATCCGGGAGCAATATCGTAGTGAAAAATGATTCACCTTATCATTTAACTATTGCCTCAATTACGACTAAAGAAAATAAAAATAAATCATTAATCGAATCTGAAATGATTCCGCCACTATCAACAAAAGAATTACCATTAAAAAGCAAGCTAAACGGTAATGATCTGCTAATGAGTTATGTCGATGATTATGGAGTTTTTAAAGCAAAATCTATCAGACTATAATTATGGATACTTTCAAAAAAGGAATTATTCTGACAGGACTGCTGATCCTCACAAAAAATTCTACTGCCAGTGAATTTGATACCTCATTGTTAGTAGGGAACTCAGCGCAGGCTGATATATCACGTTTTTATACTGATGATAAATATCCAGTCGGCCAGCAATTAGTTGATGTCTATATTAATATGGTCTGGAAAGGTCAGTTTCTGGTTGAAATAAGCGATCAGCAGAAAATTAGCATGAAGTTAGACGAGATAAATAAACTCGGTTTAAAAATCCCTGAATCAATATTGAAAAACCCACATCAGGATCAATTTATTGCTATAAATGAATTATTTGATAAGATCAACTATAAGCTGAATGTGAGTGAAATGAAGTTAGATATTTCTGTGCCGCAGATTTACATTAAGAAATCAGAGCAAGGTTCAGTCGATCCCGCATTCTGGGATCATGGTATCAATGCCTTGATATTGTCCTATAATAGTAATTATTATAATTATAGTGAACATGGAAAAAATAGTAATGAAAGTTTTTTTACCACGTTAAATTCCGGATTTAATTTTGCATCATGGCAATTCCGTGATGAATCTAACTATAGCTATTATTCTAACGGAGACAGTGGCTGGAAAAATAATACCAGATATATCTACAGACCGATAAGTAAGATAATGTCTGGGTTAACTATTGGTGACTTTTATACTCCAGCAGATGTCTTTAGCACTATTAAAATACGCGGTATTGCATTAGCCACTGAAAATAATATGTTACCCAACTCCAGTCAGACTTTTGTTCCTGTGATAAGAGGTATTGCACAGACAAATGCCCTGGTGGGTGTGTACCAAAATGGTAATTTAATTTATCAAGAGAACGTTCCAGCAGGTGAGTTTGTCTTTGATGATATACAACCCAGTTCAGGCAGTGGTGATTTGTCAGTGATTATCCAGGAAGCTGATGGTCGAAAGCAATCATTTTCCGTTCCCTATTCTGCGGTACCCAATATGCTAAAAGAGGGCGTATTTAATTATAATATAATAGCCGGGCAGGCTAAACTCACTAATACATTTTATCAGCCCGATTTTATACAAGGTGAATATCATCTTGGCATTAATAATTTATTCACAATATATACTGGCAGTATTGTTAGCAATGATTATTACTCAGCAGTACTTGGCAGTGGCTGGAACTTTGGTTTTGGTGCTATATCTGCGGATGTGACACATGCAGTAACTCAACTTGATACCGGAAAAAAAAGTGGTCAGAGTTATCGTTTAACCTACAGTAAATATATCAATGCAACATCAACGAATCTATCACTGGCAACGTACCGTTATTCCACCAGTAATTACTATAGCTTCACTGATGCTATCTATGCACATGATAACTATCGAGCCTGGCAACAGTATCAAAATAATTCAAATAATGATACTCCGGGTTCTCCATCCACTGATTTACCTTTAATGACTCTCGATTCTTTACGGGGTTCAAGAGCTAAAAATACTTTCACGCTTAATCTTAATCAAAGATTATCAGGTAGCTACGGCTATATTTATATATCAGGAACACATAGAGACTACTGGAATTCTAATGCAAAAAATAAAGAATATCAGCTAGGTTACTCAAATAGCATCAATGACATATCATATGGTATCTCAGCATCACATGTTAAAAATTACCAGAGTCGTGATGAGACGCGTTATTTTGCTAATATTAGTATTCCGATCACTGTTTTTGAAAAACGCAGTAATATAAATATTGGTAGTTACTTTACTGATAATAGTTACCAGCAAACTATGCTAAGTGTAAGTGGTGTTGCAGGTAAAGGTAACCAGCTAAATTACAGTCTGGCGGCAACCAATCAGCCAGGGAATAATAACCTCATCGGTGGAAATCTGAGTTATCGTTATCCTTATAGTACTGTATCAGCTTCTGCTACTGAGGCAAGATCCTATCGACAAATGGGATTTGGAGCAAGAGGTACTACTATCATTACAGCTAATAATATCCTTTTTTCAGGCGATACAGGGCAAACCTATACAATCATTAATGCACCAATGGCTAATGATTTTATGGTTAACTCAGACAGGAGCGCGGTAACAAATAAAAAAGGTCTGGTTCTGATCAGCAATTCTATACCTTACAGGACAAATAGTTATATGCTTGGTAATACAGATGAAAGTTCAGGTGCAGATCTGATTGGTAATATGACACATATCACCCCCTATCAAGGGAGTGTGAATTATATAGAATTGGCGACAGATACCAGACAGACATTTATTTTTAGAGCTAATTTACCCCATAATGAAAACCTGCCATTTGGAGCAGAAGTATTAGACTCGCAAAAAGATAATATCGGTTATGTAGGTCAGTCAGGAGTGTTATATATAAAAAACAAAACATACCCTGACATTTTATATATTAAAATTAACGCTACTAAAAATGAGGAATGTATTATTAAAAAACCCATTGACACGATGGATAAAAACAAGAACATTTGTAGGTGATGATAATGAATGAAATAAAAAAATCATTATTAATGATAGTTCTTTCAACAATAAGTCTACCACTATGGGCGGCTTGTCAGCCTAGCGCAACAATTACAGCACCTGTAATCTCGATCGATCTTTCCACGAGATTAAATGCTGTGAACCAGTCTGTACAGGAAAATAAAACCAGTCTTTTTTCAGGGAATTATACTTGCACACCACCGATCATTTTAACATCAAACTCAATAAGTGTTATTAATACCTTTTCTCAAGGTAGTGCCACCATTGGCTTTAATGGTGGTAAACAACTGGTTCAAGTGAGTGTAAACGGACTAACTAATACCGGAATTGAAAATATTCCTGCTGGTACTTATCCGGCCACAAACCTCAATACTCAGTTCACCATGACTTTTAATTTAGTGACTGTTAAGCCATCGTCTAACTATATAGAGGTCGCCGGAAATACCTTCCCTATAAATGCCGTGATTGTTGCCACCGACTCGTCCGGACTAGGCCTTGTGGCAGCCTTGCTTAGACTCGTTAGCAAACTCGTGGCGTTCTTATTAACGCTCAAATGGCCTGTAGATATAAATGATATATTTATTCAGCCTGTGACGCTCATTTATAATCCATTAATCACTACTTGTAATTTTTCAAATAAAGATCTTTATGTCAACCTACCGATGGTTACAGTCAAAACCCTTAAAACAGCTACCAGACCCGGATATACTCCATTTTCATTAAATTTTCAATGTAGCAATCTTATCAATGGCACTAATACTTCACGAGATATCTCAGTATTTTTATCTAGTAGTAATTTACTAGCAACAGATAAAACGGTACTAAAAAACACCCAAACCCAGGGAGCTAAAAATGTGGGTTTCAGAATAGTAAAAGCCGCTAGTTTAAATAGCCCAGTTACCTTGTCTGATAGTGTAAATCTTAAAGGTAATGCTACCGATATTTTCAAAGTTCTTAAAGCAGCTCCTCTGGCCGCTTCATTCTCTGTCAATATGGGGGTTTATTACTACCCCTACGTCGTAAATGATGTTACTGGCGGGGCGGTATCCAGCTCAGCGCGATTGGTTTTCAGTTATGACTAGCTCATTAACGTCTACAGGTAAATTTTCATTATTAATAATTTCCATTCTGATATTTATCAGCCAGTTATCCCATGCCAGCGTCATTGTTCAGAATACCAGAATTGTCTATCCGGCAGATAAACAATATGTCAGCGTACAACTGATCAATAACAGCAGTACGCCTTCATTAGTTCAGAGCTGGATAGATGGCGGTGATGTTGACTCAACCCCGGAAACCACCACTGTCCCCTTTATTATCACCCCACCAATAACGAAGATATCCGCTTACGATGGCACACAGTTAAAAATACATTTTCTTAATCAAGCCTTACCTCAGGATCGTGAGTCTGTGTATTATTTTAATATCTTAGATATTTCACCAAAGCCAGATAACTATCACGCGGTTAATCGATTACAACTGACAATACAAACGCGCATTAAATTATTTTATCGACCGGTGAAATTACCAATCGGAATAGAAAAATCGTTATATGAGCTAACGTTTTCAGCATCCAATAAATCTATTATTATCAATAATCCAACACCGTATTTTATAACTATTGCCAATATTTCGTTCAAGAATGATAAACTACTCAGCCATAGCGTAATGCTTGACCCCTTTTCTAAACAAGAAGTGAGTATTGATAGAGAATCATCAGCAGAGTGGATAATCGATGTTGATTTTATAGGGGATTCCGGTGATTACACTAGGGTCAGTAAAAAAATGCTCTAGCTTCGTCGCTGCCAGTAATAATCGGTTAACTGATTTTTACTGACAGCGACAAATCTTTAATCCGGGTAAGCTACCCAGTCACGGTTTCCTATCCGAATATACGATTTACCCTGATACTTAATCGTAACGGAAGAGGCATTTTCCGCCACACTCTCGGTTTCAGGTAATCCCTGTACCAGGGTTTTCCAGTCTACAGGGTCGGCAACAAAAATTTTCCCATCCAGAGCACGAGTCACCAGCTCTGAAATGGCCAGATAGCTGCTCGGCTGATTAATCTCTACTGGCATCCCTTTATGAGGGGCCTTCATACCAATAAACTTAATACCTGCCGGAACATGCGTCACTCGCGGGCTAGGAATATCACGCAGACCCGAAACTTGCATCTTATCCCCTTCCAGGGCTGCTCCATGTTCAGGAACAATGACTACCATGACCTTACGATTTGATTGCTCAAGCTTCGTCAGGAAAACATCGAGCTCATCAAACAACTTCTGGGCACGTACTTTGTAATCCGCGGGTTTACTGTCATTCGGGTAATGGTTGCCATCGTGCAGAGGAACCAGGTTGAAGAAAGTTGCACTCCGGGCATCTTCTTTGCCACTTTTCAGGGTATCAAACCAGCGATTTAATACTGCACCATCATTATAGATAGGCGACCCATCAAAGGCTTTCAGGTTCACTGGCAGATTACTCTGATCCATCAATGGCGTTTTTATATTGCCATTCTGGCGAACTTCATCCAAGAAACCACCAAACTGGCCATCATGATCTAACATCAGTTGCTGACTAAAACCTAAGCGCGCCAGTTCATCAAATAAGTAACACTGACCATTTACTGGTTCATAGAGATTTTTATGCGAAGTCTGCCCACAACTGGCTCTCAGCAAACGAATAGCGGCCGGGCCACTGTAGGAGGTAGCCGAGTTAAATTCTTTGAAAAGAATATCAAAATGCTTCCATAGTGGATGAGAACTCAGGCCAACAGACTCAATATCTGACCATGACAAAGAACAGATATTGATAATCAATAAATCAAAAGGCTGGGCATCTGCTGGTAATGCAGCCGGGAATTGTGTCTTGCGCTGCGCTTCAGTGGCATAAAATTTATCCAAATAGGCTGTCAGATTTTCATTCGTCGGCGCGGCTGCTTGCAGAGAATCATTTCCAGAAACAACTGGATTAGCCGTGGCTTGCTGCACTTGTGGAACAGGCGAGTCAGAGAAAAACATCGGACCAATCACTGGCGCAATGTTCAACCAAAGCATGATTGCAATAACAAAAGCCGAGACTCTTATCCAGGGCGTTATCAGACGATAAAGAACCAGCAGGATGAAAGCACAGCCAATCATTTTCCAGTTGATAAAACGTGCCGCCAGCTCTGACAAATAGTTAAAACTAAACTCAGTCACCTGGCTGCCCTGACTCATAATACTCTCCCAGCCGGGTAGCCAGGTATCATGCCAGAATAAAGCGAAACCAACCGGGAAGGCTACCCAGTCGCGCAGTTTACCTAACCAGTTCACTGATATCGGCATCAGTAAAAAAGCCATAAAGGCCAGGTTTTCTAGTGGATTAAAATTAAGATAACCTGTCCATAACAGAGAAAATTTAGCTAAAAAATAATAGTTCCAGCAACCCAGACCACGCCAGTACTGGACTGATGGTGAGAGTTTTTCGTTAGATGGATTATGTGTCATTTTTTTGGTCTGTCTTAGCGGAGGACTGGTGCAGTATTCCGAATGGTTTAATAAAGCGAGGTTTTAAAAATCGCAAACGTATCATTGCTATCAACGAAGGAAGTTTTGACTTCAATATAAAACCAGTCGGAATAAATATAATGGCACATAAAAAAATCAACTGAATAATATCGAGCGTACTCATCATAATGGTTTCTTAACCTGAATATCATCCAGTAAGGTAACAGGCACAGCAGAATGCGTTGTGGCGATGTTGGTGACAGAAGCGATATCAGTTAATGACGAAGTATCTACTGTGAGCTCAGGCATCAGACTCATATCATTCTGCCATACTATTGGCTGTTTTATCTTAAAGCGATAAAGTTGCGCGGTAATCTGTTCGTCGGTATACCACACCAGGCAATGACTAAAAATATTACTGAGCTTAAGTGGAAATAACCGCTGGAGAACAGAGTGCATATCATTAAGGTGGCAATTTGCCAGGAATAGCATCAGGCAATCTTCACCGATCGTGACAATATCGCCCATCCGTTTTATCCGGCATACCGTAATCGCCTGTTTTGGACGTAGCCCTGCAAGTGGTCGCAAAGCAACTAAAATACCTTTATGGTCAGTAGGTAGAATGGGATTCTGAATCAATTCATTGATAGTATTGCTGAAGACCTCTTTCGACTGATAACCTTTTAACTCCTGGGGTTTTGTTTGTCGAATAATAGTATCCAGATCATTTGATATTGCCTGGCTAAAATGTGTTCCCTGCACGCTATTGATCATATTCAAGCTACGAGGCAGTGAGACTTCCTGTGGAATAACCAGCGTTGCTCCACAGTTCAGAAGTAATTGGACATCAGCGGCTCTGAGCTTGCCATATTTCTCACGAACAATAATTTTCAGTGCGTTACCACGTTGTATTCGTAAGGTATGTATTTGGTGAGTAAGTTCAATAAGCTGATTTTTTTGGGAAAAATAAAAAATAACCGTCGCCGCATTCGCTAAACTTGCAGATTCGAAAACCCTTTCATTATTTTCATAGATCTGCCAGGAATCTGATAATTCAGGCGCACCTTCCAGAACATCTATATGACTAATAATGGTATTTTCATCGCCATAATTTTGTGGAATGTTATGTGTATCATAAAGAACATGCCATAGATTATCACGGTACTGAAGTGCCAGACGCTGTCCAGCGCTAACACCTCGTTCATTGCACCAAAAGGCCACATCATAATGATGGTTACTCATCAATCGTGCTAAACCAGAAATAGAATGATGAGCATTAAGTAACAAAGAATATTGTTTGTTAATAGTATTCCCAGTGTTAATCAATAACAGCGAGCACTGCTGCTGAGTAGCCCAGGCAGAGAGTTCCTGTAAATCAGACTTGAGAGCTTGCTCATCTGTTTTATCGAAAGCATTCTCTGGATATAACACAATAAAAAGAGTCTGTGCCGGATTAATGCTACACATCAGATCTCTGGATAATACCCCTAATTTTTCACCGGAATCAGGCATAGAAAATAGATGAATAAACTTAGGACCCACGTTCTTCTGATATTTTATTTCGTCACTAAGTATTTTTGATGGCGCTATAACAGCAACTTTAGCCGCAGGGTCTTGTGAGATAATTATTTGATTAATAAGGTTTACTGCATCATTTTTAGTATCCGCATTAAGCCACCATACGCCCCCCACAGACATATGATTTAGTTCTTCCTGAAGAGCGTTAATACCTAATATAAACAACTGGTTAGTAGTCTTACCAACCGATATGCCAGACTTAAAATTAAGGCGCATAAGATTTTCAATCTTAATAAGATATTGTATTGAAAAAAAGCATTTTCAGCTTTACCATCGATAATATATTTCATTTTATTAAAAAATTTGTCATCATACTACTGATAATTTACGTATATTAACATAGTAGAGCGGTATACCTGTGAATCTCCCCAAAGATATCGTTAATTTATATTCTGCTTCACAAAATATATTATCTATCTCCTAAGCAATTCGAGTCGTATGTAAGTACTGAGAAGAGCAAATTGATGAGCATAGACAAATTATGTGATTCAACAAGCAATCTTGAGACAACTTTAAGTGTACCAGGTATAAATATGCCTGCTAACGGACCGCTCTGGAATGAACGATATCAAGCATCAAAATACTCAAGGCACAGACAGTTCATTCACCAATGAGAATGACCTGGAAACCTTGAGTCTGGCATTCTCCCTGCAACATATTGATTACATTGATATAGGTCAGCAAGAAAAACTAATAGCAGCGATACAACGCTGGCCACTTTTGTCAGAATTAATGCAGGAATAGGGAGTTAAGTGAGTGGCGATTATTGGATTACAAGGGGTACGCGGCGGCACAGGGACAACCTCAATCACAGCAGCTCTTGCATGGGCTTTACAGCAATTAGGTGAGTCAGTTTTAGTTGTTGATGCCTCTTCAGACAATATGCTACGTCTTTTTTTTGGTGTTGCTGCCAATCGCTCTGAAGGGTGGGCGCGCGCAACGCTGGATAATCAGAACTGGCAGGAAAGTGCGTGGAGATATACCCCATCTCTCGACATATTACCTTTTGGTTCACTGAGTAATAACGAAAAAAAATCGCTCTGTCATGACCAATATCTGTGCGATCAATTTAATCAGTATTTAACGGTACTGAAAGAGAGCCAACGATATCGATGGATTCTGGTTGACCTCCCGGCAATGTCTCCAGTAGTAACAACCGATTGGTTAGAAAAGATGGATAACACTGTTGTTGTTGCACAGCCCGATAGCAACTGCCATATCCGTCTCTGTCAGCAACCTCTGGAGCAACAGAGCTATCTGCTGGTGAATAACCTGCAAGTTGCCAGTATATTACAAAATGATATCTATCAGATCTGGAGCCATACACAACAAGCCATAATACCTGTTGCCTTCCATGCGGATGAAGCAATGGCTGAGTCCTGTGCAATGAAAAAACCGGTCGGTGAATATAGCCCCCATGCTTTAATAGCAGAAGAAGCGGTGACCCTGGCAAACTGGTGTCTGATCAATCTGGCAGGCTCGCGCGTATGAAGCCCTTTCGTCCGGTACTTGCGCCCTCTTCTGTCGGTCCTCAGCTAGGCACACATTATAAAATCTATCGCTATCACCAGGCATCTGTACTGAGTGCAACACTAGGCTGTTTTTATCTGTTGATAGCATGGCTCTTCTTGCCGCTGGAAAATGAACAATGGCAGAAGATTCGTAGCAATCGTCATAAACTGTATCCGCACATTGATCCTAATCGCCCACGCCCGTTGGATATTCTGCGTTACGCGATTCAAAGTCTGTGGTTAATGATAACCAAAACCCCCTCGAAAATGGCATACCGTTCCGAGGCCATTAATCATGCGATACGACTGCATTACCGTATCATTGCGGCCTATGACAAACTGTTTATTCGTTTAAGCGAGCAGGCTGTCACGCTTAAAGATGATTCTGCCCCACAGCAACAGAATTCTCACTCTGTTATTCGCTGGGCGGCTATTGGGATCCTATCCACCATTGCAATGATGATTGGGATACTCTGTATTACCCAGCCATTTAACCCCGCAGCGCAGCTTGTTTTCTGGCTGATACTCTGGGGTGTTGCGTTACTGGTACAGCGCCTGCCAGGACGTTTTCCTTCCATGATGTTGATTGTTCTCTCGCTGCTGGTTTCTTGTCGCTATATGTGGTGGCGATACACTGAAACTCTGAACTGGAACGATCCTCTGAGCCTGATATGTGGTCTGGCACTACTGTTTGCTGAAACCTACGCCTGGATAGTACTGGTCTTGGGTTATCTTCAGGTCATCTGGCCCCTTAATCGACAGCCAGTACCGATGCCTGAAGATCTCAGTCAATGGCCAACGGTGGATATTTTCGTCCCGACTTATAACGAAGACTTGCATGTGGTCAAAGGCACTATCTACGCTTCTCTGGGTATCGACTGGCCACAAGAAAAGATCAATATCTGGATTCTGGACGATGGCGGAAGAGCTGAGTTCCGTGAATTTGCTGAGTCGCTAGGCATCCACTATATCGCCCGTACCACGCATGAACATGCGAAGGCTGGCAATATCAATAATGCCCTTAAATATGCCAAGGGTGAATTTGTCGCTATCTTCGATTGCGACCACATCCCTACCCGCTCATTTTTACAATTGACCATGGGCTGGTTCCTTAAAGAAAAGCAGCTGGCGATGATGCAAACTCCGCATCACTTCTTCTCACCTGACCCCTTTGAGAGAAACCTTGGGCAATTTCGTAAAACACCTAACGAAGGCACGCTGTTTTACGGACTGGTACAGAATGGTAACGATATGTGGGATGCGACTTTCTTTTGTGGCTCCTGTGCCGTAATTCGTCGCGGCCCGCTGGATGAAGTCGGCGGTATCGCCGTAGAAACCGTGACCGAAGATGCGCATACCTCTCTGCGCCTTCATCGTCAGGGTTATACCTCTGCTTATCTGCGTATTCCCCAGGCTGCCGGACTGGCAACAGAAAGTCTGTCTGCTCATATTGGCCAGCGTATCCGCTGGGCCCGTGGCATGGTACAAATATTCAGGCTGGATAACCCGATGTTTGGTAAAGGATTAAAGCTGATGCAGCGCCTTTGTTATACCAATGCGATGCTCCATTTTATGTCCGGCCTGCCTAGAATGATCTTCCTGGTTGCACCACTCGCGTTCTTACTGCTGCATGCTTATATCATCTATGCCCCAGCACTCATGATAGTCCTGTTTGTCTTACCGCATATGATCCATGCCAGCCTGACAAACTCCAGAGTACAGGGAAAATATCGTCACTCATTCTGGAGTGAAATCTATGAAACCGTCCTCGCCTGGTATATTGCCAAACCGACACTAGTGGCATTATTTAACCCGCATAAGGGTAAGTTCAACGTCACAGCAAAAGGCGGCTTGGTTGAAAATGAGTATGTTGACTGGTTGATTACCCGTCCCTATATGATTTTAGTGTTGCTGAATTTATCAGGCCTTCTGTTTGGAATCTGGCGTTTTGCCTACGGTCCGGAAGATGAAATTTCAACCGTGATGATCAGTATGGTCTGGGTGATGTACAACCTGATTATTCTCGGCGGAGCTATTGCGGTCTCTATTGAAAGTAAGCAGCTCAGGCACTCACACAGGGTTGAGATAGCCATGCCTGCCGCTATTAAACTTCCCAGCGGACATATGTTCTCCTGCACTCTGTCTGACTATGCCAATGGCGGGGTCGGTATCCAATTACATGCCAGCCATGGTTTAAGACATCACCAAAAAATCATGCTGATCCTTAAACGAGGATCAAAAGAGTATGCCTTCCCAGCGCGAGTGATGAGAGTTCACAACAAACAAGTGGGACTCCAGCTGGAAGATATGACCCTGCAGCAAAATATCGATTTTATGCAATGTACCTTTGCCCGGGCAGATACTTGGGCGCTCTGGCAAAAAGACTACCCTGAAGATAAGCCTCTACAAAATCTGATTTTTATATTTAAACTTGGATTCAGAGGTTACCGCCAGCTGACTGATTTTGCCCCCACGCCAGTAAAATATATCTTACGTCTCATCAGTCAATTGATGAGCTGGCTCTATTCATTTTTTCCACGCATCTCGCCGGCGGCACCTCTTGAGCCTCCAGCAGAATCTGCATTGACCCAACCTTGATGATAATGTGATGAAAAGAAAAATACTTTGGCTTTGTGCAGTCGCCGCCAGCATTTATACATCTCCATTTATTTCTGCTTACGCACTCGATAATCCGAACGGGGAAGCAACGCTTTCCCTGCCTGATTCCGTATTATCTTCACCCGCTGTGGCTCAAACTACTAACGGTAATGAGCCAGTGATTATGGAACAAGCGCCATCCCGTAATGTGACATTAAGCTTTGCGCAGATAGCTCCTGGATCTGGAAATATGGCTCTGAAGGGCATAATTCCTGACGGCAGAGTCACCTTTGATACTCGCCGCGATGAAGTGGTATCCAGTGCGGTACTGAATCTCGAGTACACCCCTTCGCCTGCGTTGCTGCCAGTACAGTCTCAGTTAAAAGTTTATCTGAATGAGGAGTTGATGGGCGTTTTACCCGTCACCAAAGAGCAGCTAGGCCAAAAAACGGTTGCCCGGATGCCAATTGATCCTCGTTATGTGGCTGATTTCAACACTATACGTCTTGAGTTTTTGGGCCACTATCGGGATATTTGTGAAAATCCGACCAATAATACTCTGTGGATGGATATCAGTCGTAACAGCTCTCTGGATTTAGACTATCAAAGTCTGCTGCTCAAGAATGACCTGTCCTATTTCCCAGAACCTTTCTTTGATGCCCATGATGGCAGAACCTTAACCCTGCCGATGGTTTTTCCCCGCACACCGAGTCTGAAACAACAGGAAGCGGCAGGGATAGTCGCCTCCTGGTTTGGTACCAAGGCACAATGGCGTGGTCAGCAATTCCCAGTACTGTATAACCAGTTACCAAAAAATAATGCCATTGTGTTTGCCACTAATGAGTCTCGACCAGATTTTCTGAAGAGATATCCAACGGTGACGCACCCTACTATCGAAATGATAAGTCACCCACAGGATCCGTATATTAAGTTACTGGTGGTATTCGGACGTGATGATAACGACCTGATTCAGGCAGCAAAAGGGATTGCTCAGGGCAGTATATTATTTCGCGGTAGCAGCGTAACCGTTGATGAGGTTAAACCTATAATACCTCGCCAGCCATATGATGCGCCAAACTGGGTACCAACCGACAGACCGGTCAGTCTGGGTGAGTTAAAAACATACCCCCAACAGCTCCAGTCGAGTGGAATAGTCCCTACGCCGCTTAATATTAGCGTGAATCTTCCTCCTGACCTGTTCCTTGCTCGCAGTGACGGCATCGATTTAGATCTCAAATATCGCTATACCGCCCCGGTTGAAAAAGACAGTTCTCGTCTGGCGATTAGCCTGAATGACAAATTTATTCAGTCCATTAATCTGACACCGAAAGAGACAGGTAATCAGTTATTACGTCTGCCAGTATTGCAAGGATTACTGGATGACAGGATCGATATTGCTATCCCGGCATTACAATTGGGTTCTCGTAATCAGCTCAGCTTTGACTTCTCCTATATGAATCCAATGCCTGGGGGAACGCTTGAGAACTGTATTACCTATCAGCCGGTGCCCAATCATGTGGTGATTGAAGATAACTCAACCCTCAATTTCTCGAGCTATTACCATTTTATTGCCATGCCTGACCTGCGTGTATTTGCTAACTCAGGATTCCCTTTCAGCCGCATGGCAGACCTGTCGCAAACCCTCATCGTTGTCAGTCAGAATCCACAGCAAGCTCAAGTCACCACCCTGCTGAATACGCTCGGGATGGTGGGTGCGCAAACCGGTTTCCCGGCGTTGAATTTTACTATCACTGATGAGGGTAAATCGATTCAGGATAAGGATGCCGATATTATGATTATTGGTTCCATTCCACCTGAGCTTAAAGATGATAAGCAGATAGCTTTGCTGGTCAATGAAACAGAAAGCTGGGTAAAAACGCCCCTGCGTCAGACAGCACTGTTAGATAGTGTGCCAGATCCGAAATATAGCGCAGCAGAAACCCAAACCGCGATTTCTTCCAGTGGCCCAATGGCTGCCATACTCGGCTTTCAATCACCCTATAACAGCCAGCGCAGTGTTCTGGCATTACTGGCAGATAGTCCGAGGGGTAATGAGTTATTGAACGAAGCAATCAGCGATAGCAGTAAACGAGCCTTTATTGGTGGCTCAGTGACCGTGATCCGTGATTCTGGGGTCAATGCTTTGCGCGTCGGTGATATCTACTATGTCGGTCACTTACCCTGGTATGAGCGAGTCTGGTTTGCTCTGTCAGCTCACCCGGTCATTCTGAGTATCTTAGCCGTAATAAGCATGACCCTGCTGGGCTGGGTCTTATGGCGTATTCTGCATATTATCAGCCGTCGCCGCCTGAATACGGGTAATAAATAGATAACATCAGGCAAGTAAACCCGGCTGCCTGATTGCCGGGTTTACTTCAAAAATTAAGTATCAATTTCCGAGAAACGGGAGCTTTTCAGCTATGATACAAAGCCTGCCACTATCAATATATGCCCAAAATAATTCGAGTTGCTTGTAGGCGCTGAATAATTCCTGCCGATGAGCATAGATAAACTATGTGATTCGGCAGGAATGATGAAAGCAACGCCCAAGCAACTTGAAGTATGACGGGTATAAAAAATAGCCTCAAAGAGCTTCATTATTGTCAACCAGGGTAAAAGAAGAATGAGTAAACTGTCATTAAATATCATTACATTTTCCTGGCCAATAATATTTGCCATTGAGGCTCAGGCTGCGCCAACGCCCACGCAGCAATTACTGGAAAATTTGCACCTCGGTGAATCTATTAATCGCCAGGATTTAATCGATCAGACGCTCTCTCGTTTAGTCCTGACTGAGACGAATAATCCCGAGGTTATTGCCGCCCGAATACGTTTATTACTGCGTCAGGGTGATAACGACGGAGCAAAGCAACAACTCGATATGCTGTTCAATATCGCACCCGATTCTCAGGCTTATCATGAGTCATTTCAGACCTATCTTTTAGCCAATCCAGAGCTACGTTTACAGCTACAACAAGCACGATTACTCGCCGCTGCTGGAAATACCATTGCCGCCATTAATGCTTATAAGAAAATATTTTCAGGTAATGAGCCCGCAGGTGATCTTGCCGTTGAATACTGGATGACAGTTGCGAAACAGCCTGCTCAGATAGCCGTTGCGTTCAATAAACTTAACGCGATGAAGAACAAAGATCCAGGCAATGTGCTGGTACAAAGTAATCTGGCACGGCTGCTGTTCAGTCAGGGCAAACTTCAGCAAGGTTTTCAGTTACTGGAAGAGGTGGCACAGACCCCAACCGGGCGTGATGACGCAGCAAAAGTATGGTATGCCCAAGTAAAAGAAATGCCTGTCAGTGAAACCAGTACTAAAGCATTACAGCGCTTTTTAGTACTTTTTGATAATGAGGCGATGGTTAACCAGGCGAAGATAGCGCTGGATACCCAACAAAAGCAACTACTGGATCCAGGTTTTAGAGCCCGAGTTAAAGGTATCGCTTCTCTCGACCGTGGTAATGGCGGAGCCGCTATTCCTCAACTCCAGGCAGCCTTGCGAAGTAACAGTGATGACAGTGAAGTTGTCGGTGCCCTAGGTCAGGCCTATTCCCAACAGAACCAACGGGAACTGGCGATTAAGCAGTTGCTAAAAGCAATTGAGATGGATCCACAGAGTAATAACCGCGGTAAGTGGGACAATCTGCTGGAAACCAACCGTTACTGGTTACTGATAGCTCAAGGTGATAAGCAGCTGGAAGGTAATCAGCTCGCCGCCGCGCAGCAGTCGTTTCTGAAAGCACTAAAGATGGGTCCCCGTGATAGCTATGCCGTAAAAGGTTTAGGTGATGTCGCATTAGCGCAAAAATATTATGCTGGGGCTGAACGCTATTATCAGCAGGCACTGCGTATCGATAGTAATAATAGCAGCGTACTTAGCTCATTGGTGAGTGTTTACTCACAACAGTCACAAGAACGTGCAAAAGCATTTATTGCCGGTCTGTCATCTGGTCAGAAAAAGAGTATCGAAGGTTTGATACGTCGCTTAGAAGATCAGGAAAGAGAGAAGAAAGCACAGTTACTGGAAAATCAGGGTCAATGGGCGCAAGCTGCAATTATCCAGCGTCAGCGCCTGGAGAATGACCCTGGTAATGCATGGCTCGCGTATCGGCTGGCTGGCAATCTTAATACTGCTGGTCAACACCAGGATGCAGATAAAGTCATGCTGGATATGGCAAACCGAAGCAACCCGGATGCAGAACAGATTTATACTTATGCCCTGTACCTGTCCGGAAATTCGCGCGACAGTGAAGCTCTGAAGTATCTGAATACCTTCCCAAGATCTCAGTGGAATAAAGATATTACTGATCTGAGTGGCCGACTGAATGCACAAATCGCTATCACGCAAGCCAATCAGATACGTGACAAGGGTGAGTTAAAAGCAGCGTTTAATTTATTAGCTAATCAGCCTGAGTCAGAAAATATTAATCTGCTACTAGGAGACTGGGCAGTAGAAATGGGTCAGTTTACGGTTGCTGAAAGCTATTATAAAAAAGTGCTTGGTTATTCAACCAATAATACTGATGCCTTAATGGGGCTGGCAAAAATATCCATCGCGCAAAATGATTTGACCTCTGCTCGTCATCAGCTACAAAAAATTGTTCTCTCTGCTTCGCCAGAAGAATCTTCTGCTGGAGCACAAAGAGTACTGGCTAGCCTTTGGTCGACCATCGGGGAACCAGACAAAGCTGATAAACTTTTTGCTCAGCTAACTCAATGGGCAAGACATCAGCCACCGTCCATGGAAAATGCCCTGATTCTGCGGGATGCGGCACGATTTTATATTGCCAATGGTCAGCCACTACAGGCAAAACAAGCTTATAAAGATGCCATGCCTGCCGCTCAAATGAGTCATGCTTCGCCAACTGATGATGCGACATTTACCCAACTGACAAAAAATGATGAGCAGGATGACTGGCTAAAACGTAGCATTCGCAGTGAGGCGGGTGCCCTTTATCGTCAGCAGGATATTAATGTCACTCTGAGCCATGAATACGGCGGCTCTAGCGGAACAGCTGGCTATTCGGATCTGAAAACACAGACGACTATGTTACAGATAGATGCCCCGTTAAGTGACGGACGCGTTTGGTTCCGAACAGATAAAGTCAGTATGAATGCTGGCACCTTATCTAAAAGTGATGCGGCATGGGGAACCTGTAGTGAACAAGCCTGTTTCGGAGTACCAAAACAGACTGCTGATGGTGTCAGCCTGGCAACAGGCTGGAAAAATCAGGCCTGGCAGATGGATATCGGTACTACACCACTTGGCTTTGATATTGTCGATGTCGTTGGTGGGATTAGCTACAGTGGTGATATTGGCGATATTGGATACACCATGAATCTCCATCGTCGTCCGGTATCTAACTCCTTACTGGCCTTTGCTGGTCAGCGCGATCCTAATACCAATACGACATGGGGAGGGGTAAGAGCGACTGGTGGTGGTATCAGTGCCAGCTATGATCAAGGTGAGGCGCACGGTTTTTGGGCCAGTATTGATGCCGATTCGTTGACAGGCAAAAATGTTGCAGACAACTGGAAGATGAGCTGGATGGGCGGGTATTACTACAAACTGCTCAACGAGAATAATCAGCGCCTGACGGTCGGTGCTAACAATATGATCTGGCACTATAATAAGGACTCAGGTGATTACTATCTTGGCCAGGGGGGCTACTATAGCCCGCAGAAATATATTTCATTCAGTGTACCAGTGAGCTGGCGTAAGCGTACTGAAAACTGGTCATGGGAACTCAGCTCATCTGCTTCGTGGTCACATTCTCAGACATCCACCAGCAAATTATATCCAATGGCTTCATTATTAAGTAATGGCAATATTAGCTATCCAGAAGGCTCAGATACTAATGCAGGTAAGTCGAGTAATGGTTTTGGTTATACTGCCCAAGCCTTAGTCGAAAGAAGACTCAATGAAAATTGGTCCATTGGTGCAGGGATTGATCTACAGCATGCAAAAGATTATACCCCTAGCCATGCTCTGATTTATCTTCGTTATTCCCAGGCTGGCTGGATGGGAGATTTAGATCTTCCTCCTCAACCACTGGTTCCTTATGCCAATTTTTAACGATAAGCTTGGTTCACACTCCAAAAACTAGAAAAGATCCCCAGTATGAAAATATTCATACTGGGGATAAATAATATCGGTTGATTACCAAAAATTAGGTGCAACACCATATTTAGGAGCATTAAAGTTTTCGACCCAGACTTTAATATTATCCTGAAGCAAAACAGTAAAGCCGGAGCTTAAACGCTCAACTAAATAATTAACAGAACCGGCATCAGTCACAGTATAGTGATTGATTTTTCCTGTTTTCTCTGGCACACAAGTATACTGAGCAGGAAAATCAGTCGCATCCATTCTCAGAGTATTTATATTTTTCTTACACTCGCCCTGACTATAAAATGACACCACCATATTGGCACTTTTTTTACCGGGAGCATAGATACTTAGCATTACCGGCTCGCCATCCTTAGTTTGTGTAATATCATAGAGAACACCGTCTTTGGAATACCATTTATTATATTCTATAAACTCGTCAGCCTTTGCATAATTAGCCCAAAAGACAACAGATAAAATCATTAAAATATATCGAAACATACGATGACTCTCCAAATGAGTACTGTTTCCCACAAAAAATCAGTCAGAACAAACTGTTTTCTTCTGTCAGTAATTTTCATCTCACGGAGAGGAAAATCAGCAGGCTAATTATCACGTCATACTTAGCCAATTATGCAGAAAAATACCTCATTGTGGTATGACTTACTACTCATTATGGCGTCAATTACCTTTTTAGGCACTAGATAAATAATACCACCGGAAGCTGTGAGTACAAGCGCGGTATAGTGAGTCAACGGCTATCATTTAAGCTTAGGAATATTAACCGAGTTGTGCCAAAACACAGGATACAGCCAATAAATCGGCACTACCGCCCGGACTTAGATGCCGGGCTATCAGCGCCTTATCCATCTGATGTAAGGCCTCATTGTCCCAATGTGTTGCCAGCAAGGTTGCTGCATACTGTTGTACATAGTGCATACCGTCGATACCGCCGCGGGACACCAGATTACTGTCTCGATTGTTCGCCATCAGGCGCAGTAAAGCATGCTGAAAGCGCCGTTCCCCCTGCTCCTGGTGCCAGTACGGCAATACCGCTCTACGTACGGTAATAAATCCTAGCTCTGCCTCACCTCTCGCTCCGGTTAAGCCGTAATCGCGAAACTGTTTTTCTCCTGGGGTGGCAGCCCGAGGCCGCGATGCCAGCTCACGATCAACCAACCCCTGACAAATAGCACTGACCTCCTGACAAAGAGTATCCGCTCTGAGTACCTGATGTTGTGCTTGTAGGCGCCCGGCGGCAAAACACAGCAATCCAAGAGAAAAGATACCGCCTTTATGCGTATTTACCCCATTGGTGGCAGTAAACATAGCCTGCTCACAGGCTAGACCCGCGGGTCGTAACAGGCTTAATTGTGCAGCAGCAGGTTTGCGTGCATGTTCAGCACCAATCTGGGTAAAAATGGTAAGCCAGGGCGTAATTGCTGCAATACTGCCTAAAAAAAGCGCATAATCCATATCATGGTGTGAACCATTATTCGCACGGTCTACCAGACCTGGTTTCGGTGTTAAACTGAGTTCAAGGTACAGAGCCTGTGCGGCGAGCACAGGCACATCAACGGTTACCGGGTTAGTCGCGAGCAAACCAGCCATCAATTAACTCCTCTACATGTGATATCACTTCTTCCATCGGATGACGGCGTGAACGAGCACATGCGTGTGCCGGTTCATCACACAACAGGCAGCGGCGATTACTCAAATCAAGCGAATGGCGCCCAATCTGACTATTTTTCGAGCTAAAAATATCAAAATCCCATAACCTGCCGAGCGGGTGAGTCTGTTCCAGCTCCACGCAATGGGCTTTAATCTCAGGGGCCGGATGGTCAACACACCACAATGCTTCAGGGCCAGTTGGTAGCCATAGCACCTGCCTTTTTAGCACGTCCCAGTGATTTTCCCACAACAACTGGTCACAGGCCTGTAAGGCCACAGCCAGAGTATTGCGATAACGGATGCTGTCTTTCACCGGACCTGGCGTAACCAGTGTCAGTGAAATAATGGGTTGTTGATAACGAGCGAGCCAATCAGCCTGTCGCGCTGCGCGGTTATCTCTAGCCACCAGCAGCGCCTCGAGGCTAACGCCTGCTCTTACAGACGTCAGTGTAGTCATTAGTTTTCCTCTTTTACCTGGTGCACAACGTCGATGACGCTGCCGTCACGATAACGAATAACTCCGACAATACGATCAGTAAACTCGATAGGTCTGGGCACACCACTTAGCGAAATAGCCCGCTGGTACAGGACATCAATATCAACAATTTTAAGCCCAGCAGCTTCTAAACGCTGGCGAATTTCTGCGCGTGCTGGGTTAACAGCAATGCCGTGGTCGGTGACAAGAACATCGATACTTTCCCCTGGAGTAAGTAACGTTGTGACACGTTTAACCACCGTAGGTATACGGCTTCGTAGCAACGGTGCTACGACAATGGTCAGGTTTGCTGCCGCAGCCACATCACAGTGCCCGCCAGAAGCTCCGCGCATTACACCATCGGAACCGGTGATAACATTGACGTTAAAGTCGACATCAATTTCCAGAGCACTGAGGATGACGACATCCAGCTGATCGCAGCAAGCTGCTTTACTAGCAGGGTTAGCATAAACGTTGGTAGAGATCTCTATATGGTTTGGATTCAGACGAAGCGAGGCGGCGGCTACACTGTCAAAACACTGTGTATCGAGTAATTTTTCGATCAGCCCCTTCTCATGTAATTCAACCAGGCTCGCGGTAATTCCACCAAGAGCAAAACGCGCTTTTACGCCACGGCGTTCCATTTTTTCTTGCATAAAACGCGTGGCGGCGGTGGCGGCGGCACCGGAGCCGGTTTGCATGGAAAAACCATCTTTGAAATAGCCTGAGTGTTCAATTACATCTGCCGCGTAGTGAGCTATCATCAGCTCACGCGGATTACTGGTTACCCGAGCAGCTCCGACACTGATTTTCTCCGGATCACCCACACTCTCGACCTGAACTATAAAGTCTATCTGATCCTGCCTCAGACTCGCGGGCATGTTCGGGAATGGCACCAGCTCTTCAGTCAGTAATACTACCGTTTTCGCAAAATGCGCATCGACCATTGCATAGCCCAAAGAACCACAAGCAGATTTGCCTTGGGTCCCACTGGCGTTACCAAACTCGTCACTGCACGGCACCCCAAGAAATGCGACATCAATATTCAGTTCACCGTCCTGTAGCAGTTTTACACGTCCACCATGAGAGTGGATCTGTACTGGTTCAGCCATCAGACCATGCGAGATAGCATCGGCGAGTTTTCCACGCATACCAGAGGTGTAAATCTTCGCTATCACGCCGCTCTGAATATACGGGATGAGTTCATCGTTACAATTCATCAGGGAGCTTGAAGCAAGCGTCAACCCCTTGAATCCAAGATCTGCAAGCATTGCCACCACGTTATTAATAACTCTGTCACCTTCACGAAAAGCATGGTGAAAAGAAATAGTCATCCCGTCTTTAAGGCCGCTGCGGGCAATCGCATCTTCCAGGGACGCACACAATTTACGCTGGTGTTTAGTCTTAACATCGTTCAGCCACGGAGTGGTTGCATTCGCTCCTGCAAAAGATTTTAAGTTTTGCAGATGTGGGAAATTAAGGTGAAGAAGTTCTATTTGTTTCATTGTTTTGTCCTTAACGACGAACGCCGGACGCAGCCGCACGTTCCAGCACCATCTGCGCGTGGTTAATTATCGGTGCATCGATCATTTTGCCATTCAATGACACAACACCCAGACCGTTACGTTCCCCCTCTTCAGCTGCTTCAATAACCAATTTTGCGTGGTCAACTTCATGCTGAGTTGGGGCATAAGCGTTGTGTAGCAGATCGATTTGGCGCGGGTTAATCAAAGACTTACCGTTAAAACCCATTCTACGGATTAGTTCGACTTCACGCAGAAAACCAGCTTCATCATTGACGTCAGGCCATACCACGTCGAACGCATCAATACCTGCAGCACGCGCGGCGTGAAGGACTGCGCAGCGCGCATAAAAGAGTTCGGTGCCATCTCCACGTTCGGTTTGCATATCCATCACATAGTCAAAGGCGGCCAGTGCGATACCTATCAAACGCTTAGAACTGCGAGCTATCGCAACAGCATTAATAACGCCAATAGCCGACTCGATAGCTGCCATTACGCGGGTAGAACCGACTTCACGACCACAAGCCCGTTCAATACGTTCAAGATGAGACTCCAGCTCATAGATATCTTCAGGGGTATCAGTTTTCGGCAAACGAACCACATCAACGCCTGCGCGAACTACAGCTTCCAGATCGGGTAAACCAAATGGCGTATTTAACGGATTAATGCGCACGACCGTTTCGATATCCTGATACATCGGATGTTGCAGGGCATTTAACACTAGCAGGCGCGCCGTATCTTTTTCGCGCAGAGCAACGGCATCTTCCAAATCGAACATAATAGAATCTGGACGATAGATAAACGCAGTAGAGAGCATCGCGGCGTTTGCGCCGGGCAGAAACAACATGCTACGACGAAGTTTATTCACAGCAATTTCTCCCAGTTAATTTCAGTCGGCTCGGCCGCGCGTAGAACAGCGCTTTGCAAACGAGCACGAATAACGCAATCCAATGCACCTTTATCTTCAATGACGATTAATCCTTGATGGACATCCATCGCTTGCAGGGTGGTATTCACTACCTGGAGAATTTGATCGCCAAACTGTTTTATCACCTCACTGTACACAACGACTTCAAGCTCTCCCTCAGTCGGGGCTATTTTCACCATCAGGTCGCTAGACTCCATGGTGCCGGCTAATGCCTCTCTAACAATTTTCATGATGATATTCCTGATTTTTTTGTGACTTAGGCGCGTAATCAGACTCAAGGATCGCAAATGTGCTATCCGGCACAATTCCTCGAATGCGGGAGAATTGGTATGTTTTAAGCAAACGGCGCACTTCAGATGCGGAGATGGCATTGCCCGAGACTTTCATACGTGGGATCTCGACCACTTCCACTGCACCTGCCAGTACCCGATACATCGCCTGGTTGTATTGATAAGTGACGTCGCAAAACGGCTCACTGCCAATAAAGCGATGCGTAATACCCAATGCCGGAGCGATATAGTTACGGAAAATAAGCAGGTCTATCTCACTCCACGCCTGTTGTACTTTGCCGGTCTCTTTCAGAAAGTAAGCCGGGAAGGTGGCGCGGGAAATGATGTATTGTGAACCTTCATGTACGGTGACGTTCGCCAAGTCCGATACGCCCATTTTCACCATCTGCAGTCGAGTGCTAAAGGGAAAAAATGAGGCGTCTTCACGCACCACAAACACGTGCAGCCAGTCGCACGATTTCGCCGCTTGCTCAACCAGATGACGGTGTCCCAGGGTAAAAGGATTGGCATTCATCACAATACAGCCAATTCGTTTACCCGGAACGCGATAAGCCTGCAATGTACGGCAGTAGCGCTGGATACCTGATGGAATATTTTCCATCAAGATAGCGTCGTTACCGCTCTGCACAATCGGCCAGAAACCGCTATGCTCAAAACGTTCACGGTTGCAGGGTTTGGTGTACAAGAACAGATGAAAATGTCCTCGTGCCAAGGCCAGATTCTCCACTTCTGTCAGCAGCTGTGCACTGAGGTTTTCTCCGCGCAGCAGTGGATCGACGACCACACACTTAATGACACTGGCGGCCAGACCCGCACAACCCACCAAACGGTTTCCTGACCAGGCTTCAACGAAAGTAGTGATATCGCTGTCGACACCTAAATTGTTGTCTGCGAGTAATTTGCGGACAGCGGCCAGTCGTTCAATATTGCCGTTGACTTCCTTGTAGTGAAAGACGATGGGGGACTGTGTTTGCATAGTATTGCCTCCGTCCTTAATGTGTCGGTGTCAACGAGTGGTCTGGCGCATCAATAACCACATTACTGAGGTGGCCGATATTCTCAATTTCCACTTCAATACGATCGCCTGCTTTCATAAACAGCGGTGGATTACGCTTTTTACCTACTCCACCTGGTGAGCCTGTGATTATCACATCACCCGGCATCAGGCTTGTGAAGGTGCTGATATACTCAATAAGTTCGGCGACTTTATGGATCATATTGCCGGTATTATCGTTCTGTACCATATGACCATTCAGCCAAGTACGGATGGCTAACTGATGCGGATCAGGAACTTCGTCTGCCGTAGTCATCCAAGGACCGAATGAACCTGTCTGCCGCCAGTTTTTACCGGCGGTAAACCAAGTATGCTGCCAGTCACGTGCGGAGCCATCCATATAGCAGCTGTAACCAGCGACATGGCTTAACGCGACCTCGCTGGGGATACCTTCCCCGCCTTTACCGATGATGACCGCCAATTCGCCTTCGTAATCAAATTCACTGGAATGACGCGGTTTGAGCACCGGCGCTTTATGCCCGGTTTGCGAGTCGGGGAAGCGCACGAACAGTGTTGGGGCTGGGTTGCTCTGACCAAATTCTTTACGCTTTTCGGCATAGTTCATACCGACACAGATAATTTTTCCTGGGTTATCAATTACTGGCAGAAAATCAACATCGTTAAAGTACAAATCCGGTGCTTCATTACTCAGCTGTTTTGCTTCATTTAGCGCATCAGCAGCGAGCAACGATTTTAAATCAACGTAGCTACCGCCAAGGCGCCGACCCAGATCAATGAGGCCATCATCCTTGACGATGCCGTAGCTACGAGATCCCTGATGGATAAAGCTTGCGAGTTTCATATCAGTTCCTACTTATTTTAATCAGACAAGGAAGTTACCCAGAACTAACAGTGCGACCGATACATTGATAGCACCGCCGATACGGGTCGCAATCTGTGCAAATGGCATCAGGCTCATTCGATTACCCGCCGTCAGTATTGCAACGTCACCTGTCCCCCCCTGACCGCTCTGGCAGCAGGAGATAATGGCTACATCAATCGGATACATACCTATCTTTTTACCTACGAAAAATCCTGTCGCAACCAGGCCGATTACAGTGCTCACGATGACCAGCAGATTGTTAATGGTGAAGGCGTTAACCAGTTCTTCCCAAGGCGTAATTGCGACACCCACGGCGAAGAGAATGGGATAGGTGACTGAGGTCTGGAAAAATTTGTATACCACCTGTGAACCTTCCAACAGGCGCGGAGATGCACCGTGAGTCAGTTTTACCACCACTGCGGCAAACAACATGCCGACCGGAGCAGGCAAACCAATCAGTTTATGGCCGAGCATACCAATCATGTACAACAGCACCGCCAGTAACACACCAGATGCGATAGTCGTCACGTCAGTTTTGCCAGAAAGAGCCGGGGTAGAAGAGACCTGTCCATCATCATTTTCGCGATCCGGCATCAATTGGCCTTCACCCGTTAAGTGTGGAAAGCGTTTGCCAAGCTGGTTCAGGGAACCGGAAATAACAATAGCGGTCAGACTACCCAGCATTACCATCGGCAGTACACGACCCAAGGCAACACCTTGGTCCATATGCAGTATCGCGGCGTAACCAATTGAGAGCGGAATCGCACCCTCACCGACACCACCAGCCATAATAGGTAGAATGATAAAGAAGAAGATCTGGAATGGCTCCATGCCGAGTGAGATACCCACTCCCATACCGATCAGCATGCCAACAATTTCACCGCAAAGCATAGGGAAGAAGATACGCAGAAACCCCTGAATAAGGGCGGTACGGTTCATACTCATAATGCTGCCGACAATAATGCAGCAGATATAAAGATAGAGAATGTTGGTAGATTTATAGAATTTTGTTGTCGACTCAACTACCACATCCGGCAGCAAACCGTAATACACCATCGCAGAAGGAATAAACGTTGCGCAAATCGCTGCCGCACCAAGTTTACCGACAAACGGCAAGCGCTTGCCAAACTCGCCACAGGCAAAGCCGAAGAAGGCCAGCGTAGCGACCATCACCACGATATCGCTCGGTAACTGCCCTTCCAGGCATTCAATAGCGATAAGCAACCCGGCTAAAACAAATAGAGGTAGAGGAATAATCCCGACTTTCCAAGTGTCCATCACATGCCACCAACGCTCTTTCAGCGACGGAATGGGGATATTTAGCGGGTCTTTTTTCACAGCTAAAGAATCATCATGTATGCTCATAACTAGGCCCTTTGTTTATTTTGTGCTGACAGGTTAAAGGGCGAAAGAAATGCTTAATGTGAACTGCGGCATAATTAATTTAGAGTTTTAATGGTACTTATGGTTTTTATGGTTTCTTTTATTCAGAATGATAATTTATTTAATTGATTAACATTACAGATTTATATTTTCATAACCTTTAAAGATAAATACACAATTTAACAACCACTATCAGGGGTGATATTTAACATTGCATTTAAATATGTAAATAATTTTACCGCTATCACTATATTCCTATATAGATTATTATCTATAAGCAATTATAAGTTTCTATTAAACCACACGGTTATATAAAAAGGTGCTACCTTAGTAATTTATGGATTGCGGTGCGCGCCGTTATGAAAGTATCCTTTCAAATAAAATTGTTTCTTTCACTGTCATTTTTTCTCTCCGGCCTTTTCATCATGCTCGGTGTTTACTATTACCAGGATGTTGGTCGCCAGCTATACAAAGAAATGAGTATCAGAGCAAAAATACAGGCTAAAGAAATAGCAATTATTCCGTGTCTTCGCCAGGCAGTCATAGAAAAAAATATTCCGGATATCAAACAGATTATGCATAAAATAGCATCGCGTAGCGACGCAAGCTTTATAGTTATCGGAGATGAAAAAGGTATTCATTTATTCCATTCAGTGCATTCTGATACCATCGGGAAGCCGCTACTCGGCGGCGATAATGCAGAAGTATTGCTAGGCTTAAGCATCACCACCATTAGTAAGGGCGGTCTGGGTATTTCATTACGCAGTAAAGTACCGATATTTAATGACAATGGGCAGGTCGTGGGAATTGTGTCTGTTGGCTATCTGACCAGCTATCTCGACTCCATTACTTTTAGCAAAGCTATCGATATTTTTATTGCTGCAGTACTCTTCCTGGTAGCACTATTTATTTTTTCCTGGTTTTTCACCCGCAGTATTAAAAAACAGATCTTCTCGCTGGAACCGCGTGAAATTGGCATGCTGGTGCGCCAGCAGAAGGCTATCATGGAGTCTATTTATGAAGGTGTGATAGCCATCGATAGCGATCTGCGTATTAAGGTTATCAACCAGGCTGCGCGCAAACTACTGGACTTGGGCCAGCCCACAGAACCGTTGCGTGGGCTACCGATTAGCAAGGTTATCTCTCCAACGCCATTTTTCTCCCGATCGTTGATGCTAGAAAATGACACTCACGATGATATCTGTCGTTTCAATGGCTTAACAGTAATAGCCAGCCGAGTACGTATTATCCTGGAAGACAGATTACAGGGTTGGGTAATCACCTTCCGGGATCGCAACGAAATCGACACCTTGAGTACACAGCTTAGCCAGGTCAAACGCTACGTAGATAATCTGCGTATTATGCGCCATGAGCAATTAAACCTGATGACTACTATCTCTGGCTTGTTGCATATGGAGCATTATGACGAAGCCGTGCGCTATATCCAGACTCAGTCAGAGCATGCCCAAGGACTGCTGGATTTTCTCTCATCGCACTTTAGCTCACCAAATTTGTGTGGATTGCTGCTAGGCAAAATCGCACGTGCCCGTGAAAAAGGTGTCGAGCTGGTATTTGATCCACTATGCAGGATGAAAAAAGATAGCCAAAACCTGGGGGAAGCAGAGCTGATTTCCATTATTGGTAACCTGCTGGATAATGCCATTGAAGCAACGCAGCGCGCTCCCATCCCTAGCGAACCGATCGAAGTATTAATCTTACTGAATGAGCGCGAGCTGATTATTGAAGTGGCAGATCGCGGCGTCGGTATCGAACCGAGTATCCGTGACCACATATTTGAGCGTGGGATGACCACAAAGCGCAGAGGCGATCACGGCATTGGTCTGTATCTGATAGCCAGCTATGTTATGCAGGCTGGCGGATCGATTGAAGTTTCCGATAATCCCCCACGCGGTACCATTTTTTCTTTATTTATTCCCGAAACAGGCAACATGCCTCACCCTACCTCGATCATAGAAGACTAGAATTATGCAACATGAATTAATTGATATACTGATAGTTGAGGATGAACTCGCCCTTGCGCAGCTTTATTCAGAGATGATCAGCAAACATCCACGCTTACGCTTGGTAGGCGTCGCCTCATCCCTTGCTGAAGCAAAAATGTTGCTGAACAATAGCAAGCCTCAGTTGGTATTGCTGGATAACTACCTGCCGGACGGTAAGGGTATTACGCTGATTAGAGACTCGTTAATTGTTGGCACGAATTGTTCAGTTATCTTTATTACTGCCGCCAGCGATATGGATACCTGCAGCCTGGCTATTCGCCATGGCGCATTCGACTATATCCTCAAGCCGGTCTCCTGGAAGCGACTGAGCCAGTCACTTGAGCGCTTTGTACTGTTCGCAGACCAACAACGCGAGTGGAAGATCGTTGACCAAAGCAACGTTGACTCGCTCTATCAGTTACAGGCGAAGAACTATAATAAAGACAATAGCAGTAAGGGGATTGAAGAGAATACGCTGATGCTGGTGAAAAAACTGTTTACCGATGCAGCAGAACGCAGCTTTTCTGTGGATGAGGTGGTCTGTGAAGCGGGGCTCAGCAAAACTACAGCTCGTCGCTATCTGGAGCACTGTGTAGAAATCGGTTTTTTAGAAGTAGAGATGCTGTACGGTAAAATAGGTCATCCGCGGCGTATATATCGGCGGACATCCGCACGGACTTCAGCCTCTATCTAAATATCTGCCTGAAAGAGTCGGTCACGTTGAAGAAACTCAGCCTGGATTGAATTATCTGTTCAGTCACTAGAATCATTAATCGAAGTAAGCAATACCCGGCGTCTCCCCTGAACTTGCAACGAACGATGTCTGGTGTAAAAAAGATCCACAAAATATGTGACAGACACCGTGCCCGCAGACTGACCGTTATGCGGGCAACATCAGCGCATGTTAATCTCCACCCAAAATAATTCGAGTTGCTTGTAGGTGCGAAGTAAGGCGCGTCGATGAGCATAGGTAAACTATGTGATTCGGCGAGCCTCACGCACGCAACACCCAAGTAACTTGAAGTATGACGGGTATAAATAATATTATCTGACAGGTGTGCTACACCGAATGTATAGCGAATAAAATAACTGGCAGAAAAATAAGATAGGCTGCAATCGAGACGGAAAGAGATTCGGTTGCAAACAGCACATTCACTTTATATTTTTCGGCCAAAATGACTGTCGTATTAGGGATCGGCAGGGAACAAATTAACGTCGTGATTTTAATCATTTCTGAATCGATAGCGAGCAGCCAGCCAAAAAAAATCACGGCCATCGGCGCAAGGACAAATCTAAAAATAACCACAAATATCAGCCCCTTACTTACCTTTATAGTTTTAAATCCTGATAGGTAAATAATGGAACCCACGACTAACATTGCTAAAGCTGATGTCATTCCAGACAGCGTACTAAGAAACTCATTAATTACTTGCGGAATAGATAATCCTGTCAGCAAAACCCCTACGCCAACAAAAAAAGCCATCAGTGGCATATTAATAATTTCTTTAATCACCGTACCAAATGCACTGCTTCCAGTACTTTTTTCACGAGATCCTTTCTCCAGAAGATAGAGGCCCAGCGTCCAATAGATAACCGTTTGTGAGGCATAGGTCATCAGCGCATAAGGGAGACCATGATTGCCATACACCGCAAGAGTAATAGGGATCCCAAAAAATATCGTGCTACTCATTGAACACAGTCCAATAAATAAACCGACATCGTTATCCTCTATTTTAATGATTTTAGCGGTAATAAAAGCAAGAGCCATTAACGTCAGTATCACTATAGTCGGTAGGATAACATTCGGCACTAAGGCAAGAAACTCGGCCCGGATAAAGTCATCATTAATCGATAAAATAAGTGTAGAGGGTAAAGCAACGTTGATCAGAAGTTTGGTAAACAGGCTATTGCTCGATTTATTTAACCATTTTTCCTTTGTTAGTACACATCCTAATCCCACGACAAGAAAGAGCACTATGACGTTCAGATAATCATGAAGCATTGGTATTCCCTGTAAAAGTATCTCAATAGATTAAGCATAGACAGACTCTATGATTCAGCTAACTTCACGTGTGTGATTCATAGACATCGTTTCAATTTTCTCAGCTCAAGTTCAAGCTTATAGTTCTGCTCTTGTACATGCTCTTCACTGGGCTGATAGTTTGCCCGAACAGCATCAGAATAAGGTGTTTGTTCAGCAAGTTCAAAATAGCGCTCCATCGGCGTTTTACCGTTGTGAGCGCTATGAGGACGTTCCCAGTTATAGTAATGCTGCCAGTCTGCCAGTAGATCCCTCAGGTCATTAGCAGAGAGGTCTACGGTAGCGTAGAACTCTGCTTTATCTGTCTTTTGAGAACGTTCAACTTTGCCATTAAGATGAGGTGAAGCGGGTTTATTCGGACGGAACTTGATGCCGTATTCTTTTAATCTCTCCTGTACCTTAACGGCGAAAAACTCTCTGCCCCGGTCAGTCTGGAACCGCTGTATTGGGAAAGGTATTTCTTCAATAACACAGTCAATAAAATCAAGTGTGTTTGCAGCAGTGCGGCGAGAGTAGAGCCTCAAAAACCTGTAGCGAGTGCAATCATCAACAAATGTGTATTGATATAAACCGGGACGAATCTTACAGGTATCCATCTGGACACGATCCCCGGGCACAGAACGTTTGTAGCGAATGAAGTCAGCTTTACGCCGGAATTTAACAACAGGCTTAACCTGATTCTGGCAAAGAACCTTGTGGATGTTAGAACAAACCCCTTCGCAATATTTCTTCTGGATATTCCACCAGCATGTTCACGCCTGACTCTCCCCTCAAGCAAGCATGTTTTACACTTTCCACAATACCCAGAAACGCACTGATATTCGAAGCTCATTCTATTTCTATAGGCACATTCTAAAATAGTTTTATTTGAATTTATTTCAAATAAGCCATCGCCGACTTTTAGATTGAAACATTTCTTACTCATCCATCTAACGCTATATTTCTGCGATATGTTTTTATCAGGTAATATTTAAAATATGGCTTTTTACAAAAAACTCTCATTGTGTCAGATTGGGGATTAACTGGTATAGATGTAGTATACGGAAAGAGAATAACCTTCCCGCATTAAAGTAAATATCTGAGGGTGATGATGAGTAATATGCTACTCAGTCTGTCCCATGCCTGGAAGTGGACTTTCAGCAAACATCGATCTATCCATATTAAAATCAAAATCATCGCTGGCAGCATTGAATAACATTTTTTTCGTATTTTCTAAGTGCTGCCACATAGCTTCACGCGCTGCTTTAGGAGAGCGATGTGCGATAGCCTGTAAGATTTTATCGTGTTCGTCGCACCAGCTATCAATCGAACGATTATCAATATGTTCGTGCAGTTTGAGCCAATAGGGATTACGCAGGCGCTGACTCCACATTTGTTCAACAATAATCACCATCGCACTATTATGAGTCGATGCCGCGACTTGCATATGGAATTTCAAATCCCACTGAGAATCACGAAAGCGATCTTCCTGGCGGGCATTTCGCTGTATCTCCATCAATTTCAGGATATCTTCCTTGGTCGCCTGAGTCGCAGCAAACTCAGCAATATGGCTTTCAATAAGTTGCCGGGCTTGTAATAACTCGAACGGACCACATTGGCTAAATTCCAGTACTGGTAAGGCAGCTGTAACCGCTGAGTAAGTAGGCACCTGATTGATAACATGAATGCCCGAACCTTTGCGGACATCGACCAAGCCTTCAACCTCTAACATGATAATCGCTTCACGAATTACCGTACGGCTCACATTCATTTCTTCAGCCAGTAAACGTTCTGCGGGAAGTTTTGAACCCACAGAATATTCATTATTTTCAATTCGTTCCTTGATGACTGATGCAACGTGCTGATAGAGACGTTGTTCACTTACCGGTAAGCTCATCGACTTTCCTCTTATCGCCTGCATTCGCGAGCGAACTATTGATTACCTGATTATATCTTTAGTCCTGCAAAAACGAAAATAAACCGCCACAAAATTGGTATAACAACTTTAAAAGATATAGACCATAACTTATACTCTTCCTTGTTGGCTAACTCACCCAAGATATTAATCAAGTCATAGCCTTTACTTCACACTATCGATTCGAAATCAGGATACGAGAAAAATGAAAAAAATTATAAAGATACACTCAACAGACAATGTCGTCGTGACCTTAATTGATCGTGCTGCTGGAGAAGAGATAGAGGTAGATGGCCAGACTATCACGCTGGCTGAAGCGGTAGGTCGCGGGCATAAAATTGCCCTTTCCCCTATTCAGACTGGAGAATATATCATCAAATATGGTTTACCAATAGGTCATGCTAAACAACCTATTGCTATCGGTGAGCATATTCATAGTCACAATATCGCTACTAATTTAAGTGACGTTAACGAATATCTGTATCATCCAGAACATAAAACACTGGATGCTAGCCTGACCGATCCTGAGGTTGCCCTTTATCGCCGTAAGAACGGTGATGTCGCGATCAGAAATGAAATTTGGGTGATCCCTACCGTCGGTTGCGTGAACGCTCTCGCACGTAAAATGATCGAGCGTTTTAATAAGCAACATCCTTCTCCAGAAGGGATTGATGGTGTTTACCTTTATAACCATACCTTTGGTTGTTCTCAGCTCGGAGATGACCATCTCACGACCCGAACGATATTGCAGGATTTAGTGCGTCACCCCAATGCAGCTGGAGTATTAGTTATCGGCCTGGGATGCGAAAACAATCAGGTTGCAGCATTCAAAGACACTCTCGGTGAACATGACGAGCAACGCGTTAAATTTATGGTATGCCAGCAAGTAGATGATGAGATAGAAGCGGGTATTGAACACCTCAATCAGCTTTATGACATCGTGAAACATGATAAACGTGAGCCGGGTAAATTAAGTGAAGTTAAATTTGGTCTCGAATGTGGTGGCTCGGATGGTCTGTCGGGCATTACTGCTAACCCACTACTAGGACGTTTTTCTGATTTCCTCGTGAGCCATCAGGGCACTACCGTATTAACTGAAGTACCAGAAATGTTTGGTGCTGAACAAATCCTGATGAATCACTGCCATGATGAAGAGACCTTTGAAAAAACGGTAGCCATGATCAACGATTTCAAACGCTATTTTCTCGCCCATGAGCAACCTATTTATGAGAATCCTTCACCAGGTAACAAAGCTGGGGGTATTTCAACGCTCGAAGAGAAGTCTCTGGGCTGTACACAAAAAGCGGGCACCAGCCAGGTAATGGATGTATTAAAATATGGCGAGCGCTTACGCGTACCTGGGTTCAATTTGTTAAGTGCACCGGGTAATGATGCCATTGCCACCAGCGCACTCGGTGCCGCAGGCTGTCATATGGTGTTATTCACCACTGGCCGTGGTACCCCTTACGGTGGTTTTGTCCCGACCATGAAAATTGCTACTAATAATGAGTTAGCTGCCAAGAAACCACACTGGATTGATTTTAATGCCGGGGCGCTACTGACGGGTAAATCAATGGATACCCTGCTGGATGATTTTATTGGGCAAGTCGTCAAACTGGTAAATGGCGAACAGACTAAAAATGAAGTGAATGACTTCCGTGAACTGGCGATATTTAAAAGCGGCGTCACTCTCTAATTTGTTATAATTCAGATTATTGTTTAAGGGGAAGAAAGTATTTCTTCCCCTCTGCATAAATAAAATTCCAATATTTTATTAATAATTATCCTCTCATTACAAAACCGTAATAAATCTGTCTTATTTGTCTCGTAGTATCCTCGGCAGCGATTAAGTCCCAAAGAGGATAACAATTTATGCAACAAGCTCTCTCTCCATTAAACAGGAGCGTGGGTGTATTGCCGGCGCAACAGCTGCGGGTAACTCATCCATGATCTCAATACAGAATTTGTCTCAGGCTTTTTCAAACCAATATGTACTTAATGGTATCGATTTAACGGTATCAAAAGGCACCATTCTGGCGTTACTTGGCCCTTCCGGTTGCGGTAAAAGCACTCTGCTTAAATTACTTGCCGGCTTGTTACAACCGACTGACGGTACCATTCATTTCAATGACCGATTAGTGGCCAGTTCACATCATTTGGTTCCTCCAGAGCAGCGTAATCTCGGCATGGTATTTCAGGATTATGCCCTCTGGCCTCATATGACCGTTTCCCAAAATGTGGCCTTTCCTCTACGTATGCGCGGTATCCCACGCCATGCCATACAGGAACGTGTTGATGCAGCATTAGAACGCGTTGGCTTAGCGGATTTTTCAAAACGAAAACCAGCAGATTTATCAGGTGGCCAGCAGCAACGCGTTGCTCTGGCACGCGCCATTATTGCTGAACCGGAAATTTTGTTATTTGACGAACCGCTATCAAACCTGGATATCGCATTACGCCAGTCACTGTGTGAAGAAATGGCTCAGCTATTAAGAACATTAGGTATTACCGCAGTTTATGTCACCCATGATCCTGCGGAAGCTACTGCACTCGCCCATCAGATTGCACATATGCAGTCCGGGAAAATCGAAAGTCTGACAACATTATGAAGAGAGATTATCTGATGCCAAATTTAATTAAGAAGTTTGTAACCCCCTCATTAAACTGTTTTTCATTGAAAGGTATATCGATGACTTTGGGTCTTTCCTGTGCACTTTTTTCAGCCTCATCACATGCGTTGACCGTTTACACTGCTGGCCCTGGCGCTATGGCAAAACAGCTGGCTGCCAGTTATGAACAGCAGACTGGCGTAAAAGTCGATGTCTTCCAGGCGACGACCGGAAAGGTTATGGCGCGTCTGGAAGCAGAGCAAGCCAATCCTCGTGCCGATGTACTGATTTCCGCATCCTGGGATACTGCAGTTGATTTGCAGAAAAAAGGTTGGTTATTGGCTTATGACAGCCCTAATGCAGCTCAAGTCCCAGCACGTTTTAAAACCCCTTATTATGTTGCACAAGGGATCTCAGCATTAGGTATTGTCTGGAATAACAAAAGTGGTACCCCTAAACCAACAGAATGGAGTGACCTGGCGACGCCTGCATTTCAAAATAAAGTCACCATGCCAGACCCAGCACTGTCAGGTGCCTCGCTCGATTTAGTCTTAGGGTTAGAAAATGCAAAGAAAGCACAAGCCTGGAAACTATTTTCTGATTTAAAAGCGAATGGCATGGTGATTTCTGGTCCCAATGCACAAGCTCTGACACCTGTCCTGCAAGGTGCTAAAGCCGCAGTATTTGGCGCAGTAGACTATGTTGCGTATAGCAGTATTGCCAGCGGCGAATCAATCGAGGTTATTTTCCCTAAAAGTGGTACTGCTATTGCTCCACGTCCAATGATGATTTTGAAAAGCAGTCAGCAGCAAGCTGAAGCCAAAGCCTTTATCGATTATGTCCTGTCCCCAGAAGGACAAACGATTGTTGCCAATGCCTGGTTAATGCCAGCCAGAACAGATATTCAAGGTAAACGTCCAGATTTTTCCATGTTAACCATTCTGCCTGAGGCCACCACTGACAGTGCCGAACGTAATGACGTCTTGTCGCGTTTTAATGCAATTTTCCGCTAATATTTTTTAATAAGACCGCCGCTGGGTATGTATACCGAAAGTAATTCGAGTTGCTTGTAGGCGCTGAGTTCAGACAGGCGATGAGCATAGACAAACTATGTGATTCGGCTCTCCTCACTACAGCAACACCCAAGCAACTTGAAGTATGACGGGTATAAATACCCAGCAGGAGCATTGATTCTAATGATAAGAGTTCGCCTTCTTCCGCTTGTTATTATTGCCGCCTTAGCTATTCTTGTTCTGATTCCATTATTTTTTATTATATTACAATCACTCTTTCCTGCATTTGCTAGTGAGGGTTTTAGTCGTCCCTTTGCACCGTTGATCGGTTTATTTCACGATCCTGAACTCCCGCCTCTATTAGCAAATACATTACTATTAGGTCTCGGAGTTGCGACCCTAAGTGCCATTATTGCTATTCCATTAGGGGCATTACGGGGTTTATTTAATCTTCCTTTTGCACGTTTTTGGGATTTACTATTCCTTATTCCTTTTCTTATTCCACCCTATATTGCTGGGCTATCATGGATGCTCACTCTACAGCCAAATGGTTATTCCTGGCAGCTATTAAGAATCAGCCCTGGCGAAGCCATTTTTTCGCTCGGCGGCATAATCTGTATTATGGCGCTCAATTTATTCCCGGTGCTCTACTTCGCGGTATCTCGCAGTATGGCAGCTAACGGCAACCGCCTGGCTGATGTCGCCCGTGTTCATGGTGCTTCAGCGTGGAAAGCCTTCTTTAGAGTCACGTTTCCGTTATCCCTACCATCAATTGCTGCTGGAATATTATTAGTTTTCACCTTAGCCATTGAGGAATACGGTATTCCAGCGGCTCTGGGTACGCCAAATGGCATCCGCGTGTTTACCACCGCCATTGAACAGAGACTAGGGGACTGGCCGATTGATTTACCTGGAGCCGCATCGCTCTCACTGTTACTGGCAAGTATTGCACTGCTTGCTTATACACTGCAGCGGTCGTTAGTCTCTGGCCGTAATGTGGCAACCACCACAGGTAAAGCTGCCGCAGTGGTTATGCGTTCGCTCGGGATCTGGCGCTGGCCTGTGGTGTGTTTATTTTCACTGGTGGCCTTTTTCGCTGTCGGCATACCATTACTGGCAATGTTCGGTACGGCATTTACCTCAACCGTTTCCGGCGGGCTTGCGCTTGATAACCTAACATTACGCCACTTTACCGGGCTGGTTGACACCCAAACCGAAGCCCTGGACGCTCTGTTCACCAGCGTATCACTGGCAACAGCAACCGCAATTTTAACCGGTATTCTGGGATTTTTATCTGCCTGGCTGGTTGTTTCACAGCGTATCCGGGGAGCAGTGATTATTGATGCGTTGTCTTTGTTGCCGATTGCGATACCGGGTATTGTTATCGCCGTCGGCTTGATTCTCGCCTGGAATCAGCCTTTCTGGCCAATAACGCCTTACCATACCTGGTGGATCCTATTGCTGGCCTATAGTTGCTTATTACTGCCTTATCCAGTGCGCTATTGTAGTGCTGCCTTGACCCAAATCGGCGACAGCCTGGCTGATGCTGCCAGGGTTCACGGAGCAAGCGCTATCACCACATTACGCTTGATTCTCTTTCCTCTGGTAATGCCCAGTTTACTGGCCGCTATGATGTTGGTGTTTGCCGTGGCCTCCAGAGAATTAGTTTCCTCCCTGTTACTGGCCCCGGCTGGAATGCAGACCGTCTCTATTTATGTCTGGCGACAGTTTGAGCAAGGATCGATTGGTAGTGGTATGGCGATGGCCTGTCTGGCAGTGTTGATAAGCCTGAGTTTAATGCTAGCTGCACAGTTATTACAGCAGCGATCCCAGCATCAATAATCCCGATTAGCCAGTCAGATACACTCAGCCATTGAGTGTATCTGACGTTTTTATCGTCATAGCTAACGCTTTACAACACCAGCTTCAGAAAAGCCTGAATATCAGTAATCGATTGATCTCGCTCCTCGGCATTCGGAAAAACGATCAAATTATCAGAATAGCCGTTTAACAATGCTCCCAGCTGGCGGGCAACCTGTTCGGTATCTACCTCCCGAAAACAGCCATGACTGATCCCCTCGCGCAGGATATTGGTACTCCACTCAATCCATTGCTGGCCGACGCTGGTCGCCAGTTCCGCATAAGCTTGCTCAACAGTCGCTTTACTCCAGATAGAACTGTAAAGCTGCCAGGTTGCATCAGGCTCAACAGTCAGATAATTACTGACAAAAGCATTTAACCGCTCCCGAGGCGGTAAATGCTGGATCTCAGCCTTAAATGCCGCTATATCCTTGGTGGCAAAATCGTGGCAAGCTTCAAGGCACAGACTCGCCCAGTCAGGAAAGTAGTGATAAATATGACTACGAGAAAGCCCTAAGAATGTGGTGAGATCTCGAGTCTTAACATTCTCCAGCCCTTTTTCAATAAACATCGCTACAGCAGCTTCGAGGATCTTCTCTTTAAGTGCCGAACGGGTCTCTTTCATATCTGACTCTCGTTGACTTTGAGCAAGTGCTCAATTAAAATTTTTGTGTTTTTTGAGCGATCGCTCAAACTCTTTCGCTGTGAATATTTTATGCAAATCATACCTGAAAAAATTATACCTGTAGCCTCACCCAATGCACTCAATACCCTCAAGACATTAGCAAAACGTAATAACAAAAGGCTGATTTTTACCCTGTTATTAGTTATTGCCGAGAATGTTGTGTACCTGCTTTATCCTTTGCTGGCGGGTTTTGCGATCAATGCTATCTTGCAAGGAAACACACTACATGCGTTGTTCTACGCCATGTTAGTGCTTGGAATGTGGGTCATTGGTGCTGCCCGTCGCAGTGTAGATACTCGAACCTTTGCCCGTATTTACGCCAAACTGGCCGTGCCGTTGATCCTTGCTCAACGCAGGGAAGAAAATAGCCATTCAACAATTGCCGCCCGCGTGACACTTTCGCGACAATTTGTCGATTTTTTCGAAACCCATCTGCCGATGCTGATCACCTCTGTCGCTTCGGTTTGTGGCGCAGTAGTGATGCTTATCACCATCGAACCCATTGCAGGTATCGCCTGTTTAGCTATTCTGATTTTTTTCTTCTGCTTACTACCCAGTTATACACGTAAAAATGAGCAGTTAATTGAACGGCTTAATGACCGACTGGAAAAAGAAGTGGCATTTGTAAGTAGTGCCAGAGAAGAGAAACTCTATCGGCATTATCAGTTTCTGGCACAGATTCGTATTCGCCTGTCAGACCGCGAGGCGATTGGATTTTTACTAATAGGTATTGCAGCAGCACTGCTGTTTGGCCTAACAATTTTTATGATGGCAGGCAGAGAAGGGATCAGCGCTGGTCATATTTATTCGGTGATGACTTATCTGTGGATGTTTGCCATGAGTCTTGATGACACCCCATCCCTGCTGGAGAAATATTCACAACTCAAAGAAGTGGGTCGCCGCGTTAATACGGGGATGATTTAATCAGTATCCTCTTAATTATAAGGGGATACTGCATCAGTCAGTATTTTGCTAGCGCAGAGATCAGGACTGGGAGGTATTGAGCGGCCAGGAGTCAAACAGATAGCCATCAAAGTCGATATCATCAACGTTTGAAAACTCCAGTAAGCGCCGTTTAACATTCTCCAGATGCTGCCACATCGCAAGCTTGGCGGCACGCGAGTCTTTCTTTATCAGGGCTGCGAGGATCTGTTTATGGTCAACCAGCCACTCTTTGCGGTAATGCGTATCGGCGAGATGGCGGTGCAACTGGCTCCACATCGGGTTATTTTCACGCCACTGCCATGACTGGCGGAACAGCTCAACCAGCATGCTATTATGGGTCGCCTCAGCAATTGCCAGATGGAATTGCATATCACCACTTTCCGTACCGCCAGGGTCGCTGGATGCCAGTTCTCGCTCTTCGAGTTGCAGTGCCTGGCGCATTTTGATGATATCTTCCCTTGTGGCCTGGAGTGCTGCAAATTCAGCAATATTACTTTCCAGTAACTGACGTGCCTGCAACATTTCAAATGGGCCAGCATCATTGAACTGCTGGGTGCTCATTCCTTCAACAGATTGTAGGTTTGCGGTATCAAGAACATAGATCCCGGCACCACGACGTACATCAACCAGACCTTTAATTTCCAGCATAATCAGAGCTTCACGTACCACGGTGCGAGTCACATTAAGCATCTCGGCAATTTCGCGTTCTGGAGGCAGACGCTCACCGGGTAGATAAGGGGTCTGGATTATCAAATCCTGTATCATCACCCCGACATCCTGATAAGGTCTTTGCTGAGATGGTTCAGGTTTCATTTGATTACGTCCATACAATACAGTGGGTTAATAGTCATAAATTAACATATTTGTCGGCAGAATGAACATCTGTCATGTCGATAAATAGAAAATAGGTTAACCAAAAGACACAAGTACACCGCGCTATTAAGCGCAGTGTACTCATTAGGCTCAGACAGCGGCTAACTCACTCACACAAGCACGAGCGCCTTGCTCAATGAGCTGCTGGTAAGCCTGAGTGACAGCGGAAACAAATGCTGTATTCTGTGGAAGATCCTGACCAAAAATAGCCGTTAACGTCAGCAGAGCTGCAACCCGGTCGACCCCCTGATACTGCTGATTAATACGCTGAAACTCTGCTGATAATGGATCAACAACCTCAATAGTTTGTCCTTTCTCATCAACACCCTGGGTATAGCGCATCCATCCTGCCACACCGAGAGCTAAATGCTGCCAGTTACTCCCCTGACCCAGATGAAAACGCACTGAATCCAGCATACGTTGTGGTAATTTCTGGCTACCATCCATCGCAATCTGCCAGGTGCGGTGGCATAAGGCAGGGTTACTGAAACGCTCAATCAGTGAAGTTGCGTAGGCACGCAGATCAATATCTTCTGGCATTGATAAAGTCGGGGCTTGTTCTTGCAACATCATCGAAAATGCCGCTTTACGGTAAGCGGGATCTTCCATAGTGGCAGAGATAGTTTCATATCCACCCAAGTAACCCAGATAGGCCAGGAAAGAGTGGCTGCCATTCAGCATACGCAATTTCATCATTTCAAAAGGCACTACGTCGGCAACAAACTGTACGCCAACTTTATCCCAGTCTGGTCGGCCATTAACGAAATGGTCTTCAATAACCCACTGGCTGAATGGCTCACAGGCGATAGCGCAGGGATCAAAAGCCCCCAGCTTGTCCGCAATCTCTTGCAGTGTTTCCGGCGTTGCGGCAGGGACAATACGGTCAACCATGGTACAAGGGAAACTGGCGTTAGCTTCTATCCACTCTGCCAGCTCCGGGCTGCGTGCTAAAGCCAGTCCCAGCACAGCCGCTTTCGCCGAGTGACCATTGTCACGCAGGTTATCGCAGGACATAACGGTAAAGGCTTTCAGTCCTTGCTCACGGCGCAGTCGTAAGGCTTCAACAATGTAACCAATCGCTGAGCTTGGTGCGTGTGGATTCGCTAAATCATTTTGTATCAGAGGGTTATTAATATCGAACTGTCCACTGGCAGCATCGATACAATAGCCTTTTTCAGTCACAGTTAGTGAAACGATTGCGGTTTGTGGACGCGCCATCGCTTGCAGGACGGCCTCAACACCGTCAATTTTTGGATGCAATACTTCGTTTATTGCACCAATAATTTTGTACTCAGTCGTCTCTGCACCCTTTTCTACCACGGTATATAGCAGCTGCTGTTTTTTCAGATTTTCAATCAACTTCTGCCCGTTACCTGACATCAGGTTCACTTCGCAAAGCCCCCAGTCACCCTCAGTCACTTCCAGCAAGTGGTGGGTATATACTGCCTGGTGAGCGCGATGAAACGCCCCACATCCCAAATGAATAATACGGGACTCCAGGCGTGTATTATCCCAGGACGGGCGAGAAACAGAGAGGTTACCGTTGGCAATAGTGGTGGTCATCAAAAACTCCAGGGTCAGCCGCAAATTCGCGGACAGAAAAGAGAAAAAACCGATACAGCCGATGCCGTATCAGTCAGCTTTAGCGATTAAAGAAAGCCCGTCGTACCGCCAGCTCAACACCACGTACCTCGGCCAGTCCTTTCAGACGACCAATGGCAGAAGCCTAGGTTGGTTTTCTTTTTCAGGTCATCAAGCATTTGGTGGCCATGATCCGGACGCATAGGAATAGGAGAAGCGAAACCTTCAGCTTCACGACACTCTTCTTCTTCAACTATCGCCTTAACCACTTCATACATATCCACATCACCATACAGGTATGCAGCCTAGTGGAAGGTCTTCGGATTATCTTCACGTAAGGTAGAACGTAAATGAGTAAAGTAAATACGTGAAGCAAATTGTTTAATCATTGCCACTAAATCATTATCCGCACGCACACCGACTTCTTCAGCAACAGGAATAATAGCTTTCAGAAAACAGGCAAAGTTTTCACGCAATTTTGCCTTATCAATCTCTTGATAAGTAGCAAGATGAGTACGGAATTTTTCTAGGGTATAACCCTCTTCTGCCCCTGGCAAACCAGCAATGATATTGCGTGTCAGACGCATTTTACCTTCTTCACTCATAATAATGAAACACTGTTTCGCCTGTTCAACCTCCTCTGCGGTATAGTCCGCTTCCGCTGACGGCCGTTGCAGAATATGAATATCAAATACAGCAAATTCAATTTGAGAGAACCACAGGGCCTTTGACCCGTCCGGCAGAAGATATTCCAGATAGGTACGCGTCCAGTCCAGGACTGGCATAAAGTTATAACAGACCGTTTTAATACCGCACTGTGCCAGATTACGCAGGCTTTGCTAATAGTTGCCTGTCCACTTATCGTACTCACCACTATGAGTCTTGATATCTTCATGAATCGGAATACTTTCAACAACCGACCATACCAACCCAGCTTGCTCAATAATCGCCTTGCCTTCCTGAATATCTGCAACTGACCATAACTCTCCATTCGGAATATGGTGCAATGCCGTGACTATCCCGGTTGCTCCAGCCTGACGAGCATCAGCCAGCGTCACTGAGTCATCAGGGCCATACCAGCGCCATGTCTACTCCATGCAGTTACCTCATTATTAGGTAACAGGTTTGTTGACGCCCAGGTCATAAACCAAAGTGGTATTGCGTCGCTAGTGGGCTTAACGCAACATCAGCCCTGACAGTATGACGTATAAATTCCTACTTCCTTGAGTGCATGTCAACCAAAACAATTTCATTGGTTGACATGTTTAAGGTTACTATCAATTAACGAAAAAAGGGATACAAATACGACGCTCATTCTCAACCTATGCATCGTTTTGTCATGATGAGGCAGAGGTCATCTACATCGTGGATTATCGAGTCATTAAAGGAATATTTACTTATACAAAACCGCAAGATATTACCGTTCAGAATGATAAATTTCCTTACGTAACAATACTAATTCACCGGCTAAATCTCGGCACAGCATGGCTGTCATAAGATGATCCTGAGCGTGAACAAGGATCAATGTCACAGGTATCTTCCCCATTCCCTCATCTGCACTAATCAACGCGGTTTGAATCTTATGTGCGGCTTTAATGGCTTCATCCGATGCTGCTAAAGCTGCTTCGGCTTGGATCCACTCACCTTTACGTGCCTGCTGGATAGCTATCATTGATTGCGATCGTGCTTCTCCCGCATTAATTAATAGCTCCATGACTGTTTGTTCAAAGTCCATAGTTCCTCGCCTATTGGTATGCCAAATTCACATTTTTAATGCTACCGGAATACCAAAAAAGAGTTCTGAGAATATGATCACAGAAATTAACTCTAATTAACGTCATTTTGGCATACCAAATTAAGTGACCTGAAATACAAAAAATGATGATCCATCTAAACCGCTGAGGGTTGAACTATGTCTCTACAGGACCGTCTTATCGATTCTTTAGGTAGCTTTGCCACTCGCTTTAATAGTTACCGCTATATCATGGCGATCAAAGCCTCTTTTATTACTTTAATGCCCGTAATTATAGTAGGTGCTTTTTCTGTATTAATTTCGAATATGGTGTTCGATGCAAAAAATGGTCTTGCCAGCTTTCAGTCTCTGGCATTCTTAGCCGATTTAAAAACTATCACCAGCAGTATTAGCTACGCTACGCTGAGCTTCCTTAATATTGGCGCAGTATTTCTCATTGGTATTGAGTTAGGGCGTATCAACGGCGTCAAAACCTTATTCCCTGGTCTGCTGGCGATTATCTGCTTTATCTCTGTAACACCGACGACGCTTCAGATGATGGTCGATGGCCAGATGCACCTGGTGACAGATGTACTGGCAAAACAGTTCTCAGACACTAAGAGTCTGTTTTTAGGTATGTTTATTGCTATTTTATCTGTCGAAATATACTGCCGACTTGAGAACGTCGATCGCTTGAAAATAAAAATGCCCGATACCGTTCCGCCGAATGTGTCAGCATCATTTTCAGCACTGATACCGTCAATTCTCACCGTGACATTAATCGCTTCTTTCGGATTTATTTTCCATAAAGTCACTGGAATGTACCTTTATGATGCTGTCTATAAAGTGGTACAGCAGCCATTAGAATCTGTCGTACAAAGCTTGTGGGGCATTCTGTTGTTGATGTTTGTCGCTCAGCTTTTTTGGGTTATCGGTATCCATGGTAATCAGATGATAAAACCGATTCGTGAGCCACTATTATTGGGTGCGATTCTGGTTAATATGAATGCCTTCGAACAGGGTCTCGAAGCACCTAATATCATCACCATGCCATTCTGGGATGTCTATATGAGCATTGGTGGATCAGGATTGACCATCGGTCTTCTGATTGCAGTAATGCTGGCAACGAAGCGCAAAGAAATGCGGGAAATAGCAAAACTATCATTTGGACCGGGGGTCTTTAATATTAACGAACCGGTTATATTTGGTATGCCAATTATGCTGAATCCCATTCTTGCGATCCCTTTCATCATCACCCCACTCGTTACTGGCTCGATTGGCTATTTTGCGACCGTGATGGGCTTTGCCGGTAAGGCTGTCGTGATGGTGCCCTGGACAACACCACCTATCATCAATGCCTGGCTTTCTACAGCGGGTTCTATGGGTGCAGTGGTCACGCAAATTATCTGTATTTGTGTCTCAGTCTTAATTTACTTTCCATTTGTCAAAATAGCGGCACGTCGTGCTGAAGCGATGGATCAAAAAAATCTTCAACAGAACTTGTCAGCAAAATAAGGAGCCGCTATGAGCATTCATCACCTGCAATTACCAGAAGGGTTTATTCTCGGTGCGGCGGCCTCAGCCTGGCAAACCGAAGGATGGAGCGGAAAAAAAACCGGCCAGGATTCCTATCTCGACCTGTGGTACAAAAATGATCGTCATGTCTGGCACAACGGTTACGGCCCGGCAGTTGCTACCGACTTTATCAATCGCTTCCGTGAAGATGTCGCCCTGATGAAAGCGGCAGGTCTGACGCATTATCGTACTTCAATTAATTGGTCTCGTTTTCTTACTGACTATGAAAATGCGACAGTAGATGAGGACTATGCAAGCTATTACGATCACTTGATTAATGAGTTGCATAGTAACGGAATCGAACTGATGCTGTGCCTGGAGCATTACGAGTTACCCGCTCAATTACTGGAGCAGTATGGCGGCTGGCAGTCAAAGCATGTAGTGGAACTGTTTACCCGCTATGCCGCTCAGGTCTTTGCTCGTTATGCAGGAAAAGTTAACCGCTGGTTTGTTTTTAATGAACCCGTCGTCGTGCAGACTCGCGTTTATTTGGATGCATTACGCTGGCCATATGAGCAAAATACGCATAAATGGATGCAGTGGAACCATCATAAAAATCTTGCCACGGCGAAAGTCGTTCAGTTATTCCGCGAACAAGGCTATGCAGGAACAGTCGGTACTATTCTCAATCCAGAGGTGACTTATCCTCGCTCCACGGCTGTGCATGACATCAATGCGGCCAGAATTTATGATCTATTTTATAATCGCGTGTTTCTCGACCCAGCGATTAAAGGGGAATATCCCACTGAGCTTTTGCAACTGCTCGATAAGCATCAGATTCAATGGTCAGTAACGTCCGAAGAACTAGAAATTATTGCCGCGAACACGGTCGATGAAGTAGGACTTAATCTCTACTATCCGCACAGAGTAAAAGCCCCTTCACGTGCCTGGAATCCAGATACACCGTTCCATCCTGCCTATTATTATGAACATTTCGATCTTCCAGGACGCCGTATGAACACTTCACGCGGCTGGGAAATTCAGCCTCGTATCATCTTTGATATGGCTCATCGGATGAAGGAAGAATATGGCAACCTGCCATGGTTTGTCGCTGAAAATGGCATGGGCATTGAAAACGAAGCTCGCTTTAAGAATGAACAAGGTGAGATTCAGGATGACTATCGTATTACTTTCATTGCCGAACATATCCACCAGGCAATACTCGCGAACCAAGCCGGCTGTAATTGCCAGGGATATATGCTCTGGGCTTTTACTGACAACGTTTCCCCTATGAATGCCTTTAAAAACCGTTATGGATTAATTGAAATTGATCTTGAGAATCAGCGTAACCGCCGCATGAAGAAATCTGCGCACTGGTTTCGCCAATTACGTGATAGCCAGCAACTCGCTGTCAGCATTGATGATGAATTAAAATAAGGTGGTTAATATGAAACGAATCGTACTCGCTTGCGCAGCTGGAATGTCTACTTCGATGGTCGTGACACGAATGGAAAAAGAAGCGGCATCTCGTGGTCTTGAGTATAAAATTTATGCAATTCCAGAACAGAATCTGCGCGAAGAATTACAGAATTATGGCAATGAGATTGTAGTGGTACTACTCGGCCCCCAAGTTCGCTTTAAATTAGAAGAAAATAAAAAATTGACCGACAGCTATCAACTACCCATTGCGGTCATTGATACCATGGCATATGGAACATTGAATGGTGGAAAGGTACTCGATCAGGCGCTGGCTTTGGTAAACTAGTAAACATATTACAGAGAGGTTTCAGCGTTCTGACAAAAGGCTGAAACCTTTGCGCCATGATATGAAAGGATTAGAGTGTGGAAAAGGCCGATATATCACAAGAGAAAAAGCAGTATCAAGAGATTGGTCATAATCTACGCCAGCAGATTATAGACGGCCATTATCCCATTGGTTCACGTCTACCGCCAGAACGGCAACTGGCAGAAGCCTGGGGTGTAAGTCGAACGATTGTGCGTGAAGCCTTACTGATGCTGGAACTGGAAGGAACAGTAGATATTCGCCAAAGTTCAGGTGTTTATGTTTTACAAATTCCTTCAAAAAGTGATGATGTAGAAGAAGAGTTTTTTCACAGTGATGTCGGTCCTTTCGAGATGCTACAAGCTCGACAACTACTGGAGAGCAATATTGCTGCTTTTGCAGCCAAAATGGCAACAAAAGCGGATATTGAAAATTTGCGTCGTACTCTGGAACAAGAACAACGTGCAATTGCTCTGAGTGATAATAGCCAGGACAACGATAAATTGTTCCACTTGTTCCTGGCTAGAGCAACACACAATCAGATGTTGTTGAATACCGTAACAAGTATTTGGCACCATCATGATGCTAGTCCGGTGTGGCAGCAGTTACGTTCACAGTTTGAAACTCGAGTCTATCGACTTAAGTGGCTGGGTGATCACCAAACTATTCTTGCCGCTCTTCGCCGTAGAGATGCCATAGGAGCCTGGCAAGCGACATGGCATCATTTAGAGAATGTAAAAAATACTCTTCTTGAATTGTCTGATTCTAACGACCCAAATTTTGATGGTTATCTTTTTGAATCAGTTACAATTTTCAAAGGAAAATTAATGTAATACTGATTCAATTGGGTGGTGGCTCTGATTGAGTATTAATGCCTTATTTCCGCTCCAGCCGCTTAAAAATATTCTGGCGCAGCAGATAAATATGTCCTGCGCTATGAAACTATAATATTTACAACTCAAAACTCCACCTGCCCCCACTACTAATCAGTAGCCTCCTGTAAATTCAGTTACTTAGATCATAACAAGTCGCTGAAATCAGCCATTTATGTCCGTCATTTCACACTTTTGGCATCGCTATGTTGTGGTCATGTTAAAAAGTGTGATTTAAGTAGCCCCGATTTGGTTTTGTTTTTGTTTTTTGATTTTTGTTTTGAATGTTATCGCAGATTCACACCCTGACACTCTCTATTCTTATCAGCATTACTGCGGAGGGATTTATCTATGTTTTCAGAAGAGCGTCGACAGGCAATTTACTCGGTCATCCGGGAACAGAAAAAAGTCAAAGTGGCGCAACTGGCTGAAAAATTTAGTGTCACTCTGGAAACTATCCGCAGCGACTTAAAATATCTTGAGGGTGAAGGTCTGATTCAGCGTTGTCACGGTGGTGCAATTCTGGGCCAGCAAGAGATCAAAAAGCTAAGTAAGTTTAGTGATAATTTTGATATTTCATGTTTATTGCATGACTTTTTGGTCATGCAAAAACCACAGAAAAAAACCATGATGGGTAAGGTCTGTGTACTGGGTTCTTTTGTCGTCGATATTATTGCTAATGTGGAATCTTTTCCACAGGTCGGTGAGCTTATCTATTCCACCAGCAACAACTTTAGCCCTGGTGGAAAAGGAACGAATCAGGCCACGGCTGCAGCCTGTTGCTCTGCTAAAGTCCACTTACTGACTAAAGTGGGTGAAGACCATTTCAGTAAATATGCCTATAAATACTTACAAGCCAGCGGCATTGAGTCATTTACGGTCTTCCAGACCGAAGTAGAACCTACCGGAAGCTCTATCAGTTATTTAGCCAACGAAACACATAACAATATTACAGCCACCTACTTAGGCGCGAATAATACTTTTGGTGAGCAGGAGATCGGTATCTCTTTACCTTATGTTGCAGAAGCCGATGTTTTGCTGCTGCAAGGTGAAATCAATATTGATGCTAATCTACGCGCAGCTCAGTTTGCTCATGAAATTAAAAAGACAGTTATTTTAAATGTAGCACCTTATCACCCGTCACTAAAATCACTCTACCCTTATGTTGATATTATTACGCTGAATTTACACCAGGCTTCAAGCTGGGCAGAAATGTCTATTCACGATATTAACGATGCTCAGCAAGCATTGAAGATAATTTCCGGTGATGAAAACAAAAAAGTCATTATTTATTTAGATTTGCTCGGTGTTGTTTATCATGATGGTAATTCATCATTTCATCTGCCACCAATGCCGTCTATGCGCGTTGATACCATGGCGGCAACCGATGCATTTAACGGTGCTTTTGTATCTAAAATAGCCGCAGGTTGTACCTTGCATGACAGCGTTCAATTTGCCAATGCATTCTTATCTGCCTTTATTGAAAAGAAAGGCGTCACCGTTATGCCTGATTTAGCCCAAGTCCAGGCACGTTTAGATTCCTATATAAAACACTCAAGACCTCAAGTCCTGTAATAAGAAAAGGTACCTATAATGAAAAA